>ENA-OPCL01000014-OPCL01000014.1-human-gut-metagenome-genome-assembly--contig:-NODE-14-length-159977-cov-14.920880_pt1 | contig 159977 bp, 186 predicted proteins | sample MGYA00241251_ERZ501482 | MGnify/ENA primary metagenome ERZ501482 (study PRJEB25962, sample SAMEA2042581) | human gut metagenome | biome: human gut; feature: human-associated habitat; material... | reverse complement strand
TTTCCCTCCAATAATAGCTCCATTCTTACCAACATCCCTCGCATTAACCATACCATTGTCAGTATATGTATCAATACCTCCAGTAACATAGTCCTGATCCCTTACAGCATCATTAAGGATATTTTCCGTAGCGACATCAAAGGCATTTGTAAGATAATCAACTTCCTCATCCATGATCTTACCATACCTATTCCTATTATCATTCGCTGCCATAAGAGCCTCGTATTTATTCACCATATTTGGGGTTGATGATAATACAGAACTTGACGCACCGCCATTATTAGTGATCCATGCCATAATATTCTCGCTATTAACACCACCAGGATATATAGAAGGATTGTTTTGTATATCGTTCTCTATGCCTCGTAGATCAACAGGATTTATGGATGATATTAAATCCTTCTCACCTGTCGATATATTATTCTCATTCTGAATATATTGATTGTCAAATATATTCTCAGGAGTAACATTAGGCTGAACCTTTTCCAGCTCAATCATAACACCTGTAGGGATATTAGAGCTATTACCAGCTTCCTTGGACATTACTTCCCTAAGCTTAAGATTCTGATCTATCTCCTTTGATTTCTGCCTCCACGAGAACTCTCTCTCCTTGAAATCAAGATCTCTCATCTTAAAGTAATAATCATCAGCGATGTAGTTCTCAGATGAGTTGTTATACGACCATCTAGCGGATACACCATCAAGAAATTCATTACGTACAATAAACTCCCCCGCTCTAGCCGGATTCATATTATTGCCAATAAAGGAAGTAGCCTCCTCCACTAACGCACGGCGCTGTTCCCGGACCTCCTGTAGTGACGCCTCAATAGCCGCCTTAGCGGAAGGGCTGGCCTCGGCCCCTTTGAGTTTGGCTAAGAGTGCGCTCTCCTCAGCGTCAAAACCGGAAACATATTTATTAACGAACTGATCAGTAGTCATGCCACTAAACATACCGGGATTAGTGGCAGCCAAATACTGACCCTCTATCTGCATCTGAGCCTTAGCGTTCTGGGATATAGATCTAGCGGCTATCGCTCTAATCTGAGATCGACTCATCTCATCAACAGTAATATCTCTCATCCTACCAGTAGGCTTGCCATCCACTACCTCAGGAACAGAAAACTTCTTTCCCTTATTAAGACTGACGAAATCCTTCATCATCTTATTCATCTCCTCATTGTAATCCGTATAAGGAGTGTAATGAATAGGATTCATCCTTGTACCAACCTGACCATCATTAACCCATTCATAAAACGGCATTAAGGCCACAGCCTCATTTATGGCACTATATTGCTTAGGATTATTAAGCTTCATATCTTCGATCTTCTGAGAGAAAGACCTATACTCCCTAGTACCGGCGATAGCGTTCAATACACGGGTATCTAAAGCCTCTCCAAGACGGGCTTGTATGCTTCTAGCTATACCATCAGAAGCTAGATTGGATTTACGATACACGTTATTCACATCCTGTATCAATCCATTTAACCTATTCTGAAGATATTCCCTATCCTGAGGTTTTATAATGTCAGAATTGATAATATAATCAGCATACTCATTTATAGCCTGCCGATTGGTATCTATCTTCTGCTGCATGTATCCCATACCCTGCATCATGACATCCATGTTGTAGGGTGATACGTACTTACCGTAATTCCTTAATATACTGTATTGTGAAGCCATTATTTATCCCTTTTTGCCTTTAGTTACTTCCTGAGCAGGATATAATCTCCTGTAACTTAATATATCTCCTTGAGGGTCTGCGATCAACTGGCCATTGGGACCAATCTTAACATCCCCAAATATAGATCTTAATGTATTCATGGTCGTAGCCGTGTTCCACTTCTGCTGAATCTCATCATTGACGCTATCGAAATACCTAGCCCAGTTCTCGTCATTTATAGCCAATCCCTGCAATATACGTTGCTGGTAAGCTTGACGTTGGGCTATATTCTTATCGTACGTATTAGCCCATGATTGAGAATTGACATTATCAGCCCAAGTTCTTTGAGCAACATTGCCCTGCTCTACCTCGTTAATATACCTACCTATATTAGAACTCATGATAGCCTGTAGGTTAGATGATAAAGCTCCTCTTTGAGAATCCGGGACATTACCCATCTGATCCAATTGTGATTGGAAAGCACGATTAGCCTCAACCATATACTGATCAGCCGATCTCAACACCGGGTCCACGGTAGGAGCGTAATGTCTTTCCAGACCTTCCGTTGTCACGGCTCCCGGAGTCATCCTGAACACCTCAGGAAAGTCAAGACCACCACCTACTATATTCCTGCCTCCATTGCCGCCGTTCGACTTACCGGCATTTGTGTTGGTCTTAGGGAGTGTATTGGGATCAATCAGCTCAGGCATATCCAGTTTAACATCAGGATTCTCCACATCACCTATATCCATAGGACCGGGAGCCACCTTATGAGGGTCAAGTATAAAATCAAGACCTTCCATTCCCTTCATGGATCTCAATGCCTGCATCTTAAGCATATCCTCGCCAAGTATCTTATTAACGACATCCTTGTTCTTATCAGAGAACAGTTGGCTAAAATGGGTGATACCGGCATCGTTAAGAGCCTTATGCTGTTCCTCTGTAACAACGTCTAGACCGATCATAGGGCGAGATGTGGTAAACAAACCTAATTTATTGTCTCTCATCCTATCATGATATGCGGCTTTCTTGTCTTCCGGGTAATTACCTTGACTATCCTCACCGCCAAAGGAAACGAGCGTCGTGTAATCCCGAAGCGCCTCGGCGTTGGCGATGATCGGGTTCTCAGCCGTAGCCAAGCCCATCCAGCTACTTGTCTGACCGTAGATAGCGTCTTGCAACGCCCTAGCCCTAGTGCCCTCTGAAGCTCCCATATAAGCATCGTAAGCGACCGGATTGAATGTCTTATAATAATTCAACCTCTCATCCGTATTAATACCTCCATAAGAGCCATCAGTTCCTTGGCGCTGATAACCGAAATAGTTAGGATCATTGTTGAACCTATTCTCGATCGGGCGGAAAGTTAATTTACGACCGAACAAAGACGTGCCTCCTATCTCCATCTTCTGGCGAATACCAGCCACTTTCTTAAGCAGCTCTTTCTTAGCCTCAGCTATATCCTCCTCCGTAAGACCGTATTCTTTCATGGATCTGGATATGATGTTATCTATCTCACCACCCTTAGCGAAATACGTATCCTCATCCTTCTTCATCTTCCGGTCTTCCTGCTCCTTGTATATGACATTAGCGAAGTCCGTAAATCTTCCCTCTAAGCCATTAACGGTATCGTTGCTATCATTTATAGCCTTAGATAATACGGAGGCGTTTAAACGCCTTGTATTCTCATCATCTATCTTATCGTTCTTCTTCAACTTCTCTAACGCCTTCTTCTGGTCATCGTAAGCCGATTTAAGACCGATCTTAGCCTTATACCTATCCATTAACGTAGCGTATGTGTCCTTAGGCGTGGCCTTAATCCCATACGTATCCCTAATGTATTTGGCGAAGTCCGGCTCTATGGTGGTATCATCGGTAATAACCTTCGTACCCTGCTCCAAAGAAACAGGCGTTCCCCCATCGGCGTGCTTCTGCCCCATGACCTCCATCGGCGCCTCCCCGGGCTGCTCCACGTACTCGCCCTTCTCGACCTCCACGTTGGCTTGATCTTCCATCGACTTAGGTAACGGATACAGATACTCACCGGTAAGGCTTCCGCTATCAAACCTATTATTAGGTCCTAGATAAACGCCCCCGCCATCCTTGTACTGCATTTGGGATTGCCTTCTTTGCCTAGCCTCACGTTCCTGAGCTAACCTGATATTGGTACGAGTACCTTTCTCTGACGCTATCCCAGAAACCACGTTACGAGCCAACCCCATGATACCACTAATTCCCGAGGCTATGGTAGTTATCGTATTAGCTGTTTTAGCCCCGGTGGATAAATCGCCATATCCCTCGCTTCTCATACGTCCTATACCACGACCCATCTGAGTGAACCTAGATCCTATATCATCAGCACCATAGTAAGGGATAGTGGTAAAATCAAAAACATCCGTACTACCAGACTTATCAACCTTCTTATTACTGTCAACCAAAGCGCTCAAATCACTTGTATCAATGGTATTAATATCAGGCTGCTGAATATCAAATCCTATCTGGGTAGACGAAACCAAAGGCTCCACTCCAATACCCTGAAGACCAACAACATTACCGGGCATAATAGGGGTGACTTCCCCAGCCTCTTGATATTTAGGTATCTTCCTCTTGATTACATATTTGCCCATATCAAATTAATTTCGTTCTGACACAAAGATAATCTAAAAAAACGGAGACTCACCATTTATATAACGATGAGTCTCTTTAATACTAATATTTTAAAGCCACAACAGGATTACCCCATTTCTTCTTCCATTCATGCCCAAGATAGTCTATAAGCTTATCATAAGTATCTATAAAGCCTCCATCTATAATGCCGGTAATAACATTCTCTACAGCTACTATGTCGTTTAACTGATTCTTTGTGGCCGTATTCCTTATCCCACTCTCATGCTTGTTAAAGACGATAAAATTAATAGCCTTAGCTACCCTTGATATCTTATCAGACAACTGACTCTTGTCGCTAACCAACCTGGCGACGGCCGAACTCATCTTGATATAAGCCTCGCCAGCGGCATTCCTGTCCTCTATGAATCCATCATGCAACCATATTATCACCTTGGCGTATATCTCTGGATCCAATTCCAATGCTACCATAACAAAAAAATACGGATTTACATACCATTTCTGACCCTCCCCCTTTCCTCTTCGGTAAGCCATTCCGTATTTTTTGAGATCGGTTATCTTATTGATTTTCAATTCATGGTTTTGTACCGTAAGATTTCTTACAGTACATATATCATTAATACTCAGCTCCCTAACAAGAGCTTTCATCTTTTCCTGAAATCCATTAGTAGCAAACAAATGATCAAGCCTTCTAGACTCCAACCCCATAGATTTACGTTTTTCATTCAAGGCTTCCATAACTTCCGTTATGCATACAAACCCGTCCTTGGACATAACAGAAATGTTCCTACCTAATAATTCCCTACTCTCTGATGATAAAATCAAATTACTTTTCATACCTTTACTAAAAGTTTTAAATTAATAAATGCGCCTATCCGCTCGTGATGAGTAGGTAGGCGCACAAATATAAGCAATACTAATATTATTACAAAATATAATAGCCTATATTATAGATAATAAAATCTTGAAATTTTACATATCTCAAATAATTACAAGATGCTAGATCCTTTTTACAAACAGTGATCCTATAGCTTTCACCAGATCGTAGAAGCCGGCACTACTGAACCCAACAGCTACCCCATACAGCAATGCCTCCCACCATTCACTCCCTATAAGCAATGGAGACACCTTTAGAAACCACGCTAATATACAAACCAGCATACCTATGACTACGGCGGATAGGACTTTAGCCCACTTATGGGTGTCAATATACGGCACAACCTTGGCTAACTGCGTAGCTGACATCGTGACGAAAGCCATGATGCCGGTAAAGGTAGTTAAATCAATAGTGATAGCCCCTTCTGATGGGATTACCTCTTGCGCCATCAAAGCGAACGGCGTCAATAACATAGCGAACAAAAATAACAATCTTTTCATACTAAAAAAAACATTTTAAAAACAACCAAATATAACCAATTAATTTAATACATCATCAGCAAGCCCTCCTAATGTCACAACAGGATTGGCTATATCAAGGATATCATCCAACCTATTCCCAATCCTTCCCATCACGCTCGTATTTCTTAATATATCCATCCCTCCTATCAGTTCCGCCGCAGCTCCGGCAACACCAAGGATATTCCACAGGTTATCATCATCAGGATCCAATGCTATCTGCGATGAATCGACACCAATCCCAGACAATCCAGAAATTTTCTGAATGGAATTACTATGAGCGATATTATTCAATAATGGATACAACCTTGCTCCAGAACGCTCTATCAATCTCAAAAACCCAGGAGATGCGGTGGCTATATCACCTATCGTAAGCAATGAATCAGCCATGAGCTTGTAAGGATAAAACCGCTCCTTCCTGTTTTTCTCCTCCTCGACTGATTGTTCTTTAACAGACTTTCCAAAACTATCATACATAGCCGTATCAAAAAGACTATTTATAAGATCCACCTCCCTATTATTCCTGCCATCATATTTTACGTCATCACTTAATTTAAATACAGGGAGATTATTTATTCTCCTAAACTGATCCTCATCTATAAAGCCCTGTTCCAAAGCCAATCTTGACGATCTTAATATTTTGTGCTTCTCTTCGCTAAGAGATTGCATCGTATTTTGTTTATCAATAACCTGCTTCCTTCGAACCTCATCATAAAACCACCTATTGTCACCAACAGGACCTCCTTCTGATTTTGTTGACGACATTCCTTTTATATTCAACATCAATCCCGGTATCATATTAAGTACCAACTGCCTTTTCGCCTGTTCCTTGCGCATACGCTCGGCTTCCGCTATCTGGGCTTCTGATTGGGGATCATTCTTGATATTATTAGCTATATCCTCTATAGCCTTCTTATTGGCTCCGGATTGGGCTAGCATCTTATATAATAGGTCTTGACCCTCCTTCTCCCACCAGCTATCCATAGATGGGTGGGGAGCCAAAGAAGGAGCGGCGGAGGCTACCGTCTCAGGCACGGGCTGCTGACCTCCGTCTCCCGTACCAGAATCCCGCTGCCCGAACTCGTATCTCATTGGCTCGTTCTCCGGGACACCGTATCTGTTGGAGAACATATCGGCGAACTCAAACCGCTTCTCGTTTCTTAATGTCGATCCAAGGGGTCTTCCGTATCCTTGATTCCATGCCACGGTAGCGTCCTTATAATTCGTGGCGTTATCAAAATCAGCCTTCGAATACATATAGTAATTATAAACATTGCCTTGAGCGTCCTTATCAAAGAACTTGCCTTGGTTTATGTAGTTCCAGCCTAGCCCCGGTACACGACCTTGATACTCATCCACAAGATAATCCAGCTGTTGGGTTAATGTCGGTTTTTTACCATACCTACGCTGCAACTCTTTCTTCCTCGGTCCAAGCCATTGCTGGATACCAAAGTCACCAGCGGCGCCTAGAGCTTCGGTGTCCCCTCCGGACTCGGCGGCGATGTTCGACAGGATGCCGATAGCTTGCGTTTGTGGTATCCCCTTCTTTTCTGTCAGATAGTCCCATATCTCATCATACACAGCCATCTTACTATCCTCTGATCTACTAGGATCAATAACGTATTTGCCAGCCCCATAATCTCGTTCTATATTTACCGGACCTCCATCTTTCTTGTCCTCCAACTTATTCTTGGACGTAATGGCATTACGGATAAGAGCATCCCTTCCACTTTCCGGAAGAGGATTTCGATCCTCAAACGACCCTCTCTCCTCAAACTTATCACCTATAGCGTCTAATGTCTTAGTGACTATATTGACTGGGAACTCTTGATCATTACTATAAAAATCATATACATCGTAAACACCTAACCTTCCATCCGGACGTCTATAAATAGTAAAATTACCAAACCCTGATAACGGGGTAAGATCACCAGCAGCTTCGGGGTAAAAATCATACTCAGAAAAAACCGTAGGCTTTCCGGATCTTACCGAATTACGATTCTTCTCAAAGATATCTACCCATTCTCTAGACTTTTTCAAAAGCTTCAGCCTACCATAAGCATCATCTGTAGCCGGCTTATCAGAGCCATATATTTCTTGCTCCGTATCACGAATCTTTTTATCTAGCCTCTTTATCTCATCCTTAGTGTCACGATTGAACATCTTCTCAATATCAGTAATGACATTATCAGGAATCCTTATCTCCTTGCTATTTCCATCAAGACTATTAGGCTGGGATAAGAATCTACCCCATAGCTGTTCGCTATATTCATCAACATTAGCTTTGCCATTTCTTCCGTATATAAATTCCTTAACCTTATCGGGAAGACTGGCATTTGAGGCTACCACATCAGGCGTTACATTCTTATACAACCTCCTTCTTACGGCGTTACCTATGATGTCTTTTAAATACAAAGCTCTATCAGATACATCTTGTCTTACATACATAGGATCATTACCAGTAGGACCTCCTTCGGCTTTCCGCTCAATTTTCTCTCCCCATAACCCATATTTCTCCCTAGGCCATATGCCATCTATGGCATCCACATAACCAACGGGATGCTCCCCGTCCAGACGCCGGTTCCGTCGCTCGTCCGCAGGGTACAGGGCGTTGGCCAACGGCTGCGTGATATAACCCAACCCCTTATCTTTGGATCTCGACATAGCGTCCACCACAGTCTGATATATAGGTCTTAATTTCTCAGGCAAATATAACCCCGCCTCATCAACCAGCTCGCCTATCTTCTTATTTATACCCCTAATGCTGAAATTATAATTACCCATGCCATTATTCAACGGAGACAACGCACCTCTTATCCCATTCATACCCTTAACAGCAGCTCCTCCACTAAGGATATCAAACTCCGGGGATACGTTCTTTAAAGGACTATCATCCATACCCCTGAAATACATGGGACGCTCACCTCTTACAACACGATCAAGATCTTCCTTATACAAATCCTTTATCCATGAAGGGATTTCCTCTTTCTTATCTTTCTTAGCCATAAATCACGTTTTCTACAAAGATAGGTATAATCAGATGCGGATTAAAACATTAGGCGGGTACATGATTCATATCACCTACCCGCCTACGCTTTTCAATGCATGTGATAAGCCGCTAGAGCTTTCTTAGCCGAATCCCTCGACCTGTACTTAGCCGGCCATAACTTTCCGGTCTTGTTGCTGACCACCCTCCAATCATTCCCTACTTTCTTAATGCATCCAGATTTAGGGCATCTACTGGATTTATCCTCACTCCTCTTTCTCGATTTTCCAGTCATACCACTTTTACGTACAAATTAATCAAGTCATTTAAATCATGGATCAAAGGAACAATACTATCCCTTATACATTCGTACAAGACGTTATCTTGGGAATAATATTTACCGATCTCCAGAATCATGCCCTCAAACCCGGGATCATGCGTATTATTATATAATATAGGATCATCCTTGGTTCCAGCACTACCATCCACCACCTCATGCCATAAAGCGGTTTGATTACCCGGTCTCCAATTATCCTGCGTGGTGTGCTGCTGGTCACATTCATATAACTTGCCATTATACCTATAATATTGACCAACCTGAACAGCGATCCCAGCCTTCCATTCAGGATAATACCCTTTCATGGATAACGCCTCAGAAGAAGACAACTCCACCTTATTTATTATAGACTTGACAAATTTACATAACCCACTAACAGGCAACGCCTGATCTTCATCATGACCGCCCTTTAGCCCAATCTTATCAAGCTCTACCTTTATCCACGAGATAAACATATCGTGATCCTGAACCTCCTTATCTTCCGGATTATTCCTGAATTTCCTCGCCAAAGAAGCATCCAGAGAAGCCACATCATAAGCGGAATCCAATCCGTAGGCCGTCATCTCAGCGGCAATTATAGCCTTATCTCGGCTCACCGGCTTATCCAACTTGACAGGAAAAGCCTCGGTAATAGTCTTGCTAATAACATTCCCGTCACCACCTACGTAACTGTCATTGACATACGTCTTATGACCAAGATACAGCAATACCGATCCTCCTAGATCCAATGATACACATCTACCATCCACCCATCTAGTTTTCCCCTTATTGTCATCATTGTCAACAGAAGAAGGAATCTCAATATAATTTAAATTAATCATATCAAATGTATTTTAATTGGTTCGTACTATCCTTAAATATATAACCGCATTGATTTTCTACCTCAACATCCTCTATAGGCAAAATAGCGTTCTTGCCATATTTAACCTCACATGCTAAGACAAAATTAATGATTCCTTGATAATTGCCATGAAACTCCCTTGCCTCGATCTTGCCAGTTAAAACACCATCAACTACCTCGTCTATACCAATAAGGCATTTTATCCAATTAGGATTCCCCTTGTTGTCTCTCCTTATATCATAATCAAGTACAGAAAACTTTTTGTCGATCAATCCTTTTATATCTATATTTCTGGCATCCATAGATCTGTCTATCTTGATCTTGGATGTTAAATCCTTTAATTTCATATCTTTTTCTATTCTTAAAGCCAAATTAAACGAATCAGCATGTTTAAATATACCAAAATAAGATGCCCATTTATCATCACTACCACATATCTTAGCCCTATTAACAGTTCTCTCCCGAACAGACACATATCCCTTATTATGATCATTCATGTCCATACCATTACGATGAAATACATATCCACAAAAATCTATACTATCATAAAGACTAGATATCCTTGTCGTATTACTTTTAGCCCTAATGCCTAAATTATACCACCAATAATTTTTAACCCTCCATTTAGAAACGTTAGCATCTTCTTTGGTATGGAAAGCCATAATAACATCATCAGCGTATCTAACAGCAAAAGGGGATATGGATTTAGCGTAATAATCAAATCCAAGCATAACTATATGATGAACCATGGGACTTGTAGGCGTACCTATGGGAAGCTTGCCATTGACAAAACAAATATTAACAGCAAAATCAATCAGCTTACGATCATCAACGATTCTTCTCATAGCCCTACGAAAAACCTTAACAGTTATATGATCATAACACTTCCTTTGATCAATGATAAGTGCCCATTCTAAATCAAGCCTATCATAAAACAAACCCTTTAATAATCGTACCACGGATTTTCTTCTTGTATTAGATGTTATGCCACAGCCAGGCTTACAGTTAAGACCTGTCATATTATCCTTAGAGTAATAAACAGGTTCTATGAGCAACAAGAAAAGATGCTGATATATACGGGTAATGAAGGTGGGACTATCTATCTTCCTTACCTTCCCATTCCCATTGATCTTCTCAAGTTTCTTGTATTTGATAAAGGAAAGATAACCATCATCCAACAAATTATCGTAAATCATATTACAATTAACATCAAGATTCTCATTAAAACGAATAACCTCCGTCTTCCATTCATGTCTATCTGATGCCCTAGCAACAGCCTCCTTAACCATATCAATATTGATAGAGTCAAAAATACCAGAAAACTTTTTCATCAATCATCTCCATTTTTAGCCAAGCTTGGCATTAAACGTGATCGCTTGTATGACCACCATCGTATCCCTTTGTTCATAATCTCACGAGATATTGAACGCATATACGTATGTCTTATAATTTTCGGCACTCCCGGCCACGAACAAGAGGGATTAAATCTAAAAACATAAAATACCGTTACTTTGGCAGACCCCGCATTATTACGATTCGCATTAGAAACAGCGTTGTTAGCATTGAGGTAACGAGCCGAACAATTACTGTTGTTAGCATTACCGCGAAAACGAGCAGCCGCCCCCTTGTCCGTTATTTCAACCTATCTCTCTAGTTTCAGAATCCCTGATCCCTATGTCAGATTTGTCTAGAAGCGATAGGATTTTTATGATAAAGCAAGGACTTGCAGTCCCTTCATTACGCCTGCGGCGTCGCTGCGCCCACTTTCATCAAAGCTTGGGCAGACCCCGCAGAATTACGAGCCGAAGCAGAAGAAACAGCGTAGTTAGCATGGAGGGAACGAGCCGAACAAATACTGGAGTGAGCATTACCGCGAAAACGAGCAGCCACCCTAGTACGAGTACCGATAGTGCTACCCCAGTAGCATTCGCTCCACCCATAACAACATTGTCCGGTTATCATATTTCCGCCATTCTCGACTTTCCATCCTGTGTAAGGGGCGCGTTCCCTCACATACCCATTTGGTTTGTTGTCGAAATTACCCATAAACGGATAAGCGGATTCGAAGTCAAACACACCCTTATTAGCCTTATTGACATCCACGACCTTCATCCATTTCGTCTGATCGCACTCCATATACAACTTAAAAGGATTGCCGACCCTATTGGTATTAGGATCATTCACGAGTTCTCCTACCTGCTCATATCCGCCCCCGGAATATACGAATATATCACCGGATAGTGACACGCCACCAAAGAGCGACATCCTTAACATGGCCTCCATATCCCATGACACGGATTGACTGGATGAGTCCTTGGCGTTAAACGTATCTCTCATGACCTTCATGACCTTAACGTTCATACCACTCAATCCATCCGTTTGAGGAACATTCATATACGAGTAATACGCCCCATAAAAATCAAAGTCAACCCCCTCGCTAGCCCCTATCTCATTAGCGTAAGATGCCGCCATCTGGCTTTCCATACATTGCTCTTTTTGGTATTCCATATTAACCACATAGGACATAAATGGGTAATTAAGAGAATCCGCCTCCTTTATATCGCCCTGCTCGTTCCATCTCAAATACTTCCATGTCGACGAGGACGACAGCTTATACCTTACTCCTCCATTCGATTTCCATGTATCCTCGGAATTGCATGGGTCGTTAGACGAGATACCGGAACCAAACATATTGACATTATGCAGGTCTTTCCTCCCATAATATATCTCCTGTGATATTATATAGGCGTTAAGGGCATGGAATCCTCCCTCGGCGAACGGATACGGGTTATCGACATTGGCGTTATTGGCCCTGCTCCATGTCATGTCATTGATCTGGTTCATATCAACGGTTCTTGGGTATGTCCGGCCATTAACAAACATCTGGCAAGTATTGTTGACTCCGGAATGGCTTCTGCAATTAGCGTCCCCGGCCTCATAGGCGTAAAAGAAACATCTGGATTTATTATCTATGGTAACCACCGGACAAGGGGTGTAAGCCGTCGGACGCAACGGATACATCGATACGTCTATACCATCCCATACGATAGGTTTCTTGAACAACCCGGCCCATACCTTCCCGGATTCGCCCATTACATTATCGAGCACATACACCGTATAGTCACGACCTACGCCAATGGTGTATTTGGTCTCCGTCGTCTCCCATGGGCGAAGCTTATGCGATACCGCCTGCCCTCCGGCGGAATACAGCTTCCTCGGCTCCTCGCCCTGCCGTATAAGACCCTTGTCCAACTTCCATTCCAGCTTGGCGTCATAAGCCCCGGCGTCATAGGCCATGTCGGACGCGCCCTGATCCGTGTACAACGCCACGTCGCATTGCTTCCTCATCTCCTCCGTAATACCTACGGTTGGGGCGTAATCGCCATTCTCGAACCTCAACAGGTTGCCCTTCATCAATTTCCCGACAGGGGTCGTGGTCTCACCGGCGTTGTCTGTCGTATCCAGCAAATAAAAATTCCAGTCATTGGCCAATTCCTTGTCCCCATGATACTCAACAGCGTTAGGGTCGAGATCCCCGTCTACCCATCCGGCGACATAATAGTCATGCGAGTTAAGCATCTTAAGCTCGGATATATCATCCCTGATAGCCTTCAAGCAATCCAATTGACATATTTCCTTATACGTGCCATCATCCATAAGAGCCTTGCTTCCATTGCCGCCCGTAAACAAGTTGATAGTCCTATCGTTTTCAATACTTTTGCCAGCAATCGCCAAGGATATGCCATCGATTTCCTCGGATACCGGCTGTACGGTATGGCTGGTAAGAGTGGTTTTATGAGTAAGGTCGCTGGATATATCAATCATCGCATGATAAGACATAAAACTCCCGGTCTCAAGATCACATCCAGTGGTTCTCAGAATAGCCTGAAATTTCCCTGGCGCTCCTCCCGACAACAACACGTCCCCAGGTCCATACTCCGATGACACCCCGGAAAGGAGATATTGAACCGGCATACCATCCGGGCATTTAGCCGCTATTAGATCGAATCGCTCTTTGGTAAAGACATACTCCTTGTTAAAGGCCAAATTAATCAATACAGATCTAAAATCGTCCTCATTAATGAGATCATCGTCCAAGAAGCAGGGATCATGGACATCTATGCCCTGCCACGTACCGTCACCACGAAGGAAAGCCGTCTGTTTCCCCATGGCGGGGGCCGGAACCAATCCCTCAGCCCCATCGGCGGAATCCGTGGATCCCACCATACTCTTAACCTTGTCCAACCTAGCGTCAATATCATCGCCAGTGTACTTACCTTGAAAATCCGCCATATCTTACTTAATATATAAGGGAGGGAGGTAAAATACCCCCCCCACATGTTAATAATATTTAATATATTTTCTCCTCGTTACTAAACCATCTGACTATCATCTTGAACCTGCTTTCCACGTCGTTCATGAAGCGAGCCAAGAACCAATCCCCCCGGAGGCGATCCCGCCAGCTCCGGCGATAATCGATAGCCCTAGGGTCGATCTCCCGCCCTATGTCGTTGGCATCCTTGATCCATACCGGAAGGTTATTGGTATCGTCCTTGACCTCGTTAAAATAGTCATTTATATTTATCTTCTGATCCACCTCCGTTACCAGTATCTCACGACTGTCGTCATTAGTCTTAGGATACCTTAGGCGTTGGTACATATCGTTCTTATCCGCCATGACCATCCTGAGCTCACCGCTGTTGTTGGTATCGTTATAGAACCACGCCTTATTGAACCCGGTCATACGATTCACCTGATAGTTCACCTCGTCCTGATACCTCCTCGCGTCCATCCTGTACTGGTAGTTGGTAAGGATCTTATTCACGTACTGCTCACGTACCGGGACCTCTATGATAAAAGGATACAACCTGCCGTAAAATACCTGATACGACTGGTTGGTGAGGCCATGGGACCATAACCCCAGCTCCCTGCTATCGGAAGCGTAGTTCTTTCCGGACTGGAAATAATGCTGGTGCTCGATATAATAGTCAGGGGTGTATGATAGATATGATTTCCACTCACCCTTCAAACAATTATATCCAACGGTAAAGGAGACATCCGTGAAATGGCTGGTGTCCGAAAGCTCCACCGCCTGCCCGTTCCTGTAGAACCGGCCTCTCCTGAATTGGTACTCGCTTGGATTCCCTACCGGTATGTAATCCCTCTTGGTTATCAATACCCTCTTGAAACGATTATCCCAACCCATGGACAGACCTATACCAAAGAACTTGTTATCGATATCATAATAAGACAGCTCAGCATCCGTATCGGCGTTATATATCCGGCTACGGATGATCTTCATCTGAAGATGTTCCTTAAACCAGTTTCTAAGCCCCGGTGTGACCTCCGTAAGATTCCTGCCATTAGAATCTACCTTGAATACCTGACCACGCCTTAAATCGACCCAAAAATGCCCAAATTCACAACTAATCATATCCCGGCTCTGGGTCCCGGAATATCCTAACGTCGTATTATTATACTCGATACCACGAGAGGCGAAAAGACCACCTGTCCCTAGTTCGCTATTCTCCGGGGATATTCTCTCCGCCAACACGTCTATAGCGTTGTACAACCCTACCTGATTCTCGAAGCGGGCTAATATCTGATCCGACTCTATCCCCTTCATGCTTATGAGTTTCCCAAATGAGGTCTTGAACTCATGGTAATCCATAGGCTTGTACGACAGCCAAGGGTCGGTCATGCCGTTCTCCGAAACGTCGGCGGTGCTCCATATGACGCCGTTGGGTCTTTGGTAGGCGCAGTCCCAAAAATTGCTATCATACGTCTCTGGTAATGACCTTCCGCCTAGCGTAAAACGATTCTTGTACACAGGACTCATCTTAAACACATTATCCCTTGATATAGGGACATTACGCTCTTGGGTCCATGATATATAATCCCCTACTTCTGGATAGAAACCCTCATAAGGCTCAGGCCCAGCTATACGGAAATTACAATTAATCTCAGACTCCACTAGAAACTGAGGTATGCCGTAAAAATACAGAAAGAAACGACCACTAAGATACATATCCCCGGTCTTGCAAACCATCTCATAAGCGCTCTTCCGGCTAGGGAAAGAGTATAGCGATCCGGTATCCGTATCGGTCTTATTAAGATAATCCTCCCCGGTATCATAATTAACAAAATAACGTGGATACCCGATATTCCGATAGTCGTAGTAAGGGAATGGTATCATATCTCCCTGACCAAACTGGGTCAAGTAAAACATAGGCATTTTTCTTTTAAGCGAGAATCTGGATATAAACACATCACCTCCAAAAACAGGTTTACGCTTATCCTCATCCATCAACCCGCACCCGCCTAACGATACCCATCTGATATCCTCTATCTGCCCGTATTGAGCCGGAGAATATTTCTTTATCCTCATATAGGGGCAGGACACAAAAGATTCACGTGTCATAAAATGAGGCGTCATTCCAGCCACCTCATCGTTACGAATATTACATTCATCCTGAATACGACTGGTATCATAACTTGATACTAATTCAGGGTATTCAAGCATATACTTATCCATGCCAAACGACATGAACAACGAATGCTCACGATCAAGGTTGTTTATGACAATAGGCTTACCACCTACGGTTTCCCCCTGCGACGAAATGTCTGTTACCGGATATAACCCGCTCTTAATATATTTAGCCGTTGACAACCCACGCAGCTCCGACGCCCCTATTTTTTGGTAAAATAAATTATAATGGGCGACAGAAGTATAATAATAAGCGTAATTCCATCTAGGCCCCCTATCTATCAAGGCCGTTAACCACTGATACCTGTACTTCCCTATATCCACGACAGACTGGGAGGTAGCCTTGGCGATACCTGTAGCCAGACGGATAGCCGTCAGAGCTATACCCACCGGGTTGGCCAAAAACATCACGCCTCCACCGACATATTGCTGTGAAGCCGACTGATATGTATACTCAGCTATAGCGGATATTAAATTAGCCATAGCCTCCACCGTAGCCAATGACGTTGCCATACTATAAGCCTTACTTCCTAATATCGTCCATTTAGGGTGATCCTCCACCTCCCTGAATATACCGGAGGATTTACCCAACTGATAACCATCAACCAGACATTCAGTAGGAGCGTCAGGTTTATTGAAGGCAATATCAGGGCTTAAGAATGAATACCAGATATTACCCTTCCTGTTAAACGGATGCGTTATAAAATTCTCACGATTAATATCCTTATAGATATACATGTCATCAGACAAATCGTTGTAAGGATAATTAGGATAAAGGTTAGCCGATCCGTCGGGATCATCGTACTTAAACATATCATAAGCCAGACCGGTACCGATAACGCTCTTATCCAATGTCCTATCGCCTCTATACAACTCATATCCTATTATGGAATCCCTTCTAGCCTTATCTATAAGGCCATTCTCTACCGCTATATCCAGAAACTCATTAACGATATCGTCATCAAGCATCACCCCCATAGGATAAATATAGGAGTCAACTCCATATTGACCGGTCAGTTGAGACGGATTACCCATGAAAGGAGCGACAGAGTTATCAGGGAACTTGTAATGACGTATAGGTTTCTGACAAAACGTGGTTGACGTATTAGGGTACTCAGCGTTATCTCCATTACCCGTGAAATAAGACTTACCTCCCACGGATTTAGGAGACCCATAGTATTTCGTCAAAGAATCTATTATATCCTTCCTCTTTGATCCTCCCGATGATATCCCGATCTTACTTGAATCATACAACTCAAAATTAGCCGGATACTTATTGGTAGACTCCCAATATCCGAAATCACCATACTGATATGGCCTAGGAGCGCAATCAGCGGGTTTATCTCCACATGAGATGCATTTCGCCTCATATGTGACAAATCTCCTTAATTTCAGTTCTTTTGTAAAGAAGAATACGTATTTCACCTCCAGTGGCCGAATGCCAAAACAGAACGGGGCGGGGAAGATGGCGGTGCCAGCCGTATAGAACCCGGCAAGCTCCTTCATGTCCTGCCTCATGGCGAAACCGGTGAAGAACACGCATACCGCAGGCTCAATACAAACATATATCTTATGGAAAGTAGTCTTGTCATCATTCCAGAACAAGTACTTTGGCATCATAAATATCTTATGATCCACGTAATTCACTATAACACCTTTCTTAGCATCATCAGCCAAAGGATTAGGAGCCACGGTACCTTCCTTGTCCGAGAAAAACGTTATACGAACCTTGTTGTATGATGATGAGTCACCAATCGGATAATTATAGTTACCCATCATCTCTATATACATAATACCGTTATCAGGATCGGATAAACCGCTTACGTATTTTTCGTAATCCAACTCCACCCATCTGGCGTATGAGGATACATGTGGATAGAACTTGAAATAAGTCAAGTTGCTTCTACCGAACCAATTGGTCTTGGCGTCAATATCATTCTGCACAGACACACGATCTTCCCAATCAGTAGATATGCCGGTATTGAACTTAGAGTTATCACCATCACCAAAAAGACACATGGCGTTCTCAATACCAAACTGACTCTCATATTGAGGGAAGTACTTTTTCATTGAATCCATCAATATATCAAGCATAGTCTCGGTATGCTTCTTGCCTTCCCATCCATCGCCTTGGAATAAGAACGTACATTTACCCAATGACCTACCTCCTTGGAACGTTGGTAGTTGCACATCGTTAATAGTAGGATTCACGTAAGGATCACCTACCGAACACCCATTAGTACATATACCCTCATCATATAACTGCCGGACATTAGACATATCCTGGCACAAGACCAAGGCGGAAGAATCTATATCAGACGGGAATTTGTCCTCATCCTGACCATCCAGCCATTCTTGAACCAGATCTATGATATTCTTGCCTCCACTAGAGTAATTATCAAAATCACACAATACAGAAAACTTCCTTTGAGACTCGGCGTTACTTTGTATTAATGTAGTAGGCTCTGTCTCCGTATAATCACTAGCCAGCTTATATGTAAAATCAATCCTAGAATCCACCAAAGAGTTTTTATCCAATATAGTCCTGGTCTCTATCCTCTCGATATCGTCACATCCACTAGGGAAATCGGGAGCCTTTATACCATCTTGATCCTCAGGTAACGATATAGCCGCACATAACTCGTCAGTAATGCCTACATTGGATTCTATAAGATCACACAGATTCTCTATATTGTCAGCGATATAATCAATAGCATCATCTACCGTAACATCTTCCCCCATCGTGTTGATAACGAATTGGGTCTCTCCTACCGTGGCATATTCCTGCTCTACATATCTGAGTTGCTTGACATCTAGCTGATTCTTGCATTCTCCTCCAAAATCATCAAATCCCCAAGACGGGTCGTTTATGATCTTTGCCGTATTCTTAAACTGCCAAAGATGACGGCGGCTGTTCCCCGCGCACTGCGGGTTGTTCTCCAGCACCGACGCAGCCGACAAGTCATCAGAGTTACCATCCTCATCAACGATAACCTCCATCTCCTCCCTTGTAGCCGGACGAGGAATAAGCGGGAACCTAGCCGTCCTGTATCCTGTGTTGGTAAAGAATCTTATGCCTAACGGATATACCTCATCACGCATGAATGAAGCGTATTTAGAGCAAGCTACCCCATCCTTGTATAGATTCTCAGTGGCTATGGATGTCTGCCATTTAACAAAATGTCCCAAGAAGTTAACTACCGGCTGTAAATTCCATTCATTCTCAACAGTCAAACCATATTGAAGAAGACGATTACCTACGGATGTCATTCCTCTAGCCGTCTTATATACCGGTATCTCCTTGGACAACTTCTCCATTGTCGTACGCTCACTATACTGATCTGTAAGATAATAGATAGTCCTTTCCGTTATCGGATGTATACCTTCTATGAAATACTCAAGAACCGGGCTTTGCTCGCCATTATATCCAACGGTATTCTGTATAACACCTACCTTATAATGAGATACCTGCTTATCTATATTGGATACGGTAAGCCGGATACCCATGTTGGTTGATTTGCCCCATAAGCCATCACGAATGACTATATCCTGACGATCGAATATCATGATAGGATTGGTCAATGAGCAATATCCGGTCTTCTCAATCCCGAACTCATCGCACAACGCCACGCAGAACTGGTAGGTCCCGGCACGCAAGCTTCCCCCGAACTCCACGACCTCAGGCTCCACGCATGGGGCCGTCAGCAGCGGGAATACCAGTAGCTTCTCGCAGGCCAGCCTACACCTCTCTATTGGCTTATCATCCCCACATGTCTTATATCCATGATAATGATACCAGAAATCACCATCATCATCTGGATTAAGAGCCTTGTCAACCATAACATATCGCTGGGGATTATATCCATCGGTCCAGTATATTACCTTCCCGCACTTCTCATCCTTAATCTCTATGTCGAATATCGGGTGATGGATGGAAAAGTTAAGACAAGGATCATCAACCCCATCCTCTATCAACACCTCCATCAAATCACATATCTCATCGAAACGACCATCCGACTCCTCAAGCCTCTCGCCAAGGATACGATGAATATCTTTTCCTGATCCCGCTAATTGATCCTCTACGGTCTTGACATAATCCAATGACCTCATGAACGTGATCTTAGAGGTATTGTTATCAGGATTCACCAGAAAGAAATAAGTGTTATCACCAGCTATATCATTCTTATACCCAATAACCTTATAGCCATCAAATCGCTTACATAAAAGGGTACTAGGCTCGTTCTGGATCTTAAGCTGGCTTCCATCGTCACCCTCTATGGTAGCGTTCAAGGCGAAACTGTACTCAGACGGGGATAGGTCCTGTGGATGCTTATCCCTGTTCATCCCGGAATCGGGAACCGCTATATTAGAATTATTTTGCACGATGTTATGTTTTTCGCAAATATAGCAAATCCGCCAGATAATCACTTATGTGGCGGATTCTAATAAACTGTACGTATTATGCAAAACATTCAAATCGCACAAAAATAGAAAATCCTTCTGACTCTTACAAGCCAGAAGGAAAATCTAAACACTTTGCAACGTTTACCCCTAATGAAAATACAAAAACATAATAATTATGGATTTTTCCCCATGTAGCTTGATTGCTTGTCGGCGTCCTCTACGGATATGTAGAAGAACCCGTTAGTCACGTATCTCTCATTGACATCCACAAAATCAGTAGATCCTTTGTCCACCCCTTTCTTCGATCCCTCATCACACACAGCGACCAGACTATTAAAGTCATTGGAATAGCCTACGACTACACCGTGTATATCCCGATTTCGAGGATCGAATACGTATCTCATCTTACACCTATCTTGACATACTCCCATCACTAAAGCAAATGGGATTCTTGGATACAGACGCAAGAAACCCCGATATTACTATCGCTGGAATTACTCTTGCTCTCCAATTCGGAAATGCCCTTCCGAAGTATATTCCTAGCCGCTAATACATCCCTGTCATTAATTGACTCACATTCAGGACAAATCCATTTACGGTCTTTCAACGACAACAATTTATTGATATATCCACATTCACATGTTTTGGAAGAAGGATACCATTTATCGATCTTATGTACTATTACTCCGTATTTCAAAGATACATACATAAGCTTATCAATAAAAGAAGAATGACAAAGATCAGATATCTTCTTACCCCAAATGCGTCTCATGGCTTCAATATTTAGATCTTCAATAAAAATATAATCATATCTCTTACACAACTCATGAGCTAACTTCCATTGAAAATCAGATTTAAGATTATTAATTTTCCTATGCACTTGTTGTAACTCGAATAATCTTCTACTTCTGTTATTTGATCCCTTCTTGGCGTTTGAAACACGCTTACCGCACTTCTTAATCTTATCCTGATACCTTTTAAAGAACAAGGGAGAGGCAATATCACTACCATCGCTTTTAGTTAAATAAGTTTTCAGTCCAAAATCCAATCCGACAGATGCACCATCATGTGTCTTTCTATAGGAGTTTACAGGATTATGATCTGTAACGATAATCAAACTAAATCGATGACAGGTCTCCCTAATTATTCTTATTTGTTTAATATTGCCTTCATAATGTCTACTGTATGAAAATTTAAAACGCTTCTTCCCTTTATTAATCGTAAAAATATTTCCATTTAACATAAACCCTCCTTGTTTAAAGACAAAAGAATTAAACCTATCAAATCTTTTAAATTTTGGAGGTCTTTTCGATCTCTTTTTAAAAAAACGACTATAAGACTCATCAAGCCTTTCGAGTATCTCCTGTACTGTTTGCGAATGAAGAAGATTCCTTTTTATCCTTTTAGCGAAATGTTTTTGCATCCTACCTATAGATATGTATTTCCCAGACATCCGGTAATAACGCTTCTGTAAGGAGAGGGCATGATTCCATACAAAACAACATTCACCAAGCATCTTATTAAGATGCTTGGTTTTCTTAGATCTGTATATATTATATTTGTATGAAATCATTTTATTATATTTGCTTCAAAGTTAAACAAATCAATTCATCCACAATCTAAATCAACGTGGTTTTGTTGGTTATCAAACCCCATCCCCGCTACCAAGGCCAAAACGCTCTTTGATATGTCACTCATGGTGGTATCCTTGGCCGGAGCCTTAGGCATAGAAACGCCTTCCATGACAAAATCCAACGCCTTATCTACAAGACCATCGAAATCATCATCTCTTATATAATCCTTAAGCACCTCCAGTATATATAACCGGACATGGAGTTCATTGTTAACATCACTTAATGTAATCATAACGCTAGTTTTCGGCAAAGCTAGATTATTCCTGCGCAATAAAAGATCAAATATGTCATAAGTAAAGGACTAAAAAAATAAAAAAAACTCTCCTATCCTCACGGACAAGAGAGTTAACAGATATTTATATTATGAAGAAATAGCTACTCACCTATTCTTACAATACAGTCACGAGATTCCTTATTATAAATCATCGTGCCCACCTTAGAATACGAGGTTCTTATATCCTGCCAATTATCCTCTCCGTGGGCGGATACATTGGTAGGGGCATCACCGGTATAAACCTCCTCGCCTCCGATATTGACAAAATCATATCCACGTTTCTCCATAGAACCGCCCTTATATGCCGTGAACCTGATAGTGACATTACCTTTCTCACGACCACCATACCAGTTACCGTATATACTACACCTGATCTCAAGAGGTAATTTATCATAATTATCGCCATCCAACAACGGCCCCATCTGGATCAAGGCGGCCTCATTACCTGATTCCATGTTATCGCCACCATGGATAAGATAATCACCTACCCGCTCCTGCGTGGTCTGGTTTTGTTTACTCCAACCAACCAGCTTGCCGTCCACGTCCGGGAGGCCGGTGTTGTCGAAACCGGTTGCCGTGTCGAAGTCAATGCCGTCCTCGTCAGCCCAAATATACCTAAGCACAAGGAAATCGAACTCAGGGATGATCACCACCGGAACCGACTCCTGCCTACACACGAACGTCTTCTCCTCCTTGGTGCCTTCTTTTATAACCTTGTACGTAGCCTGACGTATCTCTCCAGTCTCATTGATATCAGCGGTAACCTTAACCTCAGCAGGACCAGTACCACTTGTCTTATCTAAATGTATCCAATCAGCCATATATCACATTCCTATTAATTTACCAGAAATAAAACTCATACACCTCGACATAGCTTTATAGCTATAGGTATCCATATAACCAAAATTGACACTCCCATCACTTGTAAAAGCTAGCATCGTTTGTTTAATACCAGGGTTATTAGTGTCAAGAGTCCAATATTCCATGTTCTCGGATATAACGATTCCACCACAAGCATCCAACATCTCGTTTATCTCACCAAAATAAGATCTGATGAATCCCCAACAAGCAACAGGGATTAACGTATAAAAACCAAAATCAAGTCCTAATATCTTAACTTTTGTCTTGTGTGGAATACCAAAACCCGGAAAAAGAGTTGGATCGAATTTATCCAAGGAAGATGATTCCCAAATAGAGGGCCAACTTGAGTTCATTATAAGTCCATATTTATCCGCATATCCAGGCATCCATGACTGAGAATCAAACTCTTCATTGAAGTAAGACACGGGATAATAATTGGCCATATCACCCATATCACCAATAACACATACATCTTGCATGGTAGGATGCAAGAAAGAAAAATATGATTCACCTTTCTCATCTATATACCGATCTATTATAACACCATTAAGTTCCTTTCCGGCATCATAGGTCTTACTAACACTACCATCGGTATAGAAAAAACCTCCCCAATACTCATGATTGTTATCTCTCTTATTTTCCATCAACCTTCTTCTCATATCATACCAACTTTATATATTTATCAAAAGTATTAGGCCACATCCGCTCATAAGACATCATGCGTCTCCTGTTATCCTCAGCCAACTCCCGATAATCATTTAACGTGATCATCGACATCTTAAGCTCCTTCATAGCCCTAGCGAACTTACCCGGTTCTTGCTGAGCGTATAATTTGTAAGCGTCACCAGCGCCTTGTATCAAGCCATTAACGGCGGCGTTCTCGAAGATCTTCATCTTGATATACGTCTCGACATAATCCTCAAGATAACCTAAATCCGTCTCAGGTATATATGGTAGACCATCCTCATCCTTAGGAGTAGCTCTGTATACGATATAAATAAATCCGTCAAAGCCGGTATACATAGTATTGCCGGATATAGTTATATCATAATTATCCCAAGCGTATTTATCCCGATACTTATCAGCAGCGCAATCACGCCTCAATCCACGACCTATAGATAACCTTACTGGGTGATGGTAATGAAAACGAACCTCATGGGATCCGATATAAATCTTCTCCGTGATCGTCTTCTCAAACTCTTCCTTACAACACTCGGTGCAGGAGTTCCAACGAAACCCGCGCTCCGTGCGCTCAATCCAGCCGATCTCGTGTTGGAGGTCAGCCTTAGCCTTATCGCCGCCCGGAATCTCACAGACAAGAGGCTCACACCTGTAAGCGTCAAGCATGTCGAAGAAATCGGATGGTAATACCGCCTGCTTGTTACTGGTCTTGATAACCGCCTCAGACATGATGGCTATAACACCCCCAAACCTTTTTAAAGCGATCTCAGCCCACCTATAAACAGATGAGGTATCTATAGCCCCGCTATCATCGTATTTATGTAAATCGGCCTTGATCTCGGCCAATAAGCCCTTTATCGTCATATTTAAGTCTTTTGCACAAAGATATGTATTTGAATCCGTGATACAAAAAAAATCCAGTCTACCCTCACGAGCTAACTGGATCATAGAAACTTCTACAGCTTATAAACCCATTTAACTCCAAATACCTTACTTTCCGATTCAACTTCCCGGTACAAGAACTTATATCTCCTTCCAGACTCCATAGCCATCCTACACTCCTTGTTTAATGCTGGAGAGATATATAAATGAAAATACTTATTCCTCGGCATAAAATCCATACACGTATGGACGTAAGAATATCCACCTGTCCCACGCCTGTTTATAGTCCCGGTAAGTTTATTCAGATATATCTTACGGTTGGGATTAATCTTATGACATAGATAACCGATGTTATTTATATAAACCCCGCCCTCATTATCTAAGTACTTATCACGTATGACTTTCCAGATCAACGACTGACATTCGAGAATATCATTCTTGTCCACGATCGTATGTTTCCTTCTCTTTCCGTTCTTAGACATAATAGACCTGTAGAACCGAAGAAAGTATTGATCAAGTATTTTAAACGACTTTGTTTTCATGTCGCAAATATAATAATTTCATCCTTATTCAAGAAATATTTGGCAAGTTTTGGTGTGAGTGTAACGGTGATAAGGCCGCACTTACCGCCGCGGCACAGGCTGACGCACAGAGACTAGCGCAGGAAAAAGCCAACGCTATGGAATGCGATTGCCCCAAAACATGGAACGCTTACGCTAGTGGAAGTTTCAACGGTCAATGTTTAAGTATATCGGTAAGCTACAATAACCCATGTGGAAAATCTAAAACAGCTTCATTCGATGTGTATTATACTAGATCCGAACCGTCAGGAGATGTGGAATATTTCTCCACTACCAAGACCGTTACGATACCGACAGGATCGGGAACAGTATCCGGAGGTAGAGATTGCGTAAGTAACGCCACAAGTATGTATGTCTCTAACCCAAGTCAAGGTGGAGGATGTTAAAAACAAAAGGAGAGGTTGATTAGCCTCTCCTTTTTAGATAAATCTAAGATCTCTTTTCTTAGTATGATTAAGTATCCTACTAATATGCCTTGTACTAAAACCTGTTTTATCTTTTATCTTATCATAGATATAGCTCTTGGACACGTAAGCTGACATGTCTCCTAGATCCTTTATAATTTTATCATACATATCATGTATCTCATTATATTTTATGATTGAGCTATCTCTCATTCCTCTTTCCCCGATACCATCAACAATATCCTCAGCACCGAAGAAATTGATTATAGATCTTATTATGTTCATGCTTATTGAATTTTTTGCGTTTTCTTATTAATATCCATATCCGGATTCTCGTCCGTAGGGATCTGCAATTTGGTTATCGTCTCTCTTAACGTCTCAGATACCACATATTCCAGTAACTTATCAGGGCATATGAAATCATAATCCCATTGAGATATACATGGATCATCTTTTTCCGTTCCACATCCCCCTAGCTCTAACGCCGCTTTCCTGTCAAGGGTTATAAGATCCACGTTTATAGCCTCTATATTTATATCAGGTATATAGATATATCCATCATTGACGTAATAATAGTATTGATCTATATTACCATATTTACGTTCCTTGTTATTAGCGTATTTTCTTAACGATATAGGAGTAAATATAATATCATCCATGATGTTCGATACCTTTATAATAGCCGGTCCTATACGGGTATATATCATATCGGGAAGCCTTTTCTTGGATCTCATAAGTATCCGGCATAACTTAAACTCATCAAAGCAACAATCAACCTTCCGGACTCTCTCCATCTCCATGCAATTAATATGAGTATATAGCGATTCCTCGCCGAACAAAGTCCCATCAGCGTACTTCTGGGCTATATATGATCGAGCCTTCTGCCTACCTATGGACAATATCCATCTTCTACTGACATGAGCGTCTTTACTAATAGAGTTCATATCATTTATGATCCTAGATACAAATTCTGAATTTTTCATGCATGAAATACTAAGGAGGGGATATACCCCTCCGGTTATTACTTTTTCTTCTTAACCTTGCCCCCACATTTCAGTTGAGGTTTCTTTTTCTCGGAGACCTTGCCTCCATTAGCCATTTTCTTTTTCTTATTGCAAGCCATAACTTAATGTATTAATATTAACGATACAATATTAATGATTTTAATTAATAGATAAACAATGCGCATTGAATAAGCTAAACTCACATCGATTCAGACGGTATCTCTTACGCCAATGGGTTAGCTCAGGCCGATAGATGCGATTGCGTGGAGCCAACAAAAACGTGGTCATGGTCGGTATCTATGAATAATGATTGCATGAGCCATGAACAACTTGTCACATCAAGAGGATTTACGATTACGTATAATAATCAATGTGGTAGATCTATATCTGGTTCTGTGAGTGGTATAGGATATACACAAAACGGAGAAGAGCAGGTCAATAGCGCTAGCTTTACAATTCCCGCAGGATCCGGAACCAAGAGTGGAAGTGTATATTTTAGCCGAGAAGTGGTATGTGGAGATGTAACAATCTCTGGTCATGATTCAGGTAATTGTTGACAATCACTGCTGTTATGGTTTTTAATAAAAAGGAGAGACTTATTAGCCTCTCCTTTTTTTGTTATACATCAGAATCTTAACAGTTCCCAGATCCTCCTCCAGAAACCCTTATAGACCCACATTGTACTCCTGAATCAAAACCTATGACACCGGTTTTTTTACCAGACCCAGTAGGTATACTTACGGTAGTACTTCCAGCCGTAACGGTTTGTCCATGATCATTCCTACCAGTAACAGTTACAGTTATTGATTTAGATGATCCACATTGATTATCGTAAGACACTTCATAGGAGCACCTTAATGCAGATGTAGAACCAGACAGACCATTACAAGGATCACCGCTCAGCATAGCGTTGGCGCTCCACGTCTTTGTTGGCTCCACGCAATCGCATCTATCGGCCTGAGCTAACCCATTGGCGTAAGAGGTACCATCGGATTGGAGGTTATTGTCGGCTATCCTGTTTGCCTCGTCCTTGGTGCAGGCCTCATATTTACCAGCGATTTGCTTATAACTGATAGTCTTAGGAGTACAGTTGCTAGGACAGTTCGTGGCCTTGACATTTCCCCATCGGTCATCATTGCCAACCTTAGAAGGACATATCCTAGCATCAACTAAATTTTGTAATGCATCCTTGTACTCTTTATACTTGTTATAAGCTTGTTCACTAGCCAGATTCGATGAAGAAGCGCAATATTCACCAGCGCTAACCACCTTAATAGGGCTATCAGGAACACATACATCACCGCATTCGCCCGAACATCCCTTACATACCTCATTGGTATAGATAGTGTAGTCATGTGGATTACAGCAATGTTCACCACCATTCTGCCAATATCCTGTAGGATCACACTCGCTAGAATAATGCTCCTCGCTATTACCATTATTACACCTGCTATTATCCATATGGTATGTATTATCACATCCGCATCCACAAGATCTTGAATCGGACTCAACCAACTCATCTTGATCTGAGGCTGAAGAACAAGGATTGGTCTGATTCCTACTCCTACGATAATCGCATCCACTACAATAATAATTCCAATCATCATAAGATGGGGTATCATCGTCATCGGCGCAATCACCATTCTTGTTAGCGTAAGCCTGAGCGGCGGTCTTAGTCGCCGTATCATTCTTGAAAGCGTTTTGAACCTTGCTGTCGGCATCCGCCTGAGATACGGTAGATGTCAACGCTGACAATCCTAAGGCACTATAAGGAACGGATAGAGCGACACCATGTTTACATGTACCACAATTATCCTTATAGAACGTAGCGCTTCCAGTACCGGTCCACACACAAGTGCCATGCTGGTTAGCGTAATCCTGTCCTCTCTGGTCTAGGATCTGCTCTGCCTTGCTCCTGGCATCAGCCAAAGAAACCTTGCTGGTGATAGGCGTACCGCCGTTGGCTTGCGTAGAGGTCACCGTTATTCTCTGACCAACCCCGCTTCCGGCGCAATTGTTCTTATAGAAGTCACGGCTTGCCACGTAAGTCCAAGTACATCCACCGTTCTTATTGGCGTAATTCTGACCATCAGATCCACGAACGGCATTCTCAGCTTTTTTATTGGCGTCAGCCAAGGAAACGGTGGAGGTGTACGGGTGTCCCGGCAGCCTGTCGCTACTTACGGATACCATGTCGCCTACGCCGCCGTCAGCGCAATTGTTCTTCTGAACCTGACCGGTATAGCTTCCTGTCCAAGTACAAGTACCCTTCGAGTTAGCCACGGCCTGACCCTGAGAGTTCACGGCGGCCAATGCCTTGGCGTTAGCGTCAGCCTGGGATACACATGACTTAAACTTACCATCAGAGCTAGGACTTGGATCCGTAACATCATTCTGAGTTACGGTAACAGAGCTTCCAACTCCACCATCCGCACATTGACGGGTAAAGGCCTTGGATGCCGTACCAAACCAGAAACATGTATTATTACCACCAGCTATATACCGCTCTTGATTATCAGGATCAGTATAACAGGTATTAGTGTTACGTTGATGTAACTGAGAGATACAGTCCTTACATACAGTCTCTATAGTCTCCCATACCGGTTGCTCGGTCTTCGTATGGCACGTATCATCGTAGTTCTTATTGACGAACGCCTGACCCATTCTGTCGATATAGGCCTTAGCCAAAGCGTCTGCCTCTTCCTGAGAACGGGTTGAGGTGAAGAACTGACCCATAAGATCCGGAGTTACGGTGATAGGATCGGCGTACTGACAAGTAGGACACTTAGGAGTGAACTCCTTGCTATAATTACCTACATATATCTTCAGTTCGTCGCAAGTACCACGATCGTTGGCTATAGCCTGACCTTGCGCCTTGACAGCGGCCTTGGCAAGCTCATCGGCGGCGAACTGGCTCTCATAAGAATAGAACGGACCACCAGTGACATCAGCCTCCGTAACGTTAACAGATGAAGGTATCAATCCGGATGGACAATTATTCTTCTCGAACACCTCACTATAATGACCGGTGTACTTAGGAGCCTCATGGCAAGTACCACGCTCATCGGCAACCCTCTGTCCTTGATTCATGACAGCGGCCATAGCCACCAAGTTAGCCTCATCCTGCGATACGCAAGACTGGAACGGATGACCATCGACCATATCCTGTGTCACGGTGAACGGATCTCCTATCTGATTAGCTCCACAATTGCTCTTAGTGAACTCGAAGCTAGCCCTACCGGTATACATAGTAGCGTCAGAACAAGTACCCCTGGTGTTAGCCAAAGCCTGTCCTTGAGCCTGTACGGCGGTCATAGCCATAGCGTCAGCGGCGGTCTGGGAGTCGTTAGACTGGAATGGGTGTCCTTCTACCATATCTTGGGAGATCGTCACCTTAGATCCGATCTTACACTCACCACAGTTGTTTCTCGTGAACTCCAAGGAAGCACGGCCGGTGTACGTACAAAGGGCGTGGATATTGGCAAGGGCCTGTCCTTGGGCGTCAACGGCGGCCTTGGCCTTGTTATTGGCATCCTCCTGAGATACGGTAGACGTGAACGGATAACCGTCAACCATCCTATCATTTACCGTATAAGTACCACCAGTGCCAGTACCACAATTGTTACGGGTAAACGTACGTGTATAAGTACCGGTATATACAGGCACCTTCTCGCACTTACCTTTCACGTTAGCCACATCCTGACCTTGAGCCTCGACGGCGGCCTTAGCCTTGTTATTAGCGTCCTCCTGAGATACGGTAGATCTAAAGTCTCCTGTCACCATAGTCTCGTCTACAACAACCTTAGTACCATACTGGGTCTCGTCACAATTGTTACGGGTAAATTCCTTACTGTATTTACCATGATATACGGTCTTCTCCTTACACTCACCTTCAAGGTTAGCCTGTTGTTGGGCGTTAGCCTCAAGATCGGCCTTGGCCTTATTGTCGGCGTCCTCCTGCGAGATAATAGAGAAGTACTTACCGGCGGCTACAACATAAGTATAAGGTTGACCGATATGGAACTCATCACAATTATTTCTCGTGACTGTCTTCTCCATCCTAACGTTATAGTAGACGTTAGTCTGACAATCGCCACGCTCATTGGTGATAGCCTGACCTTGCGCCTCAACAGCGTCCTGCGCCAGCTTATTGGCGGCATCCTGTGATACTGTAGAAGTGAACGGATAGCCGGTACACATCTTCTCATCCACGGTAAAGTCAACAGGCGTAGAACCTTCAGGACAATTGGTTCTCTGGAATACCTTAGAATACGATCCGGTAAATACCGGTATCTTCTCACAATTACCCTTGATATTAGCTATATCCTGACCCTGAGCCTCTACAGCGGCTTGGGCTAACTTATTAGCCTCCTCCTGAGAGACGATAGACCTGAAGTCGCCTTCTACCATAGTCTCGTTAACAACAACCTCCGTTCCGTATTGAGTGGAGTCGCAATTGTTACGGGTAAAGGTCTTGCTAAACTTACCATAATAGATATTCTCCTTAGGCTTACACTCACCTTCCAGATTAGCTTGTTGTTGACCATTCTTTTCAATATCCTCAAGAGCCTTCCTGTCGGCGTCCTCTTGAGAGATAGAAGACACGTACTTACCCTCAGGAACGATGTAAACATATTCCTGACCGTCACTAAACTTATCACAATTGTTACGGATAAAGGTTTTCCTTTGCTCCTCGTTATACCAGATGTCAGTTATACACTCACCATGCTCATTAGCGTACTTCTGTCCGTTAAGAGCTATATCCTCCATAGCCTTAGCGTCAGCGTCCTCCTGTGAGATAAACGACTTGTACGTCCGTTCCTCAACCACATACAAGACAACCGAACCGTGCTGGTTGGCTAGACAGTCATCCTTGGTAAACGGCTGAACCATCTTGATATTATAATAAACGGGCTTGGCATCTTGGGCTATCATATACTCCTTAACAACACTACCGTCCTTTGACGTTATACGGAACTTAGCCGTACAGATCTGACCGGTGTAATTAGCCTTGTATACGATGTTAAGCTTATTATCGCCTACCCCATGGCTCTTGTCGTTAATGGCAAAGCAATTACCCTCAACGCAATTCTTATCTACTTCCCTTGCCATGTCAATCCTCCTCTATTCTCCATGAAACATTATCTCCGGCCTCTACCCTCACGATCTGGGTATCACCATCCTTATTAAGCGTCAACCTTTGCGGATCCACGTTAAAGGGTGGTTCCGGTTCCGGCTCCTCGCTGCCATCGCCACAAGTGCAACATACCAGTTCAATATCATACTCGGTATTGGACTTGATATCGATAACGACCTGACCGTTCTCACTAGTCACGTTATCAAAGTCATGATCAAGTATAATATAAGGTATATCATTAGGCTGTTGATTGATATTAACAACCTTGCCATTCAAGACAAACATCTCATGATGCTCCTCGTTATCCATGTTCTTAGGCATGGCTATAACGAAGCTAGCGTCATACAGGTCAGTGGCTCCCGGATCCTCAGGATCGGCGTACACCACGTATCTGCTATCCTCGTCAGGTATCTTAACGGATAGCCCGTTGACGTTCATAGACACCATATAGCATTTACTTACCGAACCACCAAGAGTAAGGCAGGAGGCCTTGACCGAGGCGGAGTTAAGCTTGGCGTTGATGACCGCCGTCCCGCCCTCCATGTCAAACATGATATTGGCCGGATCCACGCTCACCCGCTCCATACCCTTCTGGGTTATGGTAGCGAGTTTCGTTACCTTGCCTTTCTCGACCGCTACGTAAGTCTCCCTAGGCAACCTACCCATCCATCCCGGCTCTACCTTGATCGCCACCTTGTCGGGACCGGTACCGGAAATCTTGTCGTAGGACACCCATGAGGAGCCTTGCTCGATCTTAGCAAGAATATCTTTTAAATTATTCATATCATTCCGCTTGAGTTATAGTCCATTTATCACTCTTGCCTACGATAATCTCCAGAATCTGCTCACCGCCCTCAGGAGGATACTCGAAGTTAGTAGGCTTAATCTCAAACACGCTGGCGCCACCACAACCAAGATCGCAGATCATGTCCGGCAACCATCCCTCCTCGAAAAAACGCTCTATAAGCTCCCTGACGGCCTCTGAAAAAGAATCAAGCTCCAACCTGTCTGCTGGGACAGACCCTTTCTTAAGTGTCTCACCACATACCCAACCGTCACACTCGGAAGCCAAGACCGTATCATACACTCTCTTAGCCATAGCATGAAGTATTTAAAATATTACTATTCAATGTAGTATATACGATATTAACATCAGCGAACTCATCGCCCATGCAATACCTTTTCTTGAACTTAATGGATCTACCAGAAACGACATACCCGTCGTTAGGTACGATAGTACCGCAGTAGGTCACGCTAAGAACATTCAGAGGCTCGTATCTTAACCTTACGGCCTGCACTCCCTTAAACGAATCCCTTTGGATGGACGCCGTTGCTCCAGATACGGCAACCAGCTTCCTTACCAGAGACTCGATTACGCTATTCATGCCATCTCCGTTCCTGATATCTGCCTCAGGAAAAGACTGACCATCATATATGATCTGGGAACTGTAGATACTACATTCATTCCCCGGTCTATATTCCGGCTTACATGGATTACAGTTATTCCTCATATCAAATCAATTTATTAATCATTCTCCTTAATTCAAGTATCTCAGCATCCCTGTCCCGTATAGCCTTTATCATAGCGTTAAGGACATCAGACATATCGCAATTAGGGGACAATCCCAGCGACTCCACACGTACCTTGTCTCCTGGATAAACACAGTCGGTGCTCATGTACGTAGAGCACGGTACTTTCGTATCGTCTACAGTAGGCCTGTATTGTTTCTTGTTACAACCATTCATTGTTACCATACCTCCTCTTCAGTTCCGCTATCGCCACCGCCATTACCGGCGTTGACAAGCTCGTTTATAATCTTCTTCAAATCCAGAACCTCGCGATGGTATAAATCTATCTGCTTATCCCTAGACGCTATAATACGCCTCAATGAGTCTACAACGACAGAGATATCAGTGCCTTTCTCTATACCGTCCACCACCAACTCATCACCTGAGTATAAGACGCATTTATCATATAAAACTATAGGACATCCATAGCCAACACAAGGCTCGTCCTGACAATCCCTATCGCAAGGATCACAAGGATCCTCAGGGCATTTGTTAAGAAACCTATCTATCTTAACGCCATGACAGCATTCTTCAGGACGCTCCCTCGAATGATCATGACAACAACCACCTGTATTACACATATTAATAATATTAATGTTTTTAGCAAAGATACTTATTTGGTTTGATTATAAGACAACGAGACGCATGAAACAATAAGAGGTAGAGACCATAAGCCCCTACCTCCAAACACTAATCTAACATTATGGAAAACACAAACGCATTCTTACCAATAACATTGATCCTCTTGATCAATATTCTCAATCCATTTCTCGCACTCAAGATTAAGATCAGCGTACTCCTGCCCCTCTACCATCAAAACCTCACGGGCTTTGGCGTTGGCATCCTCTACTGATATCCATGATCTAAACCTATTGGCTTTGATAGAATAATATACCCTACCTGATTTATATCCAAACGGACATACCTTCTCAAACCAATCACCGATCGTAGTATTATAGAATACAGGGGAGCAACTACCTTCGGAGTTAGCCTTCTCCTGTCCTTCTTTCATGAACTTCCTATAAGCTAACGTATCAGCATCAATCTGGGATATATCGGATATGACGGCTCCGGCTGGCAATTCATACACAATACCTTCTTTACCTGATGTCCCAGCCTCACAATCGTTCTTGTAAAACAAGCCACGAAGAGGCTGTGAGGCCCAGTCCTTACAGCATGTCCCAACGGCGTTGGCCTCCCCCTGCCCGATCCTTCCAAGCTCAACCATCGCCTTATCATTGGCGTCTTTCTTGGATACGTATGACACAAACCTACCTTTCTCTACACATATCTGTTCCTTGGATCCCTTACCGCTTACGCAATTGTTCTTAATAAACTCATCGCATACCTGATCATTATACCATACAGCCGGTATTATGTCGGCATATGTGTTGGCGTAATCCTGACCGTTGGCATTGACATCATCCTCAGCCTTACTATCAGCCTCCTCCTGCGTATCGCCAAAATAAACATCGGCCGGGACCCGGTAGTCAACAGAGCCACCCACATATCCGGCAGGCAGGTTGTTTCTGGTGAACGTCCGTACTATTTCTTTATTGCCGTATATCATCGTAATTAACTTTGACACAAATATACGATTAAAATCCAAATCACAAAGGAAGAGCCTTTTTGCTTCTCAAAACCTTATACAGATAATCCCTTAACTGTTCCTCGGTAACTATATATCCAAATTCAATCATCTTAGCTATATCAATCTCCAGCTCCATCAACTCTTTAGCCTTAGCCTCCTCTCCAACAGAATTTCTTATCATAGTCTCATGAAGCCCATAGACAATAATATTTACGGATCTAGCCAAATCTTGTATTTTATCCCTTAGTCTTGAAGGTTCAATTATTTTAGACAAAGCGGAAGACATCCTCTTATAGGCATCACCAGCTTTATCCCTGTAATCTATAAGTTGATCATGCACAAATCTCAATACCTGAACTTCGAATCTAGGATTTATCCACATGGCAAATTTTATAAACAACAGAGGATGCATCCATACCTTATCAGGAGTCTTACCATGCTTAGTCGTCTTACCTTTCACTTTTATAACTAATTGATTATCACCAATGTCGATTTTTCTCCTATGGCTTTCATCCTCAGATAAAGCACTAACAAATTCCTTAGTTCTACTACTATTCATAAAATCATCAAGCCGTCTTCTCGTGTTCTCAGGATTATCATTCCATTGCTTAAGTAAACTATTGGCATCAAAATAACCATCACTAGTTCTTTGAAAAACGTTAAAATCACCCATCTTTCTTGTTAAAACATTTACTGTCTTCATTTTTTTAATCTAATTTTGAAGTTAATAATTAATTACTTTATGTCCGCTCCCTCGTGAGAGTCGGCGGACATACAAAAATAGCCAATTGGTGTGACAAACACAATCCAATTGGCTATTTTTAATATCCTAAAATCAGGACATTAATTACCCATTACAGATCTTATCCTCAATAGCGTAAAGGATTTTCGATACGGTCTTATCGCCATTTATCTTCACACAAGACTCACCAAGATCCCTGACATCTATAGCCTCCCTGATACGGGTAAGCTCGTCATATATCTCCTCTATCACATCGGAGATCATAACACACTCATCAGAGTCCTTATGCTTTGACCACTCTGGTAGATCACCTTCGTAAGGCACGCAAGTGGACGGGGTTATATGTGAGCAATTATACTTTTTCATGCTAGTAATCTGTTGATATGTTCCTTTAACGATCTTACCTCATCCGGGCATAACCCGCAATCATTATCGCATAATGACCTTTGCAGACGAATTATCTTGCCCCAATAAGATACATCGGGCTTGTCCCCGATCCTATACCTATGGTACCTCATGTATCCACTCCATTGGCAAGAAAGCCATTCATCTACGACCTTACATAGATCTATTCTATCAAGGTTTGATATAGATTGCGCGCCCATCTAGTATCTCCTTTCTCATTTCTTGTACCTCCTCGTCAGGCGGGCATCCATATGGCAGGTTCTTGATCCACTCACGGATCTTCTTCTGCATGTTGAGATAGACGATACCCACGTCACCTATGGTACGGGTCTGTTTGTATATGCTCACCACGTCACGCTCCATGGTCTTCAACGGATCGAGCATGACCATACAACCGGCGGTGCTCCTAGAAGCGTATTCCATATCGCTAACAACGGTAGAGGAAGCACGATTCATCATACTTCTCTCAATTCTTTCTCTCTCGGCCTTTAACGCCTTTTCCTTACAAGTATTACAACCCACGACTAAATATTTTTATGTTCAACAATGTTATTAAAATTATTCATTTTATTCGTTAAATTAAACATTTATATCACAAAATATTCAATCTAACAGGATTAAACACAAATCCGCTATCGACTATCTTTCTGATAAAAGAATCACCGATTACTTTTCTAGCTATTCCGATCGCCCCATTAATATCAGCGTTAAGCAGCTTACCAATAGAGCTTTGGAACAACCCGCGCTTCTTTCTTTTACCTAAATAGGAATCCTGTTTCTTGAGAGGTTCAAAAGCTAAATGATCTATTTTTGATGTGTAGGATTCTTCATGAACAATCACGTTTATTCCCAAGAGTTTTGACTTGTAAATTATCTTGTCAATCAACTTGGAATGAGGGATGGAGACGAAATTCTGATTGTTTTTTCTACCAATATTGATTTTATTTTTCCACTCCTTGTTCAATCCTATGATGATCGTACCTATGTTGTGAAATTTACAAAAATCAACAATATATCTGCTGATTTTATGCAACTTGTCTTCTATCCAACAATTTCGTAATAAAGTGATTTTTCTTATCCTATTCGAGATCCCTTCACTGCCAATATAAGACATTAATTCGGCTTTCGTTTTGTTGTACCATTGATTTACAGATTTCATAACCTTCCCGTTTATAATGAAAGGATTGACTACATTACTGACGCATGAACAAAGATTATTCAATCCTAAATCAATCGAAAGGAAATTGTCTTTATCAAGACCCAAGTCGACTTCCTTTCTTTCATAAATTACCTCAACCACAAAACATGTAGCTTGAGGGATTATTCTTACTTGTACTAATTCATCCGGGTTTACATTTGTTTTAACAGGTTCTATTATGTTCTTTACAAAATGGACATACCCATCTTCTTTTATTCTGCAATTTGTTTCATCGAAAACAACAACATTCAACTTCTTACCTTTCTTATACTTAGGAAGTTTTGGCTTCCCTTGAAACTTCTCAGGATGCTTCTCGTATTCTTTCTTCGACCTGATCCATGACTTTATATTTTTCCCTACCTGTTTTACAACATTCTGAGAGACATGACATGGAAGATTACGAAAATCAGACTGATTCTCCCTTCCTAATCTCGTAGAAAGCTCATATTCCTTGACATAGTTTTCAGTGAAAATCCCTTGCCTGAAAACATAAAGACAATAGTTATAAAGAAGACCTGATTTATGACAGATCTCCTTATATCTATTGTCTTTTACAATATGTCTTTCTACTTGACGCATTTTAATAATTTATATCCTCAAATTTAATGAGAATAAACAAGACAAACAAATTATTTAACAATCCACGCAATTAGTAGCCATCTCAAGAAGCTCTCCGACACGATCAATGATCTCATGAGCCGCCTCTATATTATCCAACCTGACGTTAGCTTCCGCTACAGCCATAAGCGTCTCCATCTCCTGTATCTTATTTATAAGATCCTTATCCTTGTCCTCGCATAGGATATCAGTCTTAATCCATAGCCGATCAAGACGTCTGCGTATAAGATCCGTCTTAAGATACTTGCGACTGAAGTTGTAAGTAGAAGGGCTACCTATGATCTTGATATCATATATACCATCAGGTAGGTCAAGGTACTTGACATTACAATCATCGTAATTAAAGCAATTGAGGCCTAATGTTAGGCTAGTAAAGGTATTGACCTGATTCTTGCCAAGGAACAACGTAACGGGGTCGGACATGCCCGGAGTAGTGATCTCGATAATCGCCTTCCTGTCCTCCAGCAGCCCCCACTCAGACTCATCCAATACCTGAAGCACCTTAGGATCACGTGTCTCTAGCACCTGAAATGACAGCCGAATATCATTCATGTTAACCTTCTTATCGTACCGGCATAAGCTATCGTCATAACGGGCTTGCATATCAAGATCCGGGATATCGGTATAATATGTCTTAACCTCATGACCGTTGATAAATACCGATGTTATCTGGCAAACATGAGACCTAGCGACATCAAAAAACACCATCCTTACATTACCCTCATAATCAACACCAGATGTCGGGTATGTCAATATCTGAGTGTTATACTCGCCATCATTACGTCTAGCTACGACAGTAATTACGATAGGTTTCTCTATATCGTAATCATCCATGATAATTCTAGCCGCAAACTTATCATGAATTATCTTCGGTATGATATTAATCTGATTCATCTCGTATCTTTTTCACAAAGATACTAATTTGATCAACATCACAAATACAATCATAAGATAAGAGCGGCAAGAAGATCGTCCTCGCTAAGAAGAATGCCTCCGTTGATAGCCATGAATATAGCTAGGTAAAGATAAAGAGATCTTAGATCGTATTTAAGCATCCTCCCTCTAAGGGATACAATAAACTTGTTAAGGTCAGGGTTGTTTCCGGCTACAGACATATAACTCTTAAAAAGGAACGTATCGTATATAGGATCGGATGTAGATGGATCGGTATCATCATAAGAGAAGTCACATATCTCCACCCATAACCTAATAGACTTAATGATCAAATCCTTTACAATAGACTTATTCACCATGCAACCGAATCTTACCAAAGCCACGATATCACCCCACTTCTGCCCAGATACATCCTTAACGACATACATAGCCCCATTTAGCGGATCTTTCACAATAGACGATAAAACACTCTTACATCCAATAAAATCAGATAGCTCTTGAATGTTAAACATATCATTATCATGGTTAAAGATGACATATATATCACCACTTCTTACAATAATAAGATTACTCATCACGAATCCTCCACAAAAGAATTAATATCAAAACAGTCATCATAAGAGCATAGGCCAGGCTCATATCCTTCCTTGCCATCCTCTATGTCAGAAATAGCTCTATCAGCAATAGATCTTAACTCTAATAGACTTACACCTAAAAAATCTAAGGCCTCTTTCAAGTACTTATATAAGGACGAGGTTTTAACTTCCTTAAACCCCTCGTGAATCAAATGACTATTGAATATACTGAAAAGAACTTTATCATTCCTACCGTCAAACCTTTTACCATTGTTTTTAAGACTACCATCAGAGTCAATCATCTTCCTTATCTTACTCGCAGATCTGGTATTTATGATATTCACCATAATCATAACTTTGTAGTCAACAGCGGCTCTTCTAGCTTTATTAGCCCTCCCCTTTGAACTTACAGGTGCATTGTCCTCGCCGCCAATATACCTGAACTTAGCCTTGCCTACAAAGCATGATGGATAAACCTTGCGAATATTCCACTTATAATTATAATCACCGATTGATCTCATGATCGACAACTCGCTATCAACTACCATCGATACCATTTTATAAGCCTTCTCAAAACACTTAAACGATCCTACATACTCATAGATAAACCGGTACGTCATACCTAGCTTAAAATCTTTATCAGATATCCTATTAAACACTATAGCTCTATCAAAGTTGATGATAATAGCCATAATAATCTTAAGCCTAAAGTAGGGAGGTATATAAATATCATCAGGACTGATGTTCCTAGGATTAGCCGTGGTATAATCAGCGCCAGCGAAAGTATCTCTACGTTTCTTGAAATTACGCGGATATATAGGCTGACCTTTAGATAGCTTAATGCAAGTACGCCCCTCATCTACCTGCTTCTTCTCAGCCTCGGTATACACCGGGAATTCCTTTATCATAGAAGAGCATTTCCTTATATAATTCAAGTCGAAATTCATATTGTTCATATTTTGTCCACTTCAAATATAAGCAAAATATAAGACCTTTAAAAGAATAAGATGAATTAATTTTCCCATATATCACCATTATTATTTCATTAATAACATAACTTGCTGAAACACAGTTGTCCATTTTGTGACATGTGTAATAAGAAGCTTCGCCTCTTTCTGAAGCAAATCTCATTATAAAGCATTCCTTTATTTAATTCTTACCAATTTCTAATTAATAACCCTATTAATGAAATGATGTTAGCTAACGCCTTTTATTATCTAAAGTAGACATCCAAAAAACATTAATTTAAAAATGAGTAGTATGTTGGCAGATAAAGATCTTAATAATCCCACTCAAGACTCTTTATGATTGTATTATTGAGATATTTACTATATCCTTACATTCGATCTTATTTGGCAGATGACTACTATCTTTAAACATAATGATCCTATATGTTTACTTCTTTTCTGCGCTAAAGCGTGAAGTGCCAAAGGGAATCGGCAGGGTTGGTCGTGAGTCGCTCCGCTCCTGGCCGGCCATGGAAGGCAGCCACCAGCCCCACGCCATGACGCCGCCACCTTGTTTATTGGCTTCCAGCAAGAGTCACCTAAAAACAATACTTGTCTATACAATTATCTCTACGGTTCCAGAAGTTAAATAAGAACTATTTGGCTTTAAGGAAAGTTGTTAGTTAAAAAGATGGTCAATTAAGTTATCTGGTCAAATAAAATCTTTATATTCGCGTCACGGTCGGTTGGATGAGTGGTTTAGTCGGTGGTCTGCAAAACCATATACCCCGGTTCGAATCCGGGACTGACCTCATTTTGGTTTTGGTTGATACGTGGGTAAGGATGAATGTAGGGGATTATGGTAGATCATAATCCCTTTCTTTTTGGAGGTTCAAAATCTGACTCCCATCTAGCTATATCACTTATCCTGAAATCGTCCATCATAAAATTTCCGTTATCCATACCATCACCTCGTGTATTAATACCTAGGTTATAAGACCTAAGGGAAAGCGTATTATTGGTTTTCGTATTAATAATAAGTATACCATTAACAAAACATCTTAATATGTCATATTCATTACTGCTTCTGACTATAGCTATATGATACCATTTGTTTGCCTCAACTCTATCAACATGCCAACCAGCTTGTTGAGCTTGAAATAAAAAATAAAAACCAGTACCTGTTAAAACTACACCAAAATAAAAAATACCATTAGGATATTCATGCTCAACCAAACAACTTGTAACAAGATTGGTTGACTTATACCAAAAGTCTATAGTAAATGGATGACCGTCATAAAATAGCTCAGGCAATAACGATTCTTTGGTGTTTATGATAGTATAAAGAAAAGGATCCTTTTCGTTATATTGGACACATTGTATTGAGCCATCGGTGATAAGATTGCCATTATTGGCTATAAAGAGGTCGCCAGAGGGAGTAGGATTCCCCTCTACCTTAAAATTACCATTGAATCTCATTAAGAATCTAGTATGATCGTCAATCCCCCCCCCCTAGTATATTCAATCATTCTTCGTCTCATAAAACCTTCATCTTTTTTAGTAAATATATTAAGCCCAATAATATCAACAACACGCTAATTGATGTGACAGCTATTGGCCATTTTGATTCTTTCTTATCATCTACGTCCTTATGCTTGATGTCTGTCTTCTTGTCAATATCCTTAACACCGGTAATCGTCTTATCAATGCCAAGGGAATCAGCCGTCACCGTGCTGTCCCGCCGGCCAATGACGATATGGGTATCTGTCTGCGAGGACACCGGCCGTTCCCCCGTGGTAGGATCAACATCCTTGTCCGTATCGAACTCTCTCTCCGTTATAACAATATCGGCATTAAGATCAGATGTCTTGATCTCTACGATCTTCCGATCCATGACCTCATCTATCATCGTCTCTATCCTGCTGATCAACCTACTATCAATAGACGTTTCGCTAACCTGCCTCCTGCTTCCGCAAGAGGACAGGGACAGCGACAGACCTAAACAAAAAATCGCCCTAAGACTTATCCTTAACCTCATCATCAGCAATCTTCTTTATATCGTCAAACGTCTCGTCAGGTATGTTCTTGGAAAAACTAAACATCTTGAATACGTTTATCCTCTTAAACACGGCCTTGAATACCTTCACCAAATAAGCGTCAGAGAAAGCATCCCCTATCGTATTCAAGAAAAGCATCACATATCCAACAAGGGCTATATACACCCCATATTTGGTAACGGCAAGTATCATGCTAGCCTCCTCCTCGATCGGGTATAACGTCTTATATATAACACATAATGTCATTACTATAAAACAGGACAAAGCGAACTCCTTAAGAATATCAGTAAACCTGACCTCCCTAAACCATCTCTTAAAACTAAACCTTCTTCTACGACTCCGTCGGATCTTCCAGCCCCTTATGCTTTGCGCTAACCTAGCCAAGAAATTCGCTATTAATACTATAAGTAATACGGTCAATAAATGGTGTACTGGCTGGAAATAAGCCCAACAAGAGGCACCATACGCAAGCGCAATATTCCACAAAGCCCCCACTCGCTCTATCATGTCTTTGTCTTTCATTTTATACCCTATACGCAAAGTTAACCACTATACTGTTAAGTACCTAAAACACCACGGCATGTATACCGTTCCTCGTGTCAAGACTATCAAAATGCAACCAATTCACCTTACCCTCAAGCCTAAAAGGATATGGAAGCATATCCTGATGATCTAAAATCAAACCTCTGGCTTGTTCCGCCGTCATCGACTTGACATCGAAATCACCGGCCTTACCCAATACATGAGCGGATAGATAAACATCCTTCTTATCCTTAACTATCTGGCAGATGTTGCATCTAAGACCACGTTGGGAAAACTGCCCCTGCTTGTCCCAATTATTACAATACATAGGCTGTTTGATTATATCCCTCCGTAATATAAGTAAATTATGGAGAAATGCTGTATCAAGAAACTGCCACGATCTGTCCTTCCACTTATTATATGTATGAGGACATACCAATTCCACTATATCAAAATACGAACCTAGTTCTTTTATAATATCATTTCTATTCATGTTATCCATTTTTAAAATAATGTAAAATAATAATACCACGATAACCTGATCCTCCTCGACCGCTCGTAGCCCCACTATTAGAAGCTTTAGAGGCTCCTCCTCCACCACCTCCATAATAAGTGGCATCATCTCCATTTTTACCATTAATAGTAACACCCTCAGTATCCTCAACTCCAGCCCCATCACCTCCTCCGTGATTGCCACCTTTACCTCCGGATAAAAAGCCTGTATCCCATCCTCTTGTATAAGCTCCCGATCCACCACCAGCGCCCATAGGATAAGGGTATCGGTCAGGATATTTGTTATTAAAAACATATGATCCATCTTGCCCTGGATTTCCCGGGGAAGGATCATTGCCATCCCCTTTAACTCCATATCCGCCTATTCCACCTTTGCCGGCAATAGCCTGATATATACCGAATATACTATCACCACCTATATCTCCGACAACCACCCTATATGTAACACCTGGATTTACGGGTATAGTCCCAGTCAGTACACCACCTCCGTTGCCGCCACTCCCGGCATTATATACATCGGAATATCCTCCATTAAGACCTCCGGCGACCAAGGCGAACTCAACCTCATAGACCCCATCAGGAACCTCCCAATATCCATTATCCTGAGGGGACAGTTCCTCGAATACCTCTACTATCTTCACCTTGGGTAGCATCCTTCTTCTCATCATAAAGCAAACAGGATTTTACCCCCCCCCATTTATATTTTAAAATACTAATATTAAGCATATTATTCCGGTTTTATCGTCCATTTCTGGGCGTAATTATTTTTTAATACATATATTTTCTCCATAGGCGTAGCGGGAGATCCGTTGGACTGGCCTTTCACGAACCCCTCCGGAGCCTGTTCCTGCCCCGTAGGACGTTGGTTCTCGTCAGGATAAGTACTGCCGTACATAGATACACTAAGCCCGTAAAACTGATTCCTTTTCCCGTCCTTGGCCACAGATGTCATGGTAATCTGATCCCATCCCACCACAAGGTCGTAGAAGGAGTTTACGAAATCATCTGATCTTTTTTGGCTATGAGTGGAATAATTCATCCCAAACCGTGTAATAGACCTCATCTCATAAATATAATCTGGCAGCTTATCCACTCTAATACCATTACTATGAGAAGCGTAAAAATTAGTAATATGATCCAATCCTCTACCCGACATATTATCATCATTCCAACCCGTCCTCCTTTCTCCATTCTTCCAGTCATCTAAAAAAATAAAATCAGTAATGTTAGGATTTATCTTATCTACCTCAAAAAAAGGGAGGGTGTTTATATCAAAATAATTCCACATATCAGAAGGGCCTTGAGTTATATTCAACGAAGTTAATTTAGGAAGATCATTAAACTCCTTTATATACCTATCCAAATAACATGAAGATAATTCAAGGGTTTGAAGATTTTTCATATTCTTTATATTCCTTATCCCGCTAGATTCTATATCCCTAAGATCAAGCATATTAAACATACTTAAATAATACACCTCAGTCTTACTAGTTATAGCCTCAGGCATTTCAGTCATTCTTTGCCCTACATTTGAAAGATCTATATAAATTAATTTATTAGATCTCGACAATTTATCTACCGGTATGCCATCATTAACATACATCGTATGCGATACGACCAAAAATTCAAGACCCGGAATATCTACGATTGGGAAAGCCGTCATCCTACAAGCTTGAATATTGGCATAATAAATATCACAAGTAAAATCTATCGACACAGCCCGTTGTACGTCCCTCCTCCCATCAGCGTAAGCATGATTATCCACAGGTACGTATTGCGATCCATCCTCCTTTCTAAACCACCATGTTGTATTGGGATTTTTACGGTATTGTATAGCCAAAGAACGGAATATAATACGATAATTATCCTGCCCTTGTACCTTGGTCATAGGAAACTGTTCCTTTATTCCATCCCCCCAATCCACATTAGCCATACCGGGCTTTCTGGATCTAAACTCAACAAACGTATTATAAGGATTATCAACGACAGGATCGGGTACATAATTATAATCATCGGTATAAAAATTTCTAAGTGCCCTATCCCATGTGGTGAACCACACGAACTTGTTGGATGATGCCTCATATTTATATAATGTCTTAGCCATGTCTATATTTTCATTTAAATTAGTCAATTTGTTTCTTTTTGTATCATAAAACGTTTACATCTTAATAATTTCAACTTTTTGTACGTAATATCCCGTTGATTACCACCGTCAATATCACGGATATTGAAACTACCCGATTTGCGTCTTCCAAATATGAAGTAATAATTGCCTTCAAACATAACCCTGTCAAACAAACGAAAACCAAAAACCTCAAAAGAAGATTGATTCGGCTTTTTAACCCCTCCTTTTAAAACCTTTTGTTTGTGGATTTGACGATTATGTCTTCTAATCAACCTTACCTTGTAATGATATTCTAACATTAAAGCATTGAAATTCTTAGAAATAACGAAAGCATCAGAGATATGGGATTTTTCAATTCCATATTTAATCCGATTGTATTTCGTGATATAACCGAACGTCATCGAAACGTTGTCATATCTGGATCTCAGCTCCTCGTACAACTTCCATTTCATGATACCCATGACGGCTGCGTCACGAAGTGACTTGCCTCTGCTTACTTTCAATTTGATATTTCCTTTATGAAATTCCTTATGACAAGTCTCACACAAAGTAATCAAATTTGAAGGTGAATCTCCTCCTGTCTTCCTTGACTCAATATGATGGATATTAAGAATAGGATCTTTTGACTTACCCTTACAATACTGGCATTTATGCCCGTCTCTTGCAAGGATATATTCCCTTATATTCCAAAATCCTAATTGCTCACCTTCCTGATACTCCTTACCCGATATCTCTGGATTCTTGATCTTTTGAGTATCAAATTGAGCAACCTCAATAATCAGTTTTGAGACAGGTAGTATAGAATATACAAAACCGATAATTCTAATATGAGAATCAATCTTCTGCCGGATTGATGGAGCTATCCATTTATCCTTCTTATATTTTACTCTATTATTGAATCTTGGCTTCCTATATCTCAATCTATACCTTCTAGCCCTCCTTAACTCTCTTCTTGTTGATAGAAGATCAACAACATCACTTCTCAGAATAACCTCACTTGCGTAAAGTTCCTTGCTTTTCGTTGTTGCTGACAAACCAACGTGTTTTGTACCTGCGTCAACGCCTAACGTAATCTCTTGCTTGTAACCGGTTGTATCATACAAAAGCCTGATCGTAAAAGGGCAAAGATTCACTACGGTTGCTTTCTTTGATTTAAGCAACCTTCTTACCTTCCCATGCCTTGTTGTTGGCATTAAAGGACTACCATCTATGTCCTGTACATACACCATTTCACAAACTAATTCAATGTTTATTCAACATAAGTCAGAGTAAAACCCTGTTAGTACCCATCGCCAATGTTATTTTGAGGTTTTGATGCAAGCGACACTATGGCCCGAATACAACCATTGTTTAATCACTTGCCTTAGAGCAAGGAACTTGGGCAAACATCCCTTGGTAACTATGTATTCTCAAATAACGTAGCCTTTGTCTCAAGGCTTAGGCTAATAATCGGAATAGCTTTTAGCTATTATACATAATGCGATGCAAATGTTTTATGGTTTGCATGAATTATGTATTATTCGCGAGAATTACCTATCTTGTTAAAATATTCTACAATAACATTCCTGTCCAATCCCATAGAATCACATAAATACTCTCCTTCTGGTTGATCCCCAAACGATAATACCTTATCCGTATCATGAGCTAAAACATCTCCATTGCCTACAAAAGTACGCCCATCGTCAAATACGATAAGCTTATATGGCTTATACGACCTCGTGTCAATATCAGAAGATCGTATTGACCTTAACACCGAAGCCTCTGGCGCCATACTAAACCTCCATCCATAATTATTCATAAGCACATAAACCATCTCCATAGGAGTCGACGGAGAGCCATTAGACTGACCCTTTATAAAACCAGAAGGTGCCTGTAATACGCCACTAGGCCTTTTATCAACAGGATTGGCAGCCAAATACAAACTTAGATACAATCCATAAAACTGATTCCTTTTGCCATCGGAAGCAGAGGAAGACATAGTGAGATAATCAAACCCCATCACCTTCTCATATAATGTTGATATAAACGTATCACATCGACTTTGGGTTGACAAGGAGACATGCATATAAAAACTACTCATGGATCTCATCTCATATATATAATCCGGTAGATTACTTACATCTATATTACTATAGCTATATGAGGCGGTAAGGCTAGTGATGTTTTCCAGCCCCTTGCCGATCATATACGGATGCCAGCTCACGACAGACCCATACCATCTATTTATATGATCGAAGGTCCTTAAGCTAGGATTTATCTTATCCACCTCATCCATAGCCGGGCATGTATTAGGGTCAAACGATGGCATGGCCACTCCCGGGGATATATATAATTCTTTTAGCTTGCTAAAAGACAGCCATTCCCTTGGATATACCCTAACCCTGCAACCTGCCAAAGATAATGTTACAAGATTAGGCCACATAGAGGGGAATTTCCTTATATTAGAAGACTCCGTATCATTAAAATCAGCCGTTCGACTTAGATTAATGCCTTTTAACTTAGTGAGCCTATCCCAATCGTCTGGTATGGATGTCAATGTCCCTACACCTAATTCATTAAGTGTTATATACTCTATATTTACCGATCTACGTATCCTATCTTTAGGAATATCGGTTATATTCCCATCGCCGGTAATGGATAAGATTAAGTTGATAATACTTGGGGCGTCTAATATCGGGAATCCTACCATCATTATCCTCGTTGTTTGAACGTATGTAATATCATTCGTAAAAGTCATGGTAATGACCCGCTCTTTATCTAGCCCGTCAGCGTAAGCATGATTAGGCGCAGGAATATACTCACTCCCATCTTCCTTATAAAACCACCATGGATGGCTATCCGGATTCTTACGATAACTTATATCCCTTCTCCTGAACATCAACCTATATCGCCCGTATATGGATTCGCTCCTATCCTTCACGAAAGGGAATTGCTCTTTATTCCCGTCACCCCAATCGACCTCACACATTCCTGGGGTCTTGGAATAAAACTGTATACTTTCATTGTAATTATTAACATCCAATATAGGATCAGGCACGTCATCAGTAGTATCATTCCTGTCAACGCCCCTAAAAGCGTATTTGCCTTTAGTAAAAAAGGTTATAGACCCTTTATTCGTATCCTTACATATCAGCCTCATACCTCTCCCTCCTCTATTCTCCTGAAATACTCGACAACCGGTGAACTGTCCAATCCCAGATCGTTACAGATATCTATAGCCTCGTATTTGTCAGCGAAATTATACTTACTCATATTATCATCCAACACATCTCCACTAAATACTGACACATTCCCGTCCTTTACGCCAAGGACGAACGGGGCGATCCTCGTCTTCCCAGCCCGCCTTGCCCTCGTAAGGGCAGCCTTAGAAGCCGGGGCAGGCGCCAAGATCCACGTCTGCCCGTAGTTGTTGGTAAGCACATACACCTTCTCCATAGGCGTCGTAGGATTACCGTTGCTAACACCCTTAACAAACCCCTCAGGGGCTTGATAAACGCCAGATGGTCTCTTGTTGGTAGGAGCTGAGGAAGTATATAAATCTAAGGTAAGTTTATAAAACTGATTCCTGTTACCGTCAGAAGCCGTCTGTGACATCGTTATATAACTCCACGACATTATCTTATCATAAAACGTGTTAACGAACGTATCAGCCCTCTCCTGCGTATTTATAAATCTACCTTCATCACGCAAAGTCCATATCCTAAATTCCCTTACCTCATATAACCAGTCTGGGAGATCGTCTACCGGTACCGTGCTTGAATTACAATACGTGCCCTGAATCTTATTCAACTTACCTCCTACTAGATCTTGTTTCCATGAGCTACCCCTACCCATAAAAGTAACGCCTGTCTTATCATCTCCAACCTTATCCACCTCATCAAATACAGGTATGTTATTCCTATCGCTAATGATATTTATATCCGTAGCCGGAATAGAATTAAACGCCGGATCATACGAAGGGATATTACACCAATTGAAATTAAACTTTGTAAGATTCTCCCATTCCGAGAATCTTCTCCAATTCGAATCAGGATTATCAGCGAAATTAAAAATATTGTTACATCCGAAATACCTCAGATTTTTCATATTTAAAAAACCTTCCGGCCAATTATCCCAAACACCAGGATGAGAAAAAGACCCCATCTGTATATTACGAAGATTAACGCTCTTGCTTATCCTGTCATATGGGATATCTCCGTTTTTTAAAACGGACCTGACCATAGCCAAATAAGTTATATCAGGTAGATTAACTACAGGAAACTCATGGAGGACAATACCATCCATATTGAACTCCCCATCGATTACGTTAGAGAACCTCATCGTAACCTCCCTACGCCTAATATCGCTATACTTATGGGGAGGAACCGGTATATACTGAGATCCATCCTCCTTCCTGAACCACCATGTAGTATCGTCAGGATTCTTTTTGTACTCAATATCTAAAGACCTGAATACTATCCTATAACTACCGTCAGATATCTTGACCAAAGGGTATTGATCCTTTGTCCCATCACCCCAATCAACGTCCACGAATCCCGGTTTAGATGTCGAGAACCTAAGATTGCGATTAAAAGCATCCGCTAATATTATCGGATCGGGTATATAATCAGCGCCCTTGCCATCAAAACAAGGGAACCTATCCTCATTCACTATAAACGTGACATAGGATGCTACCGTATCGTATCCTGCTAAAAAAGCCATACTCTTAATTTATTGAGGTTATATCATAAGACACCCATTCCTTATACCCGTTAACCATCTCATATACTTTGTTGATGGTCTTGCATACGACAGCGAATCCTATATCCACGTTAGGGAACTTCTCGTTAAGCTCATCAATAGTAAGTTCCCGAACAATACTCTCATCCCATTTCCGCATCTCCTTTACCTCCATCAAGATCGGTTTTCCGGTTACGCCTACGCTCATCACCCATTCTCCCTCACGGTTGGAATCAGCCAGATCGGGGAAGATCGTAACACCAAAAAGATCGGAGAGGGTGAAGGTCTCGCCGGTACGGGTGAAGGACGCCGCCGCCCCAGGCGTAAGGACCACCTCGTTCACGGCCAACAGGCTCGTAAGTTTCTTGGCTCCTCCTGATACCGTGGCGTTAAACACGACAGTAACATTACCGGTAGCGCTATTAACGAACTTGATCTCATCCTTATCGCTATTTATAGCTTGTAAACGTGATCCAGATACGATATTCACGATCTCATAGTTCTTGTCATAAGTGCTCTGTAGCGTCACATTACCGTATTTAGTATCGATAAGAGTAATCCACTTAGCCTTGCCTCCTACTACCTCCACAAGCTTATAGAACACGTCATTACCGTCAGCGTCAACCCATCTAGCTATAGCACCCGGAGCGAAATTAGTCACCTCCCGATCTTGGGTATAACTTACAGTGCTTTCCGTAGGCTTATTAGTCAAAGTAACATAAAGGCATTGCTCTACGTCGGCTTCCATCTTAACTATCCCAGCTCCATCGTAATAATAATCAGGTACGTTCTTATCTCGTATCAACAAGATAGTACCTTCCTTAAGCTTGTCGGCATTTGTAGGATCATCCACGAAGGACTTCATCTGGATATAGGTATCAAAGATGATCGACGTGCTCTTATCCTCTATCTTCTGATTGATATCGTCGACGATATCATCAACTTCATCCTTGGTATAATAAGGGGATAGATCTATTTTCTGACCCTCCTGTTCCAAGGCCTTGGTTCCGTCCCACCAATAATCAGGTACATCCTTCTCCCGAATCCAGAAGCTGTCCCCCACACGGAGCTTAGCCGTGTTCTCCGGGACCGCCAGCCACTTATTCATGGCGTCGACCGTATCAAAGATATACGCCGTGTTCTTGCCCTCGGCTATACGTCTTACGACAGCCAACTCGCTCTCGACATCGCCAAGTCTTTCCTTAATATTATTGATCTCTCGCTCTAACTTATCATAATTATCCTCCTGATCTATAGCGTCACCGATGGACATATAAACCTCGTTAGTGAGCTTATTATAGGTAACACGAGCCACCTTCTCGTAGGATGTCTTATACGTAGATGAACCTTTGCTGGTATGACAAACAAAATCATACGTATTTTGATACACCACAGATCCACCGGTATTTATAAAATTATATCCGTCTTGGCTCATAGTACCGCCCTTGTAACCCACAAGCTCAAAAGAACACTTACCTGTACCTATAGAAGCGAACCATGTAGCATAAGCCATGAATTGCGTCTCATCCGGCAATGTGGAATAATGCTGCGCCCTTAGATCCTTTACCGACATCCAAACACACTCCTTACCAGATCCGGTGTTATCACCACCCCATTTAAGTACGCTTCTTACATGATCGTCATTATTACCGGGACCATTATAACCAACACCAAGATTATCGATAGTCGGGACATTCGAGTTAAGAGCCTCTGTCATCGTATCCAAGTCCCTTCCTGAACTTTCGTCCCACAAATATCTGAACGTAACGAAATCCACGTCACCGATCTTAATACCACCGGTATTGCTAGGATATGTTTTAGTCACCAGCTCATAATACCACTTTCCGCCCCTAAACGTGACCCTTATTCTCTCCACTTGCCTTGGAGATATAGATACGTACGATCCTCCAACAGAGACGCTGGCGTCATCTTCGGCACGGGTAGCGCCTTCCTTTGGCTCCTCCGGGTCTACCGGAGTATAGATCGTGGCTTGCTTATCACCTGTATTAATGACAACGATATAATAGCTATCACCTTCCAGACCTTGCTCATGAACCATCGTAACAAACCCCTGTTCGCTTTCCGGCCTCCATTCGACCACAACCATATGTTTGTCCATAGGTATGCCAGATACGCTATTGACGTAGTTGGTTGATGACATGAAAACAGCATGGTCATCGTAAGCCTGATCCACACGCTGATGTTTGGTAGCCAGACTATCAAGGCGTGATATCTCAATGGGGTCGATAACCTCAACCCCATTATAATCATACCATTTATATCCGATCATCGTATTCTCACGACGATACTTTCTCTTTCTTATGACCTGACCTCCGGCTAAAGCGTCAATCATAAAATAATCATTACATACTTTTACCATAGCTAGAGAATTAACAGGTTTGACATAAACAAGCCACGATAGTAGCGCCAACAGGAATGGAGGTCAGCGTAGTTCCTACAGGGTAGGTCTGGGAGGATGACTCCAGCACCATCACCGACATCCGCTCAACGACCATATTGTTATCCACCAACCTGCTTCCCTCCACATAGAACCGGCCGTCGGCCACCTCATAGCACTCGCGCACCGGGACCATATGTCTTTGGCTTTTATCCGCGTAATCGCAGATCGTGACCTTAGCCCCTTCAGGGATAGAACTAAGCTCATCTCCAGCATGATAATCAGGGTGGTCGGAATACACGACATACAATATGGACTTAATATCCTGTAACGCCGGATTGACCGTCCTGAATCCCTTTAAATGGATCTTATGACCACCAACCTCATAGCAGTCATCTACCTCCATGATATTAAGGTCACAGCTTATTACCGTCCATCCATTAATAACCACCTGCGTAGGCGTGGTATTGATAGGATGATCAGGATCGGAAGACTCAACGATCTTATAATCGAAAGTCTTTACATCCAGATTCCCGTTCAACGACTCCTGTCTTCTGACCTTTACCGTACCTTTTCCGGTATCATAACAGGTCTCCGTGGTATCGATAAGCCGATCCATATAATCCGGTTCCTCGCACTCGATACGGGTAAGGCCTTCCCATAACGATCTCGCCTTGTCGCCTACGTGGATACCGTTGTCGGTGGAGCTAACGACCTCCCAAGACTCTGACCTGACGCCTAATTCGCCATCGTAAGATGCCGTGTGGATGACTCGTACCACACCATTGGTTGATCGATAACATTCAACCGTATTAGAAAGCATCCGGTCTTCCATATCCGTGAAATCACAAGACACCAAAGACCATTCATCGGGCAGGGTGGACAGGCGTTGCCCCGGGACGAAACCGCCGTTATCCGACTCCATTACCTCGTAGCGGGTATATCTGTCACCTATCTTGGCGTCATAAGACACGATCCTCCTTACCTTAACGTTACCGTCTCCCGTATCATGACACTCAACATAAGACTCTATATCCCGCGATTCCATGTCATCCATCTCGCATACCATACGAGTCCATCCGCCAGGTATATCCTTATATATCCTGTCAACGGAAACATCCGTGTCCTCGGAACGAGTAACTACATAAGAAGTCCTACGAATACTTATATCACCATCATAAGAAGTGATACGTGATACCTGTACCCGTCCGTTGCCAGTATCATAACATTCCTTTCTCTGCTGAAGCATACGATCTTCAAAATCGACGAAATCACATGGAACCAAAGAGAATCCGTCGGGAAGAGTAGCCAAGCCCGTCCCCGGGACGAAGCCGTCGTCATCCGAATCAAGAACCTCGAAACGGGTGTATCTGGCCTTTATCTTGGAGTCATAGGAAACCAGCCTACGAAGCTTGACTGGACCATTACCTCCGTCGTAACATTCGACGTAAGACCTAATGTCACGCTCTTCCATATCGTCGAAATCGCAGACAGTCCTTACCCACGTATCTGGCAAGGAACTGAAGCTGGCGCCCTCAGGCTGTGACGGATCGGTAGTCTCCAGGACTTTATAACTCTTATCCCTAACCCCTATATTCCCGTCCCATGACGTGAGAACCTCCAGCTTCACCTTACCGGCCGGTGTCTTATAACATTCTATAGTTACCTCAATATCACGATCCTCCATATCCGTGAAGTCACAAACAACCTCAACCCAGTCATCACTTATGCTGGTAATGAACTTACCTACCGGGTTCTCAGGATCTGTACTTTGCTTGATGCGATACCATTCCTTTCTGGTACCCATCTCATAATCAAATATCTTATATCCCTCTATCTGCACTCTCCCGGTACCGGTATCAAAACATTTAAGAACCGGTATTATCTCCCTTTGGGTCATGTCCGGGAAATCACATACTATACGATTCCATGTGTCGGGGATAGCGTCATACTCCGTACCGATAGGATTACTATCGTCGGTTGTATTCACTACCTCGTAATGGGATACCTCGGGATTCAGGCGGGGGTCAACTGACTCTACGCCCTCGATCTGAACCTTGCCCCCTTCCGTGGCATAACATTTACTTACGAATATCAACTCCCGATCGGTCATCTCGGCTATACTACAATCTATAGCCACCCATTCGGCAGGAACCTTATCTAATTCCGTACCGATAGGAGTATCGATATCTGATGAATTGATGATAAATATCTTCTCGGCCAGTATCTCTCCCTTATTATTCATATAGGTATGGATACGAGCCTCTACCTGACCACCCGGCGTGCGATAGCATTGGTTAACAATCGACACACGCGCGTCCTTGATGTTAATGAACTGATAGTCCTTTCTAGGGACATCGCTTACAAGTCTCTTTACTCCTTTATCATCGAAGTACACGTAACACCCGTCATTCCTCATCATGACCGGATACGTCTCCCCATTTATGACAACTCCGGAGAAGTCATCTGGAGGGGCGGAGAAACCCATGCTCCCGAATATGGAAGCAAGTCTCTTTAGATACTCATTAATGCCTGACATATTATAACATTTTAGTTCTTATGCTTCAAAGGTAATAAAAAAGGGGAAAGAATTGAATCTCTCCCCTTTAGGAAATATATGAACGCAAAAAAGGTTCTTTATTTCGGTTCGGTCACGATAGCCGGTCCAAGACCAGCGGCAGCACCGATCATATTGATCATCTCCTGAACACCCTCATGAGCGCCATAGCGTACACGTAAGATCAAGTTGATAGGATCATCAGCGATAACCTTTCCGAATCCCTGAGCGTATCTATGAGGATTGAGCGTAATCTGGAAGTCAACGTACTGAGCCGTTTGCTCTACACGGCTATATTCGTTCATGAACGTCCGCCCCATGAAATCCTGATGTTTCGGGAATCCATTGAAATGAGCATATCCTTTCAACTCATCATCCATCATATTGCCACCGACATGAGTACGTGGCGCTTTGCTGGACAATCTCTCGAAGTGAAGTTGATCCCACCAAATAGGAGAACCCTCATCCAAAGAATCGGGGTAACCGCCACTAGCACCTACGATCTCAACGCTATCCTCGATATAAGTCATTTGATCCATCAAGCACTCTGATGGAGATAACAACATTTCCTTGCCACGGAAACGGATACCGCACTTGCAGTTACTACCAAGCTCTTGTGCTGATTCCAATTTCTTCCACATCCTGTTGCGGTATGATGCCGGAGCCTCGCTGGTGAAGAATCCTTCAAATACCTTGTCACACTCATCGCACAACATATTGGTATATACCTCTGTCTGGAAACTATGCTGGCAAGCCGCAGGAGTACCGTAATCCGTGATCTCCAGTTCCGGGAACGCCTGCTTGATTTCCTCTAAAGCGCTTTCGCCACACTCGTTGTCCGGGATCGTGATATAATACTTCTCCTTAGATACCTTGCAAGATCCGCAAGCTGACCAAGAAGCGGTACGAACCGTAGGATTCTCACACATATCGGATGTCTTAGCCACATAGTAGATAATAGCCGTAGGATTGGCCTCCACGAAAGTAGAGATCTCCTCATCCGTCAATTTCTTGGAAGTAGCGGCAATATACAAACCTGATCCCTTGATCTGACTCATCTTGTTAACCGTATCGGCTACAACGTTAGGCAATGACTCCACCGTAGTAGACATATCGACACCGTCATCCTCCAAGGAGATAGAATACAGATAACCACCCTTAACCTCGGTATAGTTAGGAGGACAATCCGTACATCCTTTCATGATAGAGATAAGACGTTGAGTATAATCAGCCGGTTTAGTGCCTTTCTTCATCACCTTATAACGTGACATGCTACCCTCGATAGTCTCACGAACGATCTTCAATCCCGGGTATTGGGCGCGAACCTCAGCCAAGGCCAGATCATCACCAGTATCACATACCTCCATACAATAGAAGTTGACATCTTCCGTCTCAGGCTCCGTAGCCTCATTGGTGCATCTTGTAACAGGAGTAATATCGATATAATCAGATACCTTTCCACCACCAGCAATAGGCTGGTTCTTCATCCGCTCAATACACTTCAGGACGGCGGGTAACAAATCAACCTCCTCGCAAGGATCACACTCCTCGCATTGATTTGGCGTATTATCACAATCATCCAAAAGAATGGCGTCATTGATCTCAACACGACCTTCCTCATAGCCAAGAAGCTCGAAAGCCCTGCCGGCGAGAACCAAGCGGATAGCGATACGGTCGCCCTTGGATACGGAGAATGCCGTGTCATCCGAAACACCATTGTATCCTAAGATAACATCATCGACATAAGCATGATCTTTCTTCGGCCAAGAAGCGTAGATCTCCGTGATCTCGTTCAAAGAGAATAACGGCGTGGAAAAATCCTTATCATAGATAGAGCGGGAAGCCGCTTGTTCATTACGACCGATACGGATCTCATAACGCTTGTCGTTACGAGGCTTACCGGTAAAATCAATCACGGCCTTACAACCGTTCTCGGAAGTATCTTTAGTATCGTAAATACCGATCTGTCCTTCCTTCAAGAAGATGGAATCAACATCCACCATCTTAGCGTGTGGGGATACGAAAAGTACCCGGTCTTGCGGTCTGTGCAACATATTATCAATATTTTAGTTTAAAAATCATTTACCTAACGCAAACATAATAATAAACGAGTTCACGACAATAAAACACGATCACGAGTGTATAGGCATATAAATAAATTACATTTTTTGTAAAAACATTATTTAAGCCACTTTTTCTTATACATCTTCCTCATCATATCAACAAGTTCATCGAAACTTTTTATATAACCCATATCTATAGCCCATATAAGATTGCCTTGTGTTTGCTCCAATTCCTTCAGCTCAGCTTCCGTGGCTTTATTCCTGATCATACTTTCATGGATATTAAAAACAATATAATTAAGACCCTTGGCGATCTTAACATAATCTACATCCTTAAATCTAGAAGCTGCCCTAGACAAAGCATTATACCTATCACCAGCCTCTATTCTATTAAGAATAAGCTTATCAGTTAACCACGTAACAACCTCGGCATACAACATAGGATTCAATTCCATAGCTACAAGAACCCATATATAAGGATTACACATAGTTCTCCTGTTCTCGCCCCTACCAACCGTCTTATAAGCTCCAAACTTTTTCATTACTTTTATAAGAGACTCTTTTTCAACCATTTCCATAAAAACAGGAAATCCTGTTTCTATCATATATCCTTGTTTTTCAAGAATATAATATATTCGCTCAGCACTCTCCTTGTTAGAAAGAATATTCTCTATTCTCTTATCATTCCATCCCTCCTGAATCCTTTTCCTTGTATAGGCTTCCTGTAAATCAGTCAACGACATGAAAGACGTTTTAGTGTCTTGCTTGATAGTAACACCAAAAAGATCCCTATCCTTGGAGATCATAACAACATTAGTTTTCATATTATATATATTTAATTATTTAATACGACGCAAATATATAAATAAAAGTTTTACCGTAAAAATATATAGATAAAAAATATTCCAATATAAAATCATTATATTAAATATTTTGCAAAACACAAAAACCATACTTACGATTTCTGGAGTCGGAGAAATCTCCGATTCCAGAAAATATGCATAGGATGATAAAAAAAATAAGCCTACCCATTTCTGAGCAGGCTTATCAATCAAAACTAACGTTGTTTATTTAAAAGAAGCCACATTATCCTTATCAAGCTGATACCTCTGCAACTCGTTCTCGTTAAGGCTGAATTGTTTAGCGACCATATCCAGAATCTCCTCCACAAGATAATCGGGCAGCTCCGGGTCGATGTCCGTAGATTGGATACCGGCGGCGTTGATATACCCCGACAGGTCCACCCTGACAGGACGGCGGTAGTACGTCATCTTAACCTCCTCGGTACGGAAGCCTGACTCGTAGACCACGACCTTCCCGTTCCCTATGGAGTAGAATGTCTCCCGATAGTCGTAAGAAGGGCGGTTATTCTCGTCTCCAAGAAGCTCATGGATATTCTCGTTCTTAGCCTCCCACATAACGAAATCAGTGACCTCACACCCTTTGTATGAGAAAACGCCTTTTATGTTAGAGAACCATAGATAGTCGTCAGGTAAGTTAAAGGACGTAGACTCAGGGTCATCCATCCTACCCGCATTATCCAACGACATCCAATAAACAAGAAGGTTTTGGATGGAGCGTATAGTCTCGTCATCCTTCCTATTGAGATAGTACTTAACCAACCGGTCTTGGGCCTCGTTGAACAACAGCACGAACCTTCCCGGATCCAGCTTAATCCCGCCATTGGCCAGATTCTGCTCGTTCTTCTGCAAAGACCTTAAATATGCTTCTTGGATTGTCATCGTTATTCCTCCTTAACCTTATCACCTTCCTCTACGTCATCCTTCTTCTTAATATCCTTAACCTTCTTGGTCTTGGACTTATCATCGATATTAGACATAGACATGATCTCCTCATACTCATCCAATACATTAGCCTTTATGTTAATAAAGTCTTTCTTGGTAGCCAAGAACTCAGCGGATGTCCGAACGTCAGGTCCTATGATCTGGCCATTATATTGTAATCCGGATGGAGTCATATTGATACGACCATTTCGTTGAAGGACGTTTACGATACGGTAAAACTCAAGAACTTCCTTGAAATCACCTTCCAATGACCGATCCCAGATATCAAGCAGATAATCAACATTGGTCTTCTTCTCATTCATCCAGTTTGATAGAGATCCTGTATAATACTCATCCTCCGTGAAATCCGGGCGAGTTACGATACCGATGTAAAGAAGAAGATCTATGACAGCCTGACGATCGTCGCCGCCTTTCTTAAGGGCGCTGATAAACTTATAGCTGATGTTCATCTTATTGATCTCACGCTGCTGAACGAAATCCTTCATATTGTCTTTCTCCACGAAACAGAACATGGAGTTCATGAAGACAGGATCGCCATCCATTTCCTGAGGAGTCAACATGCCGGAAAATACAGCCAGATATAAATAAAATAGATCTACGGTATTAGCCGTATTATAAACCTTACCCATGAAGATCTTATCCTTAGCGTCATCCCAAAATTCTAAATTGGTTTGAGATAGATCCATCTGCGACATTTCCTCGAAAGGCTTCATGATATTATCTACCCGCTGTTTGACGAGCTTATCGATCTCATTCTTGTCAAGACCATTATAGCATCTTGATCTTGGATAAAAACCGGTGTTATAGGCCTTGGAGAAATCATCCCAAGGGCAACATACGTGAGTGGCGTTCTCCGGGAACGGAGCTTTAGCTATATTAGCGTCTTGAAAGGCCTGAGGAGCACTTCCATCATGTTTGCCTACAACCTCATATAAGGTATCTGACATGATATTGAAACCGTTTACCTCGGCCAATACCTTCCTTGATTTTAAAATTTCTTTCATTTTCCTTTTTGCGTTACTTTAAAAAAAAGAGGAGAGGAATATCCTCCCCTCTAAAAACCAAATTACATATATAAAAAAACTTAGCCGAAGTAGTTCGGTTGAAGCTCGATAATCAAGAACTTACTGTTATCCATAACCCAAGCTGCTGAAGCTGAGTGGCACCAGAATTGCTCTTTCATGCCCGGCAAGGATGATACGATCTCATTACCGTTAGCTTTGTGCGCCCAACGACCGTACTCATAACCCCACCACATGCTTACGCCTTCTGGCTTGATATAGAATACGTTGTTATTCATATTACCTAACTTAGCGTTAGCCGTATTAGGAATAGCGGAATACGCGTTAGTCGATCCAGCGTCAGTGATATTCTCGATAATACAAGAATAAGAGGATCTAGGATACATGCCATTCACCAACTCGCTACGATCTGTCATGTCGGCGTAATCCAAAGAAGGATCGTGCTCGAACTCAACATTACCGATGCCCGGGATGAAAGCTCCCTTAACCTGAACCGGACCTAAGATCATGGCGTCATTAGTACCAGAGATAGGGTTAGAAGGCAACATCCTATCGCTTCCCATACCCCAGCTTAAGTTCTGCAAGGTAGTGAAGAACGATTCCCTGATCAACTTCTCTAAATTGATCATAGCCATAGCTCCTACCTTGAACTTAATCTTACGTTCCGTAATAGGAAGATCCTGACGTCCACGGAAAATATAAGATGCGGCAGCCATAAGCGTGTCCTTAGTAATACCCATCGGACGGCTATAGTAGATAGTGTAACCACGGCGAAGCTGACGGTAGATACCCTCATTCAAATGGATAGGACCATTTTGATCCATGATAATACCACCTTCTTGCCACATCAACTGTCTAGCTTCCAGCTTAACCAACTCAGCCATACAGAATACCTCCAGCGTGGACGCTACCTTAGCCGTACGCAAATCAAGTCTACCATTAACAGTCTTACCGATAATAGCCAAATCAGGAATATTGCCCTCATACTCGCTTCTCATAGCATTCATACGACGAAGAGCGGTCTCCACGAACTCTGAAGTGCTATTCTGAGCGGCCTGCATGGACTTCATACCAGCGTACATAGTTGTCTCGCCCTCAACACCACGGTGGTTCCCTAAACGGAACTCACAAGTCATAGAACCGGCCTTGTCAGCTCCAGATACTTTAGAGAACTGAGTGCTGTACTCACCAAGAGCATGACCGATCTTCCAGTAACGGATACCCGGACGCAATTTCTCTTTAGGGAAGTATTTAGCCTTACCGCCAATAACACGACCCCAATAACGTGTCAAATCTCCTTCTGTCTTAGACGGAATCTCACCTGAGATAAGGATATTACAGCCGTTAGCGGCGTCATAGGTAATGACATCATAAGCCGTAAACTCAGAGGTATTCAAAACGATATCAAACAAGCTACCGTCAATACCCGGTTTTAGATGATGACCTGAAGTATCCTCTGCCGTAACGACAGCGAATGTCTTTGTAACAGGTAAATCATAACGGAAAGAAGCTCCAATACCGTTAACGGAGATCGTAGCGCCGTTATTAATCATACCCATATACATCGGAACGGGGTAATTAGCGATATTAGAGAACAGATTCAACAGACCCAAATGATTCTTATCAGGATCCTCATAATACCAGCTCGCCAATGAGCCTAAGTTATGCTCTACGAGCGAAGTCTTATAGTTCTTGGCATCGGTGAAGGCAATAACGTTATCACCATTCACGGTAGCCGGAAAACTTTTTGTCAAAAAAGGGTTCATAATTATCTATCTTTTAATGTTATACACTCTTTGATCCACTCAGATCAAGGAAGTTAGCCTCTATAGTATCATTATCGATATTATTTTTATTCTGCTTTCCTCCCTTATTGCCAGAAAGAAGAGTGATGGTCTTCTTATTGACCTCCATCTTAACCTTGTTAGTTTTCTGTTTAAGGAACTCGTCCTTATTCATCAAGAACAAGGCCAGATCAGCGGCCATGTCCGGATTCTTGATAGCCTCCGAATAAGCTTTATCTATAGCCGTATGACCTTGATTGTCTATCGGCTTGGTAACGAAATCGACAGCCTTACCTATCATCGTGTCAGTCAACTGGAATCCTGAGCTTATAGACGTCTTAAGACCTTTCTTATAGATCTTCATCTGCTCAATCAACTCCTGTTTCCTTTTCTCGGATTTTTTCTTCTCCTCCTCGATAAGGTTATCCATCTCCTTTTTCAGGATATCATGGAACTTATTGGCCTTAGACTCGATAAACTCATCGCCTTTACCAATCATCATTTCCATATTATCCTTTATCTCATCTTCCGGCATACCCAACATCTTATAATAATGCTGGATAACCGCAAGCTGATCATTTTTATTACTCATATCAAGGTTATCCAACGGAGCCTGAATACTCTGATATTGGCTTAATAGTTGGCCAACGTTACCACCGGCCTTATCCACCTCTATCATCTTCTTCATGAAATCAGACATCGAGCCGGTATCAACCTTGTCTTTCAACAACTCATCAGCCTTGTCCTTGATCAATCCCTCCACTATATCGAGTAAATCATCCTCTTTCGTGATAGTAGAAAGATCGACCGGTTTATCATCTACCATAATATCAAGGTTGTCAATACTATCGATAATACCTCTAGCGGCCATCTTCTCCAAAAAGGATTTTCCGTTAAATCCTGATACTACATTATTATCAGTACCGCCTTCGCCAATGGAATCAGGGTCTGCGGTGACCGCATCGCCGCCCTTATCCCCGCCACCGTCAGCCGCTCCGCCGTCGGCAGGCTCTTCCTTGGAATCACCTATAGGATTACCATCCTTATCATATTTACCCTCGATATTATTCTTATCGCCATCACCGTCACCACGGTAAAAAAGTTCCTCGACACTCATGGTCTTAAAACCCTTAGCGAAATCACCCATGTCATTCATACAATTTCCTTTTTTGCTTTTTACAAAAGTATTATTAATCCAATTACCAATTAAATCAAACCCATTATAGTATATGACAGAATTTTACGCCAAAATGATTACATATTTTGTAAAAATATTTACAAAACTTGTAATCAATTCTTGTTTATTATTGACGTAAACCTATCTGTATCAGAACGTTTATTCCTAGCATCTATCTCCTTTTCTTTTAATTCCAACTTCTTTTTCTCTATATCCTCACGAGATCTTCGCTCAGCCTCGGCGTTAGCCTGTCTGGTTCTCATATCCTCCTCACGGATATCTAGATCTCTTTCCCTTAAAGCCCTATCAGCCATAGCCTCGACATAATCCATGCCTTCAGAGTTATTCTCGGTCCTAGCCGCTTGACCGGCGGCCATTATGCTCTTACCCCGTAAGTCGAAGTTGCCCTTGATATAAGCCAGCTCCTTATCCTTCTCATGCTCATCGTTACGAGCCTGTTGATCGGACTCAGCCTTTTGCTGGATAAGTCGTTGTTCATTTTGATATTGCTCTTGTCTAACACGATCGGCATAAGATCTGGCATCCCTTCCTATCTGATTCATCTCAGCCGTCGAGTTGGCATTCATCATTCTAGTGATATCAAGCAAGTCATTGCCCAAAGTATTCGTCTGTAATATATATTGCTTCAAATTCTCCAATTCCAGACGTTTCTTGGAATTAGAGACAGCCATAACATTAAGATGACGTAACGACAAGCTATTATCCGTAAGACTGACGTAAGCCAAGGACAGATCGCTGTTCCTGTACATCACGGTCCAATCGTATCCTTCCTTCTGGCATACTTGAGCCACGGCTAGATGAATATCCAATGTCCGTTTCTTGAAGTCATCGAAATCATTAAAGTAAGTCTGGGTCTGTAACATGGTAGCGTTAACCCCCTGTTTTACGCCCGTAGAACTCTCGTATCTGGTTGACTGACCCATTGCCTGCTCGGATATACCTATCATCCTATAAGCCATCATATAGGCGTAAGAAGCCATTTCCATACGGGATCTTATCTGATCCGTATTAGTAAGATCATATACACCGAACTGATTATATATGCTGCTCATCTGCGGATTCTGGTAAGGATTGTTTGTGTCATTACCACCTACACCCATAAATGAGACGGACTTCACGATCTGCATGAAAGTAGCCAAAGCGCCCTTCTTGTCCATCATATCCTTATATTCAGTAGGCAGGAATCCCAAGTCACCTAAGAAGAACTTACCGATCTCCTTCTCGGCGTTATTGTATAGCTGATTCATAGCAAGGTTATACATCATCTGGAACGGTTGTATGCGATCAGCGAGACTGGCCCCTATAAATCCAGAAACCGGAATGACATAATCATACAGACTGCTGTCACCATGTATCTGATGAGGTATTGGATCCCCACCGATATATATAGGCTTATCCATTAAATTACCTCCGGTGATCTTAACGCCAAACCTAACCTCAGGGACATACTCCAAGATATAGGTGTTCACCTCAGGATCACCAACGGCTTCGGCCATAACCCTCTTCACTTTCTTGATACCGTTCTTCTCCAAGAACTCCGGGAGCAGCTCATCGGTAACAAGCTCCTGATCCACCATCCCAGTCTCCGTCATGTAAGTTATTAGAAATACCGGTTTCATGGATACCCAATATCCCTCCATAACCCTAAAAAGGCGGGAATCTATCTCATATCTCTTGCCATTGGACATGTCGGAGTTAAAATAGCCAAATGGATGGAAGCGGGGCAAGAAGCGGGGCTGGGTGTGTTCCTCCCCGTCCGGCCCGAAGGTGTGGTACTCGCCCATCGGAACGCCGTAGTAATCCTCAGCGGCGACTATAGATTCATAGTCATGGTATCCCTTCCATGGGACAACCTCATTCTCGTACATACCGGTAATAGACGGCTTCTTTTTCTTCCAGTCATACCTAGTACCGTCATTAGACACCCATCCCTCATAATCATCATCACCTCCCATAATCCGACGCTTGTCCTTGGCTGTCATCTTATGGCCGTATCTTGATATCAGCTCAACACCCTCGTAATAATGAATACGGCCCACATAAGATCCGTATTGCGGGTATTTCACGTCAGGATGGAATACCTCCATCGGGCTCCATACCTCCGGACGATAGTAGTCGAAGCCAACGAAATGATTACGGAACATCTTTCCGCTAAGAAGACGATCCCGGAAATTCTCCCTGTCAAGCTCATCCATATAAAACCGGCTACGGTCAGCCTCGATCGTATGATCCCCCCATACCGCCGCCTGCGTCTTCCATCTTGTACTCATGAACCTCTGGATATCATCAGGGGTCATAGACGTCTTGGCCTGTTGGATTTGCTGAACATAAGCCTGACGCTCCTCCTCGGAATTAAACTCATTGTACGTAGGATCAAGACCAGCCTCTACAAGGCGTTGGTTAACGATAATATCCCATTGCTCTTGAATATGGCGATGAAGAAGATTTGACATCGTATCCTCATACTCACTTATAGCCATATCCCCTACCTCATTAACCGTATACTTATCCTGTAGGTTTGTCAACCATCCCTCAAAAGCGTTTACGATACCACCTATGATATCATAATGCTTCAAGAAAGAAGGTATCCTTATATCACTCCTTAACTTCTGTACGTTCCTTAACTGTGGGATAACATCCGCCATCTCCATAAAAGATAACTTACCATCCGCCATCAGATAATAGTCACGGTACATTTGGTTACGATCATACTGTTTCAACCCTATCGCCTCAAGAGCATCCATACAATCCTCCTTCCATTTCCTGTTCTTTTTCTTCGTGGAAATAGCCTGAGGAGGTAATCCTAATAGCGCCCCTTTTGCCGGAAACGAATGATCTCTATTGAAAATCTCCATGTCAATCTAATTTGTTTTTAGCAAAGATAAGTTATTAAGCAACACTAAACTACCGAAACGCACCTATAGATACCGATCCAAATGCAGAGGCATATATCTCATGGTGTTTATAAGCATCTTCCTTACGAGCGTTATTCATCTCATCTATCTTCGATTTAGGCATGTAGTTATTATCATCAAAATACCTAGCGAGAACCAACGCATGCCCGAAGGCTATTATCCTATCGACGTTCAATCCTGGCTTGTACTGTATTATTTCATCCAGTAGAGCTATATCATCAATCAACTCAATACCCTTGACCGTTATATCAAGACCAGTACTATCATCATATCCGATAACGAAATCCTGCCAACAGTAATCCACGACACACGAGAATAGCAGGTTCTGGTTACCGGGGGTAGGGTATAGCCCCAGCTTGCTGTTCTGCCGGGAGCCGGCCTTCACATACTTATTGGCTATTGCCTCACCAGCAAACAGGAAGAAAGACGCTGGCATACCGCTTTTACGGTTAAGGTACTGCTCATACATCTGGTCAGCGTTCTCCATAAGACATATAGCACCATATCCCTTCTGAAGCACCTCACAAGTACGGCAAAACTGATCTATGGATGATGGGCGGGATACGTATGAAGCCACTATTCTATAGGCATAAGGATCTCGAATACCAACACGCCTTTTGAATACATAAAAAGCTCCTAATGAAGGGGTATCAGACTTAGCCTGTTTATAGGGATCTTGGCCTGCAACATAAATAAAATCATCAAACCTATTAGATTGAGGCATCTCAAATATCTGGACAGGAGCGTCAATAACACCACCGCTAAACGGAAAACCAGCCAATTGCTTATTCGATTTAGTAGTACCAAGCTTATTGCCCGATTCAAGAAAAACATCACACAGCATGCCACTATATTGACCCGACTCAAGAAGATCGTTCTTATGCTTGATAGCGTACTCAACCGGGAACAGGTTTTGAGAAGAACTTAAAAAACAGTCATCAATCGTAAAAGGATAGAACATAGTATGAGAGGTATAGGCTACCCTGTCCTTTGTAGAAAGCTTCTTCCGTTCCTCATTAAGTTTATTGGTGCTAGCCTCGAAGTCTGTGGCGTCAATCTTGATCTTATTAAGCTTCTTATCATCAGGTTTTCCTAAATAATCACCCAAACCTATAGTTACCTTGACACCAGAGTTTGCCATTTGTCCCGGGACAAACATCGCCCATTTCCGTTCTTTCCATGTTTTTCCTTTCATGGCTCTACGGTTTAGGATATCCCAGTCCATGACCAGAAGGTTATATGTCTCGGGATCGGAGAACATCTCTTGAGCGTCCTTAGACAACTCCACCTCACCACCGGTACCGGCCAAGATAGGACTAAGACGCCAGCCATAAGGCGTGTCGTAGGATGGCATGGCGGCCGTGTAAGGCTTCTTTATCGGACCTTTGCCTACCTCGTCGAAAATAGCCGTAGCCGGTGTCAAACCAGCCGTCTTCTGCGTGGAGGTCTTCCTACCCATATTGATGTTGGCTATAGAGATAATGGCATGGATATCACGTACACCATTGGACATCCTCTTGCCTAATGTAACTCCCGAACTCCAGTCGGTCTTGGTTCTGTTGATCCTGAAAAAAGGATGCACATGATCAAGACCATACTCACAATACTCGCCGATATTGGATAAATCACTGTCGCTGAATCCTACTACAGAATGACTAAGGCCGATCGTCATAGTAGCGTTCATCTGGAGAAGTGATGACATGATGGTCGTATTATGGGAGACGACAAAATTGGTAGTAAGAAACTGATGCGATTTATTATCGACCTCAATACAAGTAGCCTTATATCTACCGTAATAATCTATATCATATATCCTAAGCCTATCGTGGGTCTTAGATATATACATATCGTCACCATCCATGACACAATAATACCCCATAGACCAAAATATTTTCCTTACAAAGGATATAATATACTCGCTTTTATAAACGACCTTAAAACGATCGTCACCGGTATTTATACCACAAGCGATCTTCATAAACGATCTTATGAACAACTCTTTCTGTTTTTTGGATGAATAAATGACATCATCCATCTCCTTCTTGCTTAGCTCAAAGATCCTGTCGGTAGCTCCACAAAGGAAGGAGGCGGCCAGAGACCCCATGAGCTGGGGCGATATCAGCCACCGCCGCTCAGGGAAATCTACCGCCTCCCCAATATCTATAGTCATTTTGGAGAAGTCAGAATGGATGATACCCATAGTGCTCATAACCTTATAATCACCATGATACTTGACTTTCCACTGGTGCTGACCGCAACACACCACGCTGCGACCGTCCTCAAAGGTCACTTTGTACGTATCAACGAATCCCTGAGGATATACGCCCACTATGGTAGTAAGCTTACCATCATCACCGTATATGATATCTCCTATATCGGCGAATCCTATTTTCTTAGAACCATAAGGAGTGTATATAAGCTCCGAGTCCAGAAGAGCCTTGCCAAAACGACGAGTACCAAACATCCCCAACCCTTTCTTCTCCATACGGGCACGTTGGTACATCTCGGCGAAAAACCATTCGTTATCACGCAAACGACTGATCGCTGGCACACGTTCCCCGTTTGGAAGATCCTGAAATACGGGAAAGAAATTAACATGCCAATAAAGCCATGGGGGGATGAACGTACCATTGATAGTCACCCCGTACTTGACCTTATAAGCCTCTTCTTTAAAGAACTGCTTAACATCGTCATCCTGATCCTCCCAACCGAACAGATCGTTCCATACAGGAGGATTTTTCATGTTTACATAAAATTCTGGACTCGTGCTTAAACTCATTTCATAATATCCTTTAAAACAGACTCAATTCCACCAGAAACCTGACCCTTACGTTCCTTTTTCTGGACATTGCTTACAGACCTATATACATCCATGATCCCACTTTTCTCCATATAAGAATCATTCCATGTATTTATCTTATCGATTAATTTTGATATGAAGTCAAATGCCCTTGCCATATCCTCCGGCTTCTCCTTGTCCCAAGGATGCTTATCAATATAAGTCTTAGCGTCATTTATAGCCTTAGCTATGACCTCAAGATTGTCGTTAACCCGATCAGCGTCCTTACTCGTCGGCTTTCGTCTTCCCTGTGGCATTAGCTTTCATATCTTTAAACTCATTATACTGTTTCATAAGAAGCTCATAAGATTGAACAACCCCGATCTTACTTACTTCCGTCACGCTCATGTCATGGAACATATCCTCAAGCTCCTTGTCAGCATATCTAAGACGTTCCTTGTCATCATAAAACACGAATCCAGACGTTCTGTCTTCTATAATACCCTTGGCGGTGGACGCATATGTCGTATCTAAATCCAGATCCATACCGAAGCTGGTAGCCAACTGGATCATGAACATCAACCTAGAATTGACTTTTACAGCCTCTATATTCAACATCTGTATCTTATGAGTCATCTCATGAAGAGCGACAAAATCATCCTCCTTTATCAACGAGGATGATTTAAGGGCTATCTTCTTGGTTCTATCCTCAATCTCACTATAAAGACGCTTGCTCTCACGTTTTATAGCCAGCCAATGTCTTATATGAGTATCTGCTTCTTCTTTAAGATAATCCCTAATATCTTTCTTAATATCCTTATCCTCTTCCATTATAATCACGCATTATAATCATTATTGTTTAATTCGATCTCATCACTAATACTTTGGTCTATAGACCTCAATAGATCTCTGGTACTAATATCCCGCAAGAAGCGTACATTACCACCATTAGCCCTAGCAACTCTCCTTAAAGCGGAGTAAAGTATATCACCCAGCGAATATTCGGGTAACTCACGGCAACCGACTTCCATAACAATAAGAGCATGGATACGATCATCTATCTTACTTCTTACGGGGCTTCGCATAGTATTTACTTATAAGCTTCCCCTATAATACGTAGAGGGAAATGTTTGAAATTACGTTCAGGATCATCCTTCGTATAACCCATAAGAGATAGATGTTTCTCAAAATGACCTTCCGTATATTTTGAGGTATCCAACGTCATCCTAAATATAGTTCTATTCTCATTGTCAGGATGTTTGTTATATGACACGTCTCCCATACATCCACATCCAAGATGATGCTCCTTGACATGGAAACCATCTTTATGGGTAATAAATAACACGATTTCTATCTTATCACCTATTTTTTGATCAAAAATATTTAGATAAAACTCGCTCTCATCATCCGTCAGTCCTATATCAAAGGAATCGTTAGGGCACTCGATATTAAAATCGTTATGATCGGCTGTTATCACCTCCATAGCATTCCATTTAGCCTTCTCTCCTTCTACGAACTTCAACGGGCATACCTCAGTCTTCATCCAAGCCTTCTCCTTGATAAAACAACCACACAACGAACATGCCTGTCTTCCCATCAATCTTTGCAGCAATACCTTAGCTGGTAACTTAAAGAAAGCTATATTAGAAGAGTTCTTAGGACATTTCTTGCATAAATCAAGACGATTCTTGTACCACTCCGGATAATCTTTCTCATCCTTAGGAATCCTACCCAATAAACTGTCTTCCCAAGCTTGGGCTATTACTTGGGCTTTACCAATTGTTTGCACGATAATTATTTTTTAAACTGTTTTTGTTGAAAATCCTGTAATTGTTCCCATGTCATTCCATACCGACATTGATACATGGCCTCATGGTTATCACGTATAAGAGGATCTCCGTTCTTCAACCCCTCCATATCCTCTATCGCCTTAATCTTCTTATCCAGACAATCAAGCTCAATAGGCATCCTTTCATCCGGATAACGATTACCTTCCTTGACAAATATCCGACGTATCTTATCACGTCTTACCCGCATCTCGCGAAGATTGCATATAACGTATCCGATAAACGGGATCCTGATAGATATATTATCGGTATATCTGGAGAGATGATGGATATAAGATACGGATGCTTTCATGCACCACTCTACCTGTTGTTTGGTGAACTTCCCATCAGATCTTCTTACCACCTCATCCACGATATCCCTATCGAATGAAATAAGATTCCTACCCATCAATATCCAATTTGTTTCTCTTGAATACGAATCCCATTACACGGGTATCATCACCCTCCCCGTCAAGCACGAAATAGTTACGTAGGCTTCTCATCTCAATAGACAACTCACGGGTACGGAAATTCCCGTTCTTCTTGTCCACCAGAAAACCACCACGCTTCAGTTCATTGTTAAGGACAGCGATGTAAGACTCCTTCTGTCCATGACAATCCATGTACTTAGCCCTGGTATCATCCGAGTATCCGTAGTTGATGTAGAAAGAAAGTAAGTTTATCGTTCTTTCGGTGATCAAGCTTCTACCCTTGGAATCCAGATAGCCGTTGTATATCCTTAAGAACTGCTGGATCATATCCAGTCTAGTGTCGTAAGGTAATGCGAATACGAAAGCTTTTCTCTGCTCAGGCATATGAAATTAGTTTTCAGCAAAACTACTTAAAAAAAATATCGTTGTCAAGAAATTTTGCCATAATCAACATAATATATGCTGACTAGCATGTATTTACGATAATCCAAAGGGAAAAAGCTGGTGGGGTAGGACGAACGAAGCCATATATATCTACGGCTGGCTGCAATAGCGAGAACAGTGAAGTTCACGTACGCTACGCGCGTGGACGGCGGGGGACAGCCTTATCCTGCCTCACGGGATGCGACCATTCCTTTTTTCTTTTTGGCTTCTTATCGTCCCATGACATAGCCCAAGGCATCCAAAGGGGAAAGGTTGGTGGGGGACGTGCAGGGACAGCTAAGGTAAGGCTACCGCCGTCATACCGGACAATGCCGCCAGAGATTCGCTATTGACATGTACGGCGGTAGAGTTATGTTAGCCTGCCGGAGCGTGAGCGACCGAATACGACCTTACCTTTTTCCCTTTGGATTCCTTCCTCCCAAGCTATGGGATATAAAGCCAAGGGGAAATGGGAGGCCTTGGGGCATGGGGCCTGCCGTAGAAGATACGGACGGCCGGAGCGTGAGCGACCGCACATGACCTCGCTTTTTCTTCTTTGGCTTTTGCTCCACCCGATCCCCCTGCCGGGGTCCCGGCTTCCGGTATAGGATACGGCTTCTACCAGGTTTAGCCTGCGGTATCCTGCCTGACGGCACCATACCTTGGCGGTAAAAAGCAATGTTTTATTAAATAGAGACTTTAAGTGGAGTACACAGGAACTCGACGCCAGGAGAGGTTCTGTGTACGGATAGAGATATTAGTAAGTAGAATATGTTTATAGAGTTAATTATATTTAATAAATATACCTATTAACGCGTGCGTAACAAGTGTGGTGTCAAAAATGATCTTTCACAAACACAGGAGTTTACCCCCCCAATTTTATTACGACAATTTCGTATAAACAACAAATGGGCGACCTTCCCAGGCTACCCATCCATCCGAATAACTTGTTTCGTATTGATGAAACTTGTATATTCGCAGCAAATAAAATATCCTATGGGAACAAAGATAGTACTTTTACATAAAATGAAATCAAATTTCGATAAGATTCTTACCGAAAGATATACTCCACGTAATATTCAGGTCAAAAAAGATGAGCTAGGATGCGTAAAACTTCCAGCTGGATCACTTATATGCCCAGTCGATTTCAAGCCTGTTACCAATAAGGAAGGCAAAAAAGTGACAGCTATAAAATATTCATTGAAACATGAGGAGTATCATGGATCAGGTATTCAGATCAGTGATGAATGTAAGATGGCAATGATATATCTTATTATCATAAACGTATTCAAACATGTGTTTCTAAGAAATAGGATGCATGGCGGGAATAGAGATCAGATAGAGATCAATACCAAAGATTTTATTGATATCCTATCAGATGGATGCGCTTATTTCTGCTACCGCCATGTGTTAAGGGATTCTCATGAGGATATGAACTACCAGCTTATAAGCTTAAAGGCTTGGGCTGAAGGAGAGATTATGATAGCTTTATCGGATATCATAAAATACAAGCATAAGGCTAGTAAGACCCCAAGAATAAAGGATATGTTTGTAAAGAAAGGAGAATCTGTATATACCTGCCTTGATAAAAATCTTGATTCGAATACCAGAAGATGGATGGCTAACAAAAGTCGTAAATTAAATAGAGTCAAGATGTTATCAAAAATAATATTCTCAGCTAGAAACAGAAATATAAATAAGATATATAAGATAACTAAAAAAAGAACTGTCAAATTCAATGTGTCATATCTTATGGATAGATTGAATATAAAGTTATCAAAAGAAGGTATGATGCTAATATCCCAAAGAACGGTATATCGGATGATAAAAGAAGTTCTTAGTATGTGCTGTAAGACTATATCCGATTTATATGATGAGGTAAAGAAAAACAACGGAATAGTTAATACCAAAGACAGGAAGAACGTAACTATCGGACACCTAAGACTATCATACAGAGGAAAGATAATGCATATAATCATCGCAGAAGATTTTATAAAAGACGTCTTTTTAGGGGTAAAAGGGTCCGAGATGAGTAAAGTTGGATGATTTGAGTATCAGATATAAAATTTAATATTTATATATTATTCACATTTATTTTTAATAGTTAATTATAACTATTCGTATCTTTGTACCATAAACATAAAAAGATATGGTAAAAGAAGATTTTAGAAACGAAAACGACCTCCTTCGTCATATTATGACGGTGGATAAAAACGTGGAGCAGGGTCGTGCCTTGAAGAAGATTTTCACCACTAGGGAGAATCTGTTTATTACCGGTAGAGCTGGTAGTGGTAAAAGTACGTTCATGAGACGTATCGTAAAGTTCTTGGGTAAATGTGTTATAGTAGCCCCAACTGGAGTAGCGGCGTTGAATGCCGGTGGACAGACCATTCATTCGTTCTTCTCTATAAAGAACGATCCTTATATCCCTTCTATCGAGAGAGGTATGTTGTCTAATAAGGTGGATGTAAGTCCGTTTATGAAGAAGAAGATCAAGAATCTTGATACTATCGTTATCGACGAGATCAGTATGGTAAGACCTGATTTGCTTGATGAGGTAGCTGACGTACTTAGACAATGCAGGCGTAGCAAGGAACCTTTCGGTGGAGTTAGGTTGATTATGTTTGGAGATCTATCACAACTGCCGCCTGTGGTGACGGCGGATGATTTTATCGACAAATATTATGAGAGCCGGTTCTTTTTCTCATCAAAGGCATTAAGAGCGTCAGGATTCTCGGTAATTACCTTCGAGAACGTATTCCGTCAAAAAGATCCTCAGCTTCTTTCCGTACTTGAGGATATAAGATGTGGGGTTATTACCGACGAGTCAAGACAGATATTGGATAGCAGGGTCAAGTATCCGGATAATATGGATAATACTATAATTATATGCTCAACTAACAAAGAAGCTTATGAGATAAATAAGACTAATCTTGATAAGATCAATAATAAGGTATTTAAGTTCGATGCCACTGTATTCGGGGAGAAGCCTGTAGCGCCTTGCGAGGATGAGCTTATAGTAAAGGTAGGGGCTAAGGTCATAATAACCAGAAACGGCAACGGGTATGTCAATGGCTCGATGGGTATCATAACCAGCATAGATACTGTTGATGAGACGATATATGTTCATCTAGATAACGATACTGAGGTGGAGATAACCAAAGAGAAGTGGGAGAAGATGAAGTACAAGCAGGTAGATGATTCCCTTGAAGGCATTTCTTGCGGCTATATAATACAATATCCATTGAGGTTAGGATACGCCATAACTGCCCACAAATCCCAGGGAATGACTTTAGATAATATATTCGTAGACATCAGCAGAGCCTTCGAGATAGGACAGATATATACCGCTCTTTCAAGATGTAGGTCTATAGACGGTCTTTATCTAAAATCAGTTCCTAAGGAAGATATGGTACTGCTAAGCGATAAGATATCTGACTTTATGGATAAGGTGGATGAGAATGAAGGTGTTTTGAATCCGGAAAAGATATCTGATATCGGGAAGGATATGATCAAGAAACAACAGGATTTGTTTAATTTCGAGGAATACGGATTATAATGGCTAAGAAAGAACTTTTTTCAGACGTAGATGAGTTAGTATCATCTTTAAATAAAGAGCTTGGAGAAGGCTCGATAATGAACTTCGGCGATGATAAGCCTATAATATCCATACCAAGGGAAAGCACCGGATCGCTGGTGGTGGATAAGGCTCTCGGCGGCGGATGGGCGGTAGGCCGGATTCATGAGCTGGTCGGGATGGAATCTTGTGGCAAGACCATGATGTGTACGTTAAGTATGATCGAGTTCCAGAAAAAACATCCAGATAAGTTGGTAGCTATAATAGACGTGGAGAACGCTTTCGATATTGAGTACGCTAGGAAAATGGGATTAGATATAAACCGGTTTTTGATCTCCCAACCAAGCTACGGGGAGCTGGCTATTGACATCACAGCCAAGTTAGTCGAGTCTGGGAAGGTCGGATTTATTGTCGTAGATTCTGTAGCCAATCTGGTACCGAAGAAGGAGATAGAGGGCGATATGGAAGACAGCAACATGGGATTGCAGGCTCGTTTGATGTCCAAAGCCATGAGGGTTCTTACAGGAATCGTAAACAAAAGCGACTGTGTTCTGGTATTCATCAATCAGTACCGGGAGAAGATCGGTGTTATATACGGCGATCCTAAGGTAACGACCGGAGGTAACGCCCTTAAGTTCTATGCCTCTATCCGTATGGAGATGGCGAGAAAGAAGGTTATATTAGGAGAGGACGGATCTTCAGTAGGTCATGAGGTTAGGATAAAGGTTCTGAAGAACAAGACAGCCGTTCCGTTCCAAATAGCAGAGACAGCCTTGTATTATGGTGTGGGGTTTGATAAGGAACTTGAACTTTTGAAGTTATGCGAGGAAACCGGTATCTTTACCCGTAAAGGATCATGGTACTGGTACGGGGATGTTCGGGTCGGTAATGGCGTTGATAATACGTTAAGCATCATGAGAGATAATTATGAATTGTGTCAAGAATTAAGAACTAAATTAAATATCTGATTATGGCGATAGGAGCTAAATTTATAGACGTAATACCATCAAGTGTCGAGAACGCCGCTGATGTTAAGAAAGAGGATGTAAAGAACTATTTGTTCGTAGGTATCCCTATGAGTGAGTTTATTGGCAAGAAACATGAGTTTGAGGGATATATCTTTATGTGCCTACAGGGTGTTACCGGAGGGGTGGAGCTTGGCGGTGATATAGCCATAGCCGTATTGAGACCGGTTAGGCCCGCTACTGGACCGGCTTCTTACCATTTGGTGGATATCGAGAAACATAAGTATAATAGAACTGATGTGGTTCTATTATTCAGAGGAGGAGCTTTTAAGGTAGTTAAACGAGACGATTGTAATCTTATCTAAGATGGGAACATATATTTCTATAAAATCGACAGTAAATGCATTCAGGTACGGTATTGATCCTGTACCTGAATGGTTCGATAAGATATCTAACAAGACTGATGAGGTCGATATTATGGTTGACGGTAATAAGGTAAATGCTTTGGATATAAGGCTAGAAAATGGCATTCTACGGGCTTTTTACGGTTATTATATAGGTATGTACCCGGATAACTCGATACAGGTGTTTAGACCGGAGGATTTTCATTCATTATATACGTTGAAGTTATGAACATATCAATAGGTATAGATCCAGGTATAGATACCGGAGGATTGGCGATGATCCCGGAGAACGGGGAGATTAAGGTAATCATGACTCCAAGGATATCGGCTAAGGGGGATATAGATCTTAGGGCTATATCAAGTTTCTTCCTAGATGCCGCAGATAAAATCCAAGAAGGAGGTGGGGGGACGCTGGCGATCGCCGTCGAGGACGTCCATAGCATCCACAACAGCTCAGCCGCCAGTAACTTCACCTTTGGCGGACGGCGCCGGGAACCAAACGCGCTCTTCGCTATGATGGTGGAGATGATGGAACGATACCACTCGCATCCGGACGTCAGGTTCATGTTCGAGGAGGTACAGCCAAAGACCTGGCAGAAGGAGATTCACACTACCGCCGATCGGGTGTATACGGCGGCTAAGTTAGACACGAAGGCTACATCCATACGATGCGCCATCCGCCTTTTCCCTTTGGTGTCTTTCGTAAAACCATGGTCGGGTAAAGGAGTTCAACCTACCAAGATACAAGATGGAATGTGTGACGCTACGCTTATAGCCGAATATATTAGACGTAAGTTTAAGTTATTTTAATACTATTAAGCGTTTATTGCATTTGAGTTAATATAATTATGATTACATTTGCGATGTAATAAAAAGTAGTTCGTTATGCTTATAAGATGCTTGTCGAAATCATTAAATGAGAAGTTGAGTAAATTGGAGCTGGTTGTTAAAAATGCCGGATCTAATTCACTTTATAAGAATATTAAGATAGATATCATCAATAGTCTAGCTTATATTACTTCCGTAAACGCCAAGGTATGTGTTATAGAGAGGCTGGAAGTGGAGTCTGATTCTAACTTCTCTTTCTTGGTAGAGGCAAGCTCTTTCATAAGGTTTGTAAAAAAACAGAAGAATGGTGAGATAAGAATCGTGCTTTCCGATAAGAAGGACAGTATTACCGTATACTACGCCTCTGGTGAGTATAGTTGTCCGGCTTTTGACGTAAATACCTTTCCTATGGTATATAAGATCCCTGATGGAGGTATTAATGTTAAGATGAATGATTATGTATCGGTTCTTAACAAAGCCAGCAATTATACGGAGATCAACGAGCTTTATCCTTGCATAGAGAATGTGGTCATTGATATTGATGATATTAATATTAATATAGTAAGTACTGACAGGAATACTATTTACAGGTATTTTATCCCTAATCAGGATAAGGTAGAGAAGGTATTTATCCCGGTATCAAACGCCTCCTCTTTATTACTTGATAAGCATATAAATAAGTCATTAGATACGTTGTCTATCAAAGTAGATGATACTAGGACTTACTTCTCTACCCCTGATATGGATATGTATGAGATCCACTTTGACGGTAATTATCCTAACTGGAGGTTCGTGGACGAGCATTTTGTCAAAACAAGTACCTATGTCTTTGATAAAGATCTACTCGTCCAGGCCCTCCAGAATAATATCAAGGTAAATGAGTTCGATCATTGTAGATTGATATTTGCGGAAAAAGGATGCGGTATTATGTCAGAGAACCCTATGTCGGGGAGATCTTGTAAGGAACGACTTACAGCTTTATCGCATTATGGTAATGACATTATGTGCGATGTGCTATGTGGCAGGTATCTTGGTATCGTTAAAAGCATATCATGTAACAGGATCGTTATCGAGCATGACCATAAATCTCATTTCAACAAGATTTATGGGGAGGATAATAAGAACGAGTATTTCTTGTCATCATCAATTATTGTTTAATTTTTAAATATATATATAATATGGGAGTTCGTGAAAATTCGCTAGGATCTAATAACCACTACTTTAAGATAAGTGGTGGTGGAGTTCTTTATCAATCATCCAAGGAGCCTAAAGAAGGTTATGAGGAACATGTGAATGATAAGACCGGGGCTGTATCTTACTGGAAAGTATTTTGGAATGGTATAGAGGGATATTTATCAGATATTGAGATAAGGGAGGTTGACTATAACGGGGCAAAAACTAAATACGTAGCTATAAAAATAAGCGATGACGAAGGAAACTATATTATCAATGTTCCTTTGATGACTCAAAAAGGAGGTATTAATAATTATGCTAAGTCATTGGTGAGATACTTGCCTAATATTGATTTAAAGCGTAAGGTGGTAATCAATCCAGCTCACGCTAGGAAAGGAGATCAATATGCCCCGGGTAATTTTTTTATCTCATATGCTAGGGAAACTCCAGACGGAAATGATGAGCTTATACCGCAATATTATAAGAATGGTCAGAATGGATGGCCTGACAGAGTTGAGAGTACTGATATAATGGGGAATAAGAAGTTTGATTATACTGCCCAAGACGCTTTCGCCTATCAGGTACTTAACAAATACATTCAAAGTATTAAGACAGATGGTGTGAAACCCGCTCAGTCGGCAAGCCAAAACAACGCTGGTGAGGCTACAACACAAACACCCCCACCGTCATATCAGCCGCAAGCCCAGCAGCAGACGCCTCCTCCATCATACCAGCAGGCTCCGCCTCAGACAGCCCAAGCGCCTTCTTTTGGAGGTCAGCAACAACCTCCTCAATATCCTCCTTTTGGAGATGACAATGATCTTCCTTTCTGATTAACTAATTGAAAATGAATAATTTAATGGAAAGTAATTTTAATATATCTACTAAAGTGAACCGTGTCTCGATGCCTACCCAAAATAAGGTAGATACGGTTATGAAGAACTTAGGGCATCGACCTTGTGTAGCGTATTCCGAGGAAAAGAATATGTATTATAAGGATGGAGAATGGGTAGCGTCAGATCTTGACGCTACTATCTTACCTCTTAGGGAGATGTTCGAAAAGACATCTGATTTGAAGTTAGGATTGAAGATCGTTTATTTAATAATAAAGTTGTAATATGGCTACGATTGAAGATATCAAAAAACTTCTGGAGAGTAAGTCATTTACATCAGCTAGAGATCTTGACGAGTTTGAGGAAAAACCGGATGATAAGCTTGATCAGGTTCACATGAATTGCGATCCAATGGTAGGGATAGTTGAGAAAGATGGTAAAATTTTTCTAAACTCTTTAAAATTCTCTAAGGCATGGAACTCATTGGGAAAGGATATTCCTATCAAGCAAGGTAATGCCTTCCCGTTGGGTCAAGGTGATGTTCTTGATATAGATACAGGTGTATCGGCCTCGTTCCCGGATGATACTGTCGGGATGGTTATGATGCTGCCGTCGTTTACCAACGATACAGGCCTCACTTTGGTAGGATCACCGTTCGTTTTCTCCAATAACGAGAATATTACGATCAGAGTCACTAATGTCCGTAAGGATATAGCTATAGTAGAGAAAGATAAGCATATAGCTGAGTTAATTATAGTCGGCAAGATAAAGGCCGATATTCGTAGAACTTATAAAAGTGTTGAGGATGTTCGGATTGAAGATAGTAAAGAGTAGTTATATAAATACTCTAAAACAGGATCTTGATGAAGCTATTAGCTATTCAAGTAGATTAAAAAGAAATTATGAGGATGCTCGTAGTAAGATAACGGAATTGGAGGAAAAAGAAAGATATCTTAATACGCTTGTGGATTCTCTTGATATGGATATAGAATCAAAGGATTCTCATATCGTTAAGATGGGGAATGAGCTTAGTAAATCAAGAGAGTTATATAATGAGTCGGTGAAAGAGAAAGAGACTCTTAAACGGGCTTATATGGATATCGAGAAGAAACATAAACTATCATCCAAATTACTAAGCGAAGCCAGAAGAAGATACATTGAACTTGAGGATCAGATCAAGATCATGTCCGATCGTATCAAGTATCTGGAGAATCATATTGATCCAGAGGTTTTAGATAACGATGTTTCTGATGAGGTTGTTGTTGATGAGGATAAGATGGACCCTAATTCAGGTCATATCGATATACCTGAAAATAATATCTCTGAGGTTACTAGCGTCGATGCCGGCAATGACGTAAATGTCGAGAATAAAACTGAGGAGAAGAAGAAATCTAAGAAACGTAAAAAGACTAAGAAAAATGAATAAGATCTTGTTTTTCTTATTAACGTTATTTACCTTAGCGGCTGTCGGATGCAGTACGTCAAGAACCTACTATACGGAGTACGATACTACTGACATATCTTATGTAGTGGATTCCATAGTATCTTCCGGAACCGTGATGGGCCAATGGAAGGAGTGGCGGTTTACGCTGGACGACGGCCGGGTCGATAACTTTGGTTTCACCGCCCTGTACGACGCCAAGGGAAAAGCTAGAGGGTCAATACAGGTTAGGCAAAGATCCGATACGTTTAATATCAAGATAATAGACTATCATAAAAAAGATAAAAAATGAGTTACGGACTAGGTTACATACCATCACCAGCGGATGATAGGGACGCTATCATGAATATGCAACATGAGGCTGTTCCTGATGAGTATAAGATCAATAATGTCGATAGCGTGGTAGATCAAGGTTCTTCCCCTATTTGCGCAGCCGTAAGCCTGGCTGAGATCCTTAACTGGAGAAAAGCTATAAAGGATATCAAAAGACCAGCTAAAATATCTCCTTACGATATATATGATCTGAGAGAGGATAAGGACCAGGACGGGATGGTTCTTCGTGATGCTATCAAGTCTATCAAGAACGTAGGCGTAGATGGGGAGAAAATAAACAGTTACGCTAGGATCATAGATCCGGTATCAGCTAAGGTAGCGTTGATGCTGAATGGGCCTCTGGTTATAGGTCTGTATTGCTATAATTATGGTAATCGGTTCTGGCAAGGCCAAGGACAGAACTTGGGAGGCCATGCCGTTATCCTCACCGGCTGGGACAAGGCCGGCTTCGTCCTACAGAACAGTTGGGGGACGGGATGGGGTAGGTCTGGTGTAGAGACGTTCCCGTTCGATGATTGGTGCTATATGCTAGAATGTTGGACAATAGTTTCATAACTTTACTATATAAACTTCGAGAAATTCCGTCCCACATCCTCTTGTGAAAGACGATGTGGTATATTTAGGACCCGTAGCTCAATCGGTAAGAGCAATTGGCTCATAACCAGTAGGTTGTCGGTTCAAGTCCGGCCGGGTCCACAGTTGGATTAATAGAATTTGTCATTAGATTTAGAGTTTAGATTTTGTTTGATACCCTTGTCCGTGAGGATCAGGGTATACGCCCCAATAGCTCAAGAGGAAAGTAGCACATCTCCCCTAAAGATGGGATCCACGTTCGAGTCGTGGTTGGGGTACATGGTGTTTTCTTAAACATATTCCTGTAGGTCGGTAATTAATAACCTCAAATAATATATAAGGTGTTGAAATTCATTTAATATTTTATATATATCTATATAGGATCAGGTTATTAGCTTAAGTCTTGAAATAAAGGCTACGTTATTGAAGAATATATAGTTACCTATGGATGTTTATCCAAGTCCGTAGCTCTAAGGTAGGTGATTAAACAGGGATTGTATTTGGGTTCCAGTGTTGCCTATATAAAACCTTCAATAACATTGGCGATGGGTACTAACAGGGTTTTGCCCTGACTTATGTTGAATAAACATTGAATTAGTTTGTAAAATGGTGTATGTACAGGACATAGATGGAAAACCGATGATGCCTACGACAAGGCATGGAAAGGTTAGGCGATTGCTAAAAGACAACAAAGCGGTCGTTGTGAACACATGTCCTTTTACCATCAAATTAACGTACAAGACATCCGATTACAAACAAGAGATTGTGTTAGGCGTCGATGCCGGAACCAAGCATGTTGGTTTGTCAGCTACGACGAAAAGCAAGGAGCTTTACGCAAGTGAGGTTATTCTAAGAAGTGATGTTGTTGATCTTCTATCAACAAGAAGGGGATTAAGGAGGACTAGAAGAAGCAGGCTTAGGTATAGAAAGCAAAGATTCAATAATAGGGTAAAATCCAAGAAGGATGGATGGATTGCTCCATCTGTCCGCCATAAGATTGATTCTCATGTTAGAATTATCAGTTTTGTATATTCTATACTACCTGTCTCAAAATTGATTGTTGAGGTAGCCCAATTTGATACTCAAAAGATCAAGAATCCAGAGATATCAGGTAAAGAGTATCAGGAAGGTGAGCAATTAGGATTTTGGAATGTTAGGGAGTATGTCTTAGCAAGAGACGGGCATAAATGCCAGCATTGTAAGGGTGAGTCAAAAGATCCTATCCTTAATATCCATCATATTGAGTCAAGGAAGATAGGAGGAGATTCACCTTCAAATTTAATTACTCTTTGTGAGACTTGTCATAAGGAATTTCATAAAGGAAATATCAAATTGAAAGTAAGCAGAGGCAAGTCACTTCGTGACGCAGCCGTCATGGGTATCATGAAATGGAAGTTGTACGAGGAGTTAAAATCCAGATACGATAACGTTTCGATGACGTTCGGATACATAACAAAATATAATCGTATAAACCATGGAATTGAAAAATCCCATGTATCCGACGCTTTTGTGATTTCAAGGAATTTTAATTCATGTAGGCTTGGATATTATTACAAACGTAAATTAGTTCGTCGCCATAACCGTCAGATTCATAAGATGAAAATATTGAAAGGAGGAATTAGAAAGCGAAACCAGGCTCCTTTTAAAGTTTTTGGATTTAGGTTATTTGATAAAGTGATGTTTCAAGGAGAAGAGCATTTTATTTACGCAAGAAGGCTTTCTGGGCAATTTAATATTCGGGATATTAATGGAGAGAATAAGAAAGATGTATCTTGCAAGAAATTAAAATATGTCAGCCATGGCTTGGTATCTGTTAAAACGAATTTATTTTTATCACAATGAATATTGTATTTAATAAATCGCTCATATATGAATGAGCGATAATAAATGTATAAAATATATTTATACAAAATTTAATAATTTAATCATATGGATATAAATCAAATAAAAAAGTATCTACCAGCAGGATGGGATGTGGTTGATCTAATAGATCACGGCATAATCGATCTTGATATTATGAACGGAAAGATGATGGGTGAGTATGTGGCTGTGTTGATGATAAAATCTTATGATAAGACCAATGGTCATATCTTAACCACTTTCTCGTTCCATGATAAAGATATGGATAAGTTGAGGATGTTGATAGGTAATGCTATAATGGCGGTAGGATATAGGAATAATCCTCTTAATGGAGATGGGAACACGGCGATCAAATAAAGGTGCTGAATATACTGAGAGAGGGATATTGGATATCCTTAACAGACAGTTCTTGGTGTCTCCTAGATGGATTATAAACAACTTATATGTCTATAACTGGGAGTCTGATTATCTGGCTATAACCAGATCTATGTACGCTTATGAGGTTGAGGTTAAGATCTCGCTTGCTGACTACAACAAGGATTTCGAGAAACAGGAAAAGCACCAAGTAATGCAAGGCTGGTTCGAGGTCCGGAAGCAAGCCCTATACGAGACCGGGGACTGGGTCAGGTACGGCCGGCCCAACTACTTCTACTACTGCGTACCGGATGGGTTGGTTGATCCTAAGGACATACCTCCGTACGCCGGGCTTGCTTATGTTTGTGGCAGGAATTTGAGAAAGGTCAAGGACGCCCCTATCCTGCACCGTGATAAATTTGATCCGGAAGCCTATAAGATGGCTGACAAATTCTACTATAATTGGTGGAATGAGAGACGTAAGGCTAGACAGATAGAGGGGAAGGATATGAAAGACGAGTTCAGGAAAAGCATGAAAAAGGTGAAGGAGAAGATAACCGTCGATGCCAAGATCAAGGCGATGGAGGCGTTCTGGAGCGTCTGCGATTATGCCTACTGGCCGTACGGGGGAAGAGGGGTGTCCGGAATGAGACCCAACTGTTCCGCTTGTGGTGAGGAATGTAAATTACAATGCCCGAAGGGGAAAGAATTTAAAAACAAAATAAGATGAGCAAAATTAGAAGTGTATTGGCGAAAGCCATTTCGTTTGCCTCTGAGCAACCCATGAGTTATAACGAGGCGTTTGAGTTACTTGAGGATATAGATACGTGCAAGGTCAAGATCTGGCTGGAAGAGGGGGCTAAGCTGCCTGAATATGCTCATAAAGAGGATGCTTGTATGGATTTGTTTGTTAAGGATATAGAAATTGACGGTGTTAGAATTATATATCATACAGGCGTACATGTAGCATTGCCAGAAGATTATGAGATGGAAATCCGTCCACGTAGTAGCATTACAAAAACTAAGTCAATTATCCAAAACGCTCCGGGCACCGTAGATGAAGGATACAGAGGGGAGATTATGGTAGTGACTAGACGTATACGTGTAGATCGTTATGGTGACCCTTCTTATTCTAAAGGAGATAAAGTGGCTCAGCTACTTATTCGTAGACGGGAACGCATCGTATGGGATCAAGTAGAGTCATTAGAGGATCTTGGAGAATCAGAGAGAGGAGATGGTGGATTTGGTAGTACCGGAAGATGATTGAAGACTTATGAGCGGAAGAGTTAAGATAAAACCCAAAAATAAGGATAAGAAACCTAAGATCGATGTATTTAAGGTAATAGAAGGCAGGTTTAAGAACATGAACGAGCTTCGGGATCTGATCGACATGGATCCAAGGAAAGGACTGGTCAGGATCCGGGACGGGGCCGGCTTTAGGGAGGTGGAGCGGGGCGGATGCCTGCATCGGAACTACCTTAACCTGTTGGAGGAGGAACTGGGAGCTAAACTATCAATAGATTTGATTGATAAGTATGTTAAAATAAAATAGCACATCACCTATCCTAGTAATTACCTAGGGTAGGTTCGTTTTGTACACCGAAGTATCTACCACGATCTGGCTATCTATATCCTCAATCAACTCAATGATCTCATCCCTTATATCGTAAGAAAGCAAGATCGGGATTATGGTTAACATAAAAGATAGTATTATCCCGAATCCTATTATGACAAGGATATCATTATACTCTATATCTAATATCGGCATGACAAACATCAACCCTGACGTGAATATCATTACAAACAACGTGGATATCTCGTTTATCATATTCCGCTCCATCGTATCCTTTATCATATCTCCTCAACTTTAGTGTGGTTTATTATCCTGCTGATATGACGGATACTTAATCCCGTCCTGTCCTTTATCCTACCATACACGTAGTTCCTTGATACGACCGTAGCTAAGTCACCTAGCTCATTAAGTATCTCATCATACATCTTATGTATCTCGTTGTTGCGGATAACCGTACTATCCCTTACATATATCTTCTCGATATCTTCATCGCAGAAGAAGATCTTTATTTTATGAAGTATGTCTCTAAACATGATTTTAGTTTTGTTCCAAAGATATGAATTTTTGATATCCGGTCAAAGACAATACCTGAGAAGCCAAAAAGAACGGGGGGCGGAGGGAGGACGGGGTAGGCCCGGAGGGATGAGGTCTACCCCCTTCCCTTGGTACTACACTATCCTTACCGTTACTCGATAGTTACCATGAGAACTTTTCCCATAGGCATAAGATTCACATCCCGAACAAAGATCAGTTACTATACAATTATCGTTTAATACATAATCACCATCCCAAGTTACATAACTTTCATCTAAAACCTGAGTCTGTAATTCAGATCTGTAAGTGAAATTAATGATCTTCCCAGGATCTTCTATCACCGTTACAGGAACAAAATTAGTTATCCTATTCCCGTATATCACCTTATTAGCCAACTCGCAATGCATACCCGAATTATATTGATACGTAAGGGTTCCTTCTATAATACCTCCACTTATGCCCAAAATAACATTGTACTCATTTTTAGGATTTAGATATGATATCTGGCCACTTATGCTTATAGTTTTTATCTTCTTATCGCGATATATATCAAGATAAGATCCGTTAAAACCAGGTTGATATGGCTTCCCATCAATATATATATCTACAAAGCTAAGACACATATTCTTGTTTATATTAACACGGTAGTGGATCTTACCGGAAGAAGAAGTCCTGCGCCTAAACATACCCCCTCCTTATCTGAGGGTTAAAATACCCCCCCCCATGTATTTAACTTTTTTATTCATAATATGTTATGTTTTAATTATATCGCAAATATAATAAAATTAATGGGATTATTAAGTCGTGAGGGGATGAGGGATGGGGACATAGGAATATGTTGGGACGCCGGACATATTGGGATATGCGGGATATGTGGGACGGACCACCTCCCCGAAATCGGCCCGGCCGGGCTGCCGTTTTTGGGGCCGCCCCCCCAACCCTCAGAAATCAAAAAATAGGAACGGCAAACGACTAGCGAACCGAAAAAAGAATGCTTATTTTTCGTTTAAATTGTTGATTATCAATGATATAAACCAATATTTTAATATACATTTATATTTGATTAGTTTTATTATATATAATCGTTGAATTTTTATTGTAAAATATTTGTTTGAAAATAAAACATGTATTATATTTGCAATGTGAGATAACAATATTAACAAACAAGGCGTGCTAGATGCCAATATAAACCCCAAAGGCATGGGTAAGATCTAATGACAAGCAAGGAAATTAACAAGGTGCAAAGCGAGGTAAAGAAAGCAAGTGAGAAAACGCTAACCGGTTCGGTTAAGGCGTGGTGTAACCTATTTAAGTCTGGCAAAGAAATCAACGAAATATTGAAGGATAACGATATTAAAGTAGATAAGGCTATTGTACCTGCTTTGGTTGCTTTGGCAAAGGATAAAGAGATGGTAATACAATTGTGTAAAGAGATACTACCACGTGTAAATGATACCTTTTGCGCCTATAAAGAAATTGAAAGAGAATATTATGACAAGCAAGATGTAGATAAAAATAAAAAGTTATCAGAGGAAAAAATAAAAGAAATTGCGATAATCGGTGAAACTCATAAGCGCTTTGGATACAACGAGCCCGTGTCGTATGACGGTGGAATTTACTATGAACCTTATAACGGTACTGATAAACGTATCGTTAAAGTAGCTATTCCTATCAAGCGATACACATATAATTTGATCGCCAAATGTATCACTTACTACCTAACGCACCCTAAAAATGATAGATAAATAGACGGGCTATAATAGCCCGTTATGGTTGCATACTCTTGCGTCCTCGTCGCGCAACCGGACTCAGACTAAAAGAGTAAGTTATTTAACATATTGATATAAGCATACACAAGCGGGTAGGGGTATAGCCGTTGGCGTTCGATAACTTGTGTAGATAGGCCGCCGCTTAACAATGTGGTTTAGGTTCGTTTTCAGTCGCAAGATGAGCCGTTATTCTTTGGGCTTATATCAAGACGGGTTAATACGTCCGGTTTCCGGATAGGCCGTGTAAAACACGGGGTATATTGGTGTATATACGCATGTATATGGCGTATGTCCATGCGTTGTAAGAGTAGCACGCATGGAGTGCATAACGGTGTTATATCCGTGCTAATGTATCAATACGACGTATGTTAGGGCTGCTTAAATACCTAACATGTGTACGGATAGTAAATAACAACCCTTACAAGGGTATTCTGTTCGGTTAAATTGACGGACTTAATACGCCTTGTCGGTACGTATCACGGGTGACGTATGTACGTATTTGGTCTCGTTCGTTCGGGGCAAAGGGACAAAACCAAAGGGAATCGGGCGGGTGTGGTGTGTCCGGCTGGCTGCGTCGATAACGGCGGTCGTGTCGTTCCTAGCCTTCCATTTCTTATTGGTGCCATTTAAAACGAGTAAATTATGTATAGGAAAAAGTTTGATAATCTGAATAGAAAGCTAGCACTTAAAAAAGAAAAGGCTTTAGAGGCGGTTAAAATAGCTCAAATGGAATTTTACATAGAGCTAACTAAAGAACTATACAAATCTAATAAATTAGATTGTAGTAGAGATTCTGATAAATGTAGGCGGAAACGTGTTAGTTACATGGCGAACAAATTGCGACAATAGATCGTTTGTTTTTATTTGATTTTAAAGTTTTCCCTTTCGTACCGTAGTGATATAGGACGAAAGGGCTTTTTTGTGCCTATATTTTACAAAATGATAGCATAATCATATGTTTTACTTACACATAAAAGTGCTGAGGCGGTAAATTTTAAGCCTTAATTATAAATGTGTAAGTAAAATTCCTTATTATGTATCATTTTGTATATATCTATATCCATACGGACGGGTGAATTGTGCCCTTATGTATGGATTTGCGCTTGAATCGATCCTAAAAGGTATATAATAGGCGGTACTTATTGTATATTTTTTATCTATATCTGGGCTTATCTTTCCTTAGAGGTAGCTCTAGGGATTGATATATATTATGTTGTTGATACTCAATTTGTTGTATTATTTGAGTGTTGTTTTAAAATCGTGTTTACTTATTGTATATTTTTTATGGGTATATTTATATATTTCGTACTTATCTTGTTTTGTGGGTATATGGCGTTTGAGTTAGGGCGGTATGTTATAGCTACGGGCGACGCTCTGCCTATAATCATAGTTTCTTTATTGGTTTTATTATCAATACATTGTATTAGGCAAGTATATAAGGCAATCAAGAGCAAAGACCTCGATATCCTAGACTGAATCAGCGTTCCACGTGGAACAAAGTAGCGGAAGCTCCGGGTTTATGGGGATTCTTGAGGGAATGGGTTGGTTGTGCGGGATGGGACACTTCCAAACAAGGGAAAACACCCTCAAACAAGGGGGTAACAAGGAAAAACCTTTCCAAACAAGAAAAAACACCAACAAACAAGGGAAACACCTTTCGAGCAAGGAAAACGCCTTTCAAGCAAGGGGTATCTTCCAATCAAATGTAAAAGTTTACAAGTGGTAGGAGTTTCCCGTCAAGGCAAGGCAGTTGTGAGTGATGGGAGGTATGGTGTTATTGGTAGTGGATATTGTTTATTAGTATGGGGTGATGCGGAGGAAACCAAGGGAAAACGGGGGCGGTGGTGGCGTGGGGGTCGGCCCCGCTGGTCGTCCGTCTCTGTTCTCCTTTGGCGGTAGTATAATATTAAAATCTGATATTGATATGACGAGAGAAGAAGCGAGAAACGTATTTGGCGGTAGTATAGTAAATAATCTGCTGTCGCTAGGGGCTGAGCCTACCAACGTGGTAAGGCAAGACGGGCTGATAGAATGGAGGAGTGATGGATATATAGAGGTAGGAGGCGTACAGGTATGGGCTTACTATTACTTTGAGGATGGCGAGGACGTTGATAGATGTGATTGGGAGGATCATATGGAGATAGAGATAGAGGAATGTTGGATTTAAAACCGGTTGGTGGTGGGTAACACCAAGGGGAACGGGCGGCGGTGTCACGGCGTGGTAGGCTGCGGGTGTCGGCTGCCGTTCTTTCTTTGGCGTGGTAATAACTAAATACTAATATTATATGGACGAGATTGTAAAATTACAAGATGAGATACTGTCTTACCTTCGTAATAATATTACAAAGGATGAGGCGTATTATATCCTTACGACTGATAAGGGAATGATAGAGATTCTTATAGCTGATAAGAAGGACGGAAACAAACGTATCAAGATCCTTGATATGGAATATACTATCGAGAAGGATGATATGTTGTTGTTATTCGATACAGATGGGATAATAGACGAATGTCTTTTGGTTGCCAGCTATATAGGGGTAAATATGTATTTTCGCAGGCAAGATGTCAACGCTATTTTGAATAACATCAATAGAGAGAAAGTTATGGAATATCCTTACATAGCTATTCAGTTAGATAACATACAAACTATAGAAAAGCGTAGGGTTATTTTTGAGATCACCGGGCATAGGATGGATGATAACAAAGAGAGAATAGATTTTATGTTTATTTATTATATGGCAAGATTATGCGAGTAAGAAGGACGGTAAAAGAGAAAGATGTTATAAAGATATGGGTATTTGGATATGATAGGAAGCTTATTAAATCAGCAATGGATTCCGGGTTTAGAAGCATGTCGGCGGTATTGTCTTACGCCAATTGCATGGCGGGGGATAAGCCTATAGATCATATTAGGGTCTCGAATGAGAATCGTGGCTGGTGTGGATCGTATACTATATATGGTAGGGAGATAGATTAGTTCGATAGTGAACAACGAAGGAGGTGAGTATGAATAATATTATAACAAACGTCAATGGCGTGAAGGTAAAAGTAAAGGTGTATGATTTTGGCGATGAAGCGGCAGATAGATACACGATAATATGTGTGAGTGATAAGGATAAGGACAGTAGTGGGTTGGTATATTATCCTATGTTCGCATGTAGTGAAAATCCATTTCATCCACAAGGAATAGGAATATATGTTGGTGATTATTATCCATATAGGAGACATTCATACAATTTAGGGAAAAGGGTTAAAGATATAATGATCTTACCAGAGAAAGTGATAGAGTACATAAAATGGATAACAAGATAAAATCATGGAAGGAATAACTTACAATAATTATGATTTGGTTGCTTTTGAGCAAAACGGCGAGATAGTGGTGGCTGTGACGTTTTACAGATATTATAGAAAGAAAGCGCATAGCGAGGTTAATTATAGATGGAGAACCAGATGCCCGGAGTTGGTGGATAAGATTGTAAGACACCGTACCAAGGTGTTTACCGGCCAGCTTATTCAGTTAGCGAAGGCGTATGGGGAGAAAAGGGTCATTAAATATCAAAAACAGGAGGAAGAGGTATGTCAAAATACGACAGGGACGCTATAGAAATATATATACTAGATCATATAGATACTGATAATTACAAAAAGCAGTTTAGATATGATAGGGAGTATCTGGCTTTTATGCTTAACGTGTTTAAGGATGAGTATAAAGAACATATCAAAAGGGATGGGATTAAGAAAGCTTTCGAGGACTACATAATGAGCGTTCCGTCTATATTCAGGATTCATATAGCGGATTGCGATATCAGGTATTTATTACGTTCATGGGAAGTGGAGTTCGATGATGATGATGAGATATACATCTTGTATAAAAAGATCATAAGGGAGGTCTTCTTTAAGATGTGTAATGATATGAACATTAGATTTTAGTTTGTTAATATTGTGACCATGACCTTGGCGGGGTGGAAGGATATATCATGATCGTACGTGTGCGGATATGATCCGGGGTCAGTTCCCGGCACCTTGGCATAACTTAAATGTAAGTAGTATGGAAGATAATATTTTAAAAAGAGCGACAGCGGAATTAAAAGAAGCCGGTTGCAGGGTTTTCGCATGGCATGATGATACTTATAATAGAGGTTGGAGTAAGGGTGATTATACAATGTTGTATTACGCCTTCCCTGATTCGCCTAACATCGGGTATCTGAGTCATGGGGAATATGGGATGAGCGTAGCGTATAGTAGAGCTTATATACCGAGCCGTGGGAGTGGATCGGGGTGTTGTGTCAAGGAGGAGGCTACGTTCGACCTTGCGACGGCACTGGACGTGCTAAACGAGCCATTACCTAGGTGGTGCAAGTCTTATGGGGTTTATCCAGAACAATATAAGGATATTGATGGATGGTACAATAACGATAATTATAACAAAAAAATATTTAAGGAAATTTGATATGGAAGTAAAAGATTGGGAAAATCTGGTTTTGAATACAGAAGTAGGATCACATTGTTTTGTTACGCTGATTGATGATAAGGACATCAGTAGAGGTTATGCGCAGATCAGACGTGCGGAGCATTTCGGGTATAACATCTGTTTTACCCGGTTATATGGGAATAAGTTTTATTTCGAAAAAATAGAGGAAGGACGTACGCAACAATACATCAATAGGAGGAAATAAAATGATAATAGAGTTTGATTTCGAGATATACAAAAACGGAGATTACGATAAGGTATATCTACGTAACGGAAAAGAGGCAAGAGTATTATGTGATAATGGGAAGGGTAATAGTCCTATGGTCGTGATGATTGAGGATGATAAAGCGGATGATTATATTATTCTTCGTTATAACGAAACTGGCAGGAGGAATATCAATGGTCAATCGGGTCTCGATCTTATGTTATCGGTAAAAGAACGGGAACCAGAATTATGGGTTGTTGTCATATCTTATATGGATAATAAGGATAAGAGACAAAAGATGGTCTTACCTAATTTTTTCTCAAGGAATATAAGAGGAAATGTATATCTTCAAGGAAGCTCTAAATCAAGTGTATCATATTATGTTGATAAGCTAGAAGAAGATGGGTGCTTCGATGAGCTATGCGAGAAGATAAGGGTAAAGAGAGATCGAATTTATAACATGGAAATAATATCACTATCAGATGACGAGACGGCAGTTTAACCAGTTGATAAATGATCTGGACGGTAAAAACCCGTTTATCGTGTTGCATAGGGATGCCGTTGCGCCTAAATACGTGGGCGTGGAGGTTTCGAAAGAAGGCGTGGTATACAACTACTCGATTATAAGCATAAATGACGAATATAAGCCTAAAAAGGCTCTTATTTCGAAGATATTGGGTATAGCTGATAATCTTAATGGCGATAGCGACTTGAAAAAGGGATGATTGAGTGTATTTATGACCATAATAATAAAAGTTGCGTACTGATACGAATGATATTGGACGGAGGATAAATATGGCAGTATGGTAATAGACAGGTTTATGTCTTAATATCATAATATTCTGCTATTATATCCTCTTTTTGGGTAAGGAGTATAATAAATAATATAAATATCTTGGATATGGGGGAGATTAACATAGGTGATAAGATCGTGAGTAATAATTTTGATATGGATAAGATATGACAAGATACTTACTTATGATGGCTATGGTGATACTGACACCGCCAAAAGGGAGCGGTGGCATGCCCCTCGCCCCGAAGCCGGCCGTGATCGAGGCACGGGTATGGGATAAGCTGGCGGCCGCCCTGTCTTTCGTGGAGTCAAGGAATGACGATCGAGCGTATAACGCCTCATCCGGGGCTTTAGGAAGATGGCAAATGAAAAGGGTATACGTTGATGAGGTTAATAGGATATTACGCCTCAAACGGCAGAAAAAGCGGTATAGATACGATGATCGAACGAATCCTGTCAAGGCTAGGGAAATGTTCGAGATATATCAATCTCATCATAATCCTAAAAAGGATATAGATCGGGCTATAAGATTGCATAGGGGATTACATTCCCCTAAATATATTAAGGAGGTTAAACGTAAATTAAGGGAATAATATGAATCGTGAGGTATTAATAAGTATCATTAATAGAGGTAGAATAAGGTTTATCCCAGTAAGAAGATGTTTCTTATGCAATGAATATGTAGGATATAAATTCGTTAGGATGTGTGATGGAAGTATGATACCTGTATTTTCTAGTGGATGTAGGTGTTGTGGCATAAATAATGGGACGCTATCAGAAAGGACTTGGGATGAGGTGCTTGATCTTGTCAAAACGGTACAAAATAAGCCTATGAATGAGAGAACGGAGGAAGATGAATTTATATTAAATAGTTTAATATAAGGAGGTATTGTATATGAAATGGGTGATAATAAAAGGCGTAAGGTATCCTATGTCCGTGGTGTCGGCATTCGCCGCATATTACGGGAACAATCCGTTTCTGAAGATACGGATAAGGAGCAAATATCACATAATTTCTTTTGATAATTTCGATTGTTTGAATATCCAGATAAGGTATTTGACTAACAACTATCCTGACTTCGTGCAGATAGGAAATTGGTATATATCCAAGAAGCAGGTGATGTCGTGGGGGCCCAAGGGGCAGGCCGTGGACGGATCGGGCTGGGTTATATCCTTCACCCTGTCCTTTGGTTTGGAGAACAGTACTCAAATTAAGTTCGACAAGGAAGAGGAGTATCAAAGAGCTTTAGATAGTTTAAATGAGAAGTTCAATGTAATATTATGAGTTGTATCATGAAAACCATGATACTTAGAGGAGTATTGAGACTGATAGCGATCAAGGCAAATGATGTTGTTTAATTAAAAAATAAATTGTTATGGAAATAAGAGAGCATTTATCGGTTTATCTAGAGAGTGGATATCTTTTTGACGATATGTCAGGAAAATTAAAGTGGTTTGAGATTGATAAAATCTTGATCAGTTTTACATATGGAGTAGTTAGATATGTAGGAACATGGGGAGGATGTAGGGCTGAGAAGACATTAGATGGGAAATTATTTTATTCGTCCGAAGAATGTTTTAAAAAGGATAAGAGCATCCCTAAGACAAAACTATCAATATATGATGTTTTTAAGTCATTATACGGATTCGCTCCAATAGGTGATGTGTGGAAATACAAAAACGGAAGAGCTGTCAAGTGTAAGTTGGAATGTTTTGATGTTGAAATAGATAATAAAGGAAAAATTTATTGTAAGGAAACATATTACAGAACATGTGAAGATGTGTATAAATTCAATGACTTGACTGTAGTTGACAAGAATGGAGACATGAGATTAGTAAAATCTTCAAAAAGTAAATTAATGCTTACTAATGATCAATTAGATGTTGTGGAGAGAATGAAGGGCATCATTGATGACATGGTTAGGTTAAAGATGATTATGTATATTGATCAAGACTATAATCTTTGTTTTCTGCCGGGAGATAAAATAGAAGATTTGACAATGGATGAGACAGATGGATTTGTGGATACCACCGGTATAGTGACATCTATAAAATCTAAGAATGTAGTGGAGTTTTATGTAGAAAACCCATTCGTAAAGATAAAGGATGAATGATATCTGAATCTGGATTGTGGTGGTTCGTGAGAATAGCCACAATCATATCTCTAAACGTGAACATAAGGAGGTACGTATGTCATTCGATTGACGTTAGGGATCTAGTTATATTAAAAGAGGAGGGATTATGAAAGAGATTGTATTAAAACTGTATGAGTTTGATGAGCTGTCAAAAGATTCACAAGAAAGGATCATAGAGCGTGAGCGCTGGAATATAATGGATTGTTGCATGGAAGCTTATGGTGCTGATTATATAAGCACCATGAAGTCTTTTGGGGATATGACAAATACTGAGGCTTATGGCTGGGAAGTTGGATATACGAGGTATGATTTTAGATTCAAATTCAAGTACAATGATCCTATATACTGTCATCCAACTGATTATGATAAGGATATATATCCTAATAACTTATGTGGCAAATTACTGTTCAGGTATATCAACAACAACATTATGCCACGTATTATCAAGGGCAGGTGTTTCTCCACGCCATGTAAATATGTTGATGGGAAATACGAGTATAAGCACAAATATAGTAGGGTGATGTTTGACTATGGAGATAATTTCCCATTGACAGGGATGTGTTATGATTTATATCTCCTGAAACCTATAATTGATTATTACAATGCATGGTGTACTTATCCGGAGGGTTTTTCTTTAGAGGATTTGATAGAGCAATGTTATGATAATTTCTTCAGGTCATGGCATGAGGAATATGAACATTGGGTTGACGATGAAGATGCGATACGTGAGGAGCTTCATCATAATCAGTATGAAGATCGACTCTATTATGAGAATGGGGATGTGTATGTTGGATCATTAAATGAAATAGTATGAAAACACAAGAAGAATATGCTCGTGAGATCGATGAGATCGTTCGCCGTGATGTAGAGAGTTACCAGAGTGACTGGTTTAAGATTGATAAGGAAATATTCATGCTTCCGGAAAACAAGAACAAGACATTTATTCTCGGAACCCGAAAGACAGGATGTGATTTGTTGATACTGGGAGGCACTAATTGTGATGAAAGTTATTTGGATGGGGTTTTTGGGTGTCTTGGTAATGAGAAATTCTATGTTTGCCAGCCAATATCTCTTTATGAGACAACACGAAATATTCAGGAAAGACCTGCCTTGTACACTTTTAAAATAGCGACCGCATATTTCAGAGAGCAGGATTTGGTTCCTGTATTTGAAAATTCACATTGTAAATTAATGAAGTTATGAATATAGAGGTAATAAGATACAGGCTTCCAGTTTATTGGGCTTGTGCTCTGATAAATGGTGATTATACTGGTTTATCGGATGAAGAAGAAAGGGGAATTAATAATTTCTTGGAACAAGCAGAAGGGTATCCCGTAGATGTGGACTTGGAAACAGAAGGCTTTTATCGGTGCAATGACGCTAATGATATAGCGGGAAGTTGCGCCGATTTTATTTTTCATAAGTGTAACAATTAAATTAAATAGTATGGAAACGGAAAATAAACTGGTTTATTCAAAAGAGAATTACTATACCGAGAACGGATATAAGTATAAAATCAAGACTACAATATCGTTAGATGATGATTGTCATAACAATATGTGTGATTGGAGTATAACCGCTGACATTCGTTGGAAAAATAAATATGGGATATATAAAGAGTATATGGGAGGCTGTTGCCATGATGAGATTGCGAGACATTGTCCGGAATTGGCGAAGTTTATACCATTACATGGTTGCAATCATTACGGCGCTCCTCTGTATCCAGTGGAAAATGGTATATATCACGTTAAAAGAAGTGGTATGTTTGTGGCAATGGAGTATTTGCGTATATCAGAACAAGAATGCGTAGAATTATATAAAGCCTCTGAGGATAAGATGTATTTCAAGTATATGCTTTTCAATCTGGGGATTGTGGATAGATGGAAACGTGAATCAGACGAGCTTATTGCTGAACTTGAAGACCTGTGTGGCAAGAAATGGGTAAATCCGTATACGCCGGAAAAGGAAAGGTTTACTTTGACATTAACGGACGAGGAACGTTTACTTATTGAAGAGAGCATTAAAGCCGGGTATTATTCCGCAGAAAATATCGAAAAACGTAGGGAAGAGGCTCATAAGGCAAAGATGATGGAAAAGCGTGCTGAAATTTGTGAGCAATATGATAAGATAATCAGGAATGCGGAAACAGACAAAAAGGTAATGCTCTGTGTGTTTGATTGTGGATTGTCAACCGATAATGTGATATATTATAATCACACGAACACTTTATCTTTCAACTGGCGTGATTATGGGGAAAAGATCACACAAAAAGAGTTTGATGATTTCGTGAATAACGTGGATCGCTCCCAACTCCCGGAAGGAATTAAATTTGAGTTAAAGTAATTTTTAGTCTACACATAATCACTATCAGAAAAATGAATAAGATTATAGAAGATTACAAAAAGATAGTTGCCGGCAACAAAGCCGGCAAAAACATCTGCTTTATGTCAAGAGGAGAATACGCTGATCCGAAAATAGCGTACAACGGTATCCTCATGAATTACTGGGATGTGTATGATTGTATGGATGAGGTAGAAGAACCGACAGATGATGATTGGTTGAACGCGGTAAGTAATTTATTTGACTCATATACATATGATGTTAAGAATACGGATGTTGATAAATTCAAGATGTCGGATGTAATGAACGTATATCGTATTATTAATCTGTAGTTGTATAACAAAAAAATATTGATATGAACAACTCTATGGTCGCTCACTTATGGGCAAATGAAAAGAAAGAATCCGCAAGAGGTAGTAATCTTTTCTTTGAAGGTAGAAGTATTTATTCTTATGGTTATCATTTTGAGGTTGGAAGAATCGTAAGAAATAAGTGTGGTGAAAAGGCGTATTTGCTTAACGATGAGTATTATTCTTCTTCTACCTGTAAACATCAACGTTGTGTTCGTAGTGCAATACCAACTGGTTCAAAGGTATTTTCTGTTGGATATAATATGTCTGATGATGGTAGCATGGCTTTTATCACCAGTCGATTGGAGCTTATCAAAGAGGTTATCGAGAAATACAAGAAGGTCAGAACAAGCCTGTCTTATAGGGATGTTTGGGGAGTATTTAGAAGTCTAATGGATTATATTGAGTTCTTTAATATGGGTACTCCCGAGAGCCTTCTTAAAAAGAGCGCAAACAACTGGATTGGAACTAAACATGCGTTATCTTATGAATCGGATAAGATTAAAAGTGAATATGTCCATGAGTTAAAGCGTGTGTTTGAGGTATTGCTAAATCATCAAGCGTTAGAAACTTTAGGGACGACCAATGTGATAGTAGATGAGATTTGTGGTGAAGGAACGTGGGCTGGGTATGTGGCCAGATGTCAGAGATGGAAAGATAGTCAGGCGAAAAAAGAGGCTTTAATTTTTGAAAAAAGAAGAAAAGAAAAAGAAGATCGCAAGAAAAAATTTGAAGAACAGATCGAGATGTGGAAGTCTGGCAAGATTCTGGAATTATATCTACATTATTATTTGGAGGATGACCAGCCTAACGTATGGCTTCGCATCAAGAATGGCATAATTGAGACTAGCAAGAATATCAAGATAGGACGAGCTGAGGCTGAGAGACTTTGGAAATTGATAAAGTTCTTCCATAATGGCAGTAAATTCCAACACGATATGGTATTGGATACAACCGGTCACAAATGGAAGATCAATAGCTATAAGAATGATATATTGGTTGCTGGATGTCACCGGATAGCGTATAGCGAGATGGAAGGTGTTGCGAGACAATTAGGATGGGATTAAAACAGCTATCAAGTAATATTTGAGAGCTATGGCAATCACTATCAGATTTACGGGAGAGACATCCAAGATGTCATGGGTGGCGTTACCGGTGGAGCCGGCGTATATGGGTAGGCGGTCGGGGAAGACAAGGCGCAGCCCTTGCCCGTTGGCTTGGTTGAGTAATAAAATAACATATAAATATGTAAGAAAATATGAGTATTAAAGAAGGAGATATGGTATCTATAAGACAGGATTTTATCAATCGATATAAAAATGTGCAAGAATCCATCATAAAGGCAATGGATAAGGCATTGGAGCGGGCAATAGGGAACAAGGTAATAAATTTCGAGAAGTGTGAAGGCAATTATTTGGACGTCTATCCTCTTATCGGGGCGGTCTTACAGAAGGAGGTAAGGAGAGTACTTGGCGAAAATGCGAATAAGGATATATACCGGAATATGAAAATAAAAGCGACCAAGTACAGAAATGATTACAGGGTATGGTTGGACTATGCCGGGGATTACAGAAACGAAAATATAGAATAACATGAAATATCAAAATTTTATGTGCCCTTATGAGCTTGCGCTAAAGTTGCATGAGTTGGGCGTAAATTCGGAGTCGGAATTTTATTTTGTGAAAGAGATGAAAGGAGGGGAAACCCAGATAGATTCAGTCGTGCAAAATACAATGAGGTATTCATATAGAAAAGAAGGCGACCTCATACCGGCTTATATGAGTCATGAACTTGGAGAGATACTACCAAGTATGATAAATGTCAGTAAATCAAAAATATGGGATGAATGGTTGCAGTTGACACAATATTTCCCGAATAGGGATAGTAGATATTACGAAGCCGCCTATGTTCGTTACAATGCCTACGATTCGCCAACAGAAGTGTATAGCGGATTTGGGGAAACAGAGGCGGAGTCAAGGGCGATGCTTCTCTTTGATTTGTTGGAAAAGAAGATATTGACACCTGATAGTTTGAATTTAAAGGAAGTGGATAGGAGAAAGGAATATGAGAACGAATTTGAATAGTACAAGCATGAGAAACACATGTCCAGAATTTCCGCTTTTCGGTGCGAATTATCCAGACGCAACTTGCATAGATGGCATATTATATGATCTGGATAATGTAGGTGATGATGGTGTTCTAATCAAGCCATTGGAAGAAATTCCATGCCCATTCTGCCGAACAGAGGAGTTTATCAGATACGATCCATTCAATAAAGAGTATAGCATGGATAGTGAAGAGGATATAAAAGATTGGTATATGAGCTATATTAATGAAATGAGAAATAAGTATGGGGGAAAATAAGAAGAAACAAACACCATGCCGGAACTTGAAAGATTGGCATACGAACAAATGAAGGAGGTAAACGATGGAGACAGTAAGATTATCAGATTACTCTTCTTATGATAAAAACAAGGGAGGAATACAAAAATTGCGTCACAAATTCAGGAATCAAATACTTGAATATTGGGGAGAAGATACCGGAATCCTAATAGGAACAACCATGGTATATGAAAGACATTTGTGGAACGAGGAAGTTAAAGTAATATGATTATGGATGATAATAAGATAATGGAAGCGGCTAAGTTAATAGCCAACTCATCAGCGGCCTTGATCGAGGCTATGGGGATGATGAGCGAAAATATCGAGAGAGCTAATAGGGGCGAGTCTTTGGCGTATACCGAGGAGGCCTTTAATAAAGTGGTTATGAATAATGGAATAGATTATAATAGTGTTATGAGTAGAAGTTGGATATGAGAAATGGAGGAGGACTATGGGTAAAGAAGTTAAGATAGATGTAGGATATAAAGATGTGCTAGAAAAATCATTATCAGCCATCCAATATCTAAGAATACATGGATTCTCGACGTACATGGAATCGGAGGGGATTGTAAATAGGATAATGATGTTCAAGGATAAGAATGAGATGAGAGATCAAAAGATTATAAATATCAAATAGTAATTATATACAATAAAAATTATGAGCTTAATAGATAAACTAGAAGACTTGGTGGCTAAGGTAGACACCGAATACCAAGAGAAGATGGAGGCGGTGATCCGGAAGATAGTCCCGGGGATGCCGGAAGATAGCGTACGTCATGCCGCCGAGTGTATGTGCACGGACAGGATGGGGAGTATGATGGACATCGATCTTTATATATTAAGGGAAGAAAATAGGCCTTACAAATGCCATTATCTAAAGGATCTGCTGAAAGATAGGGTAGCTAGAATAAATAAGATGCATGAGGATAAAAGTTATACATATGATATAGATGATAATTATTGGTGCGCTACATGTGGTTCCCATTCTCATAAAGAAGATTCCAAGACAGGGTATTGTTGGCATTGCGATACAGATAGTTGGGTTAAAGAGGATGGGGCGGATGTAGGGATATAAAAATAGGCGATTATATAATATTCATATTTACTAGATATGGGAGAGAAGAAGATAAAAATGTGCCAAAAAAAGACAAGTCTATTAAAAAAGTGCTTGAGGAGATAGAGAATAAGGCTATTGAATCTCGATATACGAATATGTATGATTGGCAGCGCAGGGAGCTTTCAAAAGAGGATTTGTTTGAGTATGCTGAGGAGATGAAGAAATGTCTTGATAAGATATTTGATTTGACGATTGATGAAAGATTAAAGTAATAACTTAAAATATAACAATATGAAAATTCAAGTAGAGTTAAATTTAGAAGATGCCAAAGGAAGGCGGCGATCGGTGCTCATGACGCCGCCAGTGCCGAAAAAGGTCGAGGTATTATCCCCGGCATGGTATAGGGCGGCGGTGGAGTTTCAAAGCATGCAGGAGCGGGAGCGACTAGCTTTTTGCTCGTGGTGCTGTTGTCATGGAGGGTGTAATTTGTGTGCGGATATAAGTAAATACAATATAAAAGGGCTTAAGATATATGGAGGATAAAGTGATTATACACCTAAAGGATATGGTATTCGTGCCGATGATTATCGGGAGATAACTAGGGTGGATAAATATTGTGTTGAGTTTATCAAGGAGTAAAATATGGTTGATAAAACAAAAGAATAATATTAACTATTAATAATGTTTATTTAATTTAATTCAAAAACAAAATGTCTACTTTTGTAGACACATAAAAATTACACATATGAAAAAGAGTGAATTTGTAAAGGAGTTAGAGAAGATCATCGATATGATTAAGGCCGAGGATGATGGTTTCGAGTATGGTGGTAAAGTCATTTTCTATAAAGAAGATGATGATAACTATGAAATCTCGGTAAAGAACATTGAGATGGATCTGACGGTAGAGGCCAATACTATGGCTAGTATGGATGATAGGACTTTCGCCTGCCTTATGAGTGAGGTCTATAAACAAAAGTTTACAAAGGCTATAACGATGTCGGAGGATGATGATGATGAAGACAATTGATAAGATGACCGATCAGGAGATATATAATCTTACTGACGAACAGGTAGAGAAATTGATCGTAACAAGATGTGTGGAGGAAGGCGTAAGGTTCATAGATGAGCCTCCAATCATGAAGACATATGACTATAAGCCTATTTCTCCATCACATTTCTTCTACTATTTAGAAGGTTTGAGTATAGCCGTTCTTGATCAGAATGATGCTATTAAGATAGCTAAGTTTTTAAGTGAATTTGATCTATATAGGACTAGCTATGATTTCGTTGTATCCAATGAGGAACTATGCGGTAAGTTAGATATAATCAATATCAAACATATTCCGATGTTTGACACGAAAGATAAGGAAACCTACAAGTCTATCAAGGATAAGAACGGTGAGATCGAGAATGAATATAAAGATCAGGTAGATAAATATAAGGAGAACACAAAAAAGATGTGTGAAATCCGTGCCAAGATATGGTCAAAAGTAATTGATGTAAGGCGCAAGATCGATCATAAGAACCATCTTAAAGTTATTTTCGTAAAGGAATATCTCCCGTTGGTGGATCACGATACGGACAAGGCTATGATATTTTTCAAGAAGGCTTATGATGTGGATGATGATACGGAAAGATATATTCGTGAAGGAATAAAAGATTATCCTTTGTTTAACAATAATATAGATTAAAATGCACAATTGGTTTAAATGTACGGTTTCTTATGAGACCGATGCCGAGAACGGCATGAAGAAGAAGGTAAAGGAAGAGTATTTAGTAGATGCCTTTTCTTATACCGAATGTGAGGCTAGAATCATAGAGGAGATGAAGCCATTCATATCCGGTGAGTTTAGCGTTGATATCAAACGATTCAGGATAGCGGAATTGTTTGCCATGGATGGAGACCGGTTCTATAAGGTCACGGCTGATTATATTACGATAGACGAGAAATCGAACAATGAGAAACGCAAGGCGTTTAACTACATCGTTCGGGCCAATGACCTTGATCATGCCAAAAAGAATTTCGAGGAAGGCATGAAAGGAACCATATCAGATTTCGTTGTCACTTGTATCAAGGAAGAGAAGAAACTGATGGACTTCTACGAGTTTGATGGTAAGATCAGGAATCCGGAGAAAAATGAGGATAGTAGGCAGTAAAGCTAGCTACGAAACCACGTCGTCCATAGCCGAGAAGTTGATGGAGATAAGTAAAATGGAGGGTACGATTTATCGTATCCTCACATTGTCTAACAAAACTTATCTAGCTTCTAAATTAGGATATAGCAGATCGGGGTTCTATAAGAAGATACAAAACAGGAGTTTTAATATCCGGGAACTAGCTCAGATATTCGATACGATCATCAACTTCAAGGATCAAGATTGGACTGAGGGTAAGATTAATAGGCTTAAGAGGTATAGGGCTATGAGCCTTATGGAGTTCAACAAAAGTTATAAAAAGAAAAAGGCATGAGAGGTAGGATGTTACCGTGTGAGAGATGTGGGAGGATGGTAACCATAAGGAGTAAGGGGTTGTGTCCCGCGTGCAGAGCCAAGGAGCTACCGCCAAAGGAAAGAGCGGCGATACGGGTGAAGGCCAAGCCAAAGGGGAAGAGCCTAGCCGTTTTCTTTGGCGCCCATGTGGCTAGGTTGAGTATGACAAGGAGATCTGCTACCGGCGCATACATACCATGCCCGGGGGTAAGCAACATATGCCACTTATACCCTAAACGGAAATATAAATCAGTTGCTGAGGATAATGATAACATTATCTACTTGACGGCTGATGAGCATACAAGATTCGATTATCTATTAGATACGATGGATTTCAGCCGACTCTTGGACGAGTTTGGCAACGTATGGCTGTTGGCAGCCAGAAGGATGAGGGATCTCGCACCTAGAGTCGAGGAGGATGGTAAATTAAAAACCAGATTATTATCATGGATAGAAGAAAACGAAGATTACTTTTAGACCTAGGATATAAGGCTATAAGTGACACAGTATATAGTTATGGGACGATCATGGAAGTCATAAGCGATCAAGAGCCGTTTGATGACATGAGAGTTCGTTTATCCGAGAGACACAATGTGATTATCGCGGATGATGGGGAGGTGGGATGGTCGGTTTTAGGCAAGATAGCGAACGAGCATCGGTCATCATATTGCTGGCGATCATCATTACCAGTATTAAGATCATATCATACAGATCCTAAATTTACCGCTTTCTTTGGCATATTAGACGTTTTGTCAACGATCCCAAAGAAAGATATGGTTGAGGAGGAAAAGTCTGTTGAAGAGCCTAAAAACGAGCCTAATGAGGAGATGGAGGTTGAGTATGATCTGGAGACAGAGCAACAGTATTATGCCGCTGAATGGATAAAGGATATCCCGACACCTGTGTTATATAGAATGACTGTCGCCGGCAAACGTGTGTATTATGAGATGGATGTTGATGGGTATCCTATCATATACGATGGAGCCACTAACAATATCGCCAATGGGTATTGTGATACGTCTGGCGCCTTGGAGAAGTGGAAGAATGAGATGAGACTCAAAGGGAAGGATCCTGATGAGTACGCTAACTACAGGGCTGACTTAGGTACTATCATGCATTATCTATTTGGGTTGTATCTGACCGGGGTTAAGATAAAGCTGATCCCGACATGGATCAGGAAGGTGGTCAAGGAAGCCAAGCTAAGAATAGACAAGTATAGGATGGAGCGGATATTAGTGGATAACATTGATGAGCTGATAGAGGATCTAATATCATTTGCCATATTCTGCAAGGAAAGACATGTAAAACCTGTATTGATCGAGAAGATGTTGAGGTCAAGCAGGTTAAAGGTAGCTTCTTCGGTGGACGCAGTGGTGGAGATGGATAGCGAGCCGGAGATGGTGGAGATAGAGGTCGAGACAGGAGAGTTCTATAAGACGGGAGCCAAGAAAGGTCAGCCTAAGACGGAGAAAAAGAAGATAAAGAGATGCAGGAGGATATTCGCTATATTGGACTTCAAATCAAACAGGAAAGGCAATTTCTATGACGAGTATGCTTTCCAACTTGAGTTATATAGAAGAATGATATTAGAGAACTATGGAAAGATATTGGAGATAGAGGAGATATATAACTTCGCTCCGGGTGATCCTACCGCAAAGACCAGCCAATATAAGTTGAAGAGACAGACTGACAACCCTATATTGAATATGGCTACCGTAGTATATCTTCAAGGAAAGTATAAGTTCGAGAAAACTAATTATACGGTTACATCAAGAATCGGATCCTTGGACATAGAAGGCGAGTTTGATGTTAATAAGTTGGTAAGGAAAGAGCCGCTGAGGGACTATATATATAGAGTCATGAATGAGAGGAGAGGGTGATGGAATTTAGGGAGTTCAATAAGAGCGTTCATCGGTATGAGCTGGATCATAGCAAACCAAGAAGGAAGCTGACGTGCCCGCAATGCGGCAAGGATAAGTGTTTTACGCCGTACGTGGACGTAACCACCGGTCAGATCGTTGGAGAGCAGTTTGGGGTGTGTGATCATAAAAATAAATGTGGTTACTTTAAATATCCAACAGGAAGCGAACTTGGGAACAATGATCTTTTTACCGATTCAAACAAAGTATTAAGGAGGTACAGACCTCCTATGGATCCGGATATAGCCAACTGCATTCCGGTAAGCAAGATGTTTGAGACGCTTAATCCTTTCGAGACATCCGATCTTCAGGATTATCTATCCAATATCTTCGGATCGTATCATACCAATAGGGCATTTAGCTTGTATAAGGTGGGGATGATGAGATTCGGGGACTGGGGTAAGTGCTGTGTGTTCTGGCAACTGGATAAGAATTGGGTAGTGCGGACCGGGAAGATAATGGACTACGGGCCTGACGGGAAGAGGGTAAAGGTTCCCATGGATCATGTATGTTGGGTGCATATACTGGACGGTCAGGATTACATGCTTAGGCAATGCCTGTTCGGGGAGTTTCTTATCAACTTCTATCCCAATGACGCTCCGGTGTATATAGTAGAGTCAGAGAAGACGGCTGTTATCTGTAACATCGTGTACCCTAGTAGGTTGTTTATGGCCTGTGGCGGTATCCATATGCTGAAAAGGGAGATGATAGAGACATTGGGTAGGAGGCGGATAGTCCTGTACCCGGATAAGGGCGACGCTTTCAACGAATGGAGAAAGAAGGTAGACAAGGATATGAGGGGGATGAATATAGAGATAAGTAATTTTCTAGAATCAAAACCCAATATAAATGAGGGAATGGATATAGCGGATTATTTTATTATTAAACAAATTTACAATGGCAAAGGTAGTTGACAATTACAAGAAATTCAAGGTGCTTGAAATAACAAGACAGGAGATGATGGATAAGCTCACCAGATATGGGTGCTTAGGTATTTGCGATATGTGTAACAGACCTACATCCGTAGGTTATTACGTGGCGGTAATCAATCAATGGATGTGCAAGGACTGCTATAATGATTTCATCAAGTCAATTGATAGGTATGAGGAAGATATGAGAATAGAGAACAGGAATTTTAATAGATTCTGTGATCTATTTAATGTCAAAATACAAGAAAAGGCATGAGAGAGCTATCTTTAGCCCAGAAAGCTATGTTAAACGGATCCGTATGCCCGTACTGTAAAACCCCATCCACTATAATAAATACGGTAGAGGGGAAGCAGGTTGGATGCGAGAAGTGTGGAGCTTGGATGAGATCCGATCCTTTTGGGAAGCCGATGGGGAGGCTGGCTAAGCCGGATCTTCTTAGGAGTATGGATATGGCAATGACTGAGATTAATATATTTGCGTATAGAACAAAACGGGATGTGCAGGATATTTACAAAAGCCTATCTGGTGAATTGGATATACCAATAGAACATGTATCCCCATATAAGATGTCTTTGCCATCACTACTTAATACCATGAGATATATTGAAAAGTATAGCGATAATCATATACGGATATATGATAGAACCATGGTAAAGAAGGCTTGCCCTAGGCACGGAGCGGTGGTGATCGGGAGCAACGCCTGCCACGGGTGCCCGGAGTTCCTGTTCCATGTGGTAAACGACACGACCGATACGGTGGTGTGTGATATGGATATGAGTTATGGAGATCGCAAGAAGGATAAATATGAGCATTAGAGCTAATGATAATGGAACATTTGAGTATCGAATCAAATTGGATACCTTTAATAAAATGAATAATACATGTAAAATGAAGAAAGTTTATTTTGTTCACAAACCAACAGGTTTTTATGTTGGGGGCAATGTAAGTAGCGTAGAAGCTACAGTTTATAATAAAATGGTTAATATGGGGATGAGTAGCGAATTAGCCGATAAATTTAAAAAGGTAATAGGTACATTCCCTTGCACATGGGAGATACCAGATGAATTTGCGTCTGATCCATATTCGTATATGATTAAGCGTCTGGGATTGGAATATCCATCTTTTTTAAAGGAAGAGGATTTGGATATGCAAGAGAATATAGATTTTGATGATGAGGAGGACGAAGAGGATGGGGAGATCGACTGAATATTACAGGACACATCCGGAAGCCAGAAAGAAGAAGGCTGAGACGGACAAGAAGATCAACGCCAGACCTGAGCAGAAAGCCAAGAGACGGGAATTGGGTCGCAAGAACTACAAGACCGATAAGTTGAAGGGGAAGGCTTATCGGAAGGGGAAGGACCTATGCCATACGGCTAAGGGATTAAGATATAAATCAAGATCAGCTAACAGAGGATCTAAATCCGATACGGCTGGCGATAGAAACGCAAGAGGATGAGTGAGGATAGGATATGGAGGTCATCCAAGGAGATTATCATGGATGCCTATGAGAGGATAAGAAAGTATCAGTCGGGGGAACTTCTCCCGGCTCATACCGGATATCCTTATCTGGATAAGGCTTTGCTGGGGGGATTTTACCCCCAGCATGCGGTAGCCATAGGAGCTAGACCCGGAGTCGGCAAGTCTTATTTGGCGCAGAAGATCATGAGCAATGTGATGAATGTCAATATCAATCCACAGGCAGATGATTATGTATGGTTAAGATGTGAGTTTGAAATGAACCCAGAAGATTTGATGTTACGTTCACTATCAAAAAAAATGGGGAAAGACATACAAGATATACTCCTTAACGAGATGTCAGAAGATGAGGTAAAAGAAATGCAGAGATGCCTCAAGGAAGAGAACTCTAGCAGAATAACATACATCCCTAAACCATCAACCGTAGATGAGCTTCAAAACTTTCTATGGAATGAGTATATGCCAATAAACAAGGATAAGAAAATGGTATTCGTGTCTATAGATCATACGGCTCTAGTACAAGGTTCAGGAGACGCCAAAAGAAATATCGACTCGTTGATAACCATGTGTAATATCGCTAAAAGAACTTTTCCTAATATTTTCTTTCTTATAATATCCCAACTCAATCGTGATATCGAAGGACGGCGGGATCCAAAGGATCATATGCCAAAGCAATCTGATTTTTATCAATCAGATACATTGGGACAGTTATGTACGGCTATGGTAGCGTTAAATATACCGAAAAGATACGGGTACTCCTCATACATGCAATTTCCGCAAGGATGGTATCCTAATCTGGAACGTTTCAAGAGCGAGTCAAGACGATCCTTCCGTGTGGATGGATTATTGTTCCATCATATCGTAAAGGTCCGTCAAAGATCATTGGAGGAGATTGACGCTATACATGTAGATATCATGAAAGGATATGAGCGATATTATCCTGATGGAGGGGTGGTGCGCCAAGAAAGACCGGGAGGCTCGAATGCCCCCGTGGGTAGCGGCAAGCCGGATACGACCGTAGTGACGCTTCCGCCCCCACCTCCCGGTGTTCCATTGGAGCAACAATATATACCGCCCAGTGATGATTTCAATATAGTACATGACGAAACACCTTATTGACATGAGATTGAGACATAATTACTTGCTTGTAGTGATAAAGGTGCTGGAAATGTTCTTGAAGACCGTATTATCGGTTGAGGATAAGATGGGGATAAAGGAAATTATATCCTCGTTGAAGGAAATGGCTAAATACAGCATCAGATATATCATAAACCGGGAACGGGAAAAGGAGATCATGAGTATCTGTGATGAGGTATCCAATAAAGTACAGGAGTATAAAAGGATAAATGACAACTCAATGATATTGGAATTGGAGAACCTAAAAAGGGAGGTTGTAGCGGTAGAGGATCTTCTTAGCTCCTACAAAGGCGTTCTTGACGCTGAGCTGGTGATAGCCGAGGATGATATCAGGATCATACGGGATAAGATCGCTATAAGCCTGAGAGAAGACGGGACATGCAAGAGTATGACCGACGCCGATAAAAGAGCTAGGGTGGATGTAAGGTACGAGCGGGCTTTAGAGGACTATCGAATCCTTCTAAGATGCGCTAATACGGTTAGGGCTAAGATGTCTGTCATAGGGCATCTAAATCAATCAATAAATCAATCTATATCAGTTGGTAGGGTTGGTATGGCTAATGAATCTTATACGGTAAAACAGTATGAAAAAGGGAAAGAGATTATCGAAAGCAGACGGCCTTAGGGTATTGATAGGAGCTTACAATGCTATAGAATGCAGACGTGAGTTAACTATGTGTGCAGCTATAACCGAAACGGCTGATATGCTTGGATTAGTGGATAGAAAAAATGTTTTAGCGTATGAACTTATACCTGAGTTGAGGATGTTTAAGCCGATCAATAGTCGTATAGAGGAAATTTGGTTCGATTTTTCCGATAAGTATACAAGGCTATATATATTACGCACGTTGATTAACATATACAACGATACCGATCATCCTGATATAGTAGAGAAAATAGCTAGAAAGATTAGATCAATATTTTAACTCATTAGCTTATGTATATTAATTTTGAACAGATGATGACATCAGGATTAACGATGTCTGATGTTGGATATCTTTTGATGATCCGGCAAAAAGAAGAGATGGCTAACACCATTCCAAAGGAGAAAATAGATAGTTATAAAGCATCTGGTTATATTGAGCTTCAGAAGAATGGGAAGTGGAAGATAACGCCAAGGGGAGGATCGCTGCTGATGCTGATAGAGACACCCGGTCTGACACCGGAGGTCGAGGGGATCCGGGACCGTATCGTTGGGGTATATAACGATATGGGTAAGGATACAGGAGCTATCAAGGAGGTGGAGAAAAGGCTTATCTGGTTTGTGGCTAACACCAACTTCAAGGAAGAACCTATAGTAAGGGCTGTAATATCCCATATAGACCTTAAACGTGAATATACGATGAGGTTGGATAACTTGATATGGAAACCGTCAAATGTCTATAGCGTACATATGAGCTTATCGGAATCAACGTTATTCGATACGATCATAAAGATGTATGGCATGACATCCGATCTGTATCTTAGGGAGAATAAGAATAAGGAGCTGGCATGGTTGTTCGCCGTAAGCCGGCTTCCGGACCCCCCCAAGAGGATGGATAAGGAATATACTATTACTGGAGATGTTAAGATGGACATCGAAAGAATATCAAATATAAAAAAAGAATTAGGTAGAAGATTAAAAATGTCGATTTAAGAGTTATGAAAAGAAATCAAGTATTAGGAGTAGTAATAGACGCAATATTTGCGAAAACATCTGAGTTTGATGATATTGAAGACATAAAGGAAGATAGTAACCTATCGTCCGATATGGCTATGGATTCATTGGATCTTGTTGAAGTGATAATGGATATAGAAAAGATGACAGGTGAATACATACCAGACGAGGTGTTTCGCAATACCCCTTGCGATGAAATAACGGTAGGAAGTTTAACTGATATGTTGTATGTTTATTTTAAGGACAAATAATGGACTTTGGATATGACGATTGGGAAGAGGGGTTAGAAACCCCTCTTGTCGATGATTGCGATGACGATTATAACGAGGAGGACGAGTATGATTTCGGCTAAAGAACTAAGGATAGGGAATCTTGTAAAAGACAAGGCTGGCAATATATGGAGGGTAGGGTGCGTTACTGGTATGCGTAATGAAAGTAAGTCATTGATCCTTGAACGTGAGGTTGATGACGGGATAATGAAATGGTATTCCGGGGAAGACGATGTCATGCCTATTGAGATAGATGATAACCTGCTTAATACCATCGGGTTTAAGTGTGATAAAGGACGGGATGTATATCGAGGCTACGGAATATCTATAGAGTTTTTTGATGATGGGTATTATCTTGGGCTTAGGGATCTGGAAGACGATCTAAGCGATCCTATACATATCAAGAATCTCCACCATCTACAAAACCTGTCAATGGATTTATATGGACATGATATAGATAAAGACTTATGATTATACCGGAGAATAATTTGTTATGCAAGGTCATAAACGGAGAGAAGGTTCTTGCCGCATCCTATTCACAGATAGACACGTTCGTCCAATGTCCATACAAGTGGTATAAGACTTACGTGGAGGGTCATAGGTCTACGGAGAAGCATGAGGCTACGTCATATGGTACGGTTATCCACCAAACGATGGAGTATTTCTTCAAGAACGGATGCAGACCTTCTTATGAGGATATGAGCAAGGCATTCAACTACTACGCCGATATAGAGAAAATACCTTTTGATAGCGTTAAATCTCAGATCGAGTCCATGCAACATGCGGCTAGGCTAATAAGATGGATCGTAGGGTTGTTTGAGAAGGACGCGGCTGGCAATTACAAGAAATCGTGGTCGGATCTTACGCCAATGGAGAAAGTGATCCGGGGGTCGAGACCGGCCGGCGTGGAGGAGGACTTCGTCCTGCCTTATAAGCTACCCAAGCCCCTTACATTGGATGGTGTGACATACGATAAGGTACATATCATAGGATCAGTAGACTGGAGAGGTGAGTATAAGACAAAAGACAGAATAGCCATGTATACGATAGACTGGAAGTCTGGGAGAAAATTATTCGATAAGGATAAATTGCTTCACAATCTCCAGCATCCGATATACGCCTTTTACATACTCAGAAAATATAAGGTATTGCCGGATATGTGCAGCTATTTCTTTACCCGCATGCTGGACAATCAGAACGTGAAGGTAGATAAGGAGAAAGTAGAGAGATCGGTCAAGGAACTTAACGATATTCTCCTTGACATGTATGATTTCGAGACAAATAAAATAGATAGCTATCAAGCTCACGTTTGGGACGATGCCAAACAAGGGTATAAGTACGAGAAGCGCTACCTCATGGGACGCCAGCCGGCCTGCCTTGAACCCCGCCCCAAGCCCTTGTGTTTTTGGTGCGATTTTTCAATCCATAAACAAGGAACATGTAGGTACTCATCGGATTGGGACGAGTCAAAAAGAAAGAATAAAAAAGATTAACTTTATTAAAAAGCCTAGGTAAATATCTAGGCTTTAATTATATTTGTGTCAATAAATAACTGGTTATGATAGAATAAATTATTTGTATCATAAACTATGTTTATATTTATGGCATAAGATATTAAAAATGAGATTAGTTGAGAGACATATCGTAAAAGACAACCGGTTTGAGGATATATGCCTCAAATCCGGGTTGTTGTATAATTATGTTCTTTTCAATGTCAGACAAGGTATATTTTCCGGAGATTACATAAATGAATATGAGTTTTCTACTAAATTATGTAAGGAGAATCAGGTTGATTTTAGGAATCTACCATCAGTGGTATCCCAACAAGTCGTAGCTCAAGCATTTTCGGCAATAAAGTCTTGGATGAAATTAAAGAAGGAATATGAAAAAAATCCCTCTAAGTTCAATTCGAAACCTAAATTGCCGAAGTACAAACGAGGCAAGAAGCAGAATATGGTAGTCTTTACGACTTCTGCTTGCAGGCTTAAGAGTGATGGTTGCATTCATTTTATCAAAAACATAGTCCAACCAATCAAAACAAACATAGGAGATAACAAATTATGTCAGGTTAGGATAATCCCTCAAGCTACATGCTATGTGGTTGAGGTTATTTATGAGAAGAAGGAACAGGATTTAAATCTTAATAAGAATAATGTTCTTTCGATTGATTTGGGATTGAATAATTTATGTACATGTATAAGCAATGTAGGTATCAGGCCTTTCATTGTAAACGGCAAGATTATCAAGTCCTTCAATCAGTGGTATAATAAGAAGAGAGCTAGATTGATGTCATATATTGGCGATAAGGGAACTTCAAGGAGATTAAGACAGTTAAACAATTGCAGGAATTTTTGGATAGATGATCATATCCATAAGATCAGCAGGTTTATCGTCAATTATTGTATTGACAATAATATTGGTAGTCTTGTAGTAGGGGTAAACAAGGGATGGAAGAATGGGATAAATCTAGGAAAGAGAATAAACCAGAAATTCGTTGAGATACCGTTCTCTAAACTCATTGACAAGATTTCTTACAAATGTAAATTAGTTGGAATCATCCTTCAAGTTCATGAGGAGTCCTATACCTCCAAAGTAGACCATTTGGCTTTTGAGAAACTATGCAAGCATGATGTTTATTTAGGCAAAAGAAAGAAACGAGGATTGTTTCAAAGCTCTATTGGAAAGCTGCTAAATGCTGATATCAACGGAGCTATTGGGATTGGCAGGAAAGTATTCGGTGATTCTTACGTCAGTGGGATAATCGATAGTGGGTTAGCGTTTAACCCTGTTAGAGTAAACATCTTGTGATATGAATGTGAATTTAATAAATAAAATAAATAATTTTAGTAACGTGGATAAAAGCGAAAGAGAAAAACAGATATTGGATCTTCTGATGTCTAGAAAGGATATCAGGAAATTGGTAGAGAAATCAAATGAATGTTATTCTAAGATGGATTTCGTTGGCGCCATGAGATACCGGCAGGAGATAAAGGATATCGTAGACCGGGAATCGAAGATCATGTTGACAAAAAGCGAGTCTTTGGTGAGTTTGATGAACAACGCTGATAATGAATATAAATTCAATATGCTGGTATGGCTACATTCCATGATGTGTATGGCAGATGTGTTTAACGGGATATTGGAGGATTTCAAGGATGGGGTAAGGAAAGCCAATGGCAACTCTAAGTTCGTTAAATTCGATAGTCTGGATCGGTTGATGACGGAATGCAAGAAGGAGATTGATTACCTAATGAAAGGTACAAGTAAATCGTTTCAGATATCTTTCGCCGTAAGAAGCGATGAGTTAAGGGAGATGATAGAGAATATGGTTGGAGACAATATCCGAGAAGGGTATGACATATTCAAGGAAGAGGCTAAGATGACCAAAGAGACAGACAGGAGCAAGATAGAGGAATTTAATAAAAGGCTGGACCATGAGTAAATTTGATGTAAAGATAGGTGATATAGTTCATACCCAGATAGGGATAGGAGAGGTGATAGCCATAAGCAAGACCAAAGAGACTTTGATGGTAAAAATGGACGATGGCCGGGAATGTGCGATAAGACTAGAGTACGTGAAAGACGTTTTTGATAACTACAGAGATGACATATAAATTAAGGCCATATCAAGAGGAGTGTGTTAAAAGTATCTCCGATTACATAAACTCTGATAGACATGATCCGGTATTGATCATAGGTCCTGTAGGTTGCGGTAAGTCACTTCTGATAGCAGAAGCGGCTAGATTGATGGGAGATAAGACGCTGATTTTACAACCATCAAAAGAATTGCTGCAGCAGAACCACGACAAGATAACGTCGTATGGCATACCGGCTACCATCTACTCCGCTTCCTGTGGCAAGAAAGAGCTATCTAACATGATATATGCCACGTTAGGATCTATCAAGAAAGTTGTTGGTCAGCTTAAGGAGATGGGAATCAGAAACGTATTGATAGATGAGGCTCATGCCGGATACAGTCCTGAGGATGGCAGTGAGTTCATGACATTCATGAATGAGCTGAAGCCGAGAAAGGTGATAGGGTTTACAGCCACGCCATGTAGACTTAAAAACATGTCGATAGGACAGACATCATATTCCCAACTTAATTTCATCACTCGTATGAGACCGGTGTATTTCAAGAACCTGATTCACGTGATACAGGTAGAGGAGATGATAAGGCAAGGATTTTGGACACCTCTTAAGTATGAGACATGGGATTTCAATGGAGATGCCCTTAAACTTAATTCTAACGGATCTGAATATACGGCTGAGTCTATTAGTGAGGCGGTGAGAAAAAATGGCTTAAACAACCTTATTTTGCGTCGATTGATGGTATTAAAAGACGTATGTAGATCTATACTGGTGTTTATGGATTCTGTTGAGAGCTGTAATACTGCCGCCGAATGGACGAACGCCAAGATATGCGCCGGCATTGCGGAGGTGGTTCACGGAGGCACGTCAAAGAAACAACGGGAGGATATAGTCGAGGGGTTCAAGTCGGGTAAGACGAAGGTAGTGTTCAACTATTCCGCCCTCGGTACGGGATTCGATCATCCGGGTCTGGACTGCGTGATAGTAGGAAGACCGACATTTTCGTTCTCGTCGTTTTATCAGTGGCTTGGAAGGGCAGTCCGTATAAAAGACGGAAAGGATAGTGCTTTGGTCGTTGATTGTTGTAACAACTCGTCAAGGTTCGGTGATATAAGGAAACTTAGTATAGAGAACTACAAGGGGTATGGATGGGGAATGTTTATCGGCGATAAGCTAATAACTAATATCCCGATGGGGGATAAGGTAACGAAAACAGATCTGGATATCAAAGCCGCCAAGAAAGATCGTAGGAGGGGGCTGGCGCAGGGCATTACCGCCTCCCCTGTACCCGGGAGGCCGGATCATCCCCTTGGCTCTACGGTAATGACATTCGGGAAATATTGTGGATGGATGCTGCATTCGATCCCAGTATCGTACTTCAAATTCATAAACGAGACATTTGATTGGGATAATGGTCGAAACAAGGAGATAAAAGAGTACATAGATTTTTTAATCAAAAACAACAGATTATGACAGGATGTATATATCATGAGGCTGATCTTGACGGAGTAATGTCAGCGGCTATAGTAAAAAAGTATTTCAAAGGGGAAGACATTGATCTTCTTCCTTACAATTACGGCAAGGAAATACCTGACGTGAATAAATATGATAAGGTGTTTGTAGTTGACGTGTCATTTGGAAACAGAACAAGATTCCTTTTCGATGAGTGGAAGGATAAAGGTACAGATGTCATATGGATAGACCATCATAAGACAGCCATAGACGATATGAGGGATTACGAGGTAAAGGGCAAGAGGTGTATAGGGACGGCGGCCTGTGAGCTTACGTGGGAATATCTTTTCGATGACATCAAAACTCCTAATGTGGTAGAATTATTGAGTGCTTATGATGTATGGGATCACGACCGGTTCGAGTGGAGTGACGTTCTTTCATTCCAATATGGGATGAGAGGATATTGTGGTCTTGACGTGGATATGGCGGCAAAGGTCATGGACGGCGATCATGACTTCATATATGACATGATAAGGAACGGGGAGGCGATACTGGAGTATATCGTTGAGAAAAACAGGGGCGAGATGAATATGTTCTCATTCGAGGCAGATATATTTGGATACAAGGCAATATGTATGAATACCACGGAGTTTAACTCTACTACATTTGAATCTATGTATAACCCTAAGAAACATGATCTGATGATGCCATTTTGCTGGAACGGCAGATTCTTCAGATGCTCGTTCTATACCACCAAGGAGGAGGTGGATGTCTCGGCGCTGGCACGCAAGGCCTATCCCGGGGGAGGAGGTCATAAGGCGGCGGCAGGCTTCCAGCTTAGCGCAGAGGATATGATGGAGTTTTTGAAAACAAAGAAAATGTTATGATTGGACTAGGATCTACCTTTATAATAATGGCGTGTTCTATCTATTTGATAGTAGAAGGAAATGAAAAGAATGATTCGACTAAATTTTATGGAGGGATAATAGCAGCGATCTTATCTATCTTTTTGATGTGTTTAGTAATACAAAATATAAAAAATACAGAAAATATGGGGAAAATATACAAATTCAAGAGACTTAACGAAATGAAGCTAGACGATTATGGCTTCGGTTTGTTCGAGTACAATGGCGCTCTTTATTTCAAGGAGGCAGATGAGGGGAAATGCTTTGATGTAAGGAGCGGGAATGAGGCTATTATCGGGAAAGATAAAATTGTAACGACCTTGGAGGATTGATCATGAGAAAACTTGACGACACCAACAGGACAAGAAAGAAAAACGTACGGCACTCGTGGGTAAAGGCGGGGCCGGGGATCCAACGCTGCGCTATTTGCGGAATTACGAAGCAAAGCGAGTGGAGGGACGGGAAGACCTCGCATTGCGTATATCTATCATCTGGTGAGCTTTATTCTATGACAGGAGAAACACCAGAATGCAGGGATCTTAGTGAATTTTATTAATCTAAAAAGTATATAATTACCTAATAATAAAACAAAAAGGAGTTTGAAATGAAAGAGGAATTTAGCAAATACGACAAAGTCGTTTATGATGGTGAGGTATTTGAGGTACTTGAAACCGCCGACAATACGGGAATGATGAAAATAGAACCGTTATTTGATGAGACATATAAATCCATTTGGGCTGATGAGGAGATGGTTGTTTCGTTAAATAGGGCTATCAAGTTAAGGCTTATTGATGATGAGACGGCGGATGAGGCGATTAATTTCGGGAAGCCAAAAATAGGAGACGCAGTGGTGGAAAGCGGGCCGCTTGTAGGGAAAGACGGCAGCGGGAAGGACGACCGGGCCGACGGTAAACTCCGGTGGGATCTTCTTCCTTTGGCTGAGATAGAGGATATCGTGAGGGTATATACGGAAGGAGCCAAGAAGTACGCTGATAACTCATGGCAAGGTATACCTGATGGATTCAATCGTTATCTAGGCGCACTCATGAGGCACTTGGTTGCTTACACGAAGGGGGAGAGATATGATAAGGAGGGATTTATGCATCTATCCGCCGTATGCTGGAACGCCATAGCGTTATTATATTACGATAAACATAACAAAGGGTTAATAGAATGGAAAAGTCAGGAGAAAGAGTAGTAGATGAGAGATTAAGAGCTGTCGACAAAAGAACAGGTAAATACGTTAATGTAATCAAGCGAACTATTGATGATAGCCTATTCCCGATAGTTAAGTATTTCAGTTACAGTTATAATGAATTAAATTATGATTATGTAAAGAATCTGAATTTTGATGTAAACGTAAATTGGGAGCAGCGTAGATATCAGATTGTTAAGGATTTATTATCTAACAATTTCGATGGGAGAAACATGAGTATAGATGAGGTAGATAATGCTATATTTACCGCTGATTTGATTATTAACAGATTAACAACTATTTGAGATGGTAAGAATTGATTTTTTCACGAAGAAAGACGCTGAGTACAGCGACTACATGCGGTATATTATCGCCAACACATTACAGGAGTATGAGGGTGAGGTCACGTTAAACCAGATCCCGGAGAACAAAGCCACGGAGGAGGAAATATCCAAGTACGGTATAGAGGTATATCCTACTATCATCGTCAGCGGTGATAATATGGATGGTTTCGAGAAGCTTGAAGGGATGACCAGAAAGGCTGATCTTATCAACGTCATGTCTATGTACGATAAAAAATAAGCTCATGACGATTGAGGATAAATATCTTGGCTGGAAGGATCTGTTCTTCGACCGGTTTGTTCATTGTTATGACGACATAGATCAACCACATGGAAGTAATATCCCTCTGGCTAAGATAAACTTCAGTAACAAGGCAGGATATGTGGAGGACGGGACTATCAACATAGCTGAGTTCCTCCAATATCTTTGGATGCATGATAAGGTATATGGACGTAACCATACTCCCGTGGGCATACCTTCTGTCTTAAGGACATTAGTCAGGTTGACGGAGAACGCTAAACTGGTATTCGATGATCAGCCCGGAATACATGAGATAGATACTTATAAAGGATTTTTCCTTAGGGACGATTTTCAACCCGGAAAAGATTATGTCCTTGACCTTGACAGGATAGTTAGCGGGATGGGAGGATGGTATGGGGAGGATGAGGATCCATGTTATTCGATGTTCGTCAGCCAAGACCAGATATGGAACTTGAACCCGATATTGAAGGTATTAGCTGATGAGGGATCGCCATTAGCTAAGAAGCTTGGGTATGAGATAAACTCATATGTAAGTGATAATGGATATACGATATACAACCCATACCTTTCATGGATCAATCATTACTATCATTATTGCCCGACATTTAACGAGGATAAATTAAAGCCTTGGGATAGGGTAGAGGATAGGGAAAATAAGTTCAAGATGACGGATAAGGTCAAGAGAGGTGCCAATAACTGGTACTATTCAGGCGGGACTATATCTTGCGTGGATAGCTTCTTAGGGAAGAAATACAGGAAGAATCTCCGAACCTTTATCTATCGTGGAATAGTGTTCTTTTTAGATCGGATATGGCATACACCATTGTTTGAGAAGATGGGCGTGAAAATGAAATACAATGCTTATTATTGTTATGCCGCTACTTCCGGGATATGGTATGATAAGGGATTCAAGGAAAGACTAGCCAAGAGGTTTAACAAGTCGCTGGGCGGCGACGGGGAACTGTTCGGGGCTAACCTAGCCTGCATGGTATGTGACCGTAAGGATATCGATTGGGAGGCGCTTCGTCTTTGGCTTGACAAGTATGACGAGCCTACTGATAAGGGTATGGTGAATAGCCCTATCCAATTTATGTATTTATATTTATATTACGCTTTTAACAAATAACTTGAAATGAAGAAGATAAATGACTGGGTTATAAGGACATTTGGGTTGAGAGGTTCATGGAGCTGGGCTAAGAAGCAGATGTTAAATGGAGCGATCATTAAACGTAAGGCTACTATAGGGACATATAAAATAGCTATTGATAATGACAAGAATAGGTTACTTGTAGCTACATGGGATCATCTAGATCAAAGTCCTGTATGGGAAAGGTGTCCGCATAGTTTATTAGATGAAGATGCGGTTGATTATTTTGTCACAGCTCATAAGGGATTATCATATGGAGGCATAAAGATTAGGATGAAAGATGAATTAACAAGGTAGAAGAATATGAGAAGAAGGATGATAGGCGGTCAAACCGTTTCAAACGGTATATATATATCTTACACACCAATGGCAAGTTATATACTAGTGATAAATGGAATTATTCGTGGAGAAACGACGCCGTGGGAGTGGCGTTGATAAGCGACAACAGCAGCTTCGTTATTTCAGGTATTGAGATTAAGAATCGAAGCTGGTCTAATACGACTGGATTGATCCAAGGAGTGACTACAATAACATCAAGTAATGAAGCCAAAAAAGATTTTAATGGATTTCAAAACACACAAAGTATTGCGGAATATACGCATGCTAGTGCCGCTTATGAATGTACTGTTACTCAATTCAAGAACGGGTAAATGGGATATCTAGCATCAGTGGGAGAATGGATGGAGATCATAAATAATTTAGATGAGATTAACAGATGCATGTCTCTTATCGATGGATTAGATATAGACGAAGGCGCTACAAGTTATTGGACTAGCACTCAATATAATTATGAGAAAGCATGGTTAGTGACTTATAACGGGAATGAGTTTTATCCAAATGATGAGAGAAAGGGCGTTTCCTTCTATGCTATTAGAGTAATATCACAATTAATATAAAAAACAATTATGACAAAGAAACAGTTAAGAATCCCATTTAAAGATGGAAAACCATGTAAGTGGGTTAAAGATGATCATGACGAGGAACGTGATAATTATGAGTTCGAGGAATGCCTTGAGATACACGGATTCGTTCGTGGACGCTCTTCGGCTGTAATGATATTAAGACCGGCGAATGATCATGGGGAGGATTTTAATTATGCCAAAAGTGTCTATTACCAAGTATTCTTGACAGACAGTAAGGAAGTAATACAGAACATGATGCATGGAATCATATATGGTAAATGGACGTTTGTTAAGAGAGGCGAAAATTTTGGTATAAAATTGGTTAAGGTCTTACCTAAGATACATAAAATCTCCCTTGATATGATCGCAAAGGATATTTTTAGGCCTGAGAATAAATAAACAATATGAAAGTATTATCATTATTTGACGGAATATCATGTGGGTATCTAGCGTTACAAAGAGCCGGCATACCTATAGATGCTTATTACGCCTCGGAGATAGACAATACATGCATAAAGGTGAGCCAGAAGCATTTCCCTGATATTATCCGGTTAGGAGATGTCAATAACTGGAGAACATGGGATATCCCTTGGAAAGACATAGATCTGGTCATGGGAGGATTCTGTTGCCAAAGCTTCTCTAGTTCCGGTAAAGGAAAGGGATTTATGGACTCTCGTGGAAGACTGTTCTTTTGTTTCTCAGACATAGTAAAGCATTTAAAGAAGGAGACCAAAGGTAAGATCCTGTTCTTGGGCGAGAACGTCCGGATGCGGGACGAGCATCGCCGAGTGATAACGGAGGAGCTGGGCGTAGAGCCTGTAGAGATCGACAGCGCCTTGGTGTCGGCGCAGACCCGGCATCGTCTTTATTGGTGTAATTGGCCAGTAGAAATGCCGAAAGACAAACATATATCGTTAGATGATGTTTTAGAGAATGATAAAGGATGGAAATCTGGGGCCATAAGAGGACATTATATATCAACTATCGTTGGTCGAAGAATAGATAGCAACGGACACCGAAAGGACTATGACAAGAACGTGAAAATCATACAATGTCTGGAAGTAAGAAAAGACAAGAATACTACCTCTATTAAGAAAAGTAATTGCCTTACAACAGTCATGAAAGATAACGTGATATCATCATTACCGCCCGGAAGATATATGAACGCCTTTGACATGAAAGATAAGTTCAGATACCTTACTCCTGTGGAGATGTGCAGGCTACAGACATTGCCGGATGATTACCTTGATGGGATAGCCCCGAATACGGCCATGTCTTTAGCGGGAAACGGATGGACAGTGGATGTGATAGCCCATTTGCTAAGAGGTATAGAGCGTAGGTAAAATTTAAAACACGATCACAGCGATATGGTTATAAACAAAACATGGTCGATGCCGAATAAAGAGACATTCAGCATAAAACCGATAAGAGAACTTATAGACAAATATCGAGAAGAGGGGATGGTTATAGTGGATCCATTCGCCAGAAACAGCGATATAGGGACGATAACCAACGATCTTGATCCTGAGACTAAGGCTATGTATCATAAAGACGCCACGGACTTCTTGTGTCATCTTGATGATAATATAGCTGATATGGTATTGTATGATCCACCATATTCTGCGAGACAGGTATCTGAGTCGTATAAAAGACTTGGAGGATCTGTTAATATGCAAACAACGCAATCTAGTTATTGGGCTAGGCAGAAGAATGAAATAGCTAGGATCACCAAGAAGGACGGGGTGGTCATTACCTGTGCATGGAACTCCGGCGGTATAGGGGCAGGGCTTGGTTTCGAGCAGCAGGAGATTCTTCTCGTGGCCCATGGGGGATGGCATAATGATACGATCGTTACGGTAGAAAGGAAGATGATGGATGGTATGCATGATAGTATCCCGATATTGATGGGAATAAAGAAACTGGATGATATGTCACCGAAAAAGCAAAAACCATGAAGGAACGGATTTTTACCACAAAAGAACAGGGGAGAGTGCTGGTTGAGGCCGGCCTCCCTATCTCCACCGCCATCGGATTCAGAGACAAGTACCTTGACTCATTGCATTCTATGGAGGATGACGCTGGTCGTATAGGGTTGATCGAGGCCGTTACCCCGGATATATCCAATCCTGTTTGGGATGTAGGCACGTTGCTGAATTTGATCCCATATGAGATAGAGGGTTGTACATTAGAATGTTATAAGCTAAAACATGCATGGTCTGTAGCGTATAGAGATATAGACGAGATCCCTATATATTGGAGTAGCGAGAAACTTCTTGTAGACACATTGTTTTCGATGATGATGGAATTACTTAAACATAAGATTATATGAGCATAAAGCAAATAACAAAATTAAGGTACAAAACGAAAGATAAGCCTCCTATAGAAGGGGTTCCTCTTTTAGGATACAACAAAAAATATAGCTGTCCGTGGGAAACAATGTATAGGAGAGGGGATAAGTACTACACCTGCATGAAGTATGATGCTGAATTTGAAACATATCCACCGGAAGAATATGAATATTTATATCCATGAAAATATGAAACAAGTAACAAGAATAAGATACAAAACAGAGGATAATCCGCCTATGGCTAATGTCCCTCTTATAGGATACAGTTTGGAATACGACTGCAAGGTAGCGTTAGTATACAGAAAGGGGGATAACTATTACACCAATATGGAGTGCGATGTTGAATATAAGACATCCCCTCCAGATGAGTACGAATACGTATATCCGTGATAATTAGAAGGGATATATTTATATTTAAGCATGATTAATATTATTTTAATATTATTCATGCTTTTATTTTTGTTTAAATCGTATTTTTGTATCAACATTAAAAACCTGATTATTATGGATGAAAACAAACAAAAAGTCAATGAGCTAACGATGAGGACGCTGGGTTCTCATTATGGCGGATATACCTATGTAAAGGTAAAAAATCGTCAAACTTATGTAACGATAGATTGGAAGTTGTTGAGGGCTATAGAAAAAGGAGAGGTGGAGATAGACAACGAGAAATACCATCTATCCGGAATAGAGTACGTAGCTAAAAGATGTCAGGACATGTTTTACGTTGGTCGTGATATTTATTATTTCAAGGGTATGGGAGAAAGAGGAATAACCAATCTTCTTAGAAACGCTATAGATGATTTGCTAGATACCATAAGCAGCAGGGAGACTTATCGTAGCGCAGAGCACAGGGTGTACGCCCAAATGAATAAACTTACGGAAGCTGGAGCTATGATCAGCTTAGCTATTGAATTACTAACATCTAACATCCGTCATAGTTATGGAGAAATTAATTTTGAACGATATCCAAGACCTGTGGAGGTGGAGGAAGAAGATAAACATTGATGACCTCAAAGAGGATCCTATGGCTGAGGATATGCCACTCTATTTCCCATGCGCTGTTATTTGGCATGTTGATTATGGGGGGCATGACGCTGATAATTATATATGTTATGGATTTGTTTATGTAGCAGAAATATTAGGAATATAAATATTAAAAAACGAAATAAATAGACATGAGTAAATTACTATTTTTCGATTTAGAGACAACTGGGGTTAAGTTCTGGAGAAACGGGATACACCAAATAGGAGGGATCGTGGATATCGACGGACAGGAGGCTGAGAGGTTCGACATCCGCCTAGCCCCGAACCCTGCCGCCACGATAGAGCAAGAGGCGCTGGATGTGGCCGGCGTTACCTTGGAGCAAGTGCAGTCGTATCAGCCTATGGAAGAAGGGTACAGGCAGTTAGTTGGTATATTATCCAAATATGTGAATAAGTTCGACAAGAGGGATAAAATGTATTTGGTAGGATATAACAACGCTGGATTCGATAACAGCTTCCTACGGGCTTTATTCCAGCAATGTGGGGATAGGTATTTCGGATCATGGTTCTATCCTAACTGTATGGATGTATATGTTATGGTGACACCATTCCTGATGAGTGCAAGAAACGATATGGAGAACTTTAAGTTGATGACCGTAGCCAGAACTATGGGTATTGAGATTGACGAGAATAAGCTCCATGACGCTACTTACGATATTGAGCTGACTAGGGATATATTTTATAAGATAATCAACAAAATGGATGTCAAGCTATGAGAGATGTTCTAGAGGCCATGCATGATTACCCGGATGAGGCTCTTGGGTTATTTTTCTTTTTGATAGTGATTGTCTGGTTATTGTCAGGTGTATTTGAGAAAAAAGATGGATGATAAACTCGATGAGATACTGGATCTCCTAAGATCTCAAAATGAGATGATTAAGGACATTCACGACTATGTGAAAGAAGTTACCAGCGAGAAATATATAGGGGAGTCTAGGATGACCAGCTTCTCTATCAATTTGGCCGCTGATATACTTACCGAAGCCATTAGCCCTAAGATAAAAGGGATGATGGTGGATTTATTAAGGAAACAGGGATGGAAAACCGAATGAGACATGGGAACATATGAGAAGAAGGTAAATCAGTTAAAAGATTTGATGGTAAGGAAATACAAATCGGCTTACAACAAATCCAAGGAAATGGACATAGATATAAGCTCGATGACATATCTTCCGAAACCAGACGCGTTTAACGTCATAAATATTGAAAAAATGCATGTTATTCTTGATCGGGTCAATAAGATCATAGATGATAACAAGGATAAGCTTAAGAATCCGACTTGCTCTACATGCGTACATCTGCATGATAATGATTGGGCGAAAAGATACGGGAAAGTATGTTGCTCTATTTGGCAAGTGTGTGACCATTATATAAACCCTAACAGTAAATATAACAGGAAGCAAAAGACTTATGTTAGACGACCAAGCAATAAAGCTTGTCCTAATTATGAGTATGGTGATGATAATTTTGAAAACAGAAGAAGATGTATAAAAGAAAAGAATACCCGATAAAGAGCTATGTGCCGATGCGCACCAACAAGGATAGGACGTGTATCTGCTGTGGCGATACGATCCCAGCCGGCAGCAGCAGGATGATACCTAGACACGCCAAGGCAAATTACGGTCTATGTTTCCCGTGCTTCAGGAAATGGAGAGATACCGGAGGAGATCTTAAGCTTATGGACAACCCCGGAGATGCGAAGAGAGAATATGTCATACATATGTCTAATATCCTGAAAGGGAATTGTGATATAATAAAAGGTCGAAAGCTTTACGTGGCTTTTAAAAAGGCGATAAATGGCGGAAAGAAGATCGTTATCAAATTTGACACTGATCAACCGATATCTATGTCAACAAGAGTCATGAATCCTTCATTCGGAGAGATTATGGATGAGTACGGCAAGGACATATTCCAAGGTAATCTCAAACTGGTAGATGTACCAAAAGGAGTTAAAGACTTGATAGTTAACTATATAGAAAAATATCGTAAATTATGAATATAAAAACATTTATATACATGATCCTGACATTCAGGAGAGTAGATCCTATACCTAGGAATATAGGTCTTATGTTAAGTACAACGTTCTGGATATCTATAGTATGGATAATATCCAACTTTACCATATTGATAATGAGATTAACAAAGTAGACGAAATGAAAGAAGGTGATGTGATATACAAGAATGGCATGGAGCTGCTTGTGGTATTAAGCTACGATCATAATGAACCATGTAGGGGATGCTTCTTCTACAAGGATAATAAATGTGGATCAGAAAGACTGATAAAATGCTGGGATTGTAAAAAGGAATATATATTCACGGCTATACGTAAATATAATACGACTGAACTGTGCGGAATAGTAAAAAGATATGAGGAGACGTATAAGATAATACTTAAAACAATCAAGAAGATTGAGAAAGAATGTCAAAAATATGTTATCTGGGATACTGTGCATGTGATGTTGAAAGATGATGGAGAGCTTATTATAAAAGCCTTATCCAAGGATAAGTCCGTGCTTTTAAATGATTTCATTATATACATCAACAATAATGGGAGTATAGACGAAGAGGACTATGATCTATTATTAACTAAATAATTGATAGTACAAATGGACAAATCAAACAAAATAGAGAATCTAGCAAACAAGTATGTTGAAAGGCATATAAGAGATAGACATCTAAGCGATGATACGATAAAAGAAATAAAAATAGCTTATATTATGATTATAAAAGATTTTATAGCTATTGTCGATAAATCTACATCAATGAATGAAGATGATATAATATACGTCGTTAACAACATATCATCAATATTATATGAACCTGTAGAAATCTCTAATACCGATAAAAAAATATTGGAGATAGGGATAGCGCTAGGCCTAAAGAGCGCCATATCATGTATATTTGGTTCATTATTAAAAGATGACTGCAATATAAAAGATGAGATAATTGATATATCTAAACATATAAAAGAAAAATTAAGGTAGAACATGAGCCTGTTTGTATGCGCTAAATGCGGTTGCGTAGACAATACCGCCACGTCTAGTTACTGGATGTTGACAAACGAGTATATGGTGGACAAATTCGAGTATGCCAAGGAACTACAGCCGTATAAGGGCATGGGGCTGTGCAGCGAATGCGGGAGGCTGGCTACCAGCCCTGACGGACGTGATGTCGTGGTGCCCGGGAAATGGCACGGGAAGTTCCCGAAGGAGAAAGCTACCGAAGAGCAGTTAAAGAAAATAGGATATAAAAATTTGATAAGATGAATAAGACGAATAAGGTAAGAAAGGGAGAAGTTAGAATATACGAAGGAAAAACATACGTGGCTATTCCGGAGATAAAAGAAGATCATTGTGCAGGATGTTGTTTTTATAACGAGGGATGTTGTTCAATACGTGACTTTGATCATATCGATTTCCCTGATTGCCATAATAGCGGTATGATCTGGATGCAAAAAGAAATTAATATAAGCGATATCAAAGAAAAGGCTATCAAATTAGCCATAGATGCCATGAAGCCCATACCGATATGCTCATCACCATGCTACAGTATAAGTGATAACAGATCGCCGGAGGAAAAGCATGAGGAGGAGATGAGGTTTTGTAAGGATCTTAACGACCTTAGATGTGAGATGCTTATTGATATGGCTAAGAAAATAGAAGAGTATTTATTATAAGATATATAATATGAAGAAAATAATAGGAATAGATTTCGATGGGACATGCGTGACAGACTTATACCCTTATGTAGGAGACAATATCGGAGCCGCTAGCGTATTGAGGGAATTGGGCGATAAGAATCTTCTGATATTGTATACGGTAAGAGATGGTAAATATCTACAGGATGCCGTAGACTGGTTTAGATATAATCATATCAATCTGTATTCGGTGAACTACAATCCTGAGCCAGTATCATCATCACCAAAATTGTATTGTGATTATTATATAGATGACAGGAATATCGGCACTCCGCTCACGGATAAAGGATATGTTGATTGGAATAAGATGTTGGTGTTATTAAAACAAAAGAACTTATTATGAAGATAATAAAAATGAATATCAAAAGATATAAGGAGATTATAAGAAAAAAGGATATACTAACACGAGCCTTATCAGAGGCTCGTAAATTAAATAAATCAATAATATGGGAGTAAAATATTTTACTGACGCAGGGATCGAATGTACCCCGGAAGAATGTAAGCTGATTGAATCATTAAATAGATTAGCGAAGAAATGGGAGAAGGACGGCAAACGTCTTTGGTTGTATTCCGCTAGTGGGGTTCTTACCGTCATGATGCATGGTGATAGGGAAGACAATCCTATACCTGAGATGCTTCCTAACGCAGGTACAAATCCAGATAATATTATAACTACAATCTCAGGAATAGGTAATGATGGAGGAGATTGGTAAACAAATTATAATTTATGAAAATAGGAGAACAGACAATAATATTTTTAGCCGTGAACAAGAATGGTGATGAGATTATTCTTGACAACACCCCCGCTCGACAAGGGGAGATATGGACGGATGAGAGATCGACGCATGACGAAGAGTATTTTTCCATCGAGGATCATAATTCGGCGATCGTACTCCCAAAAGGTACTATCCGTAGATTAACAGGTAGGGACTTGAAGTGGGAGGACGATCCTATATCTCTTAAATCTAAATCCGTCATCGATAAATTTCCTCATGCGGACATTGAATTTTATAAACAGAAGATAATAAACTTCGTAGAATGGATATAATGCCTCATTGTCTAAAACCTTAGTTTTATTAACTTTTAAAAATTACAAACATGAAAAAAGAAGAAAAGAAATTTGTAACAGAGTATCAAATCAATGGCAAAAAGTATGCCGGTGAAATATGGGCAACCTCATGGGAAGAAGCTGAATGTTTTATAAAACAAAGAGCTTCTACCGAAAAGGCTGTTGGGTTTATTCCTAAAGATTAATCATCTATACCACATCCAAAAAACAGATATTATGGCTACTAAAAAACAGATATTAGAATCAGATGAATTACTTCAACAAAAAAGAAGAGCTTATTATCTTTCAGATGAAGGATTCGAGGAATATAAAAAGTTCTTGTCAGATCCCGATCAAAAGAAATTCTGTTTCAAGGGATATTATTATGTAGAGGTGAAGGAGCAGGATGATAAAGAGCTATCAGGATTAATGGGACGAGTAGTATACGAATAAGGTAAGGTAATGTATAAGGGCTGATAACAAAAGAAGGATAGGATGATAATCGCCTATCCTTCTCTTACTTTAATCAAATATCTTGCCGCCAAAAGAGATAAAAGACTCTCTTGATTTAGGTATATTCCTGATATTATATAACGTTTTCTCAAATCCCTTCCTAGTCATATAAACCGTATTCCTGATCCCGGTATCCGTATTGTATCTGTAATGTGCGTAACCCTTCTTCATAACATTCTCTGTTAATATCCATTCTCTTTTATTCTTGTAAAAGAAACCTTGCTCTTGTAAAAACTCTCTTAACGATCTTTCCGCTATATCACATCCATGAGACTCAAGTTCTCTCCTAACATCACGAATCAACATATCATCACCTTTGTCATTGGCCATAATAGCTGTTTCAGCAAATCCTACTTTGGGAGCTTGTTCTTTGATAATATTGTCGGATATTCTCTTAGCCTCCTCTGCCGCTTTCTTAGCTTCAGCTAACGCCTGCTTTTCTTTCTCGGATACCAACAACGCCTCTAATGCTTCTATGTAATTATGTGGAAGATTCTTTTTTATGGATGCCTCCATTTCGTTAAAAGCATTCATGTACTCCAATTTAAATTTTATAGCTTTGCTACCAGTAAACCCCATGACAAGTATAGTAAATCCATCCCTATTCATTACATATCTTTTGGATTTTCTAAATCCACCATTAGGTTGAGGTATGTCATCATAGCATAAACAAAACATTTTATGTAAATCCATTTTTGGATTACATTCAGTATCAATAACATAACTCTTTTCTAACAAATCATCTATAGATCTTATAACTTTGCTATGATCCTTCTCAAATTTAACAGCTACTCTCAAGCTGTCTGTCAACACATCATTAGATTCATTAATAAAAACAAGATTATCCATAATATAAAAAAATAGGCTCAAAAGGAAATGTCGGATCTCACCTCGACAAATCCTAATGAGCCAAAAATATCTTACACATTGAATGACCTTGAAGTGAGATCCCGTCATTCATTGTTTCATGATGCGAATATAACCATAATATTTATGCTACAAACCGAAATAACAATAATTTATATTTATTTTGTATAATTTAATTTTGGCTATTTGAAGAATCCTAATAAATGCTTACATTTGCATTCATGAATAGAATATTTATTCCCATCCGTCCGAGATGGATAGATAGGAATACAAAAATAGCCAATCAAATTGTCTTAAACAATTGACTGGCTATTTTTTTGTCATACTATATCAGCTATCTTCCTCTATCAAAATACCAATTAGCGTCCTCCCCAGACTCATCCTTATTCCTACCACCTAGGAAGAATCCCATCGTCATGCCGTTGGTCATCAGCCAGTAGTCGGATGTCTGTTTAATATCCCTAGCCGTCTTGATATTATACCATTGCTTACCAAACGAGAACTTCATGAGCTGCCTCCATAGCTTGCTCTCGTCCTTATACACGCCGGTCTGGACGGTAGCGAACGGATCCCAGTTCCGAGGATCGGTGAGATCGCCTAACTTCCGGGCCGTAACCAGCGGATCTTGCAGCATATCTATGGCGTTAAGCTCCATGAACGGGGATGTCTGGGAAGCGATCTCATTGATCGTCCTGAACCCGATATAGGTAATGAACTGCCCGAACCAGCTATCCTCATTATCCTCCCTATATCCCATCAAGGCCCTTCCTATAGCCATCATCGTGGCGAATACCGCCATATTGATAATAGATCTCTTGATATTAACCTGCTCATAAGGTGTAAGCTTATCATATTCCTCCTTAAGCACGTCATACACCTCTCCCATACGACCCTCGGACATCGTATTATAGACATTCCCCGCCAATCGCCATAATGTCCTCATATATCCTTCCTCGAACTGGTTGGTCTGGAAATTAAAACCGGCTTTCTTATATGCCCGCTGCACGGCCAATATAAACCATCCACGATGAGGAAGCACCATATTAAGGATCGCGTTCCGGCTAGCCCCCACCCGGTTCTGCTCATTCAAGGCGCCGTCGCAGATCTGCACCATGCTCCTGACCCTACTGGACAAGGTAGGTATGTATCTTTCTATAATATCCTTATTAGCTTCGTTTTTAGCCACGATCTTCCCGTCCTTGACATTTACTAAGTTCCATATGGAATAATCCCTTAAACGCTCCCAATCACGTTTAGCCTCATTAGCGGACATATTCCTGTCTTTCATCATCATCTCCTTGAAATTAGAATATGACCAGAACTGACCCTCATACAGGCGGGTGTCATCCATTACCGAGATAATAACCTGCGGGTCCAACGGGGAGTTAAGAACCTCCATCATCTTAAACGGCAGATCCCGGAATAAGGTTCTCCAGATCTTGTTATACGCCGCCGATCGTACACGGTTGCGGACATTAAACACACCTAGGGCCTCACCGACAACATATAACTTATTGGTACGATTTATGTCCCCGATCTCAGACACGTACGTGCTTAACTGCTTCTGGGCTTCTCCATAAGCGTATTTCATGGAGTCCTTGCTTATGTACTGTCCTACCATACCTTCCAAAAGGAAGTTGGCCTGCCCGGTAAGGGCACCGGTAGCCGCCACGAACGGGGAGAAGCCTAAGTTGGATTTGGACACAAATTTGGTAAACATAAGGGCCAGCTTATTAAGATCGACCTTATAATTGCCTATATTCCATTCAGTCCGCTTATTGTTTATCCTAACGTCATAGATACTGGCGTTAACCCAGTCCTGAAACATCCTGTAGGCATGAGTGGCTTCTGGATTCTTTCCCCCATCATATTGTGTCTCAAGCATCATATTCCTATATCCCATAACATCATCCAAAGCAGCTCTCTTATACTTATAGGATGCCGCCTGAAGGGATAGCATAGAATAGGAGTACGCGAAGTCATGGGATACGTCATCGGCATTCTCTAGCTTGCTCAGATAGTACTTGGGGATCATGCGATATTTGTTATCGTTCTCATCAAGCCCTCCTAGGTCTTGTCCTTGACCATGTATGGGATCATCAACCCTCTCGCCAACGATGTCACGTACGGCGTTTCCGATGGCCGCCTTCGGGTCAACCCCGGCCTGCACCATCCTCTCCACTCCGCCCTTGGATATCTGTGGTATCTGGTAGATATTCCTGAAACGCTCATCATAATCCTCCATAGCCTTACGGCTTATGTTAAGCAATTCCTTCCTCATCTCCCACTTATCCTTGTTGATCGTGGCCTCCTCTCCTTCCTTGGTAATACCGTATTTTTTGAAGAAAGCCTCATTCTTGTACTTATCAAATCTAGGCGTATGATATCCATAACCTAGATCGGGATTATAATTAGGATTCCGGAAGGAACTCTCGAAATCAGCCTCATCTAACCATTGGTTGTTGATCGACAAATCAATCATATTAATATCGAAGCCGAAACGGGACACGCTTTCTTCCTTTGATATACCGCTTTCCATGGCATCAAAAAAATCCGACACCTTATACGTACCGTTATTTATCTTCCTAACGAAATCAGAATATCCCTTGGGAGAGTATTTTCTCATATAAGGATATAGCCGAGTTCTGGCATACTCAATAAGTATACTATTAGCCTTACCCATAGCTATATCATTAGCCAGCTTATCACTGAAATCAGGACCGTATTTTTTTCTAAGGAACGTTGTCTCCATGGATGTCCATGATGGGTTCTTCTGCGACAGCTTGGCGGCCATCCTATCTACCTGACTCCGGGAGCGGGCGGACATATGTTCCTTGGCGAATTTAATCTCATCCATTCCCTTGTCGTATGTCACGGCGTCTCTTAGCGCGTTAAGGTAGGAATCTGTAACGCCACTCTCCACCGTATCGGGCATATTCATCTCAATATCCTCAGCGGAAGCGGCGGCGTTAATAACACTCTTAGCCTCGGCCAGACGATCGTATAGCTCGTTTATCTTCCTTAATGACGATGATCCACGAAGACGATCGAAATCATACTCGCCATATCTGGTGCTGTCCCGGTACTGAATAAGCAAAGGTCTTAACTGGTCATTGATCTCATTTATTGTTGCCATCGCCTCCTCTACCTTCTCTATCCTTGATGATGATGCAGATTGCTCCGTGATCTTATCAACCAGATTCTCGTAATAATCACCCTCCTCGGATCCCCACATATCCTTGGAGAAGCCAAGATGACCACCGGCTAGCAGGAACTCGAACGCTGCCTTACCGCCCTCGGACCGCTCTATCCCACGCAGTATCTCCTTAAACTCGGCTGAAGCCTTACGACCCTCGTTGGTATTCCCGAACTCCTCGGCCCACGCCTCGTCCCATGCCTTGATCTCCTCGGACATCATCAACGCCTCGGACCCCGCTTCCTTTGGTGTCCCGTCGGAATACCACTCGCTCTTGGCTATAGCCCTATCACGAAGGATATCCAGATAAGATCTCCAAGCTATAGGGTCAGATTGGAAAGCGTCCCAATCGACCTTCTTGTTCTTAATAAACTTATCCATAGCCACATACCGGCTTCTACGGATACGGGTCATGAAATCGGACGTGGCTTGCGATACCCTACGACCCAGTCTTTCCTCGACCTTCTTATTAACTTTCTCGATCTTATCGTAATAAGCCTGCACCATAGGTTTCTCTTGGTTCTCATCCAACCACCTATTTATCGTATCCAGATACCGTTGCTGATCCTCGAATGTCATGTCCGAGATATCAAAATTCTGGATGGTAGGTTTGAATACATGATACACGGCCTTCGTAATAGGCTTATCCCCATCATATCCTACGATATCATCACGAGTCTTGACCTTAAGCCCCTTATCAGATAAAAGTGTGTCGATAAGTTGTTTCTCGGTTTTACCCGAAACCTTTTTAAGATCATATATATCAATAATAGCTTTCGCCTGCTCTGTCCGGTATAGTAAATCGTATTTGGCGAAATCACGGGACGAGTCAAGGTAATCCGAGTTCTTCCCATTTATCTTCTGTATAAGACCCTCATTATCCTTTATCCCCCATCCACGCTCTTTCATCATCCTAGTCATCTTATTGATATTGGATACACCCTCGGTATGCGCATCACTATGAGCCTTGGCCAGACGTTGACCTAACATACCTAATATGGCGTTACCACTATGCTCCAGTGTGCCAAAGAACCGGGACATGACATTGATATCCTTATGGATGTTATTCACCAACTTCTTTATCCCATCCCAGAATCTTTCCGGAATATTAAACATCCGAAGCTGTCCATCCAGCCAGTCCTCATTACGATCACTTCGAAGGGCGTTTATATCGGACATGGATGTCTCAGCCATACGTAATATATCATCCATATCCTCTACCATACCAACCTTATTGACGCCATAATAATCCGCCGCCTGATTATTGACGAATCCACGAAGATTCCTGATCAAAGGCACTATCTCCCCGTACACGTTATCGATAACCTGTATCGTCTCATAATCAAGTCCCTTGTCGCTCTTACGCAAGCTACTGGCAACAGTGACCAAATACTCCACCTCAGCCTTGGCGGTCGCTATGACACTCTTGGTGGATAGCAGGTTGTTGTTTTTATTAAGCTCACCACCGACTTGTCTCACCTTCTCGCCTATATCACGAAGAAGGGAGATACTCTCACCGATCCTCTGGCTTTGGCTTGACCTCATCCTCTGCAATCTAGTGTATAGCCTTTCCAATGACCTACCGTTCTTGATCAACTTATTAGCCACGTCAACGTCCGATAACGAATACATGAGATGATTGCTATCCTTTAGCAGAAGCACGTCAAAGGCGCTTGGATCATCAGCTAACGCCGACTCCTTTATCCTATCAAGTACCTTATTTAAATCCGATCTTTGGCTGGAGAAGAAATTACGTATAGCTCGTACCATCCTGCCAAACAAGGAGAGCTGGGCGTCCTCAGACGAGGCCAGATCCTCTACCGCCTGTTCCATGCCCGGCACGAACCGCTGGGCCAACGTCTTGCCTAGGATCTCCCGCTTCACCATCCGATCCAACTCCTCTCCTTGGTATTCCTTTCCATACACCTCATAGTAACGACCAGCGAACTGATTCCATAACGACGTACCAACAACAGAATCCAGCACCTCATCAATCTCCTGCTGGTTACGATAAGTATCGATCAAGAAATGAGCCACCTCCTCATTGAGATCCTCTACCGTAGCCCCCTCAGCCAAAGCGATAACCCCATTAGCCATGTCAGACAAGGCCCTAGCCGAAGGATCCACGCCATTACGCATCTTATACTTATCCATATACTCAGACATACCCATCACACGGATGCCTAACGTGGATAAGATGTTGGTGATATCAGTCCTGTTCTGAAGATCCTCCGCCTTCTCGTTCTCAATAACCCCACGGACATTACTTCCGTACAAGGCGTTATCCTCCATCATCAACGACAAGGCTAGCTCCATGAATCCATCATACTTATTATTAAGCTCCTCGAACTTACCTTGCCTTAACATACCCTTGATCTCCGGTCTGCTTACCGTAACCTTCTCCCCGGACGTAGTGATAAGATCAAGATCATTACTTACCTCCGTATCAAAACCTATAGAACCCAATACGTTCATCTCAGAGGATTGACTTCCAAACCTATTCCTGAGGCTGGATAAGGCATTCATAGCGTTATAGATCTTAAGACCATCAGAATTGCCGGCTCCAGTAAGATAATATCTATCCCCTAGTCTTATACGTTCCCCACTCAACATACCTTTCTTGATAAGGTAATTAATAAACCCTCCACGAGTACTTATATCTGAGTTTGAGCTAATACCAAGGACCGGGATGAACGAATCACTGTTGTTAAGGGTTATGGAGGACGAGCCAAAGGAGATGTCAGCCGTACCGGACGGGACGTCGCTCTCCTCGACACTGCCGGCCAAGAACCCGGCCTCGATCCGCCCACCGGACGAGCCTTTTATGGCGTTGGCGTAAGAGTCGTGTATCTTGCCGTCATCCGATCTAAAGAACAGGCGAGGCTCACCGGAATCATATACCAGTCTTGAAGATGGAGGAGTATAATTCTCAATATTATTTAACGGCAAGGCATTACCAGAAAATATGATCTCACCATCTATATTTCCACCCTTCACCCTGATATTAGGTCGTTGCCCGGTAAAAGCGCTTTCCACGGCCTTCCATAACATACGGGCTGTCTCCTTAATATCTATATTCTCCCTGATAGCCCTTATATCATCCCATGACGCCTCTTTCAGTATCGTATCGCCAATATTATCCTCGTTTATGGAATCCAGATCCACCTCCTGTACCGTGGACGTATCTACCACAGCCATATCATTGACATCACCTACCTCTCCGGAGGTAAGATAAGCCACGACATTGTCGCTATTCCCAAGGCTTCTGGCCAACGCCGGGGCATCCATATCGCTTATGGCTGACAAGACCTTGGCTGACATAAGTTGTCCCCACTCGCTAGCGTTAAGTCTGGCACTTATGGATCTGGCGGCCTCCTTATTCCTTGGCACGGATCTCGTCCAGTCTCCGAACTTAGACCTGAACTTATCGTTATAAATAGTCATATAAGCTTCAGCGGCCTTATTAAGGTCACTTACGGCGGCTATGCCCGCTATCTTATCGAACAAGGTGGATACCTCGCCGGAAGGGGTCAAGACACGGGTTATCTTACCCTCCTTATTCCTTTTAATTACGCAACTCGACATAACTTCATGTTTTTGACAAAGATAAACAAAAAGCCCCCACAAATAAGCGGAGGCTGATATTCTTGTGTTCCTTATATAATTTATGGCTTAATCCGTATTCTTACTATTGATGAACTCGCTAACACAATCACCAGCGAAGCCGGCTATATACGCTGCGTGTTCATCCTCTCCAACCTTAAAACCAAGAGACATATTGCAAAACTGACATACGCTCATTGCTATATGGAATGACTCGTGACATATATTTCTCATTATTAAATCATCGTCGCTCGAAAAATTCCAAAGTATGGCGAATTTATCGTCATCATCCCTATCCCTTACCAAATTTGCGAAAGACGCCTCCTTGTCCATATCATCCTCATCTCCCCATTTCCCCTCGTGTTCAGGCTCCATATTTTCGAAACGATCACACAATGTCTTATAATCTAATCCAACCGTGATAATCAACTTCAACGGATATATCACGAAATCAAACTCCATCTCTCTCATAATTTCTTTAATTTTTCTATAACCTCAAAACACATCTTACACTCAATCCTACGATACAACTGCCTTACGCCATCTATCGTAGTCCAATAACGACCACCCTCACGGTGCAGGAACTCGCTCATGACCTTAGTGTCAGCCACATCATGTAGGTCGTATGAGTCAAAACATAACTTACATATATCGGATCAAAATAAGTAACCTTATTATACGATATACAACGGATTTGTCTTCCATCAGGAATCTGAACATCGAAAACATCTATCTTTTCCATATTAAAAACAGAGGGATACCGATCCCATCACAGACCTGTATCCCCTTATAATAAATTAGCGACGAAAAGCATGGTGATGGACATGCGCCACAAATGTAATTACAAATTTTGTAAAAACAAAACCGTTTTATGGTAAAATGTCCCGGACGAACCGCACACGATAGCGTAAGCTCTTATCGCTGCCGCTCACGCCGCCAGTGCCGAAGTACACGCTCCATCCGTAGTTGGAGCTATACTCTGAACTAGACCAATAGAGGGCGGGAGTATTGAATTGTTGTCCACCAATAGCCGATAATGCGTTATTGACACTCGTCAAGTGCATACATATCAATGAAAGCTGACCACATGATGGGATATACCAATCATCATATCCTTTAGCGTCAACACCAGCTAAGAACGTATTAAGCACATGACCAATTGTCGCATAGGAAGTATAAGACCCACCACCGGTAGTCACCCCTTTTAATACATTGGAATTGGCTTTCCCCTTCCAATCAGATAAAGCCCCGTTTGTCCAGACAATAACATTTGCCGAAAGGTTAGGAGTACCATTGTATGAACCCGACTCCGATTTTAGGTAACCGGAACCATTACTTCCATCTACTTTGTCATAATTTGTAATGCCGGTCTGATCCGTACCATATCCACCCCAATAAAAAGCGTAAGTGCTGTTCTTCCCGGACCCAGCTGTTACGTAGCTTTCATTAAGATGCTCATATTTCTCAATCATAAATCTCTTACCTTGAGCGTTAAGGACAACACCTATACAATCACTGGAAGGTGTGTACGTTATACTTCCATCAGGGCGGATATAAGAGATAAGGCAAGTACCATTACACTGACACGGGGCGTCACTCTTCAACACCCCATACACCCGATTGTCGCTAGTCAGCCACCGTTTCCCGTCGCTCGTGATATAAGCCTGCCTACATCCCTCCTGATTCACCGTAAGCGTCTTTTTAACGCCTTTAGGAGTTGTTATCTCCAACTCAAGGGTACGGTCAAGACCTTTGTTCATTACCGAACCAAAAGAAACAGCGGCGTTACCGGTCCCGGACCCGGGGCTGACGGTCAAGTGCTGGTCCGTCACCTCGCCTACCCCGTCTTTCCAATTAATATCTATATCATTCGTCCTATTTAATGCTTTTTGTAAATACTCATCGCTTAATGTCCTATCATAAATATCAAGAGCATAAAGAGCTCCATTCCAACAATAGACGGAACTCTCTGAAGGGTAAGTCCCTAGAATCAATCCAACAACTGGATCAAAAGTTGGGTTTCCGAGGCTTATTTGTCCATTGTAAGAGGTTGGCGAGACGTATACGGCATTCTTAAATGGATCATATACAGATGCGATGCTTTTTGAAACGTTCCCGACAATAATCACATTCGCTCCTGTATACGTATGTTCAATTATCAATCTTTTCGTAATCTCTGTAGATTTATTAGATATAAAAGCTTGACTTACTTTAGAAGGATTCAAATTAATCCTTTTATATACAAACGTAAAATCATTGAGAGCCGGGAAGTTCTCGCATATACCATAGTTATTAATGCCATCAAAAACTAACGCTCCCTCGTATTCTGGTATTTGCTCGATGGTGATGTCACAGGATTCTTGTATTTTATTTAATATAAACCCATACCAATCCCCATTTGCTTTAAATAAAAAAGACGGTAATGTATAAATTCCATCTTCTGATATTTTGTACATCTGTACTCCTTCAGGAGTTGCTTGTCTATATGATAGAGTTTGACCATCTTTCAGTCCATAAACTTTTATCTTATAAGAAGAAACTGTAAAAGATGGTTGGTTACTACGGGATTGATAATATAACTGTGTAACCGCAATCTTAACTGAAGTCACATTTACAGAATAACTCGTCCAAGTTATATCTGCCCTATCAGTAGATTTAATCCATCTATCATCATTATAATTCTCACCATACAACCCATACCCACTCCCTTTCACAAACCCAAAATTCTTCAACACAATATCATAACCATTCCCAGATAAATCCTTTAACACATCTCTATCTGCGTCACTGTTGCCCTTACCATTACATCTATAAGAAGCCACTAAATAATCATCTATATTAGCCATAATCTTTTTTCTTACAAATATACTAAAACAAACAAACCCCAATCAGCTTAAGTCGATCGGGGTTTGAATAAACAATGAAAATCGATTATAATCTTCCTAACATCCTCATCACGGTTCTAGAGGCAGCATTTTTCCATGTCCACTCATCGTTAGATGTTACGTTAACTGTCTGAGCGGAACCGTTAACATCCAAATTGATAGTTTCCTTATCAATCTCAAGAGTAGAGTCACCAGCGGCTTGAGTAATGGTAACTTGCGCCTTTTGTCCACCGGCAGCCGTTACACTTAGCGTAGCCACCAACTCCTCGATAGAGACATTGGCAGGAACATCAGAGATAGTAATACTCCAAACAAACTCTCCGGTAGCACCAGGATCGTCAGCGATAACAGCGCCGTTAGCTGTCTGCTTACCAGCCGCCGTATAATTCCCGGGGAGCTGTAAAGTCAGGCCATTCTCCTCCGCCGGAGTAGCAGCGAAAGTAAGCTTAGTACTATTAGACTTACCTGTGATAGTTACATTACCACCGGTTTTAGCGACAGTGGCCGTAGGACTATCCGAAGTCACGGACTCAGCGGCGGCGGCCTGATTAACTACCAACGCTTTTTGAACGCCACCGTTAGTAACGACAATAAGATTAGCTGTACGCTCAAGACGACCTGTATATTTATCTCCTGATATAGATACCGCCTGATCACCTGATCCTGATACCGGATCGACTGTTACAAAACCAAATTTTTGTGATGCCATATTCAAATAATTTTAAAAAATGTCCTTTTATTATGCCAAAAATAACTTATATAATGTTAGCCATAAAATATGGGGGGGGGATAGATAGCACTACGACTACACCCGCTCCACGTACAGACCTATTAAATCCTGTAGATTATGGCTGAGAGGAGTTCCGCTATCCCTTGTGCATTTATACACGTCAGCGTTCTGAATGTAATATTTATCCTTAAATATCTCCATAGGAGGGAAATAAGGGATAGGATCACCTATAGTCCCGGCGTGCTCCTTGTCAACAGTCTTATATAAGGAGGCCGTACTGAGTCCAGGTTCCCATTCAGACGATAATATATGTGGTTGGATAACCTCGTAAAGGATATCCGTATCCTCCTTAACTACCCTAAGACAAAATCCCGTATCCACGGATAGCCCGAAATCCGCTCCTTCTTGTCCCCATATAGGAAATAGAACCTTAACATCCAATTTCTCGTTAGAAGATAAAGATATGGCCTTATTATTAACTACCATCCTAGAGAACCTGACAGCTACTTTTTGAGGATCAGAAGCGTCCTTCTCCTCCGCCTGTTGCTGGATGTACGCCGTGGTAACACTTACCTTATCAGGATAACCGGACTGAACATCGACAGCTCTCACCTGTTCTACGGTAGTGGCTATACTGATCTGCTTTTGCTTGTCCCCTAACGCCGTTGTCAGATCGTTATCGTACTTATCCATCATCCCGATCAAGATCTTGCCTTCCGTCATATCGAACTCCAGACCCATAATCGTAATCTTACCAACTATAGCCCCATCAGCCAAAGCGTTACGTCTGCCATATTCAGGGATATAAATATTTTGATCATCCAAGAAAAACTCATGGAGATTTTCAGTCTCATAAGATCTCAGCTCCTCGTATTTAGCCGATTTCTCCTCGTTAAGAACCCTTGACTCATCTAATCTAGCCTCAATGATCTCCTTGACCGTGGCTTTAGGATTAGCCTCCTTGAACGCCAATTGCTCCTCGCCTAGTTCTATCCATGGGGCAGGATTCCCATTAATGTAGTCATCATAGCTATTACCCTTAGCGTAATTATCATCAAGAGGTTCGTCTAAAACCAACATATTGGGATATATTTCCCTGTTTATATATGTATATGCCATAATCTATTCTTTAATCTTGTTCTTTAACGGCGATGCTATACTTGCCTGAAGCATAACACCAGATATTTATCTCGAAAGGCTTGTTAGCCGTAGTGGTTATAGAAGTACCACTCATGCTTACATAAGCTCCTGAATTTGGTATGGCTTGAGTAAAGGACGCAGACGGGACGCACCTGATCATCAGCTCCTCTCCTATCTGCATGCCTGAAGCCACGGATAGGGTGGTAGCCGCTGATAGCGTGGCCGTGATGCTTCTTTTTGTGATAGGTAAGTTGGCTAACGTCGTGACGGTATTCACGCCTATGCACCTTCTAATCGTATTGTAAAGATCCGTAGGAATAAGTCCCAACCCATTAACCGCTGTACCAAAGACCCGCATTTGACCCGGGACGCCACATGTCATTAAGTCTAAATTGCCCGTGCTCCCGTTTATTATATTCACATAACTAAAGCCGAAATTGTACGTAGGATATCCTCCACCAGTAGATGGAGGAGCTACCATAACCGAGTTGCCTATAAGCAAGGAGCTGGAGTTTAAAGTACTAAACGCCGCCTTAGGCATAAGCCCATCGGATGTTGAGCTAACCACCTTATAGGTAGTGTTTGTATCCTTATAATAAGGGATACCACCGACAATAGGACAGGCGGTATAGCCAGAAGCGCTAGTTACCGTACTTCCGTTCTTTACCAGACCTGTGGTCCCATTAGCTCCTACGACACTATACGTCGTATTAGTGTCTGTCCAAGGCACATTGACATACATCTTTCCGCTACCGTCCAGTTCTACCGGATAATTCTTGCCATTCTCCGCATATCCGATCATTACCAACCCTAGGGTCGATGTACTGGCCTTGGCGTATGTGGTATTAGTAGGGACAACCCACGTGCCATCACCACGAAGAAAAGAGGTTTGCTTGCCGGCAGCCGGAGCGGGTACCAATCCTGCCGATCCTGCGGCTGAGGACGTCGCTCCACCCATGTTGCTATATGTGGTATTAGGAGGCGTCTGCCATGTTCCATCGCCACGAAGATACTTACCTTGCGCTCCAGCGGCAGGAGCGGGAACCAAACCGGCCTTTCCCGCAGCCGAGGAGGTCGCCGCCCCCATATTGGAATATGTGGTATTGGTATCCGTCCACGGAACATTCACATACATCTTGCCGCTACCGTCAAGAACAACAGGATAGTTCTTTCCAGTTGCAGAGTATCCGATCTTAACAAGACCCAACTTGTCGCTCGTGGCTTGAGCATAAGTCGTGTTATTATCAGTCCAAGGGACATTCACGTACATCTTCCCATTAGAGTCCAAGGATACGGCGTAGTTCTTTCCACTAGTAGTATAACCGATCTTGACCAATCCTAAAATGTCAGCCGTGGCCTGATTATAGGTCGTATTATTATCTGTCCATGGGACATTAACAAAAGCATTCCCAGACGAATCTACCTGAACTTTATAATTCTTTCCTGAAGTCGTGTATCCTACCTTAATACCACCAAGAACGGTAGCTGAGGACGTAGGCGGGGCGAAAGTGCTAGGCTTATCCGTAACCCCAGACCATGGCACAGATGACGCCTGACCTGCCGTATAAGGCTCGTAACCGGCCTCAGTATTCAACTTACTATCATCCTTGACCAGATACATCTTATTCGTGGCCGTCACCTTAACCGTGTCCCCGACCTGAGCCGTGGCTGTAGTAAGTTTAAACCTTGCCGTATCATCAGCCACCACGACCATTCTCTCTAAGGCCGCTTTAGGCAACCTATCTATATTGATAGTACCGGACGTGATCTTAGAGGCGTCGAAGTTTGCCAATGTCGTGGAGATAGTAATATTACTCCCGAAGTCCGATGAGGCGCTACCGGTCACGGCACCGGACAGCGCTATAGTCCTAGCCGCCTGTAATTTCGTGGCGGTAGGAGCGTTATCCGTCTTAAGAGCGTATTTGGAAAGATCAATATCGTTAGCCTTATCCAAAAGCTGCTCTATCTGATCACCATTGTATTTACCTTGAAAATCTGCCATATCATAATTATTTTTGCTCAAATATAGCCATATACATAAACACCAAGAAATCGAGGGGGGGTAGATACGAGCAGGTGTTAAAAGCTACCGTCCCCATGCAGGAACCCTGTACGGAATATAATAGCCTTATCTTTAAGTTTTTGAACAGACTCCCATTCCCACTCGCCCTCACAAGGTCTTATAACATACTTATTGCCCCAGATCTTGAATTTCCGTTCAATAACAAACATCTCCTTATCGTTAAGGACATGAAAGATACTCCCGACAGGGAAATACTTATCAGTCCTCAATATAACACGATGATGTCTCTCGTCATATTCAGGATCGCCTACGATACGTGCTTTATAAAACTGGAAGTCGTTTAACGTCCGATCCACAGGTTCTATCCAGTAATATCCTTTAGCCATTGATATTCTCTATTTAATCGTTATATTCGCGGAAGAACAGTAACTCATAAGGTTTTTAGGTAATTTTCAACCAAGGGGAAAGGGTGTCCGTGAGGATATCCTTTTTTCATTCCCGCCCACCCTACCTATGAACAAAAAGATCTACTCCTGACAAATATAACGATAATAAGATACTTGACAAAAAGAAACCCCATCGGTATTCTATTGCCGACGGGGTTCTTCCAACGTTGTATCAAATCATATCATCTCACTCCATTTGATTGTGTCACCGACGAAGCACCGCACCGCCAGATACCTTACAAACGCCGTCCCTTCCGGAGCGTCAGGGTCTTCCAGATAAGCCAAGACAGCCTTGACTATTTTCTGGTCGCAGTCCAATACCTTAGGAAAGTAGTCGCTATAGAACATAGCGAACAGATATTGAACATCTCCCCACGTAGCGTTATCAGGTTTCTTGGCCCCGCATTTATCGAACATCTGCTTAGCGTCCTCCATCGTCCATCTTCTCTTGGACCCGTCGGCGTTAAGCATCTTGTCGGCGGCTTCCCTAGCCAACTCCTTGGAAAAGTGATATCCATGGGTGTCTATGTACCGCTTATAATCAGGGTCATCGGCGTCTGCTCCTCAGTAGTAACGACTCCTGCGTCCCCTGCGCATATACGGTTCGGTACCTTCGTACTCGTCACGGATGCCGCGCTCACCGAACCATCCCCTGCGATACATCTCGTCCTCACGTTCATGGAGTCTCTCACGTTTCTCAAGCTCACGCTCGTCACGTTCCAGCTCCCTCTCACGTCTTTCGAGATCACGCTCACGGCGTTCTAGCTCATCCATTCTGCCGTCATGCTCCTTGCCATAATGGTCGTATATTCCGCCACCATAACCCATGTAAGTTCCATCCGAACGTCTGCTACGTCCACGGCCGCCTCTACGATCGTAGATCTCATCATCGTAGTCCTCATCGTGACCGCCGCCTAAATCTATAACTCTCATCTTAACCTAATTTTTTAATTAACAACTCTTTTAGCTCATCGAAAGAGGATCCCATCCTATCGACTTTCTCCTCAAGATTCTTGATCTTCCGGTCTTGATCCTTAGTCTGCTTAAAAGCCGGATTGATTTCCTCAAGGATCGAATCACAAGCCTCTAGCGTCCTCCTATGCTTATCGATACTATCGAGAATATCGGAGCTGGTTCTCTTAGCGGCGTTAAGCTGGTTCATGATCGGATCGACCGAGCAGGCCAAAGTTATGTTATTGGACATAGCGACATCCCTGCTCTCCGGTACGACATAGGTCATGGAAGACCCGTTTATCTCCACGGTAAGGTCTATCACCCTATCCTGTAGTTGCTGATATTGCCCCATCTGGCCCATCTGGGGTTGCTGGAACCTAGGCTCGGACACGTTAACCACATTCCCCATCCTGAACACCGGAACATCGGACGTATCCAGCGTATATACTTGAAATCCTTTCTTTAAGTCTCTAAACATATCTCGATTTTTAAGCGGGAGGGAATACCCTCCCATTAGACATCCAATCTAACCTATTCCTCATCAACAGTCGTCTCCGACGCCGAGGCGGAAGTTGTAGGCACACAGCAATCCATGAGCCTCAATACACCCCTTACCTTGTTGAAATAAACAAGGCGTTCGGTGTTGTTAACCATAGCCGCTCCGGTCACAGCCACGTTGATCGGGTTCACCACAGCCACGCCGGTTACCGGGCAGCATGTGTCATCACCTACCGTGGATACGGTGCTGTTCGCTGGAATAGCTATCTGTACTGGCAATGTCTCGCCTGTTGTCGGAACCACCTGCCGGATTTTCAGCAGCAGAAGGCCCTCGCATGGCAAGGACAGCCATATCCTTGGGTTGATGCCGAAGATGGTGTTGGTAGTAGTCACTACCACGTTCTTCGTGACCAACTCATAAAGAGACCCTATTTTAGAAACACAAGCCATTTTTAAATATTTTTTACTGTGTTTATAATTGTAAATAACTACATTCGCGTCTGGGATAGGCAGAGGTCGCGTCTTTGCTGATAAGGGTTTCTCTAAGTTCTCCCTTCCCATTCTCTTTAAAAACTTAGTCCACATTTTAAAAATTAGAGAAAATGACGAACGAAGAATTTATTAAGAACATCTCCTTTGAAGGAGAGGAATGGAGAGATGTAGTCGGATTTGAGGGACTTTATATGGTGTCCTCCTTTGGGAGAGTAATTTCTCTTAAAAGAGAAGTTAGAAATACACATTGCTCTTGCAGAGTTGTAGAACAACATATACTAACACCAAATAAAAATACAAGTAGACCCAAATATATAAGACACAGTTATCATCTATATAAAAACAAAAGAAATAGAAAATCAATAACAGCCCATAGAATCGTAGCTACCGCATTTATCCCCAATCCTAATAATTATCCAGATATAGACCATATAGACGGAAATCCTCTGAATAATAATGTACACAATTTAAGATGGTGCAATCAAGTTATGAACATGAACAATCCGATCACAAGAAAAAGACTGTCTAACTCTAAAACAGGCAAACTAAACACAAAGAAAAGCATGCCTGTCGTACGAATAAGCAATGATGGAATGATTGAAACATTTCCCTCCGTGATGGAAGCATATAGAAATGGATATAATCACTCATCCATACTAAAATGTTGCAAACATAAAATGCACACACATAAAGGATGTAAATGGATGTTTTTATCCGATTACGAAAACCTTACCAGTAAATCAAAGAACGATATCTGCCAAACGTCAGACTAAAAATTAAATAGCTGCGTTCCCGTTGTTGCAACAACCATTATTGCAACCGCAACTATTGTTGCAACAACCTCCATTATACCCATTAAATCCATAAGGATATCCGCCATAGCCATTACTTGCAAATGGGTTGCAGACTAAATAGCTGGGCACCGGGCAAGGACGAATCTGGTTAACAATGTTTTGAGTTTGAGCTTGCTGAGCGGCAAATAACTCCAACGTCTGTTTTTGTTCACGCAACGAATCAATCGTATGCTGCATTTCCCTCTTCTCAAGATCACAGAAAGCATTCTGAATTTGCTGAGATTGAGCATCAATCTTAGCACTCAAGATATTAAACTGACTCGTAGACTGCTCTCTGTTGTTAGCCAAACCGTTATTGATATTGTTCTGAAGAACATTGGTTTGCTCTAACGTCCGCAATTGATTGTCAAAACCCTGCTGCGTTATCATATTTTGAGTAGCGCACGTGCTTTGGTTGATCAAAGAACTCAAATTGCAGCAGCAAGAGCTAATTTGATTACCGATCTCACAACCTTGTTGCTGTACGGCGTTAATAACAGCCTGAGAGGTCATACCTACCTGACCAGCTACCTTATCGATAGCGCCTTGTACGTTACAGATAGCGCTTTGCAATTGAGTGGTAGTACAGTTCAAGGCGTTAGCGATCTGCTCGATAGCGCTTCTGTTACCTTGGATGGCCTGCATCAGCAACTCACGGCCATAGTCGTTATTCAATTGAGCGGGAAGACCATTAGCGCAATTCTCACCACCGTTACCAAAACCATTGCCAAAGCCACGGCCGCCCCATAACCAGAACAGGACGATGATCCACAACCACCAACCGTTAGCCCCTCCGAACTGGTCTTGGTTGTTACGACCGTTCATCAACGCAGCGACTAAATTCGGATCCATCTTATTACCACCCAAAAGGCTGGTAAACATACCCGGAATCATAGATAATAAACCATTAGCGGCGCTACCGCTCCCGGAACCCATGCCGTCTAACAGCACGATTTTGTCTCCACTTGTACCCATGTCTATTTATTTTTGAATTAATAATAACCCCACCTGATGGCGGGCGTTACAAAGTTCAAAAATTAATAATCCTAAGATCGTGATATATGTCATCATCAAGGCACGTCATGTCATGCAGTTGGTATTAATAAGAACCGGTACAAGACAAAAAATCCGGGACGTATCACTACGGCCCGGATTCATGCAAATCTATAAATTCAATGTTTCAATGCTCGAAAGAAAACGTCTCACGACGCCAAAGAGAGATTAACCACACGAAAAATCTCGCATTAATTTATTTGTATTAGCAGTGTATTCATTAATTATCTTACTGGATGAGGGATTATCCTCTACCCTTGATAGACGGTTATCGTCACTCCTTACCGTAACGTCACCTATCTTTCGTGCCATACTATCCTGATATGATGATGGATCGGAGTATATAAGATCATCGACGAACCTGTATATTGATCCATCAACCGTCTCTCCTACCTTCTCATATAGGCCAGATTGGAAAGACACGAAATCGTCGTACCTCCCACGAGCCAAGAACGAACCGTCCGGTCTCGCCTCGACACCGCCGTTGACCTCCCGGAGCAGACCCGGATTCCTTTGGTATAGATATCGATAAAAACCGACATCCATCATCCTATCCTGTCTATCCAGATAGAAAAGATTCCTCATGCTGCTGTCGCTGGACTCGATAGCCACGTCAAACAGAAGATCCCTTACCTGACCATCCGGCAACGACATCTCTATGTTTTTTAATGTACCTCTGTCATGGTGGTTCAAAGATACGTTATAAAATCCATTAAAATCAAGGAAACGCAAGACATTATTATATAAATCCGATTTTTTTAACCTTTCCTTGATCTGGATTTTCCTCAACGAGATACAGGATTTGATAAAATCCCGATCCTTCCCCTGTCTAGCCTCGTATCTCCTGAACTCCCGATCAATATCGACATCATCCACCTTAGAGGTAACGGGATGTTGATATATCAATCTGGCAAGGATCATACTCTCCGTATTGGAGGATGAGATGTTATCCATAACCAACTTCTTGATATTATCCTTGACCACGCCAATATCAGATCGAGAAGCCCCTTGGGGGAGCACGCCTGTCGGTAAGTACGAGGGCTGGGCTATCCCGATATCAGCCAGCACCTCATAGGCCTGATCGGTGTCGGTTATCGGGGTCGTGTTATGGTATGTATTTCTACCTACATACAACATGTTCCTGTCATACATATCGGAAGGAGATGTTTTCCCGGACCTTACATACACCATCCTATCCCCGGTAAAGTAAGTATCCTGAACCTCATATATCGGATTCCCTTTCCCTGTTATCCTATCAAGATCGGAAATAAAGTCATCATATACCGGATCACCATTCTGTATAGAAGATAACATGACATCCAACGATGCCATAAGGTCACGGATATCCTCCGGCCTAGATATAACCATCTCATCGCTAATCGCCTCGCTTATATCAACGCCCATATCGGAAAGATCCATGGCTATGTCATATAGACGTCCGGCAACATCCTTGATGTCCTTAAAATCGTCCATATTGATCATTTCCCCAACCTTATCCCTTAGACCTTTCATATCCTTAGGTGTACTGATATATGGTATGGTATTGTAAGAGTATGAGTCGGTGATCGTATTCCTATACTCATCCCAAACCTCCATACGAGTCATGGTGCGATACGTATCATACATCCGATCGGCGTAATCCTGATCCTCCTGATACCGGAGCGCCAAGGAAGGGTAGGGGATGGAGGCGAAAGCCTGATCGAACTCCCGGCGGTCGCTGATACCGCCTACCGCCCTCATGATCGTATCCCTTACCTCCATTGGATTCAAGACCCTTCTCTTTCCCAATGAATCATACGCATCCTCATATATCATATAATCATCACCAAGACCTGATTCGGAGGACAAGAAATATGTATCCTTCTCATTGAGATCCCCGTCAGACATAAAATCGACAATCCTCCTCATCATATCCCTTACCCGATCATACGCCGATCGGTTGGTCATGATATTATCAATCTCATCGGCGTCATACATCCCAGATCGCTCAAGATTGTACCTATTGAGGAATATATCACCGCCGGAAAGGAAGTTAGATACGATCATATCATTAAGATCATTGATATTATCAACGCCCAAGGAAGTAAGGGTGTTATTGATATCCTTAACCTCGTCAGCCATGAAATTACCCACAGCATAATTCTTTTGTTTGATAAAGGACATGACATCATCATACCTAGGCTCCCCATTGCTATCTAAGTCGTATTCTGATGGCATGGACATCCAATCGCCAAAGAAAGACACGAAGTCGGGGGAGTAGGCCGTACCCCAGACCGATAAGGCCTGCTTCTGGTCGCCAAGCACCTCCATCGCCCTTTGGTATAATCCGGATGGTTGGTTGTTAGGGGCAAGGACATTATCTACCCAACCCTCCTTATTTTTTATAACATAACAAGATCTACCCATAGCTAAATAGTTTTGCTACAAAGATAAACAAAATCCCGCCTACTCTCACGAGCGGGCGGGATACCAAACAACAATAGGTGTAAACTGGTATATAATCACCTAGCCCAAGAGACAGATATGTTGATCAGAGAGGTTTGGGAAAAGCTAGAGGCTCATGGGTATGATATAGCGGAGAAGAATCTTCGTATATTGCTTGAGGATAATAAGTTCTTCGCCAAAACCGGTAAGAGATGGTTGCTTTCCCAAAGGATGATAGATCGTGGTTACGTTCGTTACAGATATCGTAATGATGACGAGTTCTACGGCACTAATACTGTCTATGTGACTCCTAAAGGATTCCAGTGGATCGTGTCTAAACTATCTAGGGAATGGATGCCTAGGTTCTTGGAGTTGAAAGGTAGGGTTCTCAGTAGATCGGATAAAAATATTTTTGCTAAACAATAAGTTTCGTTTTTATAGTTTTAGGATTGAGTTTTTTGTTTGTCCTTGAGGATCGGCAAAATGATTTGTACTTTTCGGAGAAACATGAGGTTTGTTATTATTGTTAGGTGATTATATACCAATTTACACCAGTACATTTTGACGCTTCACAGCCCCGGCTACTGCCAGCGACTCCACGTCCCCTACCCGGTTCACCACCGGTGACGTATTTTATTGGGTTAGAAGATTCTGTTTTTCTAACCCAAATTTCTTTATATTCTTAGCTGCCAGTAAATCCCTATCATTTACGGCCTCACAAGAAGGGCAAGTCCAGATACGATCGGATAATTTAAGATCACGATGTATGTACCCACATTCGCACATCTTGGAGCTAGGTTCGAATCTTCCTATTCGAATCAAATTCACGCCCTTCCAATCTGACTTATAGCTTAATATTCTAAAGAACTCGCTCCATGAGCATGAAGCTATGCTATTAGCCAGCTTATGGTTCTTCATCATCCCCTCCACGTTAAGATCCTCAATAACCACGGTTTGGTTCTCGCCTAGGATATTGTTGACAACATGGTGTAGGAAGTTATGTCTTTGATTTGATATGTGCTCGTATGCCTTAGCTACGGCTAATCTAGCTTTTTCTCTTCTTCGGCTTCCTTTTTGTTTGCGAGCCAATCTCCGTTGTAAGCATCTTAACCGTGCGGAAGACCTTTCCAGATATTTCGGATTCTCGAAAACCGAACCGTTCGATAAGGTAGCGAATGTCTTTATCCCTACATCGATACCTACAGCGGTATCCGGATTTATAGGAGACTTGCCCGGTAGCTTAATGCCGTTATCTACAAGGATACTGATATAGTATTTATTTGTAGGTGACTTTGATACGGTAACAGTTCCTATCTTCCCTTTAAATACTTGATTAGAGTAGAATCTTACCCATCCTAATTTAGGTAGTTTGATTCTGTTGTTATCGAAATCAACGTGAACGTTAAGGATATTCTTGAACGATTTCCTTGATCCTCGCTTTGATTTGAATTTCGGGAAGCCTTTCTTCTCCCTAAAAAATCTGGTGAAAGCCTGATCTAAGTTCCTTATTGACTGCTGTAGGCATTCATTAGATATCTCGTTGAGCCAAGTATATTCCTCTTGTTTCTTTAGGTCAGTCAGTTTCTTGCATAGATCAACAGCCGTCAGTGATTTTTTATTATCTTGATACGCTTCGATTTTCGTCTGCAAAGCCCAGTTATAGATAAATCGGGTTGATCCGAAAGTCTTCTCTATTAGTGAGATTTGTTCGGATGTCGGATTTAGTCTATATTTATAAGCTTTTAGCATACTACTCTACTGTCTTTTGATGCAAATATATGATATGGGAAGTAATTATATACCATTTTACTTATGTTATACAACATGATAATGTAAAATTGTATATAATCACCTTTTGAAATAGCAAACAAATAGATGATATTTTTACAAAAAATGTAATCAATCGTATTCCTCTGTCATATATAAAGCGTAATCATACCTATCCTCCATCATCATCACCACCTTCTTGATATCAGATAAAGTCAGTTTCTTTATCTCCATATTCCTACTATCCATCCTGACGAAAGAGTCCTTGAACTCCTGCTCGGTTATGGCATCCAACCTAAATAGATTGTATTTTATAAGTAACTGGGTTACGTCAAATATCAAGATATTAAGATCAATATCGTTTTTCAACTCATTAAGTAGATCGCGCATCATATCCTTAATAGCGTCAGTGTCAAGTTCCAGCTTCTCGGCTTCCCTCATCAACTTCTTAATGATGCCATTGTACTCGATTATGATATTAGCGTTATCATCATCGGTAGGCAGAAGAATATCCATCGTACATTCTATACCTATCTTATCACTAAGTCTTTTATTGAACTCCGTCATATAATCGAAAGCCTGACTTCTGCTTAAAGCGTATGTATGGTCAAGTAACTGCCTTTGTCTGTTATTGACAAAATAATGACTGGTGTATAACATCATCAAGACCTTCACTCGCTGGAGGCGTAAGTCTTGCATAATCTTTCGGTGTAAAAAAGCATCTAATTGCATAATATAAAGAGTCCCCACCGGGGCCATCACACACCCGACAGGGACCAACTTTTAAATATCTTACTCGTCAGGTGATGGACTGACACCGCAAAGATAAATCAAGATAATTTATTTAGCAAGGATCATCGGCTTCTTTTTCTCCCGATACTATATTACCTTCGGAAGCCAAAGACTTATCCTCGGCCGCCTTCGTAGGCGAGGCGAACTCCGATTGGGAACCGGACGGGTTGACGAACGGGGTCTCCGTATCCTCGAAGAACGTCTCATCCCTCCTAATACTCATCCTGAACTTAGGGGCTATGAAAGGATCGTTATTAAGATCGATGTTGATCGTAACGTCATTCATCAAAATATCCTCCTTGGTCCTAGAATCGCCTATCCATCCTCTTACGTCAGCGGTCATAGGCATCTTACTAGCGGCTTCCTTGACATCCTTTAGCCGTTTCTTGATAACATCCACGTCTCCCGCCAACGGAATCATATATGTCTTGTTATCCAGCCCGGATCTGGCTATAGCGTTGTTAAGATCCATTATATCATCAATACTTACTCCGCCACCTAGACCCTCTATAATTCTGTCAGCCATCGATCCGATCATAGATGAGAATGATGATATATCCTGATTTTTCAATCTTACGGGGTACAGGTAATTTCTTCCATTTCCTGTCTTTATAGCTACGACCGGGATACGTGAATTTTTATAATCACCATACTTGTCCCTGACGATAGCCGTACAGAACGGGAATATATTATACTTAATATCATCTCTCATCGTAACCTCCCCGTTCTCTATATATCCTACGCTCTCGACCTTACCAACCGTCTCATTGGTAAAGTCATTTTCGGAGACCATCAACGTACCATTATCATCACTTATGCTAAAATTAGGTCTTCCTGGCAAAACACTGGTGACTGCGCCTACGAACGGTATATCAATCTCGCCAGCGACAGATCCCACATTATCCCTATACAACTCAAAGGCCATACTCCTTAAATCAGCGTTACTACCTTTTGAGTCTGGATCATTGGCCTTAAGCACCGAGACAAAATTACCGTCACCATCCACGATCTTAATAACCATATTATTAACCAAATCACTACGGGCAGACTTGGTCTCGTCAGAATTAGGATCAACGGCATAAAGGCTATTGTATTTATCATACAATTCCTTGGTATAAGGATCTAACATATCTACCTTGAACCTCACGATATCGTTCTTACGAAGACTAGCCGCAGCTTCTTGATTTATCGACTCATTATTAGAGCCAAATGCATCTCCTGTATAATAAGGAACAACAGATCCATCCTGCCCCTTGCGATACACCATGAACCAGTTGGAGGTCGATAAGGCGGTCTGCCGCCCCAGTATGACACCGGTAGCGTTCTCGAAAGCCTGAGCGTCATCCTCGCTTATCATCCATCTTGAGTGGTTATTCGACTCTATAACAGTAAATATGTCGGTTCCGTTGGTGAAATCCATCACCCTTCCATTATCAGTATCAGTGGCATCAGATCTTTTAAGCCCAAGACCGTCCATAAACCTGTCAAGTCTCATCCCTCCTACCTCATAATACATGACTCCGCCAATCTCTCTCTTCTGGGCCATCAACACTACCGGATTCTGGGCGGCATTGGCCTCCGTCCTGCCGGTGGATGTTCCGGGTTCGCTCTCCGTGAGAACATCACCCATAGGTATAGACTTATCGTAATCCTTGACAACCATACTTCCATTATCATACAGCCTCATCCATTCCACGAACTGGAGAAGAGGTTCATCAGAATAGTTATTGATAATATCAATAGCCTCATTAAGTTTATCCTGATCAACTTCATTCCCGTTGTCAATATCATTCATAAGATCATTATAAGTCTGTATAGCCTCCTTAACCTGATCCTGATCAAGACCATTAATGTTCATATCTATGATATCATCAATAGTATCCCTGATGTTATTTAAGACGTTATCGTTGGTATTTAACCTATCTATCATTGACCTAATCTTATTAAGCCTAGCTATAGGATTATCGCCAAACCCATTTACAAGATCATTGATACGATCCTTGTTATTATCATATATCTGCCTCTCCCTAGGAGATAAGATATCCTCATTACCGTTCCATATCTTTATAGCTATATTATTGATTCTATCATCAGAAGGATTTATGATATCCTCATTATCAGGTACATTCTCAACGATACCGCCCTCATCAGCCTTGATATCATTCTCCATAGATCTGGCGATCATATGATTATAGGTCTTGAACATAAATGCCTCGTCCTCTCCTATAAGACCATCTTGATAAGCCTTATCTATGGCCTGATCATTGGCATAAAGGGAGTTGGCATCAGGATCATCGGTATTCCTGAAATCATATTTACTATCATCCTCCTCATAAGTCTTTCCCCATATGTTTGACAAAACCTTCATGAACCCACGTTCCTGCGACCGTATGAATCTCCTATCACGCATACGGCGAAGGGACTCATTTATATTCTTATAAGCCACAAGATTATGACGATACTCGCTAAGTAACGCCATAGCCTCTTTATAATTATCAACCCCACGGATAGATACAGCATTCTCAAAACCAACTATAGTCTCATAAGCCGACATAAGATCGGCGGCACTGATCCTTGATTCATTCCTGTTTAATAACAGCTTAGATATATCTGTCTCTGAGTTAACTAACGTAGCTAATCTCCTCTCCAAAGCAATTCTATCCTCCGTCAATTTAAGAAGTCTATCATTCTCCTTGGCTAACTTGACCTTATCAGACTCAAGAGCTTCTTTAGACGTGATACTCTGCTGAAGCTTCAAAACATTCTTCTCCATCTTCTGTATATCATCTGTAAGCTTCCTGAGTTTCTTAAGATCCCTACTCGAATCAGGATTAAGACGAGAATATATATCTAAAGCGGGGCCTATATCCGTATTGTATATCCTTCCTAACTGATTAGCGATATCATCCAAATTATCCTTAGCCTCAAGACCGTTATAAGCCATGTTAGAGATGTAGGTGTTAAATGATCTATTGGATATACCATCGGTAAGGGAGTCGGCAAATCTACTAGCCATAGTAAAATTATCAACCTTCTTATTGAACTCGCCAACAAGATTGGACTTATACTCATTTACCTGCTCATCTGTCATATTCATATCAGAGGCTATATCGCTATTAGGTATAGACTCGATGACTGTCTTGAAATTCTCCTTGGTATCATCTAACATCCCCATTTCCTGATCATAACGAAGACGGTTGAATACGGCGTCACTAAAAGTCTTATCTACGATTCTAGAATTAGGTATATCGTCAGCGTTATTATCCGTACTCAAGCCTGATAATTGAGCGTTCAGGGCCATGCTGCCACGAATAGCACGGATAGCGGCGGTAGTCAAGGCGCCGGCATTGGTGTTGTAAGCCTCCACCATCCCCTTGTTCCGGGACATGTCTTGGCTCCATTCCTTTATACCACCAATAGTTTTTACTCCCATAACCGATCCAATAATCATACCGATGCCGATTTCCTTCCATCCCTGATTAGATCCGTAAGTCTCCTTGAACCCGTTCTTTATAGCCTCCATATAGCCTATATTCTGACGAATAGCCATAGGATTGTATCTTGATTCTACCCAATCCTCGGCGGATTTACTAGCCACTCCCTGAAGACCTTCCTCATACAGACCCTCAGATACCGGACGTTTGATAATATTGAACGTATTCCCGGCTATTTTCTGCCATTTCTTAGGCGTTATGATCCTCAATGTTCCATTATCCATCCTCTCGGCTCCTACACCAAATATATTTCGTTTTATGAACTTATCAACGCCCAGATCCATGCCAAACATATCACCGAACATAGCTATATTGGATAACGTAAGGATACCGATATTGGCAGCGAATATAGCGTTAGCGGCATCAGCATTATCAGCTCTGAACTTCATGAGTTCCTCATATGAGGCTTCTCTACCATAGGCATTCCTGTAAGCCTGCTTGAAGTTTTCCTCAGATTCCATCAACCCACTCCTTGACTCTACCGAAGCCTCCCAAAGCGTTGACGTACCGATAAAGGTCAGGTTGTCCAGCCCCTTACCTATGCCTCGTCCTATGCGGGCAGCTCTTAGCATAGCATTAAACCCGGTCTTTGTAGCAGAAACAGCCTTCCCCATACCGGCAATCGTAGCACCTATTCTAGCCCCCATACGAGCGGCATTCATAAGACCAGCTCCGGCGAAGGCGTAAGATGACAAAACGGCTCCAGCCGTAAATGCAGCTCCTGACAAAAGATCATTTGTCCAAAAATTGGTTGTAAACATACTTTTAAGAAATCCAGCATCTCGCTCCTCCTTACTGTAATAATGATTAAGCGTATAATCACCACGCTTATCCATATCATCCAACCATCTGGCAAAACTGTTATCATACATAGCTGATAACGTCCCTTTTGTAACAAGCTCCTTTAATCCATAAACAGACTGACCTACTCCACCTATTCCATACAAAGCAGACTTATAAATAAACTTACCTAATCCTCTATAAGTTTTCTCCCAACCACTTTGACTTCTCGATAGACGATCATCATTATCCACATTATTGATATAACTCTCGTATTTTGGAATCCATTCACCTGTTGACAGCCTATACCTTGAATCACGAAGGTTGATCCTACTTCCAGTTATATCATAATTACCCTTAGGAATACCCGTCTCGTTTATCATCTGAAAAAGCGGATTCCTTGCTTTTACATCATCATGATAAGATGTCTCTACGGAATTTTTTATACCCTCTACTAATGATGGAATACTCCTGCTTCCCTCTCTAGACAAAACATCATTATCCATATCCGATAAACCGCGCATGCCAACAGGTATAGGGATAGAAGAAATATTATCCTTAGAAGGCATGGGAGATGGAATTGATGGAGTAGGGACATAATATCCCTGACTCTTCATCACATTCCCTATATCGTTATTATTATTGCTCATTTTTTCCATCTATTTTATCCATAGTCTCTTTATCCAACACCGAAAGAATATTGCTAAGATCAGAGTGCTGCTCATTAATATCTCTACCCTTAACAATAACGTCTTTATTGATAGCCTCAACCACGGCTTGGGTAAGATACATCTGAGGACACATATTTATAATCTTCATGATATTATCAGCATAATCAGTATTATATTCCAACACCTTTAGAGGTGTCCCGGTCCTAGCCTGCCCGTGAAAATAGACGCCAACCTCAACACCTCCAGGAAAGCCCTTGGCTTTAACATCATACGATTTGTAATTTCTTAAAACCGTATTAATAATCCTAATAGCTCTTTTATTAAGCTCGGATGTAGCTAGTTCATTGTTCTGAATATTGTACTTATCAACCATCCTAGAAGCCTCCTCAGCCGCATTCTCGATAGTAGCGAAAGCGCCAAGTGAATTAGCTTGCGCCCATTTCTGATAAGGCCTATTGGTCGTGGCAGAAAAAGATACAGGGATGATCTTAGATTCGTAATCTTCAGATCTTACATTCCTTTCCCTTTCGTACAAACTATACCCCATACTATCTAATTCCTCTTTAGTAACTTGAACCGTAGCGATATTTTTTCCGCCAGCCATAGCTACCAAATCAAATGTATTGGGATTATCCGTAGGACGAGCATACAATATGTAATTATTAAGTCTGCTATCTTTATCCTTATTCAAGAAACCAGCTCTTGACAAAAGCAGACTCTCTAATTTAGCATGCATACGCCTATCTTCTTTAGAGGCATTGGTAGAATTAGAGAACGACCATGATCTTGGAGCAAACTCGTCATATCTTCTTTCATAGACCATTTTAGAATCCTGAATAGCCTTAGCTATATTACGACCTATATTAGATGAAGACCATTCTCTTCTAAGCGTAGGACCGTCAGCTCTAGACATATTCTTACCTAAGATCTTGATCATTTTATCCCTACTAGTCATATCGACATTATCGCTATTCATTACCGGATTGTCTACACGACTATAAGTTTTAGCTATATCATTTATATCCTCCAGAGTGAAATTTTCTCCTGAATATCTATTTAACAAATTTATATAAGATCTCATCAGCTCCGTATTAGCTATAGATCTATCCGCATAGTTGATGTTCTCGCTTATCAATCCAGCTATAGCGGAAACCTTTAAAGCATCTTCTGGTGAATACTCTTTCC
>ENA-OPCL01000011-OPCL01000011.1-human-gut-metagenome-genome-assembly--contig:-NODE-11-length-164573-cov-7.320919_pt1 | contig 164573 bp, 135 predicted proteins | sample MGYA00241251_ERZ501482 | MGnify/ENA primary metagenome ERZ501482 (study PRJEB25962, sample SAMEA2042581) | human gut metagenome | biome: human gut; feature: human-associated habitat; material: faeces... | reverse complement strand
CCCCGAGGGGACGGGTGGACATGGTGATGCGCACGGCTACTACGCTCTACATCGTGGAGCTGAAATTGAACCAATCCGCCGAAGCCGCCATGCAGCAAATTGACCTGAAGAACTATCCCGAACGCTTCGCCTTGTGCGGCCTGCCAGTGGTGAAGGTCGGCATTAACTTTGACATGGAACGGCATACGCTGAAGGATTGGATGATCGGATAAGCCGCCGATGACATGTGCTTTCCGAATGGAAGACAAGAACTTTCACCTTAACCTATTGAATGATAGACTACAGGCGCATTTACGCAAGCTTCAGAAGTGAAAGGCTTGTGAAGGCTTCTTTATGACAGGGTTCACCTTAATACGCTGATATACAAAAAGTATGAAGGATGCGAACCCTTTTCCCGACAAAACTCCTTGTAGAGGAAAAAAGAGGCATGTTTGTCCGGAACCAAAAGAATAAATGAAACATTGTAACCTTACTTTGCTCGTTCGCAAAGTAAGGTAATAAATCTATACTCATCAAATGAACAAGAATATAAAAATAGCCGTAGCCGGAACCGGTTACGTCGGGCTTAGTATCGCCACACTTTTAAGCCAACATCATCAAGTAACGGCCGTAGATGTCATCCCCGAAAAAGTGGATTTAATCAACAGCCGGAAGTCACCCATTCAGGACGAATACATCGAGAAGTATCTGGCCGAAAAGGAACTGAACCTGACCGCCACGCTCGACGGAGCCAAAGCCTACGCCGATGCGGACTTCGTGGTCATCGCCGCACCGACAAACTACGACCCGGTGAAGAACTACTTCGATACCAGTCACGTGGAGGAAGTCATCGAATTAGTGAAGAAAGTCAATCCCCATGCGATAATGGTCATCAAGAGCACCATTCCCGTGGGGTATACGGAAAACGTGCGCAAAAAGTTAAGCACGGAAAACGTCATCTTCTCGCCCGAATTCCTGCGCGAGAGTAAAGCCTTGTACGACAACCTCTACCCCAGCCGTATCATCGTGGGCCGCCCCGAAGGGGATGCCCGGTTGGACAAGGCCGCACACGACTTTGCAGCCCTCCTACAGGAAGGGGCCATCAAAGAAAACATCGACACGTTGTTCATGGGTCTGACCGAAGCCGAGGCCGTGAAACTCTTTGCCAATACCTACCTGGCCTTGCGGGTATCCTACTTCAACGAGTTGGACACGTATGCCGAAATGAAAGGGTTGGACACGAAAGCCATCATCGACGGTGTAAGCCTCGACCCACGTATCGGAAGCCATTACAACAACCCGTCTTTCGGCTACGGCGGCTACTGCCTGCCCAAGGACACCAAGCAACTGTTGGCCAACTATCAAGACGTCCCGGAAAACCTCATCGAGGCCATCGTGGAAAGCAACCGCACGCGCAAGGATTTCATTGCCGACCGCGTACTGCACACGGCCGGTTACTACGACTACTACAACCGTGGAGACTTCAATCCTGCCGAGGAGCGGAAGTGTGTCATCGGCGTGTACCGCCTGACGATGAAATCGAACTCGGACAACTTCCGCCAGTCGAGCATCCAAGGTGTGATGAAACGCATCAAGGCCAAAGGCGCGGAAGTCATCATCTATGAACCCGCATTAGAAGATGGCAGCACGTTCTTCGGCAGCAAGGTGGTGAATGACTTGGATGCTTTCAAGAGCCAAAGCCATGCCATCATTGCCAACCGGTATGATGCTTGTCTGGATGATGTGGAGGAAAAGGTTTATACGAGGGATATTTTTAGGAGGGATTGAATTTGTCTATTTTTATAGGAGCTTGATCAAACATAATCTTATGCCACTATCAGTAAAGACAAATTATATTCTTAATCTTATAAATACGGGAACGCAGATGCTGTTTCCCTTAATAACGTTTCCATATGCTTGCCGCATAATCGAACCTCAAGGCATCGGCCAAGTTAATTTCTTTTCATCAATAATCGGTTATATCTCCTTATTTACATGCCTCGGTATACCGATGTATGCAATTCGCGAAATTGCGAGAAACAGAAACGACGTGGTGAAAATGAATCGTACTGCAATCGAGATTCTCCTCTTACACGCGCTGCTTACTATTGCCGGATATTTAATTGTAGCCGTATTGTGTCTGACCATACCACAAATCAAAACAGACATTCCGTTGTTCCTGATTCTCAGTCTTACAATATTTTTCACGGCAATTGGTTGTGAATGGTTTTACCAAGGCATTGAAGATTTCAAGTATATTACAATCAGAGGATTAATAGTCAAACTTGTTTCTGTCATACTACTATTTCTTTTGGTTAAAACGAAAGACGATTTGGTTTATTATGGGATATACTCTGTTGTTGGTATATTGGGAGGAAACATATTCAACTTTTTCAGATTAAGGAGATATATCCACCGTAAAAATGTTATATTCTCCAAGCTAAACATATCCAGACATATAAGACCTGTGCTTCAGGTGTTTTCTTTTAATGTCGTTACGAGTATGTATTTGCAACTGAATCCTGTCCTGTTGGGATTTATGAAAGGGACTTTAGCGGTTGGATACTTTACGGCTGCTACGAAAATAATATCCGTCGTTATGAAAATGTCCTCCTGTCTTGGAGACGTAATGATGCCGAGAACATCTAATTTGATAGCAGAACATAAGGAAGACGAATTCAACAGATTAATCCAAAAATCATATGATTTTACGATTGCCATATGCCTTCCTTTGACTTTTGGGCTGTTTGTCGCCGCTCCTTTTATTATAAAGGCATTGTGTGGACAAGAATTTACCCCTGCTACTTTCGCGTCACAGGTTATTGCACCAATAATCTTAATGGTGGGCATATCAAATGTGATGGGATTACAGGTACTGTATCCAAAAGGCAAAATTAAGACCGTCATACATTGTTGTCTGATTGGTGCAATAACCAATTTATTGTTGGACGTAATTTTGATTCCTATATTCTCGTATAATGGTACGGCAATAGCCTATCTGGGCGCAGAGATAGCGACGACAGTTTCAATGTACATAATAGCCAAGAGGGATATACCTATCCGGTTTTTTAAGAGATGCCATGTTGATTATTTATTCGGTAGTATATTAATGTCAGCCATAGTTCTTGTCATTCCGTGTTTTGGAAAGTTCTCTTCTGTCGTAGTATTGGCCTTACAAGCCGTCGTCGGAGCATTCGTTTATTTCTCATATCTCATGGTTAGGAAGGACGATTTTGTCATGCAAGTTGTTTATAAAATAGTAAAAAGCGTTCCAAAATGACGCTCGCAGAAAGCCCGTATGTACGACATTCTGGGCCGCTACGGTATCCTTTCCCAGACACTGCCTGGCAGCGGCCCATAGACTACAGTCGGGTATCAACGCTGATGAAGAAAGAAGTAGAGCAGCGTAGAGTATCTGTGAAATACGGTCATTGACAATTATGAACAATAAAATCAATAGACATGAGTAATACAAAAGCTCTGAAAGTGAAAATTCTAGTGTGTTGCCATAAACCGGACAAATGGCTTAGTGATGACGTGTATATACCCATACATTGCGGAAAAGCCGTCAGCAAAGTGAACCTAGGCATACAAGGAGACGATACGGGGGACAATATCAGCACGAAGAATCCTGATTATTGCGAACTGACGGCAATGTATTGGGCGTGGAAGAATCTGAAGGACGTGGATTACATAGGATTGTGCCATTACAGACGCTATTTCAATTTCCATACTAAAGGATTGGCTTTCCAAGAAGATGAACTCGTGGATTCCGAGCGATTTGACGACTTGAACCTAACTGTACCCGATATACAGGGAATCTTGAGAACGCACGACGTAATCTTGCCCAAACCTAGATATTCCCTACATTCTTTGTTCCGGGATTATTGCATCGGCAACAATGGAGAAGAGATGAAATGGGTAGCCAAGGTGATACGGAAATCCTTTCCTGAATATATGGATGCTTTCAACCAGGTAATGAACGGGAACAAGCTCTATAAATGCAACATGTTCATCATGCCTCGTAATCGTTTTGACGGCTACTGTTCGTGGCTGTTCGATGTCCTGTTCGCTGTGGAAAAGGAGTTTGAGAAAATGAACTACCATTCCCTCAAGGGACGTACGTTCGGTTATATCAGCGAACGACTGATGCCAGTATACGCCTACCACCATCGTTGGAAAGTAAAGGAATATCCCTTGTATTGGATTTTGGACAGCAGGAAGAATCCTTCCTTCATCCAACGTTTACGGAGAAGGATAAAAACCGAAACCGTCTATTTCCTGTTCAACAAATTGCTGGGAAAACATCCCAAAGATATAGTCGAGTGTTGAGATGGAGGGGCGCTTTGTCATAAGAGAAACACTACAGGCGAACATCTAGTAGGAACCCATCAAAATATAAAATCTTAACCGTATGTTCATATTGTTATTTGTTGCATGTGTATGCTTGATGTTGCATAACAAATTGAATATAATACCACTATATCTGATCTGTTCCGTATGGGTAAATACTGATGTCAGACTTGGGGTTGGAGGTGTTTCCTTTATATTCGCACTGTCATTTGTAGGCATTATCCTGCTTTCCACCTGTAAACGGACATGCAGAACAGCAATAGACCACGATGTGAAATCATTCTTCATCTATTATTTCAGCATAATTTTGCTGTTTATCTTATTGAGTTCGGGGATGGGCGTGCTCAGCCAATTGAATGCGGTCAAAAGTTCATTGGCTATTTTATTGGGACTGTTTATATGGAAAGCAAGGATTGATAAAAGAAAAATCCATGTCTGGCATAAATATGTCTATGTGGCTTTGCTTGCCGTTTGTATCTATGGCGTATTCTCGTATGTCACAGGTACAAACATCTACATCGACCTTATAAAGGACTATTGTACATCGGAGAAGCTTGCAGAAGTGGCGGTAAAATCAATGGACGATGGGCGTGGCTTGTTGAAAGGACGTATCTCAGGAACCTCATTGTACACCATACAATACGGCATATTGATGTGTATCTGTTTTTATTATGTCTTTTTCGTCAATACGATAAAGGATAATGTGGCGAACGTGGTTTTGATGTTTCTCATCTTCGTCAATGTATATCTCACAGGCTCCCGGGGACCTTTGTTTGCGTTGATATTGGCCTTGCTGTTCTATTTCTTGCGGAAATCCACATTGAAAACCAACATCAAGTATGCTTTGTGGACAGGCTTCATTATATTGTGTTTTTCGCAAATACTCATCAAATACTTTTCCTTTATGGTGAGTGATGATGTGCAAGGTTCAAGTGTAGAGGGACGTTCAGTACAATTCCTTGGGGCGTTGTCAATAGTGCAAGACAATTGGAGGACATTGCTATTTGGCAAGGGCTTTAGCTATATTAGTGAATATATAGCGAAAAACGGGCCGCACCCACTGGCATTGTATTTTGAGAGTACTCATGTGTCAGGAATAGTGACGTATGGAATAATGGGTTTGATATTTATATTTCTTGGCTCATACGTTTTAATGTCTTACCTAGTCTGGAGAGCCCGAAAGGAGCGGATGATAGACAGGAATAAAAGCATCCTGCTTTTCTCTTACGTCATGTTGTCAATGCTGTATGGCATATTGGTTGGCAACGTATATACCCAACTGCACATCATAACATTCTTCATACTGTTGAAATATTCCGTTGTGCTTCATCAAACAGAAAGTGAACAATTAGTAAACGATTAACGTATGTCTTCGATACAAAGAACTGGCAATAATCCGACTGTAAGTATCGTGATTGTCTGTATGAACAATCTCAAGAATCTATACCCTTGCTTGAACAGCATCAAACAATACACGACCGTTTCTTACGAAACATTAGTTGTAGCCTATCTCTTCTCCAAAGAAAACCTTGAACAGGTGAAACGAGACTTCCCGTGGGCAACATTTATTGAGAGCGATGAGATACGCGGCTTCTCAGAGAACAACAATCTTGCACTGAGTCAGGCTAAAGGGAAATACTGTTTTGTGCTGAATGACGACACAGAAATGAAAATGCCTGTCATCGACAGATTGATAATATCCTTTGAAAAAACTCCCGATTGTTCCATTATAAGCCCAATCAGTTATTTCCCGGACGGAAGATTACAATCCTGCGGACGTCCTAAACATACAGTTTGGACATGGTTCTTGCGCACAATGCGGATATACAATGAGCAGGAAGTAAAATCCCCTTACATACATGGTAAGGGAATATTTCAAACCTATAACTTGGTCGGTGCTTTCTTTCTGATTCCCACTGATTTGTTCAAAGAATTGGGATGGTTCGATGAACGCTATTTTTTCTGTCCGGAAGATATTGCCCTTTCAACCAAAGCAAATCGTTTAGGATATAAATTGTATGTTGATTCTGAGGTCGAGATTATACATAATGAAGGAGGTACATGGAGTAGAATGCTTACCGCCACCCAACCGGCATCATTGCGCGGAACATTGATATTCTATTCGGAAAACAAGATGAGAAAGTATCTCATACTGGGCATTTGGGCATGGATTATCAACCTGATATGGCTTATTGTATCTTCATTCGCATTTTTGATGAGAGCATCAGAAAAGAATAAAATAAGGGTATTATGCAAGTACCACAATCTACAATCCATATTCACGCACAAGAGCACAAAAGAAATATTCATTCGGTATTATGCGAAGTTGAAAAAATGATGTACAGCACAAAATATCACAAGATAAATGAATTAAATAACTGTAGGCCCTCAATTAAGAGTTATAAATCAGACCACCGACTTTCGATGCAAATCAAAACAATAAAATTATATATGAGTTCTCTTTCATTTCACATTAAGAAGTTTTAAATCATGAAAATAATAAGATTTTCTGATGGATTAGCCAATCGGATGTTTCAATATAGTTACTATTTGTACCTAAAAAAATTAGGTTTTGAAGTTGCATTAGACGATTCAACCCCTCATTATTTAGAACATGATGAAGTTGATTGGATTCGTATTTTTCCAAATGCATACTATTTAAAAGCTCCAAAAAATAAATGTTTACTATATGGCGGAGGCTTCGACATCTTTTCAAAAATACTCCGACATTACCTGAAATGCCTATCAAAATGTAGAAAGATGGACAACGCATTCGAAACACCTTCAACAGAACAGATAAAGAAGTTCAATTATTTCATCGGCGTCATGTTGAACGCCAACATGGTTGACGAAGTTCATGAAGAAGTTAAGAAAGCTTTTAAATTCACTGATTTTGAGCCAAATAGTTCCAATTTAGATATAGTTAAAGAAATAAAATCTAATAATTCCATTTCAATCCATGTTAGAAAAGGAAAAGATTATATGAACCGAACTATATATAATAGGACATGTTCAATAGATTATTATCTCCGTGCTATAGAATATATGAACAATCATGTTCAAAATCCACATTTTTACGTATTTACAGATAATCCACAATGGGTTAAGATGAATTTAAAAGATATTGATTATATTATTATTGAAAACAATCCAACTGTAGGATGGGGCAACCATTTTGACATGCAATTAATGAGTTGTTGTAAACATAATATTATTGCTAATAGTACTTATAGCTGGTGGGGGGCCTACTTGAATCCGAATAACAACAAAATCGTAATTTGTCCTAAAGATTGGTTCAATCCCCAAAAATATCATATAATACATACTATGCAATATACTATTTGCAAAGGTTGGATTACTATGTAGCAATATGAAGAAACCTGTTATTGCCTTTGGCGTTATATAAAGGTATTTTGTCAAACAAACTGATGATAAGTAATAGTTGAATATGAATAATAACGATAGGGTAATTATTATCGGTTGGATAAACAAAGGCAAACCTGCCGATTGTGGGGAGACAATGAAGAACCAACTGATGATACACAGGTTGGAAGAACTGGGAGTGAAGTGTTACCAAGTCGACTTCAAAAATTGGCGCAGGCATCCGTGGATATTTGCCGTGCTATTATGGTACTTGACGAGGCATAACAAAGCGAGTATCATACTATCCTCTTCTGCCAAAAACATTTATCCTTTGCTCTATATATTCAAAAGTATAGGGATTAAACGGAACATAGTACATTGGGTGATAGGAGGGAATCTAAATGAACGTATTTGCGAAAGCGCATATTCGGCTGATATCCTGAATTATGCAAGTTACACTCTAGTGGAAACACCAAAAATGGTTGAAGACTTAAGGAACAGCGGACTGAAAAACGTGATGTGTGTTCCCAATTTTAAACCTATCAGCTATTTACCTCCACGGTCGTTGAAAAACAACGTCACGGTGAAACGATTTGTCTTTATGTCGCGTATCATTGCGGAAAAGGGAGTCGACTACATCATAAGAAGCGTGGACAAATTGAATTCTCTTGGATGGAAACAAACGTTCACAGTAGACTTCTACGGAAAATGCAGCAGTGATTATGCCCCTGTGTTCATGAAGAAAATAGACGCAATGGAGAATGTAAACTATCGTGGAATGTTGGACTTCAGTCATAGAAGTGCATACGACACTTTAGCATCCTATCATGCCATGTTGTTCCCCACATTTTGGAAAGGAGAAGGATTCGCCGGTGTGTTTATAGATGCATATATTGCTGGGCTTCCTATCATAACTACCGACTGGGGGCACAACAAATCTATACTCGGAGAAAACGCCTATTATATTCCCCCACGTGATGCCGATGCTTTGACGAATATAATGAAAGAGGTGATAGATGGGGAAAAAGACTTGGACAGCCTTTCCCTACGCATGCAACTTGAAGTGGAAAAATATAATGTCTCCAATGTGATTACCGAAAAATTGTTAAACCAAATCGATTTATAACATGATAGCCTATTTCATTCAAAAGAAATTATTTACTGGATACAAGCAGATACGTGGACTGGTCAAGCGTAACAAAACTATATTTTCCCTGCATAGACACTTAACCGACGAAGACTACAAGCGGCAGCTATGCTGCATGAAACAATGCCGGAGCAAACCAAAGAGCCAAATAGAAAATGAGATGAAACGATATGCGGAATATTGGAAATGCCCTGCCGACGATTATGTTCGCTACGGATTGTTTGAAAAAAGCCTTCCCATCGAAGACATTTTGGATTACGTTCCCATGCAATATTATTACTGCAATTATTACGATGAACAATTTTCCGGTATTGATATTGCTCATTGGGAAGACAAGTGGAATGAGCACATACTCTTAAAAGAAAAAGGAATAAACACCCCCAAAGTGGTGGCTCTCGTACAAAACGGCCGTTTGTGCTCTGTGGGAAAGAGGATAACAGACATGAAAAGTCTTCTTGCAAACACATTGGAAGGTGAACGCCTATTCATCAAGCCGACAAACGGAAATTCCGGAAATGGAATTTTTGTATTAAATAAGATAAACGGGATATTCAAGCATAAAGAGAAAATCATTACATCAATAAATGATTTGAAGATAAAAAAGCATCTGAATTACATCGTGCAACGGGGACTTATACAAAGAAACGATTTGGCGGAAATCAACGAATCTTCATTGAACACCTTGCGAACTATTGTGAAATACACGGACGGAAAGCCCCATATAGTGGCTATTTTGCTACGAATGGGACGCAAGGGATGCGAACTTGACAACAGTGGACAGGGGGGAATTTCCGTGAGCATAGACCTTTCAACCGGACTATTCGGGGATTTTGCGGGTCGTGAACACGGTGGGGGCATTTTTTACGAGCATCCCGATACGGGCTATGTGTTTAAGGGAAAAGGCATACGAGATTGGAATGACATTTTTGGGAAAATACAAAAAACGGTCTCGTGCATAAACACATTCAAACTTATCGGATGGGATTTAGCTATTGGAGAAGACAGCCAAGTTTATGTCATCGAATTTAACATGGGGTTCGGGATAGAGCACGCCCAAACCATATTAGGTGGTTTTAGACGTAGGCTAGAAATATGCCCCAAACATAAAGGAACGTATAAATGAATGTAAAAAGGAAATAACACGCCCGTTACGTTTCGTATTTCTTAGTAGAATCATGAAAGAAAAAGGTTGCGATGACATTATTGAAGCTGCCCGGCGACTCAATGCTACGGGATTTAAAGACAAATACACCATTGACTTTTATGGAAAAATCGCTGAAACCTACAAGACTGACTTTTTTCAAAAACTAGACCCCTTACAAAACGTGAACTACCGAGGTTTCCTCAACCTACAAAACGAAAAAGGTTACGACAAGTTATCCCAATACGACCTGATGTTATTCCCAACCTTTTGGAAAGGCGAAGGTTTCGCTGGAGTATTTATCGACGCATTGATAAGCGGTGTCCCTATGATTGTCACAGATTGGGCACACAACAAACAGTTTATGAGCGATGGAGAAACCGCTTTGTTCATTCCGGTACATAACGTTCCCGCATTATACGATAAAATGAAAAAGTGTATTGAGGGATGCTATGACATAGGAAAAATGGCTTTGAAATGCCAACAAAATGCGGAGACCTATGACGTAAATAAAGTAATAACGAAAGAACTGCTCAAAAAGCTCAATTTAGTATAAATGACGATCGTCCCAAAACAATATATTATCCAAAATCATAAAAACATATATATATGATTAAGATTTCAAAAGCGGCTACAAATATTCAGCCGTCCTTGACTAGAAAATTATTCAATATGGCCAAGGAATATGAAAATGTAATTGACTTCACTTTAGGAGACCCCGACATCCCTACTCCAACCCCAATCAAAGAAGCCGGGTGTAAAGCAATCATAGAGAACAAGACGCGTTACTCACAAAACGCCGGCCTGATTGACTTACGCCAAGCCATCGCAAATTACATATTTAAGAAAGAACAACTGACATATTCTCCTGAAAATGAAATATTGGTAAGTGTTGGTGCTATGGAAGGCCTATACCTCTCATTGTTAGCTACTATCGACTCTGGCGATGAAGTTATAATACCTGCCCCTTACTATGTGAATTATAAACAGATGGTTGAGATGTGTGGCGGTGTACCGATTATCGTGGAAGACTACGACCACATCAAAGAATTCAAATGTTCCGTGAATAAAATCAAGGAAGCGATAACCCCCAAAACGGTAGCAATCATACTCAATACGCCTTGCAACCCCACGGGCAAAGTATTCAGCCAAGAATTCATCTCCCAAATTGCAGAAGTTTCAAAAGAAAAAAATCTTATGGTGATTACCGATGAAGTATATAAAAGCTTGGTATATAATGGGAATATGCGTCCCAAAAGTATAGCATCGCTCCCTGATATGAAAGAACGGACAATTTTTATTAACAGTCTTTCTAAAGAGTTTTGTATGACAGGATGGCGTGTAGGGTATGTGGCGGCCAACCGGGAAATAATCACCGCTATGACCAAATTACAAGAGAACGTAGCCGCCTGTGCTCCACTACCATCACAATATGCCGCAATAGAGGCATTGCGCACAGATGTCGATTACTCTATAGAAATGGCTACTGTTTTCAAGAACAGGAGAGACGTTTTGATGGAAACGTTGAGCCATACAAAGAAAATAAAACCTGCAACTGTCGATGCCACTTTTTACGCGATGATTGATATCAGCAAGACAGACATGAAATCAGAAGAATTCGCGTATGAATTACTCAAAAGAAAACAAGTGGCAGTGGTTCCGGGTATAGCATACGGAAAGATTTGTGATGACTTTATACGTATTGCATTTACATTAGATGAATCCAAAATACGTGAAGGCATGAATAGACTGGTTACGTTTGTTGAAGAATTAAATTAAACGAGACATGAAAAAGTGGTTCAAAACCTTATGTGAAGATGTGATAACGTTTATATCACCATACATAAAAAACGATGAAACTTGGATTAGGTTTACTTATTTCCTAAGCCATCACAGAAGTGTTAATCTCAAAGCTCCTAAAAGGTTCAACGACAAACTGCAATGGCTTTTGTTGAACTATCACGATTGGTCATACACCGATATGGTAGACAAATATAGAGTAAAACCGATCGTTGCAAAAATTATTGGGGAGAATCATATCATACCTACATACGGGGCGTGGGATAGTTTTGACAAGATTGATTTTGATTCTTTACCAGACCAGTTTGTACTCAAATGCAATCACGATTCGGGGGGCCTTGTGATATGTACAGACAAATCAAAATTAGACAAGAATGCCGCCAGAAAGAAAATCATGAAAAGCCTAAAGAAAAACTTCTATTATAGGACACGTGAATATGCTTACAAGAATGTCAAACCTGTTGTTCTTGCAGAGAAATACATGGTAGATGATACAGGATGGCAGTTAAAGGATTATAAAGTTTTCTGTTTCAATGGAGAACCAACTTACATAGAAGTGGACTATGACCGATTTGTGGGACATAAGCTCAATGTGTATGATTTGAATTGGAATTTTGTGGACTTCTACATGACTTCTAAAAATGCCCCGAATGCAAACATTAAAAAGCCTGCAAAATTTGAAACCATGATAGAAAAGGCTCGCAAATTGGCAAAGGGCACTCCCTTTGTTCGTGTCGACTTTTACATAAACCAGAATGATGAGATATTCTTTGGTGAAATGACATATACCCCTGGAACCGGACATATACACTTCACCCCAGACGATTGGGATTTTAAATTGGGGGAACTTCTTATCTTACCAGAAAAAAACGTATAAGTCAAAGGGTGTATTTCCAACAAAAACTCCTTATTAGGCATGTTTTGTCCACATACTTTATATGGATATACAACATTTTGTAGATACTACAATTAACACAAAGACTAATGAAGAAAATCCTCGCCGTCGCCTCCATCGGAGGCCATTGGGTACAACTCCTCCGCATCACCCGCCCTTTAGAAGAACATTATGAAGTTGGTGTACATGTCAACCCACCCTAAATGTAAATCCATGGTCGGCAATTGCCGTTTTCATACCATAATGGATTTCAGCCGTTGGAATGCCTGGAAAATGTTACCGGCTTCCTTCAATATTCTGGGGATCCTGCTCAAAGAACGACCGGCTGCCATCGTCACAACAGGTGCGGCTCCGGGACTGCTTACCATTATTTTAGGCAGAATGACCGGAATCAAGACCATCTGGGTAGACTCTGTAGCCAATGTACAAACCATGAGCGCTTGTGGAAAATTAGCACGCAAATTCGCAACCCACGTGTACACCCAGTGGCCGGGTCTTGCTACTGCACAAGTGCATTATGCCGGAAACATCTTTGGCGATTAAAGGCAAAACCGCCCGCTGTCCCCCGTTCTTTGACTTATTGTTACTTTAATATTTCCCGATTATGATATTTTGCACTATCGGTACTCAGGCCCCATTCGACCGTTTCGTGAAAATCATTGATGAAGTGGCCGCGCATTTGGATGAGGAAATCATCGCGCAAGTGTACAAAAGTGAATATGTGGCTCAAAACATCCGTACCGTAGAATTTCTACCGCCCGATGAGTTTAACAAGTTATTCAGCAAGGCACGCCTTATTGTGGCCCATGCAGGTATGGGTACTATTATTTCCGCCATGCGCCAACACAAGCCCATTATTATCTTTCCACGCATAGCCGCGTGGGGTGAACATCGCAACGAGCATCAGTTGGCCACAGCTCAGAAGATGAAAGAACTCGGCTATGTGTACGTGGCAACCGACGTAAAAGAACTAAAAGAGTTGTTGACAACCCGGAATCTAAAACCCTTGCATGATTTGGGAGACATTGCAAGCAAAAGCCTGATAGATGAATTATGCAAGGTCATAGGATAGTATGATTCGACCCCACAGCCATCTCCGCGATTATCAAAAGTACATCCAAACGCATGTACTTGAAGCTTGGAAGTCGCACAAAAGCATCATGCTCCAGATGCCAACAGGTACGGGAAAAACCCATCTGTTGGCATCCATCATTTATGACAGTCTGAAGGAGAATGGGAAACGGTGTGTCTGGATTGTGGCACACCGCCGCGAACTGGTGGAGCAGATTAAGGAAACCATGGAACGATACGGTATTCCAAGCATCCCGAAGGAGGACGGAAGGGTAAGAGCTATGTCCATCCAATGGTTATCGCGTCATCTCACCGACCTTCACGAGACACCCAACCTTATCGTCATCGACGAGGCTCACCATGTACTGGCCAAGACGTATAAGGAATTGTGGCTGCGTCATCCCGAGGCAAAAAAATTGGGCTTGACGGCTACGCCCTGCCGACTGAACCGCAGGGGATTCACGGACTTGTTTGACGAGCTGATTACTTCGGATAGTATTGCCGATTTTATCCGGCAAGGATGGCTGTCAACCTTCGACTACGTATCCATCCTTCCGGGCAGCAAATCCCAACGATTGATAGACAACTTGTCGAAACGTGGGGCGGACGGTGATTTCCAAACGAAAGAAATGAATGAGGTGCTGAACCGCAAACCCTGTATCGAACAGTTGTACGAAAGCGTACGGCAATATGCCGACGGGAAGAAAGGCATCGTGTATGCCATCTGCATCAGCCATGCACGGAATATTGCCGATTTCTACCGGATGCATGGAATAAACACCGTGGCGATTGACAGCAAGACTCCGGCACGTCTGCGCAAACAGTTTATCGAAGACTTCAAGCGGGGCAAGACGCAAGTGCTGGTGAATGTGGATGTGTTCAGCGAGGGCTTCGACTGCCCGGACGTGGAGTTCGTACAAATGGCCCGCCCTACCCTTTCGCTGGCCAAATACTTGCAGCAGGCGGGGCGCGGATTGCGGAAAGCAGTGGGTAAAGACACTTGCATGCTGATTGACAACGTGGGGCTGTACCGCCTGTTCGGACTGCCCACGGCCTACCGGGACTGGAAGGCCATGTTTGAAGGACGGTTGGCCGGAAAAGGCTATCGCACCACTTGCAAGCCGGAATATATGGCTGCAAAGCAAGAAAAGGATCAAACGGCACGCCCCAATGAGCCGCTTGAAATGGTCATGTCACATGAACTGTTATGGGATTACCTGAACAAAAGCAAGTCTTCCACGGACGATAATAACACACCCCAGGAAATACTAAAACCATTCAAAGACCGCCAAACCGGCCTTTGGGGACTAAAATGCGGGCAGACCATCACCGCAAAGGCACAATATCCCACTTTGTTCGACGTAAAAGACAACCTTGCCGCCGTACGGTTCGAGGACTACCGTACAGGTATCGTAGACAAGGAGGGAAAAATACGGATGAAAGCCGACAGGTACAAGCGTATGAAATTCTTGCCGGACGACATCGTAGCCGTAACAGACCGGAATGACAAAACGTTCTACATAGATTTAAGATGTAACCGACACTACATGGACAAGCCGGTTGTGATGAAATTCGGCCAAATAGAAATACTCCAAACAGGCCGCATGTTCTACAGCCGCACGAAGCGTTTTTATGTGAACCGTTCGGGCATCGACCGGCACGATTTCTTTTCAAGAGGCTTTTATCTGCTCATTTACGACCCTTTTATCACTCCCGAATTTAAATATGTAGAAAGCATAGAGGACTCCTTGAACAAGGACTATGTTTGCATATTGGAAAATGACGAGGAAAGCTATTATCGGTTCTGCGGCGAACTGCCGGACGGAAGCATCGTGATTGCCGATGGAGAAGGAAGATACTATCATGCAGAAGCCGGTAAGGAAAAACGGTATATCGCCTGCCTGAACCCCGAAACACAAACGGAAAACTTCAAAGCGGCAGTATCAAAGTTGATAACTAAAGCAAAGGAACGTGCTGCCCAAAAGCAAGCGGACAAACAGCGTACGCAAGAAAAGAAACAGAAAGAACGGTTGGCCACCTTACAAAATGCTGTTCCGTTCAAGTCCGGACTGAAATGGGGACTGAAGTCGGGCGAGCGTATCATCGTACCGCCCATCTACCGCCGCATCCAAAAGCCGATAGGCTACTATTGTGCAATGGAAGAAAACCCGAACCGGTGGGGTATCATCATGTTGGACGGGAAAGTCGTGGTAGAAGCCCGATATATGAACGTGGAAATAAAAGACAACGGGACGGCCTGCCTGACTATCATACCGGGAAAGACAAAGACCGTAAAGCTATAAATCGTTCGGCAGGAAAATATGCGCCAAACAAAAAATCATTCTCAGCCAAACGAAAAATCGCTTGGCTGAGAATGATTTTTTGTTTTTACCTTTGCATATTGATTATTATGCGTATCTTTGCCACTGCAAAGGGGTGCTTGCCCGATTGGGACGGCTGAGATTATACCCTGTGAACCTGATGCAGGTAATGCTGCCGAAGGGATTGTGCCTGACAAGAGACATACATCACAGCATATTCTTCTCTCCCCTTTTGTCATAACCTTTATTAAGAAAAGGGTATATATGCAGAACTTACAATTTATCACACATTACACGGAACAGTACGGTTACGCCGATGCCGCACGCCTGGCACTGGAAGGCGGTTGCCGTTGGATTCAACTCCGAATGAAAGACGCATCGCCCGAGGAATGGATGCGGACGGGCGCGGAAGTGGAAGCTCTGTGCCGCCGGTATGGTGCCACCTTCATCTTAGACGACCATGTGGAATGGGTAGACGTTTTGCATGCCGACGGTGTCCATCTCGGGAAAAGCGACATGCCCATCGACGAAGCCCGCAGGCTTTTGGGGCAAGACCGCATCATCGGCGGAACGGCCAACACATTGGAAGACGTGATGTTGCATGCCGCACGGGGAGCGGATTACATCGGTTGCGGCCCGTTCCGTTTTACCACGACGAAAGAAAAGCTCGCCCCAACCCTCGGCTTGGAAGGGTATCGCCGGATCTTGGACGGCATGAAAAAGAAAGGCATTTCGCTGCCACTGATTGCCATCGGCGGAATTACAAAAGAAGACATCCCGGCGTTGATGGAAACGGGAGTGGACGGCATCGCCCTGAGCGGCACGATCCTGAGAGCCGGAAGTCCCACAGAAGAAACCCGGAACATCCTGAGAATATTGAACGTACAACAATCATAAAACAACAAATATATGGACGATAAAATCAAAATCACTTATCCGAGTTCGGAGAAAGTTTATATGACGGGCAAACTGCATCCGGAAATCAAGGTAGGGATGCGCAAAGTATTGCTGACCCCGACCGTCACCGTGGAAGACGGAAAACGGGCAGTCAAGGAAAACGATCCGATATATGTATATGATACCAGTGGCCCATATAGCGACCCGAACGTGAAGATAGACCTCAAACAAGGGTTGCCCCGTATGCGGGAATCATGGATTTTACAACGGGGCGATGTGGAACAGCTTGACGGACTGACATCCGAATACGGACGGATGCGCCAGGAGGACAAAAGTTTGGACCACTTGCGTTTCTCGCACATCCAACGGCCTTATCGTGCCAAGGCCGGACGGCAGGTGTCCCAGATGTATTATGCCAAACAGGGCATCATCACACCGGAAATGGAATATGTAGCCATTCGGGAAAACATGAACTGTGAAGAACTGGGGATAGACACTTATATCACGCCCGAATTCGTACGCGACGAAATTGCAGCCGGACGCGCCGTATTGCCGGCCAATATCAACCACCCGGAAGCGGAGCCGATGATTATCGGACGTAACTTCTTGGTGAAAATCAATACGAATATCGGCAATTCGGCCACGACTTCCAGCATTGAAGAAGAAGTGGACAAATGCCTGTGGAGCTGCAAATGGGGAGGCGACACGTTGATGGACCTCTCTACGGGCGACAATATCCATGAGACGCGCGAATGGATCGTACGCAACTGTCCTGTACCGGTCGGCACTGTACCGATGTATCAGGCGATGGAAAAAGTGAAGGGAAAGGCCGAGAACCTGACCTGGGAGCTGTTCCGCGACACACTTATCGAACAATGCGAACAAGGCGTGGACTACTTCACCATACATTGCGGCATCCGGCTGAAAAACGTGCACTATGCCCATGAACGACTGTGCGGTATGGTGAGCCGAGGCGGAAGCATCATTTCGCAATGGTGCTCTTATCACCAGAAAGAGAGTTTCCTATATGAACACTTCGACGACATCTGCGACATCCTGGCGCAATATGACGTAGCCGTATCGTTAGGCGACGGATTGCGCCCTGGAGCGATATTCGATGCCAACGACCGGGCACAGTTTGCCGAACTGGATACCATGGGCGAATTGGTACAACGGGCATGGGCGAAAAACGTACAGGCGTTTATCGAAGGGCCGGGGCACGTGCCGATGCATAAAATCCGCGAAAACATGGACCGGCAAATCGAAAAATGCCACGGGGCACCGTTCTATACGCTCGGCCCGCTAGTGACCGACGTGGCTCCGGGCTACGACCATATCACCAGTGCCATCGGGGCAGCACAAATCGGATGGTACGGCACGGCTATGTTATGCTACGTCACTCCGAAAGAACATCTCGGTCTACCTAACAAAGAAGACGTGCGTACGGGTGTGGTCACCTATAAGATTGCCGCACACGCCGCCGATATCGCCAAAGGCCATCCGGGCGCCACGGTACGAGACAATGCCTTGAGTAAGGCCCGTTACGAATTCCGATGGAAAGACCAGTTCAACTTGGGACTCGACCCCGACCGTGCTTTGGAATACTACAAGGCCGGAAATCATTTCAACGGGAAATACTGCACGATGTGCGGTCCCAATTTCTGCGCCATGCGTATCAGCCAAAACCTGAAGAACTGTGAGTTCGATCCGGAAGAGGAAGCACGTTTGCATGAAGAATAACAAAATCTGAAAGGGAAAGAATAAAAAACGGGCCGTTTGTCAAGTGAAAACACTGGCAAACGGCCTTTTTTCGGACTTATGGATTCACTTTTGTAAAACGAATGGTTTTTAAATGAAAAATAAAAGAAATAAAGGCCGGGCATACGTATGGCTATTGTTTTTTTGTTAACTTTGCAATACAAATAGCGACATTGTACCAATGAAATTGATATTATTGACGCCTCCGGACTTTTTTGTGGAGGAAGATAAAATACTCACAGCCCTGTTTGAAGAAGGTTTGGACCTCCTTCATTTACGGAAACCGGACACGGAGCCGGTTTATTCGGAACGCCTGCTCACATTATTGCCGGAAAGTCATCATAATCAAATTGTCGTACACGACCATTTTTATCTGAAAGAAGAATTCAACTTACGAGGTATACACCTGAACGGAAGGAATCCGGAACCTCCGGTAGGCTACAAAGGACATATCAGTAAATCTTTCCATCATATAGACGAGTTGAAAGCGGAAAAGAAAAACTTCAATTATGTGTTTCTCAGCCCCATTTTCGACAGTATATCCAAATCCAATTACACATCGGCTTTTGACATGGAAGTGCTGAAACAGGCTTCCGCACACGGTATCATAGATAAGAGAGTGATGGCATTAGGGGGAATCACTACGGAAAACATGGCCGTAGCAAAAGAGCTCGGATTCGGGGGAGTTGTGGTATTGGGTGATTTGTGGAATCGTTTCAACATCCATTCTACACTGGATTACAAAGAATTAATCAACCATTTCCGCAAGCTGCGCAAGGCAGCCGACTGACAAGACAAGCTACTTCTAAAATTAATACGTTATAGAGAGATGAGTGCAAATAATTCATTTATGGTTTTTTCGGGAACCAAATCCAAGTATCTGGCGGAAAAGATCTGTTCCAGTTTAGGATGCCCGCTCGGCAAATTGGTGATTACCCACTTTGCCGACGGAGAGTTTTCCGTGTCATACGAAGAGTCTATCCGTGGACGCGACGTATTCCTGGTACAGTCCACGTTTCCAAACTCAGACAATTTAATGGAACTCCTGCTGATGATCGATGCGGCCAAACGTGCTTCGGCTAAAAGTATCATTGCCGTCATCCCCTACTTCGGTTGGGCACGGCAGGACCGTAAGGACAAACCCCGCGTGTCCATCGGTGCGAAGCTCGTGGCGGATATGTTGAGTGTGGCCGGGATAAACCGGTTGATTACGATGGACTTACATGCCGATCAGGAACAGGGATTCTTCGATGTGCCGGTAGACCATCTGTATGCTTCCAGCGTATTGTTGCCTTACATCAAATCCTTAAACCTCAAGAATATCGTAATTGCGGCTCCTGATGTAGGCGGTTCGAAACGTGCAAGCACCTATTCCAAATACCTTGAATGCCCGTTGGTGCTGTGCAACAAAACACGAAGCAAGCCCAATGAAGTGGCCGACATTCAAATCATCGGCGAAATAAAGGGAGCAGACGTCATTTTGGTAGACGACATGGTAGACACTGCCGGAACCATTACCAAGGCTGCTAATCTGATGAAAGAAAAGGGAGCCGCCTCCGTGCGTGCCGTGGCCACCCATTGTATCATGTCGGGACCGGCTTCGGAACGTGTACAAGACTCTGCCCTTGAGGAACTGGTCTTCACCGACAGTATCCCTTATTCCAGCCGATGTGCCAAAGTCAAGCAAATCAGCATTGCCGACATTCTGGCTGAAACCATCAGACGGGTGGAGAACAACGAATCCATCAGTTCGCAATATCTGATTTAACCCGTATTTTTATTAATAAATACAATATTTCACAAGAAGGCCGCCACAGATTTCAAAATCAGGAATTCCGTGCGGCCTTTTTCTAACACTCACAAACTTATGAAAACAAAAAATCTGTTTATATCAGGCCTCATAGGCCTTTTCGCCTCTTGCTCGTCGCAGAACTGTAAAATAGAGGGAACAGTGGAAAATGCCAAGGACGGCGATACGCTGTATCTGGCACGAATGTCCGACGGTAACTTCACCCCAACCGATACGATTATACTGCAACAGGGAAAATTTACCCTCCAGGAAAAATGCGATTCTACCATCATTGCCAGTTTCTTCTTTTATGACCAAGAAAGCAATGAAGTCTACAGCAATATTTTCTTTATGGAAAAGGGAAACATTCAGTTGAATATCGGTCCGGAAGGAAGAGTGTCGGGAACAGAAAACAACGACATCTACCAAGAAATTACAGATTCCATTTATGCCCTTCACGAGCGGATGAGCAATATTTATGCACGACAGGCTCCGTCCGATACGGCAGAATACAATCCGGATGAGAAAACGGAACAAGAACTCGTGGCTTTGGAGCAGCAATCCAACCGGTTCGTGACTGAAAGTGTGAAGAAATACATAGATAAACCGGTCGGATATTTCCTCTTTCTTTCCTGTTATAATATGTTTACCCCGCAAGAGGTGCTCGAACTTTCACAGAAAGTATCATCACACTATAAAAACAGTAACGCGCTGAAATACATTGAAGAAGATGCCGAAAGAAGTAATATGACCTCAAACGGACAATCCTTTATAGACATCACCATACCGTCCATGGACGGAGGTGAACTCAAACTCTCCGACATCATCCGGGACAATAAGCTGACCTTGGTAGATTGTTGGGCCAGTTGGTGCGGCCCCTGTCGTGCAGAAATGCCGAACGTAGTGTCGCTGTATGAAAAATACCACAAGAAGGGACTCGAAATCGTGGGTATCTCATTCGATGAGGATGAAACCGCATGGAAAAATGCAGTAAAGACAATGCACATGACTTGGCCCCAAGCTTCGGAACTCCGTTCCTGGGACAACATCATGACACAGAAGTATGGCGTAACGTCTATCCCCTATACTATTCTGATAGACAGTAACGGTACTATCATAGGTCAACAACTCAGAGGTGAAGAACTTGAAAACACAGTCAAACAGTATTTGGAGTGATTTCATCGAATGTCAAAAAGGCCGTCTCCCAAAAGTAAGGAGGCGGCCTTTTTCTGTGTCTCATGCGAGAAGACGGAGCAAAACTAACGGACAATGACTTTCTGTGTCCTTACGCAGCCTTCCTGCTTCAAGCTTATCAGGTAAATGCCTTGTCCATACAATCCCGTATCCTTCACGCTGCCCGGCATCACGTTACCCTGCCACAAAACACGTCCGTCCAAATCATAAACGCGCACTTCCACTTCTTCGCTTCGTGCCGAAATCACACAAATCCGCCCGTTTTGCATTGTAGCCGACAATTCCAAGTCGTGCGTCGGTACATCTGCGATTGTATTTGGTTTATCAGAAAGCTGCACCGTGATTTCATCCGGACAATCCGTTCCGATAATGAGCGTCCCATAGTACCTTTCTTCCTCGTTGACCTCCACTTCCAAATCATAAGTACCGAGAGGCAACGCATAGGTATTCAGATAATAGTAATAATTCAGCGTCAACGTCTTACCCTCCTTAGACAAATACATAGGAAGAATACCGGACTCCGCCACACTATTGTCGGGCATGACAAGCCAAAGCCGGAACACCCTATATTGGCTCAAATCCACTTCCACTACCTTACCTTCATCGTCTACCTCAAACGTACCCTCCAAAGGCCATAAGCGGTGGTAATTCTCACCGACAGACACTAAACCGAACTCATAGTAATGTTTACCTTTCCGAAACATCACACTTTCTTGGTTTCTGAGTGTCATCATGCTATCCACCCGAATCTCAATGAATTTAACCTGTTCTGGTTGGTTCACCATTTCGAATGTCACTGCACGGAATTCCTCCGGATTGAATTGGATATCAACTTTCACGGCCTTATCAGCTATTTCAAAATAGAGCGTATCCCTGAAACAATATTGGTAGCCCACATAACAGGCCGTGTACTTTCCGGGAGGCAAAAGGCGGTCGCCATTCACACCGTCTTCGTCTTCTATTTCTTGCCCTTCCTTGAATACGGACACCCACCCCCTACCAAGCAATTCCTCTTGGTTTACAGTAAAGTCCACAGCACGGTAAGCACTGAAATCCATCGTCTCGGCCACGTCGTTCTCTTTGAGTTCCACACTGAAATCAACCGAAGCTACGTGGCCATCGAGGTCAGGGACACGAAGCCAACAACCGCTATAATCCCCCTGCGGCATCACCATGCAGCCTGCATACTCCACCGTGGAGGCGCTTTCGTCCAAAGCCATGGGGAAGGAATAATTCACACCACCACTTATATACACCGTAGGCTGGGACATGTCCCATTCATCACTGCCCTTTATCCTTAGGGAGAGGCGTTTGTACCCCTCGAAAGAGACAGTCTCCTGCAACATCCCCTCGTCCACCGAGACATTTTCCGTTATCGGCAAGTAGACACTATCGCCATGTGCCCAGTTTCCTCCCACTTCATAATAACAGTCCCCCGGTTCCAAAAGGAATAGCGTGCAACATCCGTCCGCATCGGTCTGGGAGGATGCTTCGTAGTCGTAGTCCGCTTGCCGCAGTGTTACGGGAAAGCCATTGGCCGGGCGACCGTTCTCATCCTTCACGAAAAACTTGATTCCATAATAATCGTCCTCATTAAAAGCATATACGATTGGGGCTTCATCATCCTCCAAGTTAAACGATTGTTCTTTGCCAAAAGGCAAAGCCTGCTGCCCATCTGCCGTTTGCAGTCCAACGACCCAATGGTGCTCACCCGACGGCATGAGCACGTCATGAACCGCCTCCTTGTCCAACGATACCTCCACTCCGTCTATTTCGGCTTCTCCACGGAACAAATAACCGTCGGGAGCAGTCAACTTGGCCGTAAGGTATGTGCCGAAATCATATTCAAAATTCACGTCTTTTCCGTCCAAAACAATATTGTCTTCCTGTACGCCGAGGATGTCCTTCGTTGTATTACTAAATAGAAGGGACATGCTTGCATTGGTATATTCCTTTTCTATAAGAACGCCATATACAATATCATCGCCATCTTCTGTGCCACTTCTTGGAAATGGATCCCATGCACCCCATCCCCCGCCATTGTAGTCTAATCGTGAGGAACGCGACAATATACGTTTTGCATTAGAAGTACCTATTTCCTTTGTGTTTTTCAGCCTGACTGTCAGCAGTGTCGTACCGACCAGATTCACATCTTCTACAACATCTTCATCCGAAACCTGAATACTCTTTCTCTCCGAAGGATAAAACGGCTTCTCATAATCGGGATCATAGCCATAATCACCGGGCATGACGTAAATTTCGCAAAAACCGCTTGCATCAGTGGCAAGGTCAACATCTAAACGAGGATTGTCTGCCGAACACAAATTTACGGACAAATTCTCCATGGCCGACCCGTCACGATCCGTAAACAGGAATCTCAGCGCACGGCTTTGGCTCAAATCAATATCCACGGTCACGTCTTTATTGACGACCTGATAGGCTAAGCTATAGGGAAAGTAACCCGGCGCCATGAACTCCATGGTGTAATATCCCGGAGTACGGTAAACGGCAGTGAACTTCTCAGCCGCAATTCCGTCAATTGTAGCATGCTCCACCGCGACTCCACCATACCCCCTGATGTTACCCAAAGACACTTTGTATTTTCCGTTCTTCGGGGCAACAGGCACAATGCCTTTCTCTTCTTCCAAGTTGACCTCTCCACTACAATCACCGAATACCGTGGTGTTAAACTCCCAGGATATGGCAGGAGCATCCCACCAAAAAGAAAGGATTCCATCATCTCCCATTGTTTTATACGTAGCGCCAGAGCTGCCCTTTGTAGAGACTTTCAAATCACAGCCTTTTACCTGCGCGACTTCCTCATCTGAAAGCCCCACCAGTTGGAACGTCACATAATAACCGTCCAAACTCACATTAACGGCAGAGGATGTACCATCCCAAGAAAAACGCACTGTCTCATAATTATAGTCTTTATAATACCGGAACGAATAGGTACCCGAACTTCCCAACCCTTTTATTACAAAATCACCGTTAAAATCAGTATCAAAGCTCTCGTTGTCGAACTGCACCGGCAACCCACTTACCGCAGCTCCCCGTTGGTCGGTCACATGAACCGTAACATCCCGTCCGAAAGTAGCCAAAGAGACCAGTAGCAGCATACATATCAAATAAAATTGCTTCATTTTCTTATGAATTTAATTAATAATGTGATGAATAAACACCATTGCCCCACACAGGATAAGGGCATGAGTCCAAAACGGAAGGAAGACAATAAAAAAGCGTGGACTCTTCACTTTGTCTGTCTTTTCAGGTATCGCCAAACACCATTGCTATCAAACAAGTAAAAGCCCACGCCTGAGGCGTGAGCATCAACTTTTACTCTTGATAGCTGTTTCTAAAATTTGGCGATTTTGAAAAAACAAGAATAAAGCTAACGCTTTTTATCTATATGTCTGTATTCTGTCTTGCTACATAGGCTATACGATTTATATTATGTGCAAAGTTAATACTTTTTTTATGACAAGAAAACTTTTACCGTACAGAAAATTGGATCGATACAATGCTTGTCTTTCCGGAGTTTTCCGGAACACGTTCTTTTCGGGGGTAACAGGATGCATTCCCCAAAGGGTTTACAAAAAACTCTTTCATCTTTCATATTATCGAATAACGCACTATCATACAATATATTACAAGATGAAAGATAGAAAGAGTATCTTTCAGGCTTCTTTCATTGCAGAGAGCGATAAAAAGTTCTCAGCCAAATGATTTTTCAATCTCAAGCGAACGATTTTTCATTCTGCGCCAAACGAAATGAAACGTAGCTGAAGGGTTCCTGAAACATCCTTCAGTCTGTAATACCAATATTATGAGAGGCTTACAGTATAACCTGAAAGATGAAGGGTGTTTTTACAGAAATCCTGGGTAGGAAGATTTTAAAGAAAAATCCCGGATGCACGACGTGTTCGTATGACGTAGACATCCGGGATTCGTTTATTGGGACAAGTCCTTTTTCAGAACCTATCAATTAAACCATTTCACATAGCAGAAGTCCTGACGGTGAGGCAGGTCCTTATTTTTCGGGAACATACGGTATGCAACCTTGAAACTTCCGGCATTATTGATGGAATGAACCACCTCGAAAGTAAACAGGTCACCCTCTCTCTTCACAACCTCCAACGGTTCTACCGAATAGATATGATCTTTACCATCTGCATCCGTGTGCAAAGTAACCAGTTCTACTCCAATAGCATCATCCAGTCCTTTTTCGTCTATCACGATACGAATCGTATAATCCTTCCCGCTTTCAATCGTTCCGTTTATTAATTCGTCACACTTGTCAGCCGATACGACTTCTATCTGATCCCACTTAGAGGCTACGGTTTCTTTCCATGCCGCAATTTCCTTTGCCTTGGCATAGTTGTCGGCTGCCAAAACTTTAAAGCGGGCAGCTTCTTTATTGTAGAACTTCGAATAATAGTCGTCCAACTGCCGCTTCATCGTATAATGGGGAGCAATGTGGGCTATTGAGTTCTTGATGGTCTTAACCCATCCGGCAGAATATCCCTTACTGTTGCGCGCATAGTACAATGGCAGAATCTCGTTTTCCAACAAGCTATAGATAGTTGCCGCATCCAACTGATCCTGATAGGCTTGATTGTCATACGTACGTTTCTCTGTCAAAGCCCATCCGGCGCCCTCACGATAGCCTTCGAGCCACCATCCGTCGAGCACAGACAAGTTCAGCACACCGTTCATCAAAGCTTTTTCGCCCGATGTTCCGCTGGCCTCCAACGGACGCGTCGGGGTGTTCATCCAGATATCGACACCACTTACTAAACGACGCGCCAACTGCATGTCATAGTTCTCCAGGAATATGATTTTACCCAAGAATTCAGGCCGCTGCGAGATTTCATAAATCTTTTTAATCAATCCCTGTCCCGCTCCATCGGCAGGATGAGCCTTACCGGTATAGAGGAACTGAACGGGATAGTGCGGATTATTCACAATCTTGGCCAGACGGTCGAGGTCGGTGAAAAGCAAATGCGCTCTCTTGTATGTGGCAAAACGACGTCCGAAACCTATCAGCAAGGCATTGGGATTGATTTTGTCCATCAAAGAAATCACACGTGAGGGATCTCCCTGATTCTTCAACCAGCTATCACGGAACTTTTCACGGATATAGTGGATCAGTTTCGTCTTCAACTCCATACGGGTTTTCCAAATCTCCTCATCCGAGACGTCAAAAATAGCTTCCCAAATGCTTTCGTTACTTTGGTCCTTCATGAAGTCTTTGTCGAAATGCTTCCGGTAAAGTCTTTGCCATGATGTCGAAGCCCACGTGGGGAAGTGCACACCGTTAGTTACGTAACCTACATGGCTTTCTTCCGGGAAATAGCCTTTCCATATATTAGCAAACATCTGTTGAGACACTTTTCCATGAAGCCAACTTACGCCGTTCACTTCTTGGCATGTGTTACATGCAAAAGTCGACATACAGAAACGTTCCGAATGGTCATCGGGATTCTGACGTCCCATACCGATCAACTCATCCCACGAAATGCCCAAAACCGACGCATAACCGCTCATATACTTGCTGAACAATCCCTCGTCGAAATAGTCGTGACCGGCTGGAACCGGAGTATGCACCGTATAAAGAGAAGAGGCACGAACCAATTCCAATGCCTGATTGAAAGAAAGTCCTTCCTGTACATAATCCAATAAGCGTTGGATGTTACACAAAGCGGCATGGCCTTCGTTGCAGTGGTATATATCCTTATGAATACCCAGTTTCTTCAACGTAAGTACGCCACCGATACCCAATAGTATCTCCTGTTTCAGACGGTTCTCCCAATCGCCGCCGTAGAGGGCATGGGTTATAGGCCGGTCGAATTCAGAATTCATATTGTTATCGGTATCCAAAAGATACAATTTAATACGTCCTACATTCACTCTCCATACGGAAGCATATACCTTATAATTCAAATAAGGTACTTCTACAATCATCGGGTTGCCATCGGCATCCAGTTGACGTTCAATCGGCAGGCTACCGAAATTCTGTGCTTCGTAATTTGCAATCTGCTGTCCATCCATGGACAAAGTCTGCGTAAAATAACCATAACGATAAAGGAAACCGACTGCACACATATCTACGTTGCTATCGGAAGCCTCTTTCAGATAATCGCCGGCTAATACTCCCAAACCACCGGAATATATCTTCAACACGTGATTCAGACCGTACTCCATACAGAAATAAGCTACAGACGGACGTGTCTTGTCCGGCTCTACGTCCATGTATTCACGGAATGCGGCATATACGTCGTTCATTTTACGTACGACCGAACTGTCTTTCGACAATTCCTCCATCTTCTCATAGCTGAGACGTTCCAGCAGCAACACCGGATTTTGTCCCACTTCGTCAAACAAGTCTTCATCCAAACTGCGGAACAGCACGCGAGCATCATGGTTCCACGCCCACCACATATTACGAGCTAACTCTTCGAGTTTATCCAGCTCTTTGGGAATCCTTGACTTTACATCTACTTGTTTCCAATTTGCTCCATTAGAACAACTTGCTTTAATTTTCATAGACTCTCAAATTAAATTTATAAAATATATTTGCAATATTCATGTTTATTCTCCCCTACGTTGCTTCGCTTTATGCAAAGCGATATCGTAAGCTTGATAATAGTATCGGATAAAATGCTTCCACAAAGCATGTTCCGATATGTCGGCAGCTTTATGGCGTATCTTTTCCGCTTCTTGCGGTGTGAAAGCAGCATAAGCCGTCACGGCATCTTTAATAGCGTCTGCCACTTCGGAAGAATTATAATCCGTCCGCCGTACGACTTGTACGCCATCGGTCAGTTCTCCATCTTTTCCCAACAACTGATTTACCCATAATCCGAAACCGGACAGATTGGTTGTAATGCACGGTACGTGGAAAGCCACACTTTCCAATGGCGTGTACCCCCACGGCTCATAATAAGAAGCATAGACGGTGAGATCCATTCCAATCAACAAATCATAGTAATGCATATTAAAAATACCGTCTGCTCCATCTAAGTAACAAGGAACGAATATCACCTTTACCTTATCGTCCGGCAGATTCCACATGTTGTATCGTTTCATGTAATCAATGACCTGGTCATGGGACATCTCATGTAGCCAATGGGTCAATAAAGGCCATTCCAACGGCGTGTCACAGGTCTTTCCTGAAGCAAGCCTTTCCTTTAAATCCTCACGGGGACAACAAACCCATCCGGGAACCTGTACAAAAGCCAGCACTTTACGCGTTAAATCCTTATTCCGCAAAGAACGGTTCATGGCTTCCATATACAAGTCAATACCCTTATTGCGAAACTCATACCGCCCGCTGGTCGAAATAATCATCACATCGTCATCGAATTCCGTACCCAACAATGCACCTGCCACTTCACGCAACTTACGACGAGCCTCTCGGCGCTTACGGGCAAACTGAGCTTTCGACGGAACGAAATCCTTTTCAAAACCATTCATCAGGACCACATCGGCCGGTTTGTCCAATAATTCCGCACACTCCCGGTTCGTCACCTCGCTCACAGTGGTAAAACAGTCCACATGATGAGCTGTTTCGCGCTCAATGGAATGCTTGGACTGTACATTCAGCTCCTGTGCCATCTGATTTCCATTGTATGCGAACAAATATTCATAAAGCGGTTTATGGTTCCCGGCAATGGAACGTCCGATGGTCGTAGCATGCGTCGTAAATATAGTGGCAACCTCCGGAACATGCTTCTGAATATACAAAGCTCCCAAGCCTGTCATCCACTCGTGAGCCTGATAAACGACATGTTCACATTGCCCCTTTAAAACATGATTATAATAGCTTTCGACGACCAGTCCGGCTGCATAAGAAAACATAGACGCTTCATCGTAGTCGCCATAAGCGTGAAGCGAATCTACTCCGTAGTCTTCCCATAAGCGGGTATATATATCGTTTTTTATAGCAAAGTAAGGTTGGAAATCCACCAAAACCGCAATGGGGTGCCCCGGAACATTCCACCGGCCTATTCGTACGTGCAAATTTTCATTTTCAGCCGTATCTCTCCAAGATTTCAACAAGCTTGCATCTTCTTCGAAAAGCGGGTTCTCTTTCTCTTTCCACACATCCGGACCGATAAACATGATGTGATCTTTCAATTTATCTTGTAATGTCTTTGCCCGAGTGGATAATACCGTATAAATACCGCCTACCTTATTACAAACCTCCCAACTCGACTCAAAAATAAAATTAGGAACATACACTTCTCTACTCATTTCTAACCTTTTATAAAACAAAGGCAAAGGTACGAAATTTACAGTAATCCCAAAAGGAAATGGCCTGTTATTAAACACATTTCATTAAAAATATTTTATAATCATAGAGAGTTGTTTGCAAACACAAGGGACAGAAAGAGTATATTCAAAAAAAACATTAAACCGTTTGGCATACTGACGAACATGATTTACCTTTAAATAAAAGTTACACGTATGATGAAAAAATATATCGTTACTTGTCTCATTGGTTTATGTACGGGTCTCACTACAGCCCGTTCTCCATTTAAATGCACGCTTTACGACCGTGAAAACAAAATTTATCTTCATTTGGACTTGTATGAAGAAAGCATCAATGTACCGGGAATGGAAATGTTCGGTCCCATGAACGGATATATGAACGGAAACGTGTACGGTATATGGATGATTACTTCTTCCAAGATTGAAAATGAGAAAACCGCCACATTCAGGCTGTCCAATGATTTGGGTTCGGAAACACAAGAAGTCAAACTGACGGTAGAAAACGATTCCACATACTTGTTGGAACAGCAAGGGGGGACGGTTATCAAAAAGGTCGTAAACAAGAAACTGGTCAAAATACCACGCAACTTGACATTCAACCTCCAACGATAGAATCTACAAAAAAACAGGAAAAGCCTTATTTAAAGTCTCTTCCTGTTTTTCCGTAACAAACCGGATTACTTCTTCTTGAATTGGAATCCTAATTGCATGCCATCGTATCCGCTGGCAATATTACCGATCATGTTCAGTGTACTATTACCGGTCATTGTCGTTATATTCGTCAAGAAGTCGAGCAATTTATCCGCCTTGAAAGTGATTTGCATCTCGTTGCTCTTCAACGCAAGGTTTGCTGTGACCGGACGGCTCAGCAGTCCTTTGCGCTTCAAGGTTATCTCATTGTCCTGGACAGTATAAGTTCCCGTTGAATTCCGTGACCCGATGGTCATGGTATATGTACTATCTCCGTCGAACGAAATATCAACTTTGCCTTCCTCGAAACCGATTTTAGCGAGATACTTCTGCAACGTTTTCTCCGCAGTATTCGTCATCAGACTTCCCCCGGCTTTCTTCAAGAGGTTGGAGGATTCGAACACCACAGCCGGGCTTTCATACGTCCAGTCTCCTTTCAAACTCGAATTTTCCACTTTGGCTGTCCCAATCAGATTCTGGAATATAGATCCCAAGACATTACCCTTCTCTTCTGTTTCGGTTTGTTGGGTTTCCGTCCCCTTATTACCCCCCAACACATTCTTCAACAAGTTACCCAACTGCGCAGATGCAGTCGTGGTAAACAACAGACCGCAACAAACTACAATCCATTTCAAACTCAATTTTTTCATTTTGCTTTATTTTATCGGTTTTCATTTAACAACTATCTTGACGGCCTTATCCTCCGTACGCAGGATGTATATGCCCGGATTAAGGTTAAGCATTTCCTCCCGTGAACGGGCAAGCAACACGCCGTGCAGAGAATAGACCTCTACACTGGCTCCATCTTCCGCACTCACTTGCCGTACGGCATCCGCAGGCAACCGGACATACCCGTAATCGGAAAACTCCGAATCTTCGTATTCATCGTCCAATGCCGAAACGCCATAGGCATACGACTGATATCCGGTATCGTCCAACCGGACTGTGCAACAGGTTTCACTAAGAGAGTCGGCAACGAATACCGGATGCTCGGTCCACTGCTCATCACCGGAAATTCCGTACACTTTCACCGTATAAAACGTAGCGTTCTCCGAAGGACTCCAACTGAATTTAAAGCTATTTGAAGCCATCTCCACAGCCGTTTCCACTACCGGAGCCTCCAACCGGCCCTTAGGCTTATACTTCAATACGATGTCCCCATTCTCCAACTCCCGGATTTGGGTAATAGGTTTGTTCATCCACGTTCCTGTGAAAACAAGTGATGCCGGTGTAGTCTCATTTGTCAGGGCTGTATTTCTCTCCGTTCCGGGATAAGGTTGTCCTCCCAATGCGTTCAGCAAATCAGCCGAACTTTCTGCATTGTACGGACCTACATAGCGGTTATTGGCCGGAATGAAACTCATACGTTGATGTGTGGCATTCGTATTCAGCATATTGTTCTTCCATGCCGTCTCATCATAGTCGACATGCACCACCAACATTCCATGGCCCAACTTCATCAATCCATTGTCCCAACCCACGTGCTGACGGTTCTCCAACACGTAATATTCATCCGGATTTGCCTCATTGACGACTTTATAGCCTACCCCACCCGCTTCCAACGGACGTAATCTGACCGTAATACTACGTTCCAACACCGTCAGCGGACGCCAACCCAACAAGTCGCGTTCGTATGCAGTCAAACCACAAGGTGTCTTTCCATTGTCGCAATAATTACCGGAATCCATCAACGACCAATATGACATGCCCAATGCGGTATAGTTCGTATCATATTCGTCCGGCAAGCCTAAAGCATGAGACACTTCATGGCACATTGTACCGATACCCGAAGGCTGATTGCCCGAACTGCCTTTTGAAAGTTCACTGCAACACGCTGTCACGGACACCGTAACCCCATTAATCGTCATCGGGCGGATCATCTCTTTCGGCCAAATGGCATCTTCCGTCACTCCGGGATCCGATTCCGGTAAACCGGCATATATGAAAAAGGCCAAATCCACAGTGCCGTTTCCATCATTATCGAACCGCGTTTTAAAATCAGAAACCAAAATCGTGGCCTGTTCCAAAGCCTCGCTGCAAAATTCTGAAAAACGGATATCTTTGGCACCCGATGGTGAATTTTCTCCATAATAAGCCATCGGTTTGTCCAATGTCACCGGGCCGATCACTTCAAACTCCGGAAGAAACAGACTGTCGCTCTGTTGGGCAAAGTAATCGCGTACAGCCCCTCTGCTGCCCGCCCCCGTGTACAAGATGCCGTCTCTCGTCCCGTTGCAATACTTATCATAATAATCGGCTATTCCCTTTGCCGTTTCCGCCACCGTGAGCTTTTCATCGCTGAAGTTTACCAGTATGACCGGTATCCGAGGACTTCCCAATGGCTTTATCGCCATCCTATCCGGGGAACTTGCCCGCATAGCGCGTACGGTCGCTGTTTTCTCTTTATCCCGTAGCCGCAATGAAGTTACACGAAAACACCCGGTTTCCTCCTTTTCTACCAAAAAGCCCTCCTCATTCACATAATAACTTCGATATTCGTCACCGCAAAAACGGATATTCTGAAACGTACCGTCACTCATTTGAGCACGGAATACATGAAAACGGGCGGGGACAGCATAAATTTGTGCAGACAGCGTCAAAAGCCCCAAAATATGCAGTAATCTCATAAAATCTTCATTTGTAGGGCAAAAGTACAAAACTTTTTTATGATTCTTTCATCATAGACTTTTTTTTCTTTCACAGAAATTCACAAGCCCCGCAAGAAAACTTCATTCATCGGACTCCACCGTTTCTGCATTGAGGAGTCCCTGCGCCTCGGCATTCAGATAAAAACGGCTCCGACTCAAACGCTCTTTCTCATCTTGCATAGCCTTAGCATAAAGTTCTCCGATGATGCCGTCCGCCAAACCTATGGTAGGTACATACACGTAGTCCGAATGAATGCAGTCGGCAATAATCAGGAATATTTCTGCCGCCGGAACGATCACATCAGCCCGGTCCGGTTTCAGCCCGAAACGATCCATACGCTCTTCTACCGACAGCGGTTGCAGGTCGTTATGCAAACTACGTAAGGACGTAATCGGCAATTTAAGTTCTTTCTTGCTTTTTTCTTCCGCCAGACGGAACAATTTATTGATGTTGCCCCCGCTACCTATAATATTAATAGGTCCGTAATTGGCATACATACCCGCCATATCCGCTTTAAGCCCGTCTACAATCCCATCTTTTACCGCACGGTTCAACAACCGGATCGTACCGATGTTATAGCTCATGGAACCCACCAACCGGCCTTGGTGTATCAAAGTGATTTCCGTACTTCCTCCCCCCACATCTACATACATAAAGGTTCCTTCCTTATTGGGAAGTTTCTCTATATGGTTTCCATACAGGATGCCGGCTTCTTCTTTTCCTTCGATTAAATCAATGCGTATCCCCGTCTTCTTTTCTATCTTCTTGATCAAGGCCTTGCCGTTCTTAGCGTCGCGCATAGCGCTCGTAGCGCACGCCCGATAATCGACCACATCGTACATACGCATCATCTGCTTGAACCCCTTGATCATGCGCATCATCATCTCGGCACGCTCTTTCCCGATCTTACCCTTCGAGAACACATCCATTCCCAGACGCAAGGGATAACGGATGAACAACACTTTCCTGAACTTTGTTTCTCCCAATGGATTATGATCGATGTTCTTAATCAATAACCGGGCGGCATTCGTACCGATGTCGATAGCCGCAAAATTCATTCCTTCCATCATAGTCATTCGTTGCTTTTATCGTTTTGCTTTTCCGCCACTTGTTTGGCGTAATAATCATATAACCGTTCCTGTGAGCGGAATGCTTCCGCACCCTCTGTTCCCTCGTAAAACATATTATGCCCCGTCCCGTCTACGATACGCCCTTTCCGGTTGTCCATCATGCCCCATTCCACAATCCGCTTCAATTCGGCACGAACGACCGGATGGTAAACCGGAGCCATCACTTCTATCCGATGGTCCAGATTACGGGGCATCCAGTCGGCACTCCCTATAAAATACCGTTCGTCCCCTCCGTTGCAGAAAATGAGAATCCGGCTATGTTCCAGATAACGGTCTATGATTCCGTGAATACGGATATGGTCGCTTTTCCCTTGTATTCCTGTCACTAACGCACAATTCCCTCTCACGAGCAAATCGACCTCCACTCCGGCTGCAGACGCATCATAAAGTTTCCTCACGACATCTTCATCCGTGATATGGTTGATTTTAACCTTTATATAAGCTTCCTTTCCTTGCTTTTTATTTTTGATTTCCGTCTGTATCATAGCCAGAATATTCTTTTTCATGATATTCGGCGAAACCAGCAATTCTTTGAACTTCACAGGAAGAAAAGGTTTTTCTATGAAACGGAACACATTCGCCACATCCTTTACAATAGCAGGGGCGGCCGTCATCAACATGCAATCCGTATAGATTCGGGCGTTTCCTTCGTGAAAGTTCCCGGTTCCGATGCAGGCAATGTCGCGTCCGCCACTCATCTCCACCCATAACAGTTTGGAATGTACCTTCAACCCCTCTACACCGAAAATGACATTGATGCCTGCATCTTTCATACGCTTGCTCCATTTTATATTGCTGGATTCGTCGAAACGCGCCAACAGCTCGATTACCACCGTCACTTTCTTCCCGTTTTTAGCCGCAGCAATCAGAGCTTCCACTACCTTGCTGTCTTTAGCCAAACGGTAAAGAGTAGTCTTGATAGATTTGACACGTGGGGAAATTGCAGCCTCACACAGCAACTGGATATAATGGTCGAAAGAATGATAAGGCACATGCAGGAAACGGTCTTCTTCACGAATCAGGTCCAACATGCTTCGTGCACCGGCAAACTCCGGTAAAAGCAACGGTTTCCATGCCGGATATTTCAAATCGCCACGGCCGCAATCCGGAAACTTCATCAGGTCTTTATGGTTCTGGTAACGTCCGCCGGACAAGGTCGTATCGAATTTGTCAAGCGACAGGTTCAGCATAATCTTGCGGTATAAATCCTTCGGCATGGAAGCATCGAAAACAATCCTCAGGGGCTGACCGTTCTTACGGCTTTTCACCGCACGCTGCACCCGCTGCAATGTCCCGGCATCCGACTCATTATCCAATTCCATCTCCGCATCCTTCGTGAACTTGAAAGAATAAGCTTCGAAATGATCATAGTCCACGCTGACAAATATCATAGGCAGGCAATACCTTATCACATCGTCAATATACATGATATAATGCGTATCGTCTTCCACCGGAAGTTCGAGAAAACGACCGAACTTCTCCACCGGAACCCTGATAAGCGCATATTCTTTCTTAGGCTTTTTAGCTTCGTCATACCAACGGGTCAGTTTCACGGCCAAATAAATCGTATCGTCGGATTCATTAGCCAACCGCTCCGCCTGCGACAGCCATATCGGATTGGTAAATCCGGCCAGACTGTTCCGGAAATACTGGCGGATAAAAGACCGCTGCGCCTCGTTCAACTGTTTTTCATTGACAAGACGAATTTTCTCTTTTTCCAACTCTTTTGTCAACTGCCCGACAACGTGTCCAAACTCTTTATTATACCGGTTATTCAACTTGTTGATGATCTTGATGGTATGACGGGCTTCTTCTATCTGGGACTTCATTTGCTTCACGTCGCTCTCGGCAATACGCGTCAGCGTAGCCATCCGGACACGGAAAAACTCATCCAGATTATTGCTATATATCCCCATAAAACCCAAGCGTTCCAATAAGGGAACCGATGTGTTCTGGGCTTCTTGAAGGATTCTGTAGTTAAAATACATCCAACTTACGTCACGCGGAATGACGTCTATCGACTTTTTGGGTTCCATACGCGATTCATTAAAATGCGATACGACAAATATAGAATAAATATGATAAATAATAAAAGCTTCTAACCGGAATTTTATAAATAAAAATCCGGTTAGAAAACTTTTTAAGGCAGGTTATTGCTGGAAACGCTTGAATGCACGCAAATAATGCCTCAAGTCACTGAGCAGCTCTTGCGTCTCCTGCAACAGGTTCAGATAAACCAAAGAAACTTTCAAGCCCTGTGACAAATCCATCTGTATGCGGTCTTCCTGCGCCCGGCGCATCTCGGAAAGCTGCTGCTTGTAAGCCTCTTCTTCGGCCAGCAACGCGTCGATATGCTCATAGTCCCGGTCTTCCACGATACGTTCGCTCCGCATCAGGTAATCCACTATCTTTTTCTTGACCGGCAGAATCTCCTCTATGCACTCTCTCGAAAGCGGATTGAAATTATTGTCCACATGCTCCTTGCAAGGCTCGGACATACGTTTCAGGCAATAAAGCATTTGCTCTCCGCTGTTGGAAGCCAAATGGAACCATGTGTTCTTTTCCAAAGAAATCCGCTTGTCGATACGGCGCATGCCCACCAATTCCCTTTGGCGCAGTTTTTTACGGCGCGATTTCTCAGCGTCTATACGTTTCACCGCACGGCGCAACGTCTTCAAGTCTTCGTCTACGAATCCGTTGACCACATCTTCATACGTCTTCCAAACGAAATCCAGCATCTCCTGCTGGGTGGCGCAAACATGCTTCTTCAGCAAGCCCCAGCATTCCGCCTTGTCTTTCGCATTCATAATACCCTTAAAGAGTTGTTCCTCGTAATCGGTCTCGTCCTTCCGTTTTGTTGAGATATTGCTTTTAATCAGGATGAACACGGCCACAAAGACAAACAAGGCCATCACCACCGCACCACCGTAATACATGGCAATCGTGACCAACGCACAGGCTGAGAAAGCAATACCGGCCGTAAGGAACCATCCGCCGATGACGTTCAGCACGCCCGTGATGCGGAACACCGCGCTTTCACGCGACCATGCGCGGTCGGCCAAAGAAGACCCCATGGCCACGATGAAAGTCACGTAAGTGGTAGAAAGAGGTAATTTCAACGATGTCCCCAACGCTATCAGCAGACCGGAAAGCACGAGGTTGATAGAAGCACGCACCAAGTCGAATGCCGCTCCCTGAGCCAAAATAGCCTCATCTTTGTTAAAACGGGCATCAATCCATCTCACCAAAGGTTTTGGGGTATATTTGGAAAAGAACTCGTTCATATTGTTCGCCCCCCTCACGATGCTGCGCGCCACGCGTGAAGAACCGAACATCTCTTCGCCTTCGTCCTGACGCGACAAATCCACGGAAGTCTTCACCACATTCTGTGCCTTTTTAGACGTGGCCAAGGCATAGACCATCACCACACCAGAAAGGAACAGGAAAATAAACGGTGTCTTGGCACTTTCATTCAGCGAACTCATCATAAAAGTATCGGCCTGCCCGGCACCGTTTGCGGCAAAATCCTGATAAGCCGAATAAGCAGCCAACGGCACACCGACGAAATTCACCAGGTCGTTTCCGGCAAAAGCCAAAGCCAAGGCAAAAGTACCCATAAAAATAACAATCTTGAACACATTGATTTTGCACCAATGGAACACCTGCATCAAGACGGTGCTTACCACGAAACACCCGCCCACCAGATACATCGTATTTTCTTTTATCCATGCGTTATATTCCGGAGTCATGAACGAACTGTCCTTCAATCCTTTCAGCAAAGCAAAATAAAGGATACACGTGGTGGCAATCCCCCCGAAAAGCCCTATTTTCCATTTCAACTTGGAAGTATAGTTAAACGTAAAAATCAAACGGGACAACCATTGTACCACCGTTCCGAAGATAAAAGCCACTGCCACGGAAAGGAATATACCCAAAATCACAGAAAGGGCCTTGTCCGTATTCAACAGATCGGCAAAGCCCAAAAGCCCGGTCTCGTCCGTGGCTATTTTCAACAACGAAAGGATGAACGTACCGCCCAACAATTCAAAAACCATAGAGACGGTGGTAGACGTAGGCATCCCCAACGTGTTGAAGACATCCAGCAATACCACATCCGTCACCATGACTGCCAGGAAAATACAAAGCAAGTCGTTGAAACTGAACATCTGCGGTTGGAAAATCCCATGCCGCGCAATGTCCATCATACCGTTACTCATCGTAGCTCCCACAAACACCCCGATCGATGCGATAATCAAGATGGTGCGAAAGCGTGCGACCTTCGCTCCGATAGCCGAGTTCAGAAAGTTCACGGCATCATTACTCACACCGACCACCAAGTCGAAAACGGCCAGCATGAACAGGAACACGATAAAACTAAAATAAACAATTTCCATAAGTTAAAAATATGTGTTGATAATTCTTTGGGTGCAAAATTACAGACGCGAGATGTAAGGTGTGTGTCATTCATGTTAAGATTATGTTACAATCCGACAGAAATCACTTTGCAATTCTTTATAACACTGAAAAAGAGGAACTTGAATCTCTCGAAAAAATCTCCGCACAAACGAAAATCAATCTCAGCCGAATGAAAAATCGTTTGGCTGAGATTGATTTTTCGTTTGGCGCACAAAATCCGGCAGGTTTCAGGAAGGGGACGAAAAAAGCTGTTGTCCCGGGATATTATAAGTATTTTTGAGTTAACTTTGCAGCCGGAAAATAAAACGTACGATGAAAAAGGTATTTCTTTTTATAGCCGGTGCCTGGATGGCATGGGCAAGCCATGCCGAAGGAAATAAAGGCAAATGGTGGCAGGATATCAAGCAAAACACGACATTCGGCGGCTACGTCATCGGTAAGGCTGCATTCAACGACCAGGATTTGGACAATAAAAACGAATCGCATTCCACCTTCGACATCCGCCTCATCCGGGCATACGTCAACGGCAAAGTCTGGGATTTCAGATACGGGCTTCAAATGGAAATGAACGGCGTATCCGGAAGCAGTGCGGAAAAAGGACCTCGCGTATTGGACGCTTGGGCGGAATGGGAAAAATACTCTTTCGTCAAAGTAAAGTTCGGCCAGTTCAAACGTGGCTTCACTTTCGAAAACCCCATGAATCCTTGGGATATAGGTTTCGGGGCATACTCCCAGGCTACGACGATGCTGGCAGGCATGAACGACCGCGTAGGGGAACATTCCTGCAACGGACGCGACTTGGGGCTTCAAGTGCAAGGCGATTTGTTCAAATCTCCCGACGACGGTCACAACTGGCTGCATTACCAATTAGGAGTGTACAATGGGCAAGGGGTGAACCACGCTGACCGTAATGACAACAAAGACCTCATCGGCGGACTTTGGCTCTCGCCCGTAAAGGACTTGTGCATCGGTGCTTTCGGATGGGCCGGGGAATACAGCAAGGATGCCAACGGCAAGAAAATCACCGTAGACCGTAACCGTATGGCTTTCGGCGTGAAATACGAATCGCGCTGGACCGTGCGCGGGGAATACGTAACTAGCCAGGGACACAAGATTTCGGACTACCGTGTGGCTGACGACGGGACAACGAGCGTCAGCGGAAAGGACAAGGCGGACGGCTGGTATGCCACAGTGGGAGCCCCCGTCACCTCAAGATGCAAAATATACGGCAAATGGGATGTCTATCGCGACCGGAAAGACAATGCAAGCCGGAAAAGCATCTACAACGTGGCCGTAAACTACTATTTCTATAAAAACCTGAAGATACAGGCCCTTTACGGTTTCGTGGAAGACAAAACATACGCCGGAGACCAACATTGCAACACCGGAGAAATCCAGTTGTACTGGCGTTTCTGACCACTGCAAACGAAAGCAAAACAGAAATAAAAGGGCTTTCCTAATGGTTATATGCCGGGAATCTCCTATTTTTGCAACCAAATCGACCCATAATATGAAAAGAAGTTTTTATTTTATCCCCGTATGGGCTGTCATGGCTTTCGCATTTCTTTCGTGCGGCGAAGACCGTACGTATGAGTTTCTGGCCAAGACGGAAGTGGATAATTGGATTGAAGCGCAAATGCGGGAGATATACCTTTACTACCGGGAGATCCCCCAACTGGAAACGGAAGATTACTTCTCTCCCGCCGAAGAGTTTTTCCCGAAGCTTCTGGCTTCGCAGGACAAATATTCTTATATAGAAGTACCCACGGAGACGGATGCTGGCGCGGAGGTAAAGTTCCGCAACGCCATTCAAACCGTAACTTACGGTTTCGATTTCGTATTGACCGACGACCCGACGGGAAGTTCCAGACAAGTGGCACGCGTGTTGCAAGTGTTGCCCCAATCCCCGGCTGCCGCAATCGGACTGCAACGGGGCGACTTTATCACAGAAGTCAACGGAAACAATGTCAGCAGTAAAAATACCGGCCTTCTGGAAAACGGGAATGGAACGGTACTCACGGTTTCCACCCTTTCGGCCGACGAAGAGACCGGCGACTTGGTTTGGGACGATGAAGCGACAGAACTTACACTTCCGGCTGCCGTCCACATGGAGAACAATCCCCTCTTCCTTTACAAGGTCATCGAGCAGGACGGAAGGAAAACCGGTTATCTGGTATATAATGAATTCAAGGCAGGCATAAACGATGGCGACGCATCCTATCTGGAACAAATGCTGCAAATATTCCAATGGTTCAAACAACAAGGAGTGACCGATTTTATCCTGGACCTACGGTACAACCAAGGCGGACAGGTGACTTGCGCACAGCTTTTGGCCTCTTTGCTGGCTCCGGCCGGCAGTCTGGGACAGGAGTTCGCCCGTTTTGAATTCAACGACAAACGGCAAGACTCGAACTACAGCCTGAACTTTCTCACGGAATACGCGAATTATAATCTGAACCTGAACCGGCTTTTCATCATTTCGGGATTGTACACCGCTTCGGCATCGGAAATGATGGTGAACTGCCTGCGCCCTTACATGACAGTCAACCTTTTGGGCACAAAAACCTTGGGTAAAAATGTGGCGATGACGCGTATCGACAGTCCATACGGCTTCGTCATGTATCCGGTAACCTCCACCGTGCTCAACAAAGAAGGGCAGTCGGACTACGCAAGCGGCTTCACCCCAGAGTATATCATATCCGAACTCAACTATTATCCATGGTATGAACTGGGTGATCCGAACGAGCTTCTCCTGAAAAACGCGCTGCAATGGATGGCCGGCGACGTACCGTCGGATGCGGAAAACGTCAGCGAACCCGAAGAACCGGAAACTCCGGAGAGTCCGGCTTCCCTCCGCCTGCCCCGCAAACCGGCATTCGGTTATTCTTCCATCCTCGGCAAAAAAGCCCCGATGGCAATCTTGCCCGAATAAAATCCTGTATATCAAAAAGACAAACAGATGATGAATATTTTAGTTTCGGAAGATATCCGGACGGTATGTCCGGAGTTTGTAGGTGCAGCCTTGGAAGCACATATCACCAATACACCCTACTCCGCTCCGCTATGGGAGGAAATCAAGACGTTCCAAACCGATTATTGCAGAAAATACACCACGGAGTCCATCAAGGAAATGCCTCCTATACAAGCCACCCGCTCCGTTTATAAACGCTGTGGAAAAGACCCGAGCCGTTACCGCCCTTCGTCGGAAGCCTTGGTACGCCGCATGCTGCGGGGATTGGACTTATACCAAATAGACACGGCTGTGGATTTAATCAATCTGGCTTCCATTGCCTACGGTTACTCCATCGGCGGATTCGATGCCGGGAAAATAGTCGGCGACACGCTTGTTTTGGGCATCGGGCGCGAAGGGGAAGCTTACGAAGGCATCGGGAGAGGCCCGTTGAACATCGCCGGACTGCCGGTTTACCGCGACAACCAAGGCGGAATCGGTACCCCCACGAGCGACCATGAACGCACGAAACTCACCCTGTCCACCACCCACCTGTTGGCATTGGTCAACGGATACGACGGCAACCGCGAACAAGTGCTGGCCTGTGCAGAGTACATGCAGGAGTTGTTAAAGAAATATGCCGGTTCGGACGGGGGAAACATACAACTTTTCGAGTGACCTAAACTCCAATGGGACAAACCGGAAACACAAAAGTATCGCGGTTTGCCCCATTGGAGTTGCCGGCATCAAAAGGATTTAGTAATAAACTATCGTCTGTATCTCCTTAAATATAGGTTGGCCGTCCACATACACCATACGTTCGGTCCAGTTTCCATGCTCATCTGTCTTCACAGCACGGATTTCACAACCATCGTAGTTCCAACTGTCACCCCCATAATCCAACGAGAAATCCATGGATTCCGGCAACGTGGAATTTTCCCCGTAACGGAAAGTTGCCTCGTAACTCTCTCCATTTCCGTATGCTACAAACGGCGGCGTCGTGCTGCCATACACGACATGAAACGGCACGCCATCCATATTTATTGCATATTGGCAGTCTATAAGTCCTGCCGAGAATTCTCCGGCCCTGAAATTCCCCTCGTAACGGATGCCGAATTCCCCGTCCTCACGTGTGTAAGTGGCCTGAAAGGGTTGACCGTAACGTTTTCCGTTCACCGCCACCTTTTTGCCATCATAAGTATAAGTGAATGAATCCACCTGTTCCAATTTTCCCACAGTAGATTTCTGCCCCTCGTAGTAGGTTATCTTCCCGTCGGGCGAAAAGCGCATGATGTTGCAGAAATTGCAAAGCGGGTGGTTGCCATCCTCCTCTTCTTGCAGCGACTTCATCATATTCTCGGGGTAGACACGAATCAGCCTCGCCTGCTTGACATTCCCTTTCAGCATATAGATGTCGCGTTCCGTCATCTTAGCCCCTTGGATTCCCGCGCTCTTCTGCAACTCCAACACACGGTCGTAAGCTCGCAACTCGCCTTCTTCCGTCACCACAAACTCATAAGGCTGTTCCAAAGGCCCGGCATTGGCCATTTGTTGAACCAGGGGCTTATCCTCGGAATAGGGATAGAGATAATGCGTGAAGCTGATGCCATCCTTATTGGGTATGCCTGCATAAACATGGCTCGTATGTCCCCTCAGGCCGCTCTCCCCATCTGGTTCGGTATAATCGGTAACCTGTAACACCACATACCCTTCTCGCTCGGAAAGCGTGCCCATGCTATAGGACACAGGCAATGGCGCTTTCCCCATATATTCCCCTAACATCGAACGGGAAAAATCACGGAGAGCCACCTTGCGGACAAACTTATCCGATATGGCACCCGACACGGACGGAATACGGAAATTTACCCAACCGTTGCCTGCAACCCAGCCCGTAAAACTGTTTACAGAACTTACCTTGCCCACAACCTTTCCTGTGACCGGCTGGCTGCGTACATTGACATTATCACCGGTCACTACATAGTAATCTTGCGCTTGAAGCGCGGCGGTACAACAAAAAGCCGCCATCAAAAACATCTTTTTCATTATATATAAGTATTAAAGTCTTTACTCATGAATCTACCGTGCCAACGAATAGCCTTTCATGCTCACCGAATAAGAGGGGAAGAAAGTGATACCGATGTTCACGTTCATGTCCGTGGCAAAACCGCCTTTCGTACCGGGCTTCATGGGCGGCATTCTACGCACAAACGTAAGGGCGGCCTCATCCAGATGTTGGAGGACACGCTTCTTCAAACCTACATTCGTCACCTGTCCCGAAGACGAAATCCTCGCTGTCACGATTATTTCACCATAGCCCGCCGTGGCAATGGCCGGTCGGCGGGGGCGCGGATTCCGTTGAAGATAACGCTTGCCCTCGTCGGTCAACATCGGTGGTTCCACCACATTCGACAACCGCTCCCGCTCGTCATATTCGGCTTTGACCGTGTGATACAAATCTTTGGCAGGCTCGTACCCCTTGGCCACAAGGCGATCCAAGATAATGAGGGCATCGGTGATGCTTGCACGTCCGCTTTCCCCATTCTTATAATAATAGGTGTTGTATTTGCTGCTCCTCTGCATCTTCTTCACATCTTCTTCCCCCGTACCCCGCCCGTAATAATACAGTTCGGCAAGCGTCAAAAGTTCGGATTCGGTATACTTGGCCTCATCCTTCGTAAGGTAATCGAAAGCCTTGCCGTAATCCACCGGCACCACTTTACCTTCGGCGTATATCATGCCCAATGTACCTGCCATAGCATCCACACCGTTATTGTAAATCAAGTCCATCCCGTACACCGACATTTCATATTGTCCCGATTTCCAATGATAAACCGTTGTCAGCCATAGAGCATACATGCAATCGGAATCCATTTGGAAGGCTTTCTGGTATTCGGCCATCGCTTCTTCTCCCTTTCCTTCCCTTTGGTACATTTCGCCGCGATAGCAGTGTGCCAACGGACACTTGGCCTGTATGCCCTTGGCGAACATGTTCATGGCTATCCGGCGGTCGGCTTTCACGCCGCGCCCGTGGGCGTACAAGTCGCCAAGCACGGCCATGGCCAAGCCTTCGCCTTGCTTGGCAGCCCGCTGGAGTTTGGGTACAGCGTCCTCATAGTTCTTCAAAAGGCAATCTGCGAGTCCCATATTCAAGTCGAAGTTTTTCGTGTCATATCCTATCAATTCGGAATAAGCTTCCGGATAGACGAACGACATGGGGAGGTTCTCTCCTTCTTCCTGTGCCACGCTCTTTCCCACGAACAGCATGCACATCAAAAGCGTCAGGCACAGCCTTGTCCTTATTCTCAAAGTTTTCATGGTCATTTCCTAATTATAATGTGAATACCTTCATTGTCCGAACTCAATTCATAGGTGTAACCATCCCGGGCTACCTTGTTTTTCCCTTCCGCACCGAAAACTTTCTTGACGGCCTCGAACAGCAAGGGCTGCTTGTTTTTCTTCCCATAGTCGCTGATGGCTACCGTACACACAAAGCTCGTGGGACGGCGTTTCTTGTCTATCACCTTCACATATCCCCACCATCCGTCGGATACGGAATCGAAGAAATCGCCCTTCATCTCCAGTCGTAAACTTGCCGCAGCAAGCCACGAAGGGTCGTAAAACAGCCGGGTCGTGCCGGATTCGCTACGGCTGACCCTATCTTCGTCCAACCCAGCCTTCGCCATAATGTCGCCCACGGTCATGCCGAGCGTGTAACCGTTCATGCCGCCGTCCTTCACCGCATCTTTGAGTTTGCCCGCGATGTAGGATGCGTCGAAGAAGTCGCTCTCCACATGGTCTACCCCCGGGATGCCGTAATAAACCTCTATCACGGAAGGGTCTACTCCGTCGAATTGCGGGTTCGCCTTGTACTTGCCATCCGTGTCTATGAACCCGAATTTGTCATCCACTCGCACGATGGCTGTCCCACCGGCAAAGGGACTGGCATAGTCGAACTGCGGATTGATGACAAAGTGCCCGGTCCTGTCCACGTAACCGACTTTCTCTCCGTCCAATGATGCCGGAGCCAGTTTCCCGTCAAAGAAAAGGGTGAGGTTTTTAAACTGGGGATTCACTATGACTTTACCATCCTGGTCGCAACGCCCGTAGAGGTTCGTCCCGGAAAAGCTGCACGTCAGTTCATCCCCGTCCGGCATCAGGCTGCCGAATTGCGGCGTGATGAGATAATGTCCGTCCCGGTCTATCACTCCGTCCACCCATCCGTTGTCCCCATTGATGGAGACCACGGCCTTGCCATTCTTCTCGAAGTGCCTTGCGTATGCAAACTGGTAAGGAATTACCAACGCACCGCTTTTGTCGATGTATCCGTGTTCCATCCTATTTTTCTCTTCGTTCGTCCGCGCCACGGCCGCCCTGCCCTCCGAGAACGCGCCCACACTCTCAAACTGCGGCTTTATGGCCCATTTTCCTTTGCCGTCGAGATAACCGTAAAGCGTACGCCCCGTCTTCTCGTCTTTCACCAAAGCCATGGCCAAACCTTCCGTATAGGAATACACGCGCAACGCTTCTCTTACTTCGGAAAGCTTGTTTCCCTTCGTGTCTATCAATACAGGAGCCGTGTTCTCGGCTACGACCCACGCTTTCCCGTCAGAAAAACGAGTAGCCCCTTTGTACCACGCATCATTCATGATTTTACCATCAGCATCTGTAAAACCATATTCCCCGTTTTCACGTTGAACGACCGCCCAACCTTCGTGGAACGCATCCGCACTCTCAAACTGCGGGTTGATGAGCCACTTCCCTTCGCTGTCCACGTATCCCCACTTCTCACCCGACTTCACCGGAATGCAGTCCATCGCCTTTTTATCGCCTCCTCCGCACGCCGCACTGAGTAGCACGACCATACAGGCCGTCAAGTACGCCCCAAGCCCAATTCTTTGTCTTTTTGTTTTCATACCACTTAGATTTCCGTTCTCCCCAAACGGATATATTCTTTCTCTTTTAGAAGGTTGAACATGAAAAAGGCGTAGGGAGGTACTTTCGCCTATCCCATGGTCTCAGGCTCTCGCATTGCCCCCATCCCTCAGGATAGGCAACGCAGCCAGCCCACGCCATGATATATCATATAAACCGGGAGAATTTTCCCCGAGTGAATACAATACAACCAACGTGGACGTTTCCCGTTGCCTAATCTTTCAGGATGGATTCAAATTTGCGAGATTTGAGACCTAAAGATTACGTCCGTAAACGCCCTTTTCCCATAAAAATGCCCGCCAGTCCCTCATGGACAGGCTGAGTCAAAAGCGAAATTAATACTTTTTCGGATATATTCAAAGAAAATAAATAACTTTCTCACCGTTTCTTTTATTATATCCCTACCTTTGCATATAAATTAAACATGATCGTAAAATGAGAATAGCCACATTCTTCCTGTTCCTCGGATTGTTCTTGCAAGTACAAGCACAAATGAAACAACCCGACCCCACGGTATTCATATTCGTAGGAGACTCTATTTTCCCGATGAACGTTATAACCAGCCAGACCGAACTTAAGAAAGGTTGGGACATACAAGGCATCAATGTAGGGCGAAAAATAAAAAGATACTTCTCGGGGGCGCAGGCAAGGCAAACCACCGGTCGCCAACCTAAATTTGCCATTTACCCCAAAACGCAGGATTTGAACGACTACGCCTTGATTCGACTGAAAGAAAGACGAGGCTTCCGCTATTTGCCGGCCTCTGAATTTAAAGACTGCGACTATACCCGTGTGGAATTAGGGCTTTTCAACATTGAGAACCTTCCGGGATTAGGTTTTGCCGTGACACCGCTCACACCGCTCTTCCCCGGAGAATACATATTGGTGGATCTTTCTCAAAAGCCCGTCAACCAATACGGAGATGTCAAAGCATACGATTTCACGGTGGAGGAATAACCGTTCCCATCTGCAAAATTATCAGTCTGCTTGGAATGTCTCCCGATAAAAAGCAATGCTGTCAACGTCTCCCGTTCCAACTATTTTTTATCTCTAAACGAAAAAAACTGTGATTTTATTTGCCAGTTCAGGGATTCTACATATATTTGCAAGCGAAAACAAGAATTTAAAAGACTAAAGCAATAATGTTCTCAAATAAAAATACATATTGGTGGTGGCGCAACTCAAGACCGGAAAAGTCGTGAGGAGCAAGCCTTATATGTATTATCTACATTTACCCTAAAAGAAACATGGAGGCCTGTCGTACTTACGGCAGGTCTCTTTTTTATACCCTTTTTCCCAAGAACAAACAAACGAACCAAAATACAAATGAAGATGAAAACTTATCATGTAAATGAAGAAGGCTATTACGGTGATTTCGGCGGCGCATACGTCCCCGAGATTCTGTATAAAACCGTAGAAGATTTGCGTAAGGCATATCTTCCCATCCTTGAGAGCGAAGCATTCCGCAAAGAGTACCATGCGCTGCTGAAAGATTATGTAGGCCGCCCCTCGCCTCTCTACCATGCACGGAGACTGAGCGAAAAATACGGTTGTAAACTCTACTTGAAACGGGAAGACCTCAACCACACCGGCGCTCACAAAATCAATAATGCCATCGGACAAATCCTTTTGGCACGGAAAATGGGTAAAACGCGTATCATTGCCGAGACCGGTGCCGGGCAACACGGTGTGGCCACCGCTACGGTCTGCGCCCTGATGAACATGCCTTGCCGAGTCTACATGGGAGCGACGGACGTGGCAAGGCAACACGTCAACGTAGAACGCATGAAGATGTTGGGTGCCGAGGTTTATCCGGTAGAAAGTGGTAACAAAACATTGAAAGATGCCACGAATGAGGCCATCCGCGACTGGTGCTGTCATCCGCAAGACACCTTCTACATCATCGGTTCCACTGTAGGCCCACACCCCTATCCCGACATGGTGGCCCGCTTGCAAAGCGTCATCAGCCGTGAAATCAAGGAACAGCTCTTGGAAAAAGAAGGACGCGATTATCCGGACTACCTGATGGCTTGTGTCGGTGGCGGGTCGAACGCCGCCGGTACCATCTACCACTATATCGACGACGAACGGGTCAAAATATACCTCGGTGAGGCCGGAGGTCACGGTATCGACAGCGGAGAGACCGCAGCCACGATACATTGCGGTTCATTAGGCATCATCCATGGAAGCCGTACGCTGGTCATGCAGGACGAAGACGGGCAAATCATCGAGCCCTATTCCATCTCTGCCGGTTTGGATTATCCGGGTATCGGCCCGTTACATGCCAACTTGGCACAAGAGCACCGGGCCACAGTCATGGCTGTCAACGACGAAGAAGCTTTACGGGCCGCATACGAACTCACCCGTCTGGAGGGTATTATTCCGGCCTTGGAATCGGCACACGCACTCGGCATGCTCCCACGAATGAAATTCAGGAAAGAGGATGTGGTCGTGCTGACGGTCAGCGGACGGGGCGACAAAGACTTAGACACCTATCTGACCCACCGCTACGACGAGAATTTAGAATAATAAGGCATCTCATACAAATCCATAAGAAACTCTATGAATACATTTCATTACAGCACAGCTTGCCGACAAATCCTCGGCGACCTCTATACACCGGTCAGCACCTATTTGAAAGTGCGTGACCTTTATCCACAAAGTGCCCTGATGGAGAGTTCCGATTACCATAGCCATGACAACAGCCGTTCGTTCATCGCCCTGAACCCGATAGCCAGCATCGACATCAGCCATGGCACCGTGACCGCCCAATATCCGGACGGTACACAGGAATCCCGCGAAATCAATGAAAACTATCCGGCCGAACAAGCCTTCAACGACTTTTTATCACGCTTCACCGTGACAGGTGACAAACAGGAGTTTTGCGGCCTCTATGGTTACACATCCTTCAATGCGGTCCGGTATTTCGAACACATAGAAATAAAAGATTGCATGCAGGAAAAGAACGACGCGCCGGACATCCTTTACATCTTATATAAGTATGTTATTGCTTTCGACCACTTCAACAATACCATGACGTTAATCGAACTGGTGGAAAACCATGAACCGGATACTCTCGACGAACTGGAACGCGTCATCCGAAACCACAACTTCGCCACCTACGATTTCCGTCCCGTGGGTGAAACCTTCAGCACGCTCACGGACGATGAACATAAAGCCAACATCCGCCAAGGCATTGCCCACTGCTTACGGGGCGACGTGTTCCAAATCGTATTGAGCCGCCGTTTCGTACAACGGTATGAAGGAGACGACTTCAAGCTCTACCGCGCCCTGCGCAGCATCAATCCCAGCCCCTACCTGTTTTATTTCGACTTCGGGGGATTCCGCATTTTCGGTTCCTCACCCGAAACACATTGCCGCATAGAAGGACGCCACGCTTATATCGACCCGATTGCAGGCACGACAAAACGTACCGGCAACGCCGATACGGATGCACAAAATGCAAACTACCTGAAAAACGACCCGAAAGAAAACGCCGAACACGTCATGTTGGTAGACCTGGCGCGGAACGACCTGAGCCGGAACTGCCACGACGTGAAAATGGACTTCTACAAAGACATGCAATATTATAGCCATGTCATCCATTTGGTGAGCCGTGTAAGCGGTATGCTGGATGACGAAGCCGACCCTGTCAAGACGTTCATCGACACCTTCCCGGCCGGTACGCTCTCCGGCGCACCCAAGGTCCGTGCCATGCAACTTATCAGCGAACTGGAGCCGCACAACCGAGGAGCATACGGCGGTTGCATCGGGTTCATCGGATTGAACGGTTCCCTGAACCAAGCCATCACCATCCGTACGTTTGTAAGCCGTAACAACGAGTTATGGTTCCAGGCCGGAGGCGGCATTGTGGCCAAGAGCGACGAAGATTACGAGTTACAGGAAGTCAATAACAAACTGGGAGCTTTGCGCCATGCCATCCAAATGGCAGAACGCTTGTGAAGCTTTCCGTATACATTCAGAATTATGAAAGCAGTCATCATTGATAATTACGATTCTTTTACCTACAATTTATATCATCTGATACGTGAAACCGGCACGGATACTACGGTGCTGCGCAATGACGCATTCGACTTGAAAGATATTGAGGCATACGACAAAATCATTTTAAGTCCGGGCCCCGGCATTCCGGAAGAAGCCGGACTGCTATTAGACGTCATCCATACTTATGCCGGACGAAAGCCGATACTTGGCGTATGTCTCGGGCATCAAGCCATCGGCCAAGCTTTTGGCGCACAGCTCGTCAACTTGTCCGATGTGTTCCACGGCGTACAGACTCCTTGTTTCCAAACGGAAAAAGACTATATTTTCCAAGGCATCCCCAAGCAATTCCCCGTGGGACGTTACCACTCGTGGGTAGTGTCGGACAACGGTCTGCCTTCCTGTCTCGAAGTGACAGCGGTCAGCCCTGAAGGACAAATCATGGCGCTGCGCCACCGCGAATACGACATCCACGGCATACAGTTCCATCCGGAATCCGTACTCACCCCGAATGGACGAGCCATCGTGGAAAACTTCCTCGGGCACACCTTGTGTCCATAAATGATGTTTTACGACATGTTTCCATTTATTTCATGTGCCAAATATTTGTAGTTTACTTATTACTACATATATTTGGCACAAGTATACATATGTACGACTGACTATTTATAGAATAAAACAAAAAAACAAACGACATTGAATCCCAAGAATGTTACCCACAATGAACTTAAAGCATTATTTCATAGCAATAACACTTTGCGCTCTGTACATATTAAACTTGATGGGGTGCAAGAACCAACAAGACGCGAACGAAAAGGACTTACTTACCATCCACATCGAGGATTACGAGAATAAAATCATTCCGCGTCCTGCCGTCATATCAAGTATCGACACCATAGCTTTAAACACCTGCGGTAATTTCATGGGAGACATCAAAACCGTATGCATTTCAGACTCCATGGTGTATGTGTTGGACAGAGCCAATGCCGTATGGGCTTTCAAATTCCCTTCGGGTGATTTCGTCAAACGCATCCGGAACGTAGGGCATGGAAATGGAGAATACGTTTCTGCCTGGGCCATGACTTTGGGAGATAGCCTTTTGTTCTTAATGGACTTTGACACCAAAAGCATATTGGCCTATGATGCAACCCTCAATTACATGTCATCATTCCGCTATGGATTCCCTGCCATGGATTTCATAAAAGTCAAAGACGGCTTCCTTTTCCTGAACTTGTTAGCGACTGAGAAGTTGCATCGCATTGTGCATACCAACAATCTGGGGGAAGTACAACAAAGCTATTTGCCATCCAAAATGAGTTTGGACATGATTTACAATGAAACCTCTTTTGTCCGGGATAAAAACGGGGAAGTTTATATTTTCCCTCCGTTTTCCAATGAAATATACCGTTGGACTTCCGGAGGACCAAAACCGGCATTCCGAACAGATTTCGGTAGAAATACCGCCAAAGACAATGTGAAATCAAGTTATGACATCACGGAATCCGAAAGAGCCTTCAACACCGGCTTCTTCATTGTAGACCACCATATAATAAATAACTTTTACCACTCAGGGAAAACTTATTACTCATTCTACAACATGAAAGATGGAAGACAACACCAAGGGTATGCAGACACGACAGAGGTCATACCGTTTGTACCCCGATGGCAATCCTCCAATGGTCTGATAGGCTACATACTTACCAATGACTATGACAAGTGGAAGCCTCAAAAGGACTCTTGTGATGCCGCATTGTTCGTTTTCCATTTGAAGTAACACGATTGAGCCAAAGATGGTTTGCAAAGTGTCTTCCAGCAAGACAAAAGGGCCAACCCTCAACTGCCCTCCAATCCCATGTTGCACACTTTCCTTTTGGACGAAAACAACGAGGTGTTGGTAGTAGGAAACCCTTTGGAAAATGAGAAAATAGACCGGATGTTCTGGAGAACCGTGAAGGAAAAGTTAGGAACTGGACAAAAAGAAAAAGCCAATGATTAATGCTCCACACGCATAAAATTCATCTTTTCATCCGAAAAAACTGTGATTTTGTTTGCATACAAAGAAATTCTCTGTATATTTGCAACCATAAAACAAAACAAGAAACGAACCGAACGATGTTCTTAAATAAAAATACATATTGGTGGTGGCGCAACTCAAGACCCGAAAAGTCGTGAGGAGATAGCCTTATATGTATCAGCAACCACATACCAATGTGAAGACATGGAGGCCTGTCGTACTTACGGCAGGCCTCCTTTTTTATACCCATTCCCCTGCAAACCACATACCAATAAAACTTAAATACATCACAAGCATGAAACAAATACTCACAAAAATTACAAACGGAGAGGTGCTGACCCGGGAACAGACCTGCCAGATCGTCCGTCATATTGCAGACGGAGAATACAACGACGTGCAAATCAGCGCCTTGCTCACCGGACTGATTATGCGGGGCATCAAGGTGGACGAAGTGCTCGGCCTGCGCGACGGGCTTATAGAAACCGGCCAGCCTGTGGATTTCTCCCCTTATCGGGTCATTGACATCGTGGGGACGGGCGGTGACAATAAAAACACGTTCAACATCTCCACCTGCGCCTGTTTCGTAGTGGCAGGAGCCGGTTACAAAGTAGCCAAACACGGCAATTACGCCGCCACTTCGACTTCGGGAGCGAGCAATGTCATAGAACATCATGGCGTGCGGTTCACGGCCGACAGCAACCTGTTGCGCCGCAGCATGGAGGCTTGCAACTTTGCCTACCTGCATGCCCCGCTGTTCGCCCACGGGATGAAAGCCGTGGCCCCCGTACGCAAAATGCTTCAGATACCGACCTGTTTCAACCTTCTCGGTCCGCTGGTCAATCCTTGCCGCCCGGCCTATCAATTATTAGGCGTGGCCAACCTGAACCAAATGCGGCTGTACAGCAGCGTGTATGAGAAGTTGGGTATCGGTTACGGTATCGTGAACAGCATAGACGGATATGACGAAATCTCGCTGACGGGTAATTTCAAAGTCAAGACCAACACCATGGAGAAAATCTTCCGGCCTGCCGACCTCGGTCTGCCGACCGTCCGCCCGGAAAAACTCTACGGTGGTACAACCCCGGACGAGGCTGCGGAAATTTTCGACAGCGTACTCGAAAACCGCAGCACGGAAAGCCGGAAAAACGTGGTATTGGCCAATGCGGCCTTTGCCATCAAAGTCATCGAACGGGACAAGGACATCGCCGAATGCCTCGCCATCGCCCGCGAATCGCTGGAAAGCGGACGTGCCCTGACTTGCCTGAAAACATACGTAGAACTTAACAGTAAAAACTTATGAAAGACATATTAGAAGAAATATTGGCATACAAACGCAAGGAAGTGGAACGGGAGAAAGCTGAGTTACCTCCCGAACAGCTCTTCGCCCTCGTAGAAGGCAGATGGAGAAACGCCCATGACGGGACTGCCCGCCACGGCAAAGTCCCGGCATACATGACCGACGCACGGAAGCACCGCTCCATGCGCGAGAGTCTGGCAGCCTCGCGTTCCGGCATCATCGCGGAATTCAAACGGAAATCCCCTTCCAAAGGGTGGATTAAAGAAGAAGGACGGGCGGACGTCATTCCGGCCGCCTATGCCGCAGCCGGAGCCGCAGCCCTCTCCATACTGACCGACGGAAAGTATTTCGGCGGCTGTCTGGACTACATACGGCAAGCACGTCCGATAACGGACACCCCCATCCTGCGCAAAGAGTTCATCATTGATGAATACCAACTCTACCAGGCTTGCCAAGCCGGAGCGGATACCGTGCTACTGATTGCCGCTGCCCTGACGCGCCCCGATTATGAACACTTGACCCGGAAAGCCCATGAATTAGGACTGGAAGTGCTGTTGGAGATACACACGGAAAAGGAATTGGACTACCTTGCCGAACGTCCGGACATGCTGGGCGTGAACAACCGCCATCTCGGGACGTTCCACACTGACGTGGAAAACTCCTTCCGTATCGCCTCTCTCTTGCCGGACGACCTCCTTTGGGTGTCGGAAAGCGGAATTTCAGAACCGGACACAGTCCGTCGGTTACGGGATGCCGGTTTTCGCGGTTTCCTGATGGGTGAAACCTTTATGCGGCAACCTGACCCCGGGGCAGCCTTGAAAACATTCATTCAAAGCGTAGAACGATGAAACCGCTCCTAATCAAAGTATGCGGCATGCGAGACACGGACAACATCCGCCAAGTGGAAGCCCTCACGCCGGACATGATGGGGTTCATCTGCTGGGAGGGCTCCCGCCGCCACGTAAGCCGCCTCCCCGACTATCTGCCGGAGACTTGCCGTCGCGTAGGCGTTTTCGTCAACCCGGAAATCGGGTATGTACAGGAACGGCTCAAAACCTTCCGCCTCGACCTCGTGCAACTACACGGGCATGAGACACCGGAGTTCTGCCGAAGCATAAAAGAAGAGGGGCTGAAATCCGGCCGTGCCCCGCAAATCATCAAAGCCTTCGGCGTGGCTCCCGACGAACCATTCCCGTGTACCGAAGATTACGAAGCGGATTGCGACTTTTTCCTATTCGACACGCGTTGCCCCACGGCCGGCGGCAGCGGCCGGACATTCGACTGGGATGTCCTGCAAAACTACCACGGACATACGCCCTTCTTCCTGAGCGGAGGCATCGGTCCGGACAGTACGGACCGTCTTCGCAGCTTTTCACACCCCGCATGGGCGGGCGTGGACTTAAACTCGCGTTTTGAGACTACCCCGGCCCGGAAAGACGTAGGCCTCCTCGCCGATTTTATCAAAGATTTACGTGAATAAAATATATCAGAGAACTAAAATACAATATATTATGAACAGAATCAACAAACTATTCAACGAGAAGAAACAGAATATCCTTTCTTTGTATTTCTGTGCCGGACACCCGACGGCCGGAAGTACGGCTGACATCATCCGCACATTGGCCGCACGAGGCATAGACATGCTGGAAATCGGCATCCCCTTCAGCGACCCGATGGCCGACGGACCCGTCATCCAAGATGCTGCCACGAAAGCCCTGCAAAACGGCATGAGCCTGCACCGCCTCTTCGAGGAGCTGAAAGACATCCGGCAAGACGTGGAAATCCCCTTGATACTGATGGGATACCTCAACCCCATCTTCCATTATGGTTTCGAAGCCTTTTGCCAAAGCTGTGCAGACTGCGGGATAGACGGGGTCATCATCCCCGACCTCCCCTTCCGGGACTATATGGAAACATTCAAACCCATAGCCGACCGCCACGGGCTGAAAATCATCATGCTCATCACGCCGGAAACGAGCAAAGAGCGTATCCGTCTCATCGACCGGCACACGGACGGTTTTATCTACATGGTATCGTCGGCTGCCACTACCGGTGCACAAAAAGAGTTCGACCGCACCAAACAGGCCTACTTCGACCGTGTAAACCAAATGGGATTGACCCATCCGCGTATGATCGGCTTCGGCATCAGCAACCGGCAAACCTTGGAATCTGCCCAAAAGCATGCCGCCGGCGCCATCATCGGCAGCCGGTTCGTCGCCCTGCTCGACCAATACGGCTCGGCTACGGAAGCCCTGGACCATTTACGAGAAGAACTAAAAAAATAAAGACAATATAGCTTCGTCTCTATTTCGCTGGCTATATTTTCATAACTTCCTGTTAAACAAACTTATATCCCATTCAGCAATGTAAGAAATCAATCTCAGGCAAACGAAAAATCAGTTGCCTGAGATTGATTTTTCGTTCGCCTGAGATTGATTTTTTATTTGGCGCAGATTGATTTTACCGGCTCCTCCAGCACTTTTTCATGGTAAATAATCCTGATTTTCCATCTACTTGCACTTTATATGGCCAAAAAGTGATACCTTTGCAGCATGGAATGGATTGACAGTTTGTTTTTCGAGCATAGCGCCATACAGACCATCGTGGTATTGTCATTGGTCACTGCCGCCGGGTTGTGGTTGGGCAAGATGCACGTGTGGGGAATATCCTTGGGAGTCACTTTTGTATTCTTCGTCGGCATTCTGGCCGGGCACCTCGGCATTTCATTGGATGCCGACATGCTTAACTACGCCGAAAGTTTCGGACTCGTGCTTTTCGTCTATGCCTTAGGATTGCAGGTAGGCCCCGGTTTTTTCAGTTCCCTGCGGCACGGAGGAGTCAAACTGAATTTGTTGAGCCTCGGAGTAATCTTCATCGGAACGGCCATGACCGTACTTCTAAGCTATGGCCTGTCTATTCCCTTGCCGGACATGGTGGGCGTCCTGTGCGGAGCCACCACGAATACACCGGCACTCGGGGCGGCCCAACAAACCTTGAAGCAGATGGGAGAGCCATCCAGTAGCGCAGCCTTAGGGGCGGCCGTGGCTTATCCGCTCGGTGTCGTGGGAGTCATCCTTGCCATTCTGGTCATCCGGAAAATACTTGCCCGCCCGGCGGATATGGAAGAAAAAGAGACGGAAGACCACAACCATCCGTACATCGCCGCATTCCAGTTGCATAATCCGGGCATTTACCATAAGACCATTAAGGATTTGGCACTCTACAGCCATACGAAATTCGTCATCTCCCGCCTGTGGAGAGACGGAAAGGTAACTATCCCGACCGGCAGCACGGAGTTGTTGGAAAACGACCGGATTCTGGTGGTAACTACGGAAAAAGATATGCCGACCCTGACTCTGCTGTTCGGCGAACAGGAAAACCGGGATTGGAATCAGGAAGATATAGACTGGAACAGCATAGACCGAAACTTAGTGTCGGAGCATATCGTAGTGACCCAAGCTGAAATCAACGGCAAGCGTTTGGGTTCGTTGCACCTGCGTAACACTTACGACATCAACATCAGCCGCGTGTTGCGTAGCGGCGTACAAATTCTGGCTACTCCCGACCTCATCCTGCAATTAGGCGACCGGCTGACGGTGGTAGGCGAAAAAACGGCCATCAAGCGCGTGGCCGGCATATTGGGCAACTCTGTCTCCACGTTGCGCGAACCCAACCTGGCTGCCATTTTCATCGGCATCGTACTGGGATTGATATTGGGTTCCGTGCCGCTCAGCATGCCGGGCATCAGCAGTCCGGTAAAGATGGGACTGGCAGGCGGCCCTATTATCGTAGGAATATTGGTGGGATGTTTCGGGCCGCGCCTGCACATGCGCACTTATACGACCCGCAGCGCCAACCTGATGTTGCGCGGTATCGGGTTGTCCCTTTATTTAGCCGGTATCGGCATCGATGCGGGTGCCCATTTCTTCGAGACCGTCGTCCGGCCGGAAGGGGCGATATGGATTGGTTCTGGATTTCTTATCACCGTGGTACCGGTGCTGCTGATGGCCGTGATAGCCATGCGGATGTGCGGGATGAATTTCGGTTCCACTTGCGGCATGTTGTGCGGCAGCATGGCCAACCCCATGGCTTTGAATTACGTGAACGACAGTTTTCCCGGCAACGACGCTTCCGTCAGTTACGCCACGGTCTATCCGTTGGGTATGTTCATGCGTGTGGTAATCAGTCAGGTGGTGCTGATGTTGTTCTTATAAAAAACGGCTCACAAGCCGTTTTTGCGAAGCAGTGCCTCGATTTCATGAGCCGACACCGATTCGCGTTCCGCCTTGTCGTAAATATAAAGCAAGTTGATTTCCGTTTCTTCAACAGCCACTACCACCGTGAAAGTGATGACCCTTGCCCCGCCGCTCTTTCCCTTTCCTTTAGAAGCGATACGCATGCGGATTTTGCGCAAACCTCCTCCCAAGTCAGTACCGGCGGTAGGATTAGCCAGAATTTCATCACGCAAGGCCTTGATGTCGGATTTCAATGAAGGATAACGTTTGGCCAACCGCTTCACTTCTTTCTCGAAAGTACGGTCTAATACGATTTTATAATTCATTGATCAACTCCTCCAATGTCTTTGCCTTATTTCCACTATGCTTCCTCTCGACCATTTCTTTCAGTCCCACATCAATCCCTTTCAGGATTTCCTCTTTGCCGATATACTCTGTTTCTTCCGTCTCTTTCTGTTTGGCGAGGCGCGTAACGGCTTTCACGGCCTTCCGCATCAACGATTCGTCCTCTGCAATAATACTGAGCTGGCGGAAAAGTTCCGCATTCAATTCCATTGTAGTCATAAACTGTTCCTCCTTGTTTTGTATATTGCAAACTTACAAAAAAAGCCTGATTCTTATGTCTTTCGGACAGAAAAATCATTTTGTCTTTATAAATAAAAAACATCCTTCCTTCGAAAAACCGCAAAATCATGCGGTTTTTCGAAAGAAGGATGCCACTCCTACATATTCTTTCCTCAGCAAGGCAAAACCATAGTAAAGACACTGCCCTTTCCCAATTCGCTGTCTACCGTAAGTGTTCCTCCATGGGCTTCTACAAAGTCCCGGGAAATGGACAAACCCAATCCGGTTCCCTGCACTTTCGTACCCGGCACACGGAAATAATGCTCGAAAATACTTTCGTGGTAACGCGGGTCTATGCCCTTTCCGAAATCTTGTACAAACATGGCAATATGGTTGTCGTCCTGTTGGCGTGCCCCGATGACCACACGACCGGCCTCGGACGAATAACGGACGGCATTGCTCAACAGGTTGGTCAACACCCAGGCTATTTTCTCGCTGTCGACAAAGAGCTTCCCGATTTTCTCCGGATAGTCCACTTCCACTTGTATTCCGAATTTCTCAGCCTGTACGCGATTGGCCTTGATAGCATAGTCAATCAATTCGATAGGTTTGGTAATCTTCGGTTTAAGTTGCAGTTTTCCACTCTCCACCTGCGTCATATTGAGCAACTCGCCCGTGATACTGAGCAGCCGCTCACTGTTCTCTTTAATGCTTCTCGAAAGTTCCTCCTGTTCGGGGTTCAGTCCTCCCACACGCTTGTCTTCCAGAAGTTGCAGACTCATCATTATGGCTGAAATCGGGGTTTTCAGCTCATGCGATACGGTGGATATGAAAGTCGTTTTGGCTGTGTCCAGCTCTTGAAATTCCGTCACGTTCTTCAACATGATTACATCTCCCCTCTTCTCCATCGTCACTCCGTCGTTGCCGCGCATCGTAATCTCCATATATTTCACCTGGAAATAGCTCTCCTTGTTGTCAGCGTAAATCTTCAACGACTCGCGTTTGGACTTCGGTGCCTCCTGTTCCTTCTTCTTATCTTCCCACATTCCGCAAATCAGACGACGCAACAGGTCGTTGCGCATGGCTATCTCCTGAGCCGATTTCCGGATGACGTCCTCACGTTTCAAATTCAGTATGTTCAACGCTTCATTGTTGATAAAGAGTATAATTTGCTCATTGTCCAGACCGACGATAGGTTCATTGATGGAATTGATGATGGTTTCCAGATAACGTTTGGAAGCCATGAGGTCCGAAATCGTACTGTTGTGATAATCTTTCAACCGTTTGGCCATTCTATTGAAATTCTTCGACCCCTCTTCCAGTTCCTTGTCGCCTCTCAGGTCCAACTTGGCATCATAATTATGATTGGCTATCTCAAGGATACCTTTCACTAAACTTTTAAAGGGAGAATTGATGGAGTTGGGAATTTTAAACAGAATCCACAAACCGATGCAAATACAAATGCCACCGATAATCATAATCCATGTCAATGCACGGTTCATTCCCGGCTCGGCTGCCGGGCTGTCCGGTTCGGTTGCTGTCAGTATTTGCAGATTCGTCACCGACAAAGACACCAACAAAACAATCATGGCCACCAAGACACCGATCGACACGGTGAGTTTGGTCTTAATGTTCATATCGAATTTCATATCTTTAAATGAGATTTATTATGCTACAATAATTAAGTCAATCCGCATCTCGGACAACTGTTGCAAGAAACGCTTGTACCGTCCGATTTTAAAAAACATTTCCGGCATCTCAAACGCAGGACGCCCCATACATACGGTTGTCACCTGATTCTCTTTGCAAAACTGCACGATAGCGTCGGTCACATTCGGTGAAGACATCTGTTCTACCTTTCCGCCCAACTCGGTCACCAACTGGAAATAATTCAGCAAATAACGTTGGGAAGAAAGCTTGATACGGTCCGGGCTTTCCTTGGGAGTCTGCACGTGCAAAGCGATAAAGGAAGTACTGTAACGCGTGGACAGCCGGTATGCCTTCCGTATGATATGCCTCGGCGTATGCTCATTGCTGCTCACGCAAGCCAGGATTTTCTCACGCCGCGTCTGGGCCGGTGCCAAAGGCGTCACCTCGCTTTCGACCTTGCGTTCCACCCTGAAAGCCACTTCTTTCAAAGCCAACTCACGCAACTGGAGAATATTCTCTGTCTTAAAGAAATTATTGAGGGCGGTCTGTATTTTCTCCGGCTTATAGATATTCCCGGCTTTCAGGCGCGTTATCAAGTCTTCGGCCGTCAGGTCGATGTTCACCACCTCATCGGCCTCCTGCAATACTTTGTCGGGCACCCTCTCCGCCACATTGATTCCCGTAATGCTCTTCACGTCCTCGCTCAAACTTTCGATATGCTGGATGTTCAAAGCCGAAACCACATTGATGCCGGCATCCAACAGTTCCATCACGTCTTCCCAACGCTTCGTATTGCGAGAACCCTCCACATTCGTATGCGCCAACTCATCGACGATGACCAACTCGGGATGGACTTGCAGAATGGTCTCCAAATCCATCTCCTCGATTTCCTTTCCTTTATAAAAGACTTTCTTGCGGGGAATCACGGGCAAACCTTCGAGCATGGCCACCGTTCCGGGACGACCGTGAGTCTCCACATAACCGATTTGCACGTCTATTCCGTTCTTCAACAAGTCATGCGCCTCCGACAACATCCTGTAAGTCTTGCCTACACCGGCTATCATTCCGATATAAATCTTGAACTTGCCCCGTCGGGAACGACGAATCAATTCCAAAAACCGCTGCGCGTTACCGTTTTCGTTTTCTTCCATATACTTTTATTATTTAAGCTTCAACTGTTTACTCTCTCGTGAAAGTAAAATGGCCGTATTCACCAAAGCCAGATGGGAATAAGCCTGCGGGAAGTTTCCTAACAGTTCTTTCGTATCAAAGTTAATATCTTCACTGAACAATCCCAAATGATTACCATAGGTTAACACTTCTTCGAACAAACACCGGGCTTCCTCACGCTGCCCGATGACATACAAAGCCCGAATCAACCAGAAAGTGCAAATCGTAAAGGCCGAAGACGGCAAACCGAAATCGTCTTTACTGTTATAACGATACATCAATCCCTTGTGCATCAATGCCTCTTTCACGGCCCGTACCGTCTTATGGTAACGTACATCGTCCGCACTGATGAAACCGTATGGTTCCATCAACAACAAGGAAGAATCCAATGCCTGGTTTTCATAACATTGGGAGAAGCTTTGCAGTTCCTCTTTCCACCCGTGTGTGAAGACTTCCTCCTTGATCAGCGCAGCTTCGGCATTCCACTGCTCTCCATAACCATGTTTGTTCAGCAATACGGCAATTTTGGCTGCACGATCCAATGCCACCCAACACATGACTTTGGACGACACGAACTGCTGCGCTTCGCCTCGGATTTCCCAAATACCTTTATCCGACTTGCGCCAATTCTCACAAACCGTCAAGGCGATACACTTCACCATCTCCCACATGTCTTCCACCTCGTCCAAGGTTCCGGGCATCAGACAATAGTACTGGTAAATCAGGTCCATCAGATAACCGAAAGAGTCATTCTGTCGCTGATGATAAGCATCGTTGCCTATGCGCACCGGTCTCGAATCTTTGTAACCGGCCAAATGGTCGAGTGTCAGCTCCGTCAGTTCCCTCTCGCCACGAATGCCATACATGATTTGGTAGTTGTGCGTCGTGATAAAAGTAGACTGGATGAACTTCATGAAACGACGGGCTGAATTGACATGGCCGATATTGAACAAGGTCTCGATGGCCATGGAAGCATCACGCAGCCAACAGAAACGGTAATCCCAATTTCTCACCTCCCCTACAGTCTCCGGCAGACTGGTGGTCACGGCCGCCATCACCGCCCCATTGCGGTAGGTCATGAGCTTCAATACGAGCATGCTTCGTTCGATTACCTCGTTATACCTTGTGTAACGCTTGGCATGGTCTGTCCAATTCAGCCAATAGACCAAGGTTCTGCAATATTCCAGTTTCTCCCGTTCGATATCCACCGGAATGACCTTCTCATTGAAAGAAAACAGAAAAAACTCATCCTTTTCCAAGGTGATTTCATCATGGTTCACGACTTTCTTCAAGTCCAACGACGAATACAAATATTGCCGGTCCTTGTTCTCTGCCGACGAATAAGTTTCGACGTATTGAGAGGTCACATTATAAATGGTCTTTCCCCTCGCATAGTTGGGAGCCGGACGATAATCCACCTTCATACGGGGACGGCCTTTCGCCCAACGGATGTACCTGTAAATCTCTGCCGGACGGTAGAAATCCTTTCCATCGGAGGTAGGATAGCAAGGCATGAAATCCACCACGTCGAAGGCTCCTTCTTCCGACTCGAAATGTGTAGACAGGATGTTGGTATGAGGCACGTACGATTGTGTAACCTTATAATCCGAAGTCACCTTAAAACCAAAATGGCCCCCTTTTTGCCTGTCCAATATGGCCGCAAATACGGAAGGAGAATCAAATTCCGGAAAACACAGCCATTCAATAGCCCCTTTTTCCGATATGAGGGCGGAGGTCGAGCAATTCCCGATTACGCCGTAGTTCAAATTTTGCATGATATGTCTATTTTCGTTTAATCAGTTTTTTCATCCAATGTAAAATCACACCTAAATCCTGACGGCCTTGTTTCCCGTTCGAGGAGATACGAAGAGGAGCCCCCGTGGCCAAAGCCTGCAACATCGGCAAAGCATCCGTTTGAGATTTCAGGTTATAACGGGCATCTTCCGACACTGTTCCGATTTTCACCGTAACGGCACTCTCCGGCAAGGCACGAAACATGTCATTGTCTGTCGTGTCGTCTCCCATAGCCAATATGAAATCATAATGCGCCTTACGCAACAATCGTTTTACTTCGGAACCTTTCGTACAGTTAGACTGTTTGATTTCTACCACCTTGTTTCCCTGCAAGATTTGCAGACGATGTTGCAAACAAATGGAAACCAATGCCCGAACCAACTGGCGTGCCCTCAGTTCTCCCAACCAGGAATCTACCGCCCGGTAATGCCAAGCCAAAGCCGTCTCCTTTATCTCCAAACGCGATTTCGGGGTTTTATGCACAAACATGTTCAGAATAGACAGGATACTTTGGCTCCATTCCGGTTTGTAACTGGTCTGATGCCATTCTCCGTTCTCTTTATAATAGGCCCCGTGTTCTGCGGCAAAAGAAACCGGCAGACCACCTAACCACTTCTCTAATGTCTGATGATCGCGACCGCTGTTGATAACCACATGATTGGCCGGATCGGAGGTCAAATCCTTAAGTACTTGTATTACCTCAGGGGTCGGCACGGCATCTTCCGGACGCTTTTGGAATCCCACCAACGTCCCGTCATAATCCAACAAAATGAGACGGCTCCGAGCCTGAGTATACAAAGCCTTTATCTGTTTCAGCAAATTCGTGGAAAGTAACTTCCCCGACAGGTATTGGTTTTTGTCTACCACGTTTTTCCATTCTTCCATGAAGTCGGCCGCCCATTTGTTGACGGTCTGGACGGAAAGTATGGCCTGCATCTTGCTGATACGTTTTGCTTGCTCCTCGTATGGCATTTGCAACGCCGTAAAAATGGCATCTGCAATCTGGTCCGTATCATTGGGGTTAATCTGAATGGCATCGGCTAATTCCACGGCAGCACCCGCCATCTCACTCAATACCAATACCCCCGGATTGTTGACTTTCGTGGCGACATATTCTTTAGCCACAAGGTTCATACCGTCTCGTAACGGAGTAACCAAGGCCACGTCTGCCACGAAATACATGGCCGTAAGTTCTTCAAATGAAAAACCATGATAGAAATAACAGACCGGTGTCCAGTTGATGTCGGAGTAACGTCCGTTAATCCGTCCTATGGTCTCGTCTATCTTCGTTTTCAGCCCTGCATAGCTTTCCACATGGTCGCGAGAAGGCACAATGACCATAGCCAGCGTCACCTTTCCTTGGTATTCCGGATGACGTTCGAGAAAAGTCTCAAACCCTTGCAAACGATGCAGGATGCCTTTGCTATAATCCAAACGGTCTACGGACAGCAACAACTTGTGGTTGCGGAAAAGAATACGTTTTTTCTCTATCTCGCTCCACACTTTCGGCGTGGCAGACGAATGATTGTATAATTCATAGTTTATGCCCATCGGCAGTGCGTTTACACGCACGATGCGGCTGTCCGTCTGGGCTTCGTCCAAATCGAACTTAATATGTAATACACGTTCTACAGCATTGATGAAATAGCGCATATAGTCGTGTGTATGGAAACCTATAAAATCCGCTCCCATCAGACCGTTCAACAATTCCGCCCGCTCGGGCAATATACGGAATAATTCGTATGAGGGAAACGGAATGTGATGGAAATATCCGATGTGAAGATTGGGCATCCGCTTCCGTAACATGCCTGGAAGAAGCATAAGCTGATAATCCTGTATCCAAACCCAATCGCCGGACCCCACTTGCTTGCAAATCTCTTCGCAAAACAGAGCATTCACTTTCTGGTAAGACTCCCAATACTCTTTCCGTACCGTAGTATGGGAAAAGAAATAATGGCACAAAGGCCAAATGGTACTATTGCTGTATCCTTCGTAGTAATCGTGATACTGTTCTTCCGACAAAAATATCGGATGAAAATCCATCGTCTCCAGATGCTGTCGGATTTCTATCTGCTGACGGGCATTATCGACACAAACTCCCGGCCAGCCGATCCAATGTTTCTCCATGGAAATCTGCAAGGAGTCGAGCCCCGTTGCCAAACCTCCTTCACTACGTACGAAAGTATAGCTGTCTTGCCGAGGCACAGCCTTTACAGGCAATCTGTTTGCAACGATATATAATTTCATCTTCAAATAAATTCCTAAATACGACTATTCACCATAAAACCTGGCAATAACGCGTCAGGTAATATCCAAACAAAGAAAAAGGTCAATGTCCATACTTGCCTTTATATATAAGAGAGAAAACTCAGGGCTCCGTGAGGAACCCTGAGAAAACTACGAATAGAATCAGAAGCCCAAGCTAAAACCAGCCAAAAGGTAGGTTCTGTCATGGACCGGGGCAACAAGAGCCTGTACGAAGACAGGTATTGCAAATTTATCCGTTACTTGGATATCTTTACTTGCTTTGATGGAAACATCCGTCACACCGGCTTTGTCGTTGTACATACCCTTCCAAGGAGTGAATCCTAAGGCCGGGGTTAATGTAATGTCGGCCGGTAATGAAACCGGATAAGAGAGGTTGACATAAGTAGAGAACTTGTTGTTGTCCGTAGGATCTTCACCCAACACGAACTTATCTCCGCCGGCAAACATCGTACTCCATGAAATGTTCAATGCAAATTTATCGAAAGTCTCACCGAAGTTATAAGCTAAAGTTCCTTCAAAATAATGGGCATCCTCATAGTAACCATAAGGCATGTCGGTTCCGCTCCACCAGTAATCCGATACTGTTACGGTGAAACCTTTGATGCTGTATGACAAGTTGATGTCAAATTCCTTTGCGCCGCCACCGTTGTCATTCACGCCCCATTTAGAAAGCGTCTGGCTTCCCCAAGCATTCAAGCTCAAACCTTTGTAACCCAACGTCAAAGAAGGTTGAATAGAGAAACCTGAATTTTGGTCAATACCACGCCAGATATAATCGCTTACGAAATCAGCTTTTCCGCTGACAACGAAATCACCTGCGTTTGCCATGCCGGGCACTAACAGTGCCGCACCTAAAACCAATCCTACTTTTTTTAAACTTTTCATATTCATAAATCAATTAAAGTGTTGTGTTGTGTCGTTTTACTTTTCACTTGTTTTTTTAAAGAATGCCATCACCCATGAAGCACGGGAATATCTCCAAAACCTCCAGACTCTGTCGCCATGGCAAAGGTAGTACGAGAGAAGCAGTTTATTCCTTCCGCCGACAAAGCTACCCGAATGTATTCTTCCATATCCGAACTTCATCAATGACGGCATTTCTTGTCTACTGTTATTATTTATTTGCTTCGTCTAAAGCCACATTCAGTTTCAGTACATTTACCTTTGCTGTTCCGAACATGCCTAACAGAGGCTTCTCCACAGCTTGGTCTACTATAGCTTTCACTTCGTCTTCACTCATGCCACGAGCTTCGGCTACACGTTTTACCTGTACGTATGCACAAGCCGGAGTGATATTGGGATCCAAACCGGAACCGCTGGCCGTTACCATTTCAGCCGGCACTTCGTCACGGTTCAAATAAGGATGGTGTACAAGGAAGGAATCCACACGGGCCTCCACCTCTGCCAAATATTCCTCATTGGTAGGACCTTTGTTGGAACCGGCAGAACTTGTAGCATCGTAACCGTCACCAGCACTTGAAGGACGTCCCCAGAAGTAAACGTCTGACGTAAACATCTGTCCTACATTCGCAGCACCTACGACTTTACCGTTCAAGGTTACAGTCTCTGCATTGCCATTCTCGCCGCGGCCTGCAAACTGTGCGAATATCCACAATACCAGTATGTAAAATACCGAAAAGAAGATGCAGAACGCTATCGTTATACGAAATGATTTTATAAAGTTCTTCATTGTTTTGTCTGTTTATTGATTAAAAGAATAATCCTACGAATAAATCTATCAACTTAATGCCGACAAACGGAGCGATAAGACCGCCTACACCGTAAATCAACAAGTTGCGACGCAACAGCGCACTGGCACCTATAGGTTTGTAAGCCACACCACGCAAAGCCAACGGAATCAGGATAGGAATGATGATGGCGTTGAAGATGATAGCCGAAAGGATAGCACTTTCAGGACTGTGCAAGCCCATGATGTTCAACGGAGCCAACTGGGGAATCGTCAACATGAACAATGCCGGAATGATGGCAAAGTACTTGGCCACGTCGTTGGCAATAGAGAATGTCGTCAACGTACCACGAGTCATCAACAACTGCTTACCGATTTCCACGATTTCAATCAATTTGGTCGGGTCGTTGTCCAAGTCGACCATGTTACCGGCCTCCTTGGCTGCCTGAGTACCGCTGTTCATGGCCACACCCACGTTGGCTTGTGCCAATGCCGGAGCATCGTTCGTACCGTCACCCATCATAGCCACCAACTTACCGGCTGCCTGTTCTTTCTTGATATAATTCATCTTGTCTTCCGGTTTGGCTTCAGCAATAAAGTCGTCCACACCGGCCTTCTCGGCAATGTATTTAGCGGTCAACGGGTTGTCACCGGTTACCATTACCGTCTTCACACCCATCTTACGCAAACGCTCGAAACGTTCTTCGATACCCGGTTTGATAACATCTTGCAATTCGATGACACCGGCAACCTTCTTGTCGATACAAACCACCAACGGAGTACCACCGTTTGCCGAAATGGCTTGGATAATATCCTCCGTATCCTTCGGGAACTTGTTACCGGCCTCCATGGCAATACGACGGATAGCGTCGAAAGCACCCTTGCGGATTTCAGTACCGTCTTTCAAGTTGATACCGGAGCACTTCGTCTCGGCCGTAAACTTAATCATGTGTGCACCTTCGGTGTTCAGGGTACGCATACGTACACCCATTTCACGTCCCAATTCAATGATTGACTTACCTTCCGGCGTATCATCCGATACGGAAGACATCAAACAAGCTTCGATAAACGCATGCTTATCCATACCGGCAACCGGATAGAATTCCGTAGCCTTACGGTTACCGATTGTAATCGTACCGGTCTTGTCCAGCAACAACGTGTCGATGTCACCGGCCGTCTCCACAGCCTTACCGGATTTGGTAATCACGTTGGCACGCAAAGCACGGTCCATTCCGGCAATACCGATAGCAGAAAGCAGACCGCCGATGGTCGTAGGAATCAGGCAAACGAACAAAGAACAGAAAGCTGCAATGGTAATCACCGTATTGGAATAGTCGGCAAACGGTTTCAAGGTAATGCAGACAATCAAGAATACCAGAGTGAACACGGCCAACAATATCGTCAGGGCGATTTCATTCGGAGTCTTCTGGCGGCTTGCACCTTCTACCAAAGCAATCATCTTGTCCAAGAAGCTCTCGCCCGGCTGACTGGTCACAACGACTTTGATATGGTCGGAAAGTACCTTCGTACCACCGGTAACGGAACTCTTGTCGCCGCCTGCCTCACGGATTACCGGAGCAGATTCACCGGTAATGGCACTCTCGTCGATAGAAGCCAAACCTTCGATGATTTCACCGTCGGCCGGAATCACGTCGCCTGCCTCGCATTCAAACACATCACCTTTCTTCAACTGTGAACTGCTCACGGTCTTGATCTGTCCGTTCACGTTCAACTTGGCCGGAGTCTCTTCACGGGTCTTGCGCAAACTGTCGGCCTGAGCCTTACCGCGAGCTTCGGCAATCGCCTCTGCGAAATTGGCAAACAGCAAAGTCACCAACAGGATGATGAAGACCAAAAGGTTGTATGCAAAGGAACCCTGTGAATCGTTCGTAGCCGAGAAGAGGGTCACGATAAACATGATCAGAGTAGAAATCTCTACGGTGAACATGACCGGGTTCTTCACCATTATCTTGGGATTCAGCTTGACAAAAGACTGTTTCAAGCTTTCCATTACCTGATCCCTTTGGAAGAGGGAAGTATTATTGTTAGTTTTCATACTTTATCTTATCCTTAAATAATCTTTTATAAACTGAAATGTTCTGCAATCGTACTCAATGCGTGAACCGGGAAGAATGACAAGGCTGCCACGATGAAGATTACAGCGAAAGTCATCACGCTGAATGTAACGGTATCAGTCTTCAACGTACCTGCGCTTTCGGGAATATATTTCTTGCTTGCCAACAGACCGGCAATGGCCACCTGTCCTACGATAGGAATGAAACGGCTTAAAATCAAAACGATACCGCAAGAATAGTTCCAGAACCAAGTATTGTCGCCCAATCCTTCAAAACCGGAACCGTTGTTTGCTGCCACTGAGGTGAACTCATACAACATCTCGCTCAAGCCGTGGAAGCCCGGGTTGTTCAACCATCCTCCTTCATTCTCCACGAAAGCCGGAGCATGTACATACAAGTAGGCTGCCAACGCCGTACCCACAAGGATAACGAAAGGATGAAGCAATGCCACGATAGAAGCCACCTTCATTTCACGTGCCTCGACCTTGTGGCAAAGGAATTCCGGCGTACGGCCGACCATCAGACCGCTGATGAACACTGCAATGATAATAAAGGTGAAGTAGTTCATCCATCCTACACCGACACCGCCGAACCATGTATTGATCTGCATGTTCAACATCTCCATCAAACCGGAAATCGGCATGGTTGAATCGTGCATACCATTTACAGAACCGTTAGAAGTTACCGTGGTAACGATGCTCCACAAAGCCGTGGCACCTGCGCCCAGACGCACTTCCTTGCCTTCCATGGCACCATTGTCCTGAGCGATACCCATGGCGTCGATACGCGGGTTACCGTTCATCTCCTGATATACGTTGATACATACGCCCACCAAGAAAGCGAACAGCATTACGCCATAAATGGAATAACCCAGTTTTTTACGCTTGATATAGAAACCGAATGCGAAAGCCATTGCCATCGGAAGAATCAGAATGGACCAGCATTCCGTCATGTTGGACAAATAAGTCGGGTTTTCCAACGGATGAGAAGAGTTACAGCCGAAGTAACCACCACCGTTCGTACCTAACTGTTTGATAGGAACGATAGCAGCCGTAGGACCTTGTGAGACATTCTGCGTTGCACCTTCCATTGTGGTAATTTCCATCTTTCCGTCGAAGCCCATTGGAGTTCCCTGAGTAATCAAGATAAAGCCTACGATTAAGGAAAGAGGGAACAGAATACGGGTACAGCTCAATACCAAGTATTTCCAGAAGTTACCGATAGTCTTCGTAGTCTTTTCTCCCAACGCCTTCATGATACCGGCCATAGCAGCCATACCGGTTCCTGCTGTTACGAACTGGAACAACATGATGACGAACAACTGAGTCAAATAAGTCAATCCTGTCTCACCGCTATAGTGCTGCTCGTTACAGTTCACCATGAATGAAATACAAGTATTGAATGCCTGATGGGCTGTCTGTCCGGCGTTTCCATCCGGGTTTAACGGAAGATAACCTTGAAGCACCAACAAAAGCATACCCCAAATGAACCAAAAGAGGTTCACGATTAATAATGCACGCAAGAATTGTTTCCAATTCATCTCCTCTTCGGGGTTGATACCGGAGAAACGATAAATAGCCGTTTCTATCGGTTTCATAAAATCCAAGCACGTCTTTTTACCTTTATATACGTTAGCGATATACTTTCCGAGCGGATAGCTCAATACCACCAACAGTACAATCTGTGCAACTACACCTAAAATTTCTGTATTCATAATACTGCTAAATCAAAAAAAATGTTTTTTAGAACTTTTCCGGCTTGACGAGCACATACATCAAATAGCCGAACATCACTACACTGACAACAAATAACGCTGTGTACATAATACCTACTTTTTAAAAATTAAATCTTCTCAAACCAATCCACACATTTCCAGAACAACCAGAAACACAAAAAGCCGCTCACTAAGCAGGCCAAAAAACCAAATGAAAATAATTCCATAATACTTTTGTTTTTTAATTAATACTATAACTTATCGCCATACCATTAGACCAAAAGTATGCCAAAAAACATAGTCTATCCCCTACTATACTGTTTTACAAACACATAACGTCTTATCATGATTCTCTATACAGAGAAAACCTTCTTCCATTTTGAAAAAACACCTCTCCGATTTGAAAAAGACTAAACTCTCTTTATATTCATATACCTTATTACATATAAGCCTTTCCCCACCTTCCACTTCCTCTTCCTACCGCTACTTATTCCGCCCCACAGTGTCCCGCTCCGCTTTTCTCCCCCATCTTTATATTCCGGCACGGTGGTATCATATATGTATATGAAATAACAGTTATCAAACGAAAGAGCATGAAAAGATAAAAAAGAACTGATTTACAAAAGGTTGAATACATTCCGCAAAAAGTTTCACCCTTTCATTTTGGAAAAATCCCTTCCAATTTGAGAAAGAAAAAGAAGAATAAAACCAAAACAAGAAATTAATAAATAGAAAAATATGAAAATTTATAGTTTTGAAACTATCACATCCATTGAAGATGTCCGGCAAATACCGTCGTACGTCCCTTTAGGAGAGCAGTCTATTCTCATCCCTCCGTCCTTTCCGTGGATTAAAGACAAACTCCAGGACATCGCCATTTCGCTGTACAATTTCGACTGGGAAAAGCTCCCGACTCTGATTGACGCGCTGAAAACAAAAACCTTCGAGTTCACATCTCAACTTACAGGTGCCACGGAGAACAGCCCTGCCACAATCTCGATTATAGAGAACCTCTTCCAATCCCTCCATTCGTTCGTCAACCGTCCGTTAAACCAAATCAAAGACAAAGAGCTTCTCTCTTTCACCGAACGCCTTTCAGGTCTCATCATCTATTCTTACTTTAAAACCCTGAAAGTGAATGTATCCCTTTTAGACCCTTCGCTTTTCGTATGTATCGGCAGCAATTCAAAGATAGACACTGAAAAAAGCGCCGAATACCTCCGGACACTCATACAGAACCAAGATGCAATCGTCAGCATTCTCCCCGCCCGCATCTGCAAGAACGGCCTCGAAGAGACGATACTGATGCCCACAAAGCTCCATACGCTTTATGCGACCCACATGGCAACCTTGTTCCATGCCGAGGAACTTACATTTTATACCACGAAACAAATGTCTTCGGCTTCACCCGACGAAGACGTATGCAGTCAGTTCAAAGACTATACCATCACATATAACGAAGCCAAAAGCATCATCAATGCCGGCTTCAACCTGGTTCCGAAAGCTTGTCTGGATTTAGCCGGACAACACGGAATCAACCTACGTATATCCAATTATTATAATCCCAATAAACAAACAATCACTATTACAAAAACATCAACCATGAACCAGATTAAAGCAGTTGTTACACGGAAAAATGCAGATTATTTACAGATCCATTCATCAGGAAACCTCATGCCGTTTCAGTTCCTGACCAAAGTGATGGCCGTCTGTGGGGACTTCAAGACTCCCATACACCTCATTTCCTCTTCCAGTGTCAATATCTCCATGGCCGTGGAACTGAGTTCCGAGACTTTCCACCAAATGGAAAACCAACTGTCCCAATTCGCTTCCGTCAGTGTGGAAAAAGACATTTCCGTCATCCATATCATCGGCCAGTTCGACCAAGAAAAGGAAAACATGGAAGTCAAAGTCATCGACCTGCTTAAAGACATCCCCATCCTGATGATTTCATACGGAAGCGACAACAACAGCGTGTCTGTTGTCGTGAGCAAAGACATGGGCGAAAAAGCACAGGCCATCTTGATGGACAATTTCGCCGGACAAGATTTCATGAAAAGAAACGTCGCTCCGCGCTTCCGCGAGGCTTATAGTGCCATGAGCATCTGACCCATCTCAATATAATCTGTAGAACTAAGCCCGAAGACGGCTGCCAGACCCAAGGAATGATAAAAAGTCCTTATAGTTTGGCACCGTCTTTTAATTCGTAAATCACCTTGCGCAGAACTGAAAATCATTCTCAGGAGAACGAAAAATCAATCTCTTGAGAATGATTTTCAGTTCTGCGGTGATTGATTTTACAAGATTTCCATCCTAAATCTTACATTCGCAGAGAAGTATTTAATACACTGATATAAAACATTTTAAAGTCTATATCGCATGTCATGAAAACGAATATTCCGAAAGGTACGAAGTGCCGTTACGTCAACAATAAAGAAATAAGACAAAAAAAGAGGCGTGAAGCCTCTTAGATATTAATACCGTACTCTTCTATCTTCCGATAGAGGGTGGTCAATCCTATTTTCAGAAGCCGGGCCGCCTCGGCCTTATTCCCTTTCGTGTACTGTAATACACGTTGGATATGACGATGCTCCGCCTCCGCCAGTTCAAAATCGTCACCGTCGGCAGCCGAGCCGGATAAAGTGGACGACCTGAAATCAAGAGGCATGTCATCCAACGTGATGTAGTCGTCGCAGATAATCAACGCACGCTCTATCACGTTACGCAACTCACGTACGTTTCCCGGCCAGGCATACGACTGCATCCAGGCCTGGCAATCCGCCGCAAATCCCTTGACCTGTTTTCCCATTTTGGCGGCAAAAAACTTCAGGAAAGCTGCGGCCAGTTCCGGTATATCCTCCCTGCGCTCGCGCAAGGGCGGCAGATGGAGGTGGAAAACGGACAAGCGGAAATACAAATCTTCCCGGAAATTGCTGTTCGCTATCTCTTCTTTCAGGTTGCGGTTGGTGGCCGACACGATACGCACGTCTATTTTCGTGGGTTTCGTATCCCCCACCTTTATATATTCCCCTGTTTCGAGCACGCGCAAGAGTTTGGCCTGCAAGCCGTACGCCATCTCCCCGATCTCATCCAGAAATATCGTGCCGTGATTGGCCTCTTCAAACAGTCCTTTCTTGTCCTTCAAAGCCCCGGTGAAAGCCCCGGCTTTATGCCCGAATATCTCGCTTTCCAACAATTCTTTGCTGAAAGCGGAACAGTTGATGGCCACGAACGGCTGCTTGGCACGCGCGCTCCCGTTATGGATGGCCTGTGCGAATACCTCTTTTCCCGTCCCCGTCTCGCCCGTAAGCAACACCGGCACGTCTGTCACGGCCACTTTGCGAGCCAACTGTATCACTTGCTGCAAACCTCGCGAATGTCCCAAGACGGTGTCGAAGGCCGATTCACGGACCGGCACGACAGTACTTCCCGAAGGCTGCGCCGGCCGGCTGTTGATTTTCTCCATGGCACGGCTGATTATCGGTATGATCTTATTGTTGTCATCCCCCTTGGTAATGTAGTCGAATGCGCCGTTTTTGATAGCCTGCACCCCGTCCGGGATATTTCCGTGAGCCGTCAGGAGGATGACCTCTGTTTCGGGTTGCAGTTCTTTTATCTCCTTTACCATCTCCACCCCGTTGCCATCGGGCAGAAACACATCGCACAATACCAGTTGCGGCGTTTTGGCCGTGAGCAGTTTCAGGCCCGAGGCACGATCGGCCGCCTGGAACACCTCATAACCTTCCAGTTCCATCATGCGTGCCAGCAATTTCCGTATGATGGGTTCGTCATCTATAATCAGTATCGTATTCATCATCTCGCAAGGACGTAAATAAAATTAAACAGGGGGTATTCATCTTCGCTTTACGGAAACAAAAGTACAAAAAAATATCGGTTAAATCACCATTCGATAGGAATTTAGCATCGTTCACGGCCCGCCCGGACACCGCAGGAAGAAGAGCGGTGGTAAAATCGTCTTTTTTAGGTATTGCACCGACTGATAATCCATTCTAATTTTGTACGACAAACAGACATGCCTATGCAAACGGTAAAAGACCATATCAAAAGCGACATTCTGCAATCGGCGGCCACCTTGTTTCTGGAAAAAGGTTACCTGAAGGTGCCGATGCGGGAAATCGCGCACAAATCGGGGGTAGGATTGAGCAATATATACAATTACTTTTCTTGCAAGGACGACATCTTTGTCCAAATCGTGACTCCGGCCGTGCGCACTTTCGAGAATATGCTGGACGAGCATCATGGGCGGCGCGGAACCGACATCATGGCCATGTGCGACAGGGATTACTTCAAATATATGGTGGACGAATACACTTCGTTCATCCATCGGCATCGCGACTTGCTGCTGCTGTTGCTTTTCCGCTCTCAAGGCTCTTCCTTGGAAAACTACAAAGAAGAGTTTGCACGGAAGTCGACGGCACTGGTCAAAGAATATTTCACACTCATGAAACATAAGCATCCGCAACTGGAGACCGACATTTCGGACTTTTCCATACGTATGCATACGGTGTGGATGTTTGCCTTGTTTGAAGAACTTCTCATGCAGCGGGTCAAACCGGATGAGATAGAAAAGGTCGTCACCGAATATATGACCATCGAGGTGGCCGGATGGAGGGAACTTATGAAAATATAAGTTCCCTCTTTTTTTGAACAAATCGGAATAGTGTTCGTTTTTGAACTGCTTCCCGCGAAAGTCTGACTGTTAATAAAAATAAGATTATGAAACAAAAGTATGAATTTAAAAATGTAGTGGCCGAAACGCTGCTGATTCCGCTCTACATGCGGGCCAAGGAAAGCCGGAGAAAAGGAGATGCCATATTGAAAGACACGATGGCAGAACAACTGGTGAACAGCATCGAATATGACTATTCCCAATTCGACGGAGCCAAAATGAGTGAAGTAGGATGTGTCGTACGCGGCAAGTACTTCGATGATGCCATCCGGCGTTTCATCCTAAGCCATCCCCACCCTGTCGTGGTCAACGTCGGGTGTGGTCTGGATACCCGCTACCAACGCGTCGGCAACGACCAAGCGGCCGTCTTCTACGAACTGGACTTGCCGGAAGTCATCGAATTACGCCGAAAACTGATTCCGGAAACCGGCGAAGACCGTTACATCGCTGCGTCGCTCCTCGAAACCGGATGGATGGACGCACTGAAAAAACAACACCCCGAGGGGCAGTTCATCTTCGTGGTGGAAGGCGTGCTGATGTATTTCTACGAGGAACAGGTAAAAACGGTTTTGAAGCATATCGCCGAACGCTTCAGCGGCGGCGAATTATGGTTTGACGTCTGTGGTAAGATGATGGTAAAATCCGGAGCAAAACCGGACTCCTTGCGGAAATCGGTAGCCGAAATCCGTTCCGGCATCAGCGACGGGCACGAAGTAGAAATCTGGGTGCCCGCATTGGAACTGATAGAACAAGCCTGCTATCAGAAATTTTTCACCGAACGCTGGGGAACCGTCATGCGTCTTTTCGCCCGTTTTCCGCGTTTCAGTTGCAAATTCAGTTCCTTATTAGGATACAGAATCAAGTAAGCTTTTACACATCAACGTATTACGTATTATAATCAATCCATCATACAATGAAAAAGAATTTTATCAACCGCATCCTGCAAAACACCCGTAAGCCTCAAGGCTTCTGGGGACGGATGATTCTAAGGAGCATGAACACAGGCCATGCTCCGTTGGCGGCATGGGCGTTTACACATTTGGACTGGTGCCCCGATTGGAAAGTGCTCGACATCGGCTGCGGAGGAGGAGCCAACATCGCCCACATGCTGAAAAGATGCCCGCAAGGACAAGTTTACGGTGTGGATATCTCTCCGGAAAGCGTGGCTTTCGCCCGGCAAAAAAACAAGGCTTTTCTGGATGAACGTTGTTTCATCCTCCAAGGTACGGCCTCGGACCTGCCTTTTGAAGGAGACACATTCGATGTCGCCACAGCCTTTGAAACCCTATATTTTTGGGAAGATCCGGACAAGGCTTTCTGCGAAATACTTCGCATTCTGAAACCGGGAGGCATTTTTCTGATTGCCTGCGAAGCCAGCAACCCTCACAACACGACTTGGACCGACCGCATCGAAGGGATGTCCGTATATACCGCCGAAGAGATTAAACACAAGCTCGAAAATTGTGGGTTTGTCCACGTCCGCACTGACAAGATGAAAAAAGAAAGTATCTGTGTCACGGCACAAAAAACAAAAGAACCGACTCAATACTCAAACCTATGAATACATTACGAAAACTCCAACATTATATGGGAAACCGGAAAGCTTTGCTGCCGCTTTCCATGTGTATCTCGGCAGTAAGCGAAGTGACGGGTATGCTCACTTATGTCTTTATCTGGCTGATCGTGAAAGGATTTTTTGACACACACGGCAACGGGATTCCCACCGAAACCATACCATACGCCGGGTGGGCGGCAGGTTTGGCTGTCGGAAGTGTCGTCTTATACTACTTGGCATTGATGTGCTCCCATCTGGCAGCGTTCCGGGTGGAATCCAACTTGCGGAAAGAAGCCATGAGACAAATCGTCCGCATGCCCCTCGGATTCTTCGACCTCAATACCAGCGGCAAGATTCGTAAGGTCATCGACGATAATGCCGGTATCACCCACTCGTTTCTGGCCCACCAGATGCCCGACCTGGCCGGTTCCGTCCTGGTACCGCTGACGGCCGTCATCCTGATTTTCGCGTTCGATTGGAAACTGGGGCTCGTCTGCATCATTCCGGTAGCCGTAGCCATGTTCCTGATGGGACACCTCATGAACACGCAAGGACAGGCCTTCATGCGTGCCTACATGACTTCACTGGAAGAAATGAATACGGAAGCCGTAGAATATGTCAGGGGCATACCGGTCATCAAGGTATTCCAACAGACCATCTACTCTTTCAAGAACTTCCATAAAAGTATCATGGCCTACAATCAAATGGCTTCTTCCTATACCGGACTGTGGGAAAAACCGATGTCGTGCTATACGATTATCATCAACAGTTTCGTCTTTTTCCTCGCTCCCACCGTCATTCTCATCGTAAGCCACGATGGCGACTATGCTTCTGCCCTGCTCAACTTCTTCCTGTTCGTACTCATTACTCCGCTTTTCTCGCAAAGCATCATGAAAAGCATGCATCTCAGCGAAGCTTTAGGACAGGCCGGAGAAGCAATCGGACGTTTGGAACGACTGCTCGAATACAAGCCGTTGTCCCAGCCGGAAAAACCGGAGAAGCCGACGGCTTTTGATGTTTGCTACGACCACGTGAGTTTCAGTTATCCCGGTGCTACGCAGAAAGCCGTAGACGGAATAAGCTTTTCCATCCCCCAAGGAAAGAAAGTGGCCCTTGTCGGCGCTTCGGGAGGCGGTAAAACAACGATTGCCAGACTGCTGCCCCGTTTTTGGGATGCCAACGAAGGAGAAATCCGGATTGGCCACGTCAATATCAAGCATATCGCACCGGAGGACCTCATGCAGCACGTGTCATTCGTCTTTCAGAACCCTCATCTTCTGAAAACGACGCTGCGCGAGAATCTGAAATACGGAAATCCGGAAGCCGGAGAGGAGGAAATCAATCGGGCACTCGACCTTGCGCAATGCAGGGAAATCATAGACAGTCTGCCGAAGGGACTGAATACGAAAATCGGAACGGAAGGCACGTATCTGTCCGAAGGGGAACGGCAAAGAATCGCCCTGGCACGGGCCATCCTGAAAAATGCCCCCATCATCGTACTTGACGAAGCCACGGCATATGCCGATCCGGAAAACGAGCACCTCATCCAACAAGCGCTGAAGGAGCTGACTGCCGGGAAAACCGTGCTGACCATCGCCCATCGGCTATCGAGCATTACCGATGCCGACCGTATTCTGGTAATCGACAAAGGACGAATCGTCGAGCAAGGTACACACGAGGAACTATTAAAACAAAACGGCATATACAAAACCATGTGGAATGAATATCAGCAATCTGTCAGTTGGACCATCGGAAAGGAGGTTCACCATGCTTAGTCAAATAAGAAACCGTTTCGCCCTTTCGGAAAAAGGTGCCAAGGATTTTTGTAAGGGAGTGTTCTGGACCGTATGGCTGGATGTCGCACTGATGTTGCCCGCCGTATATGTGTTCCTATACCTGCAAGACTGGATTCGTCCCGTCTTCACCCCCGAGGCCACAATAGCACATGGGATATGTTACTACGGACTACTCGGAATCGCATTCATGGCTGTCATGTATGTGATTGCCGTCTTCCAGTACCGAAGTACCTACACTTGCGTTTATGACGAAAGTGCCAACCGGCGTATCTCGCTGGCCGAAAAGCTGCGGAAACTTCCGCTCGCGTTCTTCGGAGAAAAGAACCTGTCCGACTTGACTGCCACCATCATGGACGATTGTACGGAACTGGAACACACTTTTTCGCATGCCGTACCGCAACTCATTGCGTCTCTGCTCAGCATCCTGTTGATTACGATAGGCATGGCATTCTACGACTGGGCACTTACACTCGCTTTGTTTTGGGTGGTCCCCATTTCCTTGGCCGTAATCGTCCTCTCCAAAAGAAAACTGCACAAGCAGAACCGAACGAACTACCTGAACAAAAGGGAAGTGACCGAACAAATACAGGAAGGACTGGACACGATTCAGGAAATCAAGTCCTATCACCAAGAAGCGGCTTACTTGAATGGATTGAACGAGAAAATCGATAAATACGAGCACCAACTAACACGAAGCGAATTACTGATGGGTATTGCCGTCAACGGATCTCAAAGCATCTTGAAGCTCGGATTGGCAAGTGTCATCATTGTCGGAGCCTCTTTGGTAGCCTCCGGTCAAACGGAGCTTTTCACGTATTTGATATTCATGGTTATCGGCTCACGTATTTACACTCCTATCAATGAAGTGCTGAACAATCTGGCGGCGTTATTCTACCTTGACGTCCGTATAGACAGGATGAAAGAAATGGAAGCCATGCCGGTCCAACACGGAGAGAAATCGTTCAATCCCAACGGATATGACATCCGGTTCGACCACGTAAGTTTCTCTTATGAAAAGGGAAAGCAAGTCCTGGACAACGTATCTTTTACTGCCCGACAAGGAGAAATCACGGCCTTAGTCGGTCCCTCGGGAAGCGGAAAGAGTACGGCAGCCAAATTAGCGGCTCGTTTTTGGGATGCCACGTCCGGACATATCACACTCGGCGGAACAGACATCAGTGGGATTGAACCGGAAAGTCTGCTAAAATGCTTCTCCATCGTTTTTCAGGACGTAACCCTATTTAATACATCCGTCATGGAGAATATCAGAATCGGAAAACGGGAAGCGACTGACGAAGAAGTGAGGCGCGTGGCACGTCTGGCCCGATGTGACGAGTTTGTCCTTAAAATGCCTCAAGGATACCAAACCGTTATCGGGGAAAACGGAGAAACCTTATCGGGCGGAGAACGTCAGCGCATATCCATCGCACGGGCATTATTGAAAGACGCTCCCATCGTGTTGCTGGACGAAGCCACAGCCTCGCTCGACGTAGAGAACGAGACAAAAATCCAGGCAGGTATCTCGGAGTTGGTCAAGCATAAAACGGTACTGATTATCGCACACCGCATGCGCACTATCGCACACGCAGATAAAATAGTAGTACTGAAAGACGGACATGTAGCAGAAACCGGAAATCCGGAGGAACTGAAAAAACAAAACGGACTGTTCTGTCAAATGATGAAAAGACAAGTGGTACGTGCCTAAAAATAAGTGAAGATACATCCCCCGTATGGAAAGGGGAGATGTATCTTCACTTTTATTTCAAACCGGGTAACAGCTATTGCATCCTCACTTTACAGCTTCCGAAACGCATAAGTCAGGACGAAATCGGCCGTAGTTTCATAATGCACCGGAAAGGTTCCCGTCTTCCCGTCCGACAAATGATAATATAAAGAAAAATCCCCTTTCGCTTCCGTATGGTCGGGCATCGCGGGGCAACTTAAATTTTGTACCGTCAGATTCTTCCTGAAATCAATACCCTCTTCATCCAAAATCTTAAAAACAGCCTCTTTGGCCGACCAATGCAAAAGAATCTCGTATGTTGTTTCTGCCGCTTCTTCCGGACCGATCAAACGTTCTTTCAGCTTTACAATTCTTTCTGAAAAGACTTCTATGTCAAGTCCGGCCTCATATTCTTCCGAAAACAACACCGCTGCATATCCGAACGTATGGGAAATGGAAAGCTGAAGTCTTCTGTCACGGAGAAAAGGACGGCCGGACGGCAAATATTCCACCTGTAGTTCTTCCCCTGTCAGAGTGAAGATAAGCAAACGCACCGCCACATACTCCAAGCGCCTCCGCTCAGCCGCAAAATGGAAGGCATGCTCCCGATAACATGCGCTGTGAGGCAACATGTCACATAACTCATCAAAGGTCTCGGTAATTTTCCATATACCTCCCCATCCCTTCTCACAATTTATTTTCCGAAACAGCGGCATATTTTCTCTCTATGATTTACACCTCATCGGACGTTTCCGGACTCTCCACCGTCACCTTTATCTTCAGAAGCCTCCGGTCGTCCATTTCCAACACTTCAAAACAATAGTTTTTATATTTGATCACCTCATGACGCTCCGGAAACTCACCTTTAATTTCCAACAGAAGTCCGGCTAAAGTATCGGCCTCGCCTTCTACCTCCTCGAAGAAATCATCATCCAGTTTCATGATTCTAAAGAAATCCGTAAGCAGGACTTTTGCCTCGAAAACATACGTATTCGCATTCAACCGCACGTACTGACGTTCATCTTCATCGTACTCGTCATTTATTTCGCCTACAATTTCTTCGATAATATCCTCCATCGTCACGATACCCGACGTACCTCCAAACTCATCCACCACAATGGCTATATGCACTTTATTCTTCTGAAAGTCTCCTAACAAATCATCAATCATCTTTGTTTCCGGAACGAAATAAGGCGGCCTGATTAAAGACTGCCAGCGGAAATTTGCAGGTTTGTTCAAATGAGGCAACAAATCCTTAATGTAAAGCACACCTTTTATATTGTCGCGCGAATCTGCATATACCGGAATACGGGAATAGTTACTTTCTACGATACATTGAAGCACCTCCGGATAAGGCGTTTTCATATCCAAGTCTACAATATCCATACGAGGAGTCATTATTTCTTTGGCCATCTCGCCTCCAAAACGGATAATCCCCTCCAGCATATTCTGTTCTTCTGCAATATACTTTTTATCTGTTAACTCCAAGGCTTGTTCCAACTCGTCGACCGATATGGCCCGTTTTTCTTTATGCACCACTTTCGTAGCCAATTTTCTCAACCGTACCAGCAATGACGAAAGAGGCCAAAATAACTTTTCAATCCACACAAAAGAAGGAGCCACCATACGACAGAAGCTCAAGGTGTGTTGGGATGAATAGATTTTCGGCATAATCTCCCCAAACAACAAAAGCAAGAAGGTGAGCAAGACGGTCATGAAAAGAAATTCCAACAAACGACTATCACCGAAAATCAAAGTTTTACTGAAAAAGAAATTCAGCAACATGATGATAGCCACATTCACGAAATTGTTGGATATCAAAATTGTAGCCAGCAAACGCTCCGAATCTTTCTTTAACTCGAGAATTTTGCTGTCTGCAGCGTGCCTGTTCTCTTCTATCTTACCCACATCCGTAGGGGAAAGAGAAAAAAATGCAATCTCTGAAGCTGAAACAAAGCCGGAACAACCCAACAACAACACAGACAAAACAAGAGCAATCGTAGCTCCCAAATCCGGAGGATAAACCTCTATATGGTTAAATAACGCTATAAACTGGGATAAATATGTATCAGGGTCCAAAATTCACAAATTTAGTTACACATTAAAAGGGTAAGTCTTCTTTTCCGCCCTGCACCTGTGCGGAAGCGGACTGTGAAGAAGAGACAGAAGGGCCTGAAACCTGGCCAGCCTGATTACGGGGAGACAGCATCTCCATATTATCTGCAAATATCTCCGTGATGTAGCGTTTCACTCCATTCTGGTCATCGTACGAACGAGAACGAATTTTTCCTTCGATAAACAGCTTGTCACCTTTGTGAACGTATTTCTCTACTGTCTCAGCCAGGCCTCTCCACAATACTATATTATGCCATTCCGTACGTTCCGGCACGTCCGTACCATTCTGTAGACGATACCCCCTTTCCGTTGTGGCTAAAGTCAACGAAGCCACAGCCACTCCGTTATCCAAATAACGGACATCGGGCTCTTTCCCGACATTTCCGATCAACATCACTTTATTTAAAGACATACGCTTTTCATTTTAAAATTTCTCCAAAATTAATAAATAAACCATATTCCACCAACTATAACGTCACTTTTTCTGCAATCCTTTCATTTTCCTACCATAAACCAAACTTCTCAAACAGCATTACAACCAAGCGAGGGAATGCATAGTTTGACAGTTCTTCTTTTTTTACCCAACAAACACGACGTCCGAAATCATCGGGTCTATCTGCCAGTTCCACCTTATAAAAATCACAAATCAACGTTCGGTGGGTCAGTTGGTGGCGAACGCCTCCGCACAAATAAATCATCACAGCCTTATCAGACCGGATAAATGAAGGAACTTTTTCATCGTTCAGCAAGTTTTCCGGAGCACATGCCGCAGGGGTTTCTATCAAGAACGGTTCATACAAACCTTTCCATATATCGTTGCTTTCCCGCCGGAACACTGCAACCTCTCCCCCCACCTCTATATACATATAATGTAAATAGCGTTCGGTCACGGTCAGAGCACGGGATTTTACCGGAAGTTCCTGTATTTTCCTGTCCCGGAAAGCGGCACAGCCGTCAACCAAAGGACAGTCTTCGCACTTAGGGCTCTTAGGCACACACTGCATGGCACCGAAATCCATCACAGCCTGGTTATAGTCCGCCGCTTCTTTGCCCTCGGGCAACAGCTCCTGCGCCATGGCTGCAAAATATTTTTTCCCATGCCCCGTATCTATCGGTTCCTCAATCCCATAATAACGGGAAAGTACGCGATATACATTCCCGTCCACCACAGCATGGGGCAACCCGAATGCAAAAGAAGCTATGGCGGCTGCCGTATAATCCCCCACGCCCTTCAGTTGACGGATATTTTCATAACGTTCAGGGAATCCTCCCCACTCCACAATCTGACGAGCCGCCGCATGCAAATTCCTCGCACGGGAATAGTATCCCAAACCCTGCCAGCACTTCAACACCTCATCTTCTGAAGCTGCCGCCAAAGCATCCACATCAGGAAAGCGGTTCATAAAACGCAGGAAATAATCATACCCTTGAACGACCCGCGTCTGCTGAAGGATAATCTCCGAAATCCAAATTATATATGGATCGTGAGTGTCTCTCCACGGTAAAATCCTTCTGTTTTCATGATACCATGCCAACAACTTATAAGCAAAATTATAATCTTTCATTCTTGCAAAAACAGATAAACGGTACAAAATTAGCTGTTTTGGAATGGCAAAAAGCAAAAAAACGAGTTTTTTTTCAATGATATTCTTTCTTTCCTTGCTAAAAAGCTATATATTTGCATTCCAAAAAATTAGGAATTAGGCATTTACAAACAATTATTTTTACAGAAAGATGACAAAAGCAGAAATTGTAAACGAGATTTCCAAAAAAACGGGTATCGACAAGGCAACCGTGCTGACTGCCGTAGAGGCATTTATGGAATCAGTAAAGGAATCTTTGATTCAAAAAGAGGATAACGTATATCTTCGCGGCTTCGGTAGTTTCATTCTTAAAAAAAGAGCTAAAAAGACGGCTCGTAATATTTCCAAGAATACGACTATAATCATAGACGAGCACAACATTCCGGCCTTTAAGCCGGCTAAGGTCTTTGTTGATGCAATCAAGAAGTAAGAATCATTCGAACAGAAAAAGATAGTAAACAGATTTATTAACTTATAAAACATTAGAGCTATGCCTAGCGGAAAGAAGAAAAAAAGACACAAGATGGCTACACACAAACGTAAAAAAAGATTAAGAAAAAACAGACATAAGAGCAAGTAGCCAACGCTTGTCTGTAAGTAAAGAATAGAGAACAAACTTGAACGGGCTCTTTACAGATTCCGACAAGTTTGTTCTTTGTGTAAACAAGGCTGTATAGAATCAAATAGTAAAATTAAAAGAATGACAAGCGAAGTTATAGTAGATGTTCAGCCCAAGGAGATTTCCATTGCATTGTTAGAGGACAAGAGGCTGGTGGAATTTCAGAAAGAAGGTCGGTCGGCCTCTTTCGTGGTGGGCAACATATACCTGGCAAAAGTGAGGAAACTTATGCCGGGGCTGAACGCATGCTTTGTGAACGTAGGCTATGAACGCGATGCTTTCTTACATTACCTTGATCTTGGCCCTAAATTCAACTCTTACACCAAATACCTCAAACAAGTAACCAGCGACAAAAAGAAATTGTACCCATTCTCGAAGGCTTCCATCCTGCCCGACCTTGAGAAAGACGGAAGCGTACAAACCACGCTCCAGCAAGGACAAGAGATTCTGGTACAAATTGTAAAAGAACCCATTTCGACCAAAGGGCCGCGCCTGACTTGTGAGCTATCGTTCCCCGGACGTTTTCTGGTACTGATGCCTTTCCAAGACAAGGTGTCCGTATCTTCCAAAATAAAATCAGCCGAGGAGCGTGCACGTTTAAAACAGCTCATTCAAAGCATCAAGCCCAAAAACTTCGGTGTTATCGTCAGAACGGTAGCCGAAGGGAAACGCGTGGCCGAACTCGACTCGGAACTCAAGGTATTAGTCAAAAGATGTGAGGATGCCTTTATTAAAGCGCAAAAAGCAAGCAAGCTTCCCGAACTGGTATTTGAAGAAACCAGCCGCACGGTAGCCATGCTGCGGGATTTGTTCAATCCTTCGTATGAAAACATCTATATCAACGATACGGATATTTTCAGTGAAGTAAAAGACTACGTGACGCTGATAGCCCCGGAAAGTGCGGGCATCGTGAAACAGTACACAGGCAAACTGCCCATCTTCGACAACTTTGACGTGACCAAACAAATCAAATCGTCGTTTGGAAAAACCGTATCTTATAAGCATGGGGCTTATCTGATCATCGAACATACGGAAGCATTGCATGTCGTGGACGTGAACAGCGGCAACCGCTCCAAGTCGAAAGACGGACAGGAAGCCAATGCGTTGGATGTCAATCTGGGGGCGGCAGACGAACTGGCACGCCAATTAAGACTGCGCGACATGGGAGGTATTATCGTGGTAGACTTCATCGATATGAATCTGGCGGAAGACCGGCAAAAATTGTACGAACGCATGTGCGAAAACATGAAGAAGGACCGTGCCCGCCATAATATCCTGCCATTAAGCAAATTCGGCTTGATGCAGATTACACGCCAGCGCGTGCGTCCGGTCATGGATGTAAATGTGGATGAAGTATGTCCTACTTGTTTCGGTAAGGGTACCGTGAAATCAAGCTTTCTGTTTACAGATGTTTTGGAAAGCAAGATCAGCACGATGGCCAATAAATTAGGGATTAAGAATTTCACGCTTCATGTCCACCCGTATGTGGCAGCCTACATCAACCAGGGCATCGTTTCCCTGAAACGCAAGTGGCAAGTCAAATACGGATTCGGACTCAAAGTAATCCCCAGTCAGAAACTGGGTTTCCTGCAATATGAGTTCTACGACAAGAACGGGCAGGAAATAGATATGAAAGAAGAAATCGAAATCAAACATTAACGAGAAAAGGTTGCCTACACGGAATGTCCGGAGGCAACCTTTTCTGTTTCTATTTACTTATTTCTTTTCATTTCCCGTATTTTCCAAAATAGCTTTCTTTACTTCTTCAGCTATCACGGCGGCACCTTTGTCATTGGGGTGGATGCCATCCGAAATCAACCATTCGGGATGGCCGTCGAACACGGAGTGGAGGTCGATGACTTTCAGTTTGTTCTTCCGGGCCAACTTCCGGATCATAGGGATGACACCATTGACAATCACACTGTCCGAGATGTCAAAAGCCGAACTCATCGCCTTTACCGGATAAGCCAGATAAATATCCGGACGGGCAGGCAAAGCCTTTAATTCGTCTATCATCTGCTGTGCATCCGTCATAAATTCATCCTTGTATTTCCAGTTTTGCGGCTTGCTGTCGTTCGTACCCAATTTAATGACCACGACATCCGGATTAAATTCCTTACACCACCGGTACACGTCATTCTTCATATAAGGGCAATCGCCTTTCTGCAACATCGTATGGCCGCTCACCCCGAAATTCCTGACCCGATATTTGTTTCCCAATTTCCGGCCCAAGACAGCCGGATAACCATACTCTTCACTCAAAGAAATGCCATAGCCATCCGTAATACTGTTTCCCACACATGCCACCCTGAGCGCATCCCTGTCCGGGGCATCCAATCCCTCCAACCAAGCTTTCAAGTCTGCCAGCATCTGTTCGTGGCAGGCAAAAGAAGGGTTATAACCCCAACCATGTCCGCCCGTGGGATAAATATGCATCGCGGCAGGCACTTCCGCCTGTGACAAAGCCGTATAATATTTAATGGAATTGGAGACTGGCACTACCGTATCATCCCCGCTCAGCAACAGCAATGCCGGAGGTACCATGTGACGACGGATATGCCGTTCATTGGAGTATCGCAACTGCTCCTCGTGCGAAGGTTCTTTCCCGATAAAAGAATAAACGGAACCATTATGGGTCTGGTTCAGCTCCATTGAAATAACAGGATAAAACAATATCTGGAAATCGGGACGGCAATCGAAAGGCGCCTTGACCGCTACCGTAGAAGCCAGATGCCCGCCTGCCGAAGAACCCATAATTCCCACATCGTAAGGATTAATCCGCCATGCCGCCGCATGCCGCCGTATCACGCGTATAGCCTCTTGCGCGTCGCTGACCGGGACTTCCGGATGCCCGAAAGGCAAACGATACTTCAACACGGCGTATGCAATACCCATCTCATTGAAATAAGGCGCCCAATCGTAGCCTTCATGCCCAAGGGCTATGAACGAATAACCTCCTCCGGGACAAGCCAGAATGATACGCCCCGTAGCTTTGGCCGAATCCGGAAGGAACACACGGATCTCTGGCGTATAAATACCATCCTGTTGCCGCTCCGGCCCGCCATCCCTGCCGTTCGTATTCGGCAAGCCCTGCTCCCAAAGCTTCACGTCAAACCAGGACTGTGCATGCAAAGCCGTCCGCCCCCAAGCCACAATCCCCAAGAAACAAAAAATTCCAAACCACTTTTTCATGTTTACATTCTATAATAAGGAATAAAAATCAGGGCAAAAATAATAATAATATTCATACGAAGCGGAAAACGCTTGCATTTCCTCCGTAAAATATGTAATTTTGCGAAATAACATCCATGCACCATGAGAAATTTCATTTCATTTCTTACTATCATATTATGTTGCCTGACGGTAACCCCCATGCACGGTCGTAAAAAAGATAAGCAAGCAGACAAGGAGGAAGTGGTCTTGGCCATGGTTGAGCCCGACATGATGGCCACTCCGAGCCATTCGCATCCCATCGTTGCTCCGGTGGAGGAAGCTTACCGCCACCGCATCAATAAGAATGAACATCGTTACGGCATAGACGTATCACGCTATCAGGGAGACATAGACTGGCAAACGGTGAAAACCGACAAAAATGTAAGTTACGTCTACCTGAAAGCCACAGAAGGTGCCTCTCTGGTCGACGTGACCTATCGTTACAACCTGACCGAGGCGCGTAAAGCCGGCCTGAAAGTCGGTTGTTATCATTTCTTTAGTCCCACAGTGGATCCGGAAACCCAGTTCAAGAACTTCACAAGCACGGTGAACCTGGACGAACAAGACTTGATTCCTATCATCGACGTTGAAATCATAGGAAAAGGCAGCGCGCAACGCTTTTGCGAAAGGCTTACCCGTTTTCTCCACATGGTAGAAGAACATTATGGCATCCGTCCCATCATCTACACGTCGAGTAATTTCTACAATAAATATTTGGCCGGAAAATACACGGACTACAAATACATGATAGCCCGGTACGCAGAAGATATTCCGGAACTGACGGACGACATCCGGTTCGTCATGTGGCAGTTTACCGCCAACGGACGCATCGAGGGCATCAACGGCCCCGTAGACCGCAGCCGTTTTATGGACGAATACCATTTGGGGGATATCTTGATTCCTAAGCAAAATTATCAAATTGCACCCCCAAGCACGTCACAAGCATCAAATAGGTAGCAAAAAGAAAAATCCGCAGCAAAGGAAAAAATCAAAAACAGGACAACCATACCCAACCAACGCCCCGAAAAATAAAAATTCGGGGCGTTTTTGCGTACAAACACAGGCTTTTTGTTCCGTCAATCCAAGCCAAATGAAAAATCGTTTGGCTGAAAGCGAAAAATCGCTCTCCGCAGAACGGACGGGCCATCCGAAGAAAAGCGATTTAAAATGACATGAAAACGGAAAAAACATGCTTGAAAACATATCTTGTACATTTATTTGGAGACTTTTACCTTACATGGACGAACCGGCAATTTGACGGAAAAAACATATCGGCACAAGACACGCCGGGAAACACCGACAGCATCTCCCCTCATGCCACAGGAATAAAAGAAAGCAAAAGCAACGAAACGCTGACTTTCAGAAAAAAGGAAAGCGCACGAGAATGTGTTATTTCCCACCCGTAAGGGATACGGCAGGAAATAACGCATTCTCGTGCGTCGCTATCTTTCACTTTGTCATTTTGACATTCTACCTGTCTACAAGTATTTTCTTCTTGCCCACAATATAAATTCCACGTGGAAGCCCATCTACGCAATGCTCCACCTTCACGTCTTTCCGAACAAGCCGCCCGAAAAGGTCATACACATTTTGCTGTTTCCCCAAACGACAAAGTAAATAGTTTAACTGTAGACAATGGGACTACATGACCAGAAGTGTATCCCCCAATAAAAACGGAACTGCAAAAAAGCAGTCCCGTTTTTATTGGGGGTAGAATATACGTTTTCCGTTTTATCAAAAGGTCGTACGTAAAGTAACGTTGATATTACGTCCCATAGCATTGATTCCCGAACCGAAAGTGCGATATTCCGTATCCAGCAGATTGTCGATACCGGCCTGTACCGTCAGGTTCGGATTGAACGCATAAGAAGCTTTGAGATTCAGGGTGAACCATGCCGGAAGCCCTCTGCCCTCTTCTCCCTTCACTGTGGCGTAGCCGATATTGTCTTCCCCGTTCAGATTATAACGGTCTAGTTTCTTTCGTCCGTTAAACAAGGAATAAAACTCCACAATGGCCTTGTCGTCTTTGCTCTGAAAGGTCATGCCCACCCTTCCGAAAAGCGGAGATATATGGTCGAGGGGCATACGTTCATCCTCCCCGTCGATAATATCACCGTAAGTATAAGTAAGCGAAGCGTCTGCCATAAACATCTTGAGGAAACGGGCTTTCAGACGTGTGGTGGAACCTACAACATAGGCCCTTCTGCTGTTATGGTTGGCATATATCTCGCTGAGTTCGCCATCATATTCTATTTCGGTATTTCCGTTCAGCGTATGCGGCTTTAGCGTAATGGCATCGAAAAGATAGGTTCCGAACACGGAAGTTTCCCAAAGGAAACGGTCGTTTTTGAACCGAGTCACATTGAAGTCGGCGTTGATAGTCTTTTCGGGGCGCACATCCGGGTTGGGCACAACCACCATACCCGGCTGCGAGTCGAATACCTTTCCCACATCGTCTATATTGGGCACACGATAACCGGTGGAAAGTGCCAAAGCTATTTTCCAGTCCTTGGTCGGATTGTAGTTCAGTCCCAAACTGAAACTGTAAGTCATATTGTTCTGTTTCACTTCTTTCACGTCCTGACTCAGGAATGGGAAAAATTCGGCGGTCTCAAACGAGGAATACAACGTGGAGAATCCCAGGCGGATACCGTCACTTAGGGTCAGACGCGGAGTGATTTCCCATTGGTGGGACGCGTAGGCCTCTATATTGTGCATATAGTTTTTTCCGTCGGGGTAACGCGTATCCAATGCAGCACGCTCACCGGTGTCCACGTCCGTTTTGTGAGCCGTAGAGGAAAGGAAGTTCAATGCACCGTCTATTCCGGCATGGATACGATGATTGTCCACCTGCTTCATCCAATCGGAAGACAATGACACCACATCCACATTCTCGTTACGGCTACCCAGCCAAACCTCGCCGAACTTACGGTTATGACGGCTTTCCTTGATTTTCTGATAGGCCACCGTAAAATCGACTCTGTCTGCCGACAACCAGTCGGCTATCTCCATCGTATAGGCTGTCATCAAACGGAACTGAGGGCCATAATACCATTCGGCAAATTTAGGTTTGTCTTTTTTCATATCCGTCAACCGGTCGTAACGGGGAATGTCCGTCGTATTCGAGAATTGGAAGTTCAACAAATGGCGGAATCTATCGTCCGGTTTGAACAGGAACTTCTGCATCAAGTCGTACTGCATATATCCAGACCCGGGTTGATGCCAGTCTTTGGAATTACCGATTAACAGGTCTTCACCATTTTCACGTATCACTTCATAAGGACGGCTAATGTATTCATCATCCTTTAGAAAGGGGTTCTTGCGTCGTCCACTCCGCAAATCACCGAAGTTGCTATAGGATAAAGAAGTCAATGAAGCAAAACGTTCGCCGCCGATATTGAAATCCACATGACCGGTGGTTTCTTGATTCGCACTACCGTAGCGCATAAAGGCATTACCGGAAAACCAAGTTTTCCCCCCATCGCCCAAAACCGGATTTTTAGAACGAAAAGCCACAACTCCCCCCAAGGCATCCGAACCGTAGCTGACCGAAGAAGGACCGTAAAGCACTTCCACACGTTCCAGTATGGAAGGGTCCACGGTTATGATATTCTGTAAATGTCCGGCACGATAAATGAGATTGTTCATCTTCACGTTGTCCATGACAAGCAGCACCCGCGAACTTTCAAAACCGCGTATCATCGGGCTTCCACCACCCTGTTGGCTTTTCTGCACTGTCAGCAAACCGTCTGTGGTCAGTAAATCGGCGGCAGTCTGTGCATTGGCTCGTTCTATCTGGTCACGGGATAAAATGTAAACCTGTTGCGGCACATTCATTTTCACATCCTGCTGACGATTGGCCGCCACTGTAATCTCTTCCATCAACCGAAGGGTTGAATCGGCGGGTTCCGCACCATGTAAATAGATGACGGGGCATAAAAGTAATCCTGTAAAAATCTTGTTCATCATATAGTTATTCTGTTATGTAAATTGTCGTTACGTCTTTTAACTCAAGACGTAACGACAAACTCTGTTTACTTTATTATATCATCCTCAAAAATCCAATATTCTTACAGCCGTGGCATCTCCGTAGTTAATCACCATTTGGTAGGTGCCCGACTTCAAATCACTCAAATCCAATACCATCGGCGCTACGTAACGAACGGCTTTCATCAATTTGGTTCCTTTCTTGTTATAGATAGCAATCTTGGCCGGTGTCTGGTCGGGAAGTGTCAGACGTATGCCACGCTTGTCCGGAGTGAAGGTAAAACGCATCCCCTCCAATGCTTTGGCATGATTGATGGGCAATACCGACAGGTCCTCCGGTTGGAAGTCCACACTGACTTTCAATGTATTTCCTTTCACGTTAACCGGCTTTATATATACATCCTGACGGGTGCCCGGCTCTACCTTGGAAAGGTCCAGCGTAAGATTCAACGGACGAATCGAAGATTCGAAATCGAGCGAAACGTTGTCCATCGTAAAGGTTACCTCTACCGGATCCATGCCCAAGGCATTGTTGATGCCCATGATGTAACCTTTCAGTCCTTTCACCTCCGGAGTCTCCAGATTCTTCCATACCGAACCGGACGGGTTTTCCGCACGCGCCTGAGTGTCGTAACTGCGGATGTAGTAAGCTCCCCTGCCGGACGTTTTGTTATTCAGATAATACCCCTTGGCATTCAAGTCGCTGATTTTGTCTATATCCAAATCGGACGGAAAGGTAATGAAATTCCATTCCTTGGGTACGAAAGTATATTTCAATATCAGCTTTTTTACCTGAACAATACCGTTTTTTACTACCACCTGCCCCATTTGGCCGGCATCACCATAGACAATCAGTTCTTCCAATACCTGACCGCCTTCCAACTCTACCCGCGCATCCTTCTGCACCACAAAGCCCTTGGAAAAGCGGAATGTACAACTAGTAGTTGTGGTAGGTTCCCATTCCCGGTCGCCGGGCTGGAACGCCTCGACTACAATCTCGGCATGTTCGGGAATCGTATGCAGATTCAAAACGTTTCCGTCTTCTATCGTAGCAAACTCCTGCCCCTTTAAAATACGGTACACCGGTTCCAATCCCGAAGAAGCCGTAGCCTTCATCGGCAGCTTAAACGGCTTGTTGTGGGTCAATGGAAATTCTTTCTGCCAGTTTAAAGTCTGTTCCTTACGTGCCACCGCCGTGCGGTATAGTCTCGGTGCTCCGATTGAACCATGGTCGTTTCCGGCTCCATCGCCACCGTATAGCACATCAATATGCAAAACGGAAACGCCGTCCAAAGGATAATCCCATGTAGTCTTCTTGCTGTTATTGACAGGGCCTGTTGTCGTAAGCTGCCGGTTATCCATCTTCAACGCAAACTCCATGACATAAGGCTGGCCCGACTGTTTGCCGACATCCGTGATAAAGCGGTCATAAATGCCCGCAAGCAAGGTAGTCTGCACCGAACCTACTGCATGAATACCAAATCCTTTTTTATATTTTTGCGTGGTGATTTGGAGCATAGAACCATTGACAGCCTTGTCTATTTGTGCATTTCCCTGCGTACGATAAGGCAAATCCGAAAGATAATCAAACATATTCAATCCCTCATAATAAGAACTATGCATCGTCTCACCTCCTTCGTAACCGTAGGTAATGCGGAACACACGATTCATCTCTAAGTCAGGAACGGCAACAGCCAGAACCTTACCGGTTGTTCCAGACACAAACGGTGTATTATTCCATATCGTCAACAAATCAAGTTGTTGCAATTCGTTCAACAGATATACATCGTCATAGATATTCAGCGTCAGTTGTGAAAGCCGATTTGCCTGAGGATTGACATATAAATATACCGTTCCCGGATTGTTTCCGGACTCCGGTAATACAGAAGAGATAAAGATATTCTCTCCCGTGCGAACCGCATAAGACAACTGACTTACAGCACAAGCATATTGTTCGTTGCCGTATTGTGTGGCCTCGACAACCACTTCCGTAGATTGTCCATCTTTAAAGGTCAATACGTTGCCTTTCAAGTCGGCGGCATCGCGGCCTTTGATGATGCGGTAATATATCTTGCCTCCTGACGTGGCAGTAGCTTTCAAATCCACTTGCCGAGGATACATGATGGTTTCTCCCGTATTCGTAAACGTAACCTGTTGCTCCTGCTTGTCCGACTGGGTACGTTCCATATACAGTCTGGCCAAGTTGTAGTTTCCGATAGCATTTGAATTATTCGTAAAGTCCAACCTGATTTTTGTCAATGGCAAGTGTGGAATAAAAGCTGGGTAGTCAGCCGTAGAAATGGACTTTATTGCATTTGAATTAACGGTGAAGTCCAATTTTTTTCCGTCATTACAATAGAACATGAATTTAAGATTCCCGCTGCCATTCTGTGTTCCCAATACCATATCAAACTTACGAAAATTCATTTCTTCCGGGAGGTCATAGATGATTTGACCACCCTTGCTGGAAACTCCTTTATAGTAAGTCTTATCGTTTGTCTGCAAATTCTGGTCCGTACCGAAGCAACGGTCCACACCGGGCAATGTTCCAGCTACGGCCGTGGTAGCCTCCGTCCATTGATAGTCTCCCAACCACATGAAAGCTTCCGTATTGGCTTGGTTCACGCACTCGGTAAGCAACCGGGTGTCGTCGTCCAACACCACTTCCATGCGATAGGCATAGTCTCCGGTTTGCATCTCCACATCCGCCGTCAGGAAAGAACCTTCTATCAATTCATAATCCGAAGCTGTCGTAGCAAAACCGTCAGACATCCGATAAGCATAAGAAGTGACCGATTTGATTTGCTTTCCTGCCAACTCCACCTTAGCTTTTAACTGACCGGCACTGCCATTGGAATATAATCCCAAAAGTTCTATGGATTGAGCGTGGAGGCTTACCGATGCCCATACGAGCATCAGTAAACATCCTATTTTACCTATTAATTTATTCTTTATCATTTCAATATAATTTTAGTCACATAATCTTTTCCGTTCTCACTGATTTTCACAACATGTATTCCCGGTTTCAAAGATACCGAATAGTCGTGTTTAGCCGTTTTATCGCGTGCTACAAGCTGACCTTGCACATTGAAGATTTGAATGTCGGCATTGCCACGCAGATTCTCTATCATGCAGGTAGTTCCTGAAACGTACACCTTATAACCGGCTGTTTCTACTCTGTCTTCAACACCAACCGAAGTGTCATGACGTTTCACCTTCAATACGAAACGGTCTTTCACATCTCCGGTTTGCGTGATATCAAACTCATAGGCGTTTTCCTGATCCAACTTCCATTCCGCCCCCGTATGTTTGTCCCAAAGGATAACCTCATCATCTCCTGTAAAACCGGTTATCCGGCTCAAACGAAGAGACAACTTGCCAGGCGTTCCTATTCTCAAACCCAGTTTGACTTCTTCGGTATCCATCGGCAGTGTGTTCACAGAAGCCACCGATTCTCCGGCTGCAGAGAACAATTGATTGGCTGTGGCTGACAAACTCCAGAATTTCGGAGCATCTTCATTCACCACAAAATCTGCCGAAGCACCTTCTTCCCAAATAATGTCCGTACGATCTTGCTCTTTATCCTCTGCGTAAAGTTTCAAGCGCACTGAAGTATATTCGTTTGCAGTATAGTAATCGAATGTACGACGGTTAAGCGTCACCTCTTTGGCCACAGGAGTCACGGTAAGTTCAGCCTCAGGTGCCAGTGTCTGGACAAAATAAGACTGGAACGGTATGATCTTCTGTTCCTCATCATAGTTCGTCATATCGAATGTAATGTAGTTGTCCAACTCCTTATTATACTGATAAACGAATTTAGTCACCTTGTGCTCGTCAAAGATCACATTCTGGTGTTTCGTGATGTTGATGTCTGCCAAATACGGATTACCGATCAGGTTCCATCCCTCCTGAGCCTTACCGTAAGGAGATTCAAAATGCTCCAAGTGGCCGATAGTTACCGAACTGTTCGACAGTAAGGTTCCGTTTCCGATATTCATCGCATTATCTACGTCAGCAATCGTCGTCAACTGAACTTCTTCTTCCAGATAGCCTTGCAGCAGTTCGGCTTCCACTTCCAAGTCTGCCGTAGGTGCAGTAGCCACAAAAGTATAGTCGTCCGTGCCGTTTTTCAATTTCAGTTCGACCTTGGGCTCAAGATAAACCTTGAACTCTAACGGAGCTGATTCCGCACCGACCGCCTGGACGGTTATCGGATTCAAAGCCATTTTATCCAACTTCGATTGGTCTATCATGATCGTAAAGCGATTATCGCCATTACGCATGTCTACACTGTCTTTATCCAAAGAGGCGTAGGCCGTTTCTTTCACTTCCAGCATCACCACATCATCGGCATTTCCGCTCAATACTTTCACTTGCAGAGGCAATCCCTTGGCGGTTTCCTCCAGCATGATATTGCTGTTTCCGGACATTCCGTCGGCCAAAGCCAGCTCCACCTTCACCGGACGTTTGCCGGATTCAGGAGAGACAAAGAACATCACTTCGGAAGCACGGTTCAACAACGCTCCCTCGATAGAAAACTCTGCTTTGCCGTTTTCAACAGTCTGTGCTTCCACAAAATGTTCAAACGGACTTTCCGAACCCAAAGCACGAATGGCCATCACCAAATGGTCCTGCTCCATAATACCGGCATGACGGTAACGTAAAATAATCCGATCGGTTGCTGTCAACTGTGGATCATTTGCATAAACCAATGTGTAGTGTGTTTTGCTCAAAGGCAAATCGGATTGTCTTCCGGCTGCTACATAGTTGTAAGAGGTACCGTCGAATGTATTCCATTCTCCCTGTACATTCTTTCCTTCCGGATAAATCAACTGTACGGCCGAAGTTTCGGACATTTGGTTCAGATGCAAGCGACTTTCCGGATTAAACGGCACAGTAGAACGATAGTTTTGTGTCAAAGTACCGTAGTGCTTCAGCGACATGTCCTGTACGCTTTCACGCAAATCCCCGTTTTCATCTCTTACATCCATCGTCAAATAAGCCACTAATGCCGAATCATTCAGCAACACTCTTTCCTGCATATATCTCAAGACTTCTTCCTGGGTCAGTGAGCGGTTCCATACGGCAACCTGATCGAATGCTCCCGTAAACCAAGTGTTACCCATTTGGTTCTGTCCCAACATCAACATGGAATGTATGCGTCCTTTGTTTATATTACGTTTTATAGAATATTTCATTCCGTTCAGGTAATAATCCATACCATCGGGGCGGGCCACCAATGCCAGATGAATCCATTGTCCAACCTGATCTTTCGCCACGTTGAGTGAAGTAGATTGGTTCCAACTCCAGGATTCCTCATTCCAATGACAGCGTACATTACCGTTTTGCAAGTGTAGTCCTGTTGCTACAGAGGGATTTGAAGAGCGGAAAAATAAGAGCGGTTTGGTTCCGGACAATATGCCTACATCACCCAAATATACCCACCCCATTACGGTCACGGTATTGGATTCATGCAAAGCAACATAGTTATCTGCCGAACCCACCAAAATTCCACCTTTCTCTACCCACGTCGAGTTACCCAACCCTTTCGGGGTAATCCGGTTGACAACCTCAATCGGCATCGGAATCATCTTTTCGTCGGTCTTGCCTTTCAGAGTCACCAGATTCCGTTCATTGAAGGCTCCCAAATTCTGTCCTATTTTAAGTTCGGAGGAAGCTTCACCCTTCGTAAAATAGAATCCGGTTTGAGGTTGCAACACGTCATTGTCCGACACGATATCATACACACCGTTCGGTTCTGCCAAACCTTCCACAATAGAAGCGTGGGCTTTGACAGTATGCTGATCCTCGGAATATACGGTAAGTTCTCCTCTATTTGAAACTCCCTCAACGGTCATTTCGATAGCCGGCTTCAAAGACACTACCAACATTTTTTTGCCTTGCAGTTCCTGCATCGGCAAATCTGTTGCTTGCAAAGTCTGCGTATCTGCATTATAGGTCAAATCTCCCACCAAATTCCAATAATTCCTACGTCCGTCTTCCGAATAATACAGACGATAACGTTTATTCGGATTAAACGGTTTACCTTCGACAGCATAGAAATCTAACGTCAAAGTGTCTGCTTCGGCAACGGTAAAGTTTCGAAAGATATATCCAGTCGGTTCCACCTCATAATATTTGGTATCCAAATTGGATTTGTCTTCCAACCAATGTTCCGCTTTATAAGCATATACACCGATCTGATAATCCGATGTTGTATTTTTAACGGCTATCTTCAACAGATTGACTCCCCGGTCTTCAAAGAGTTTCTCACCATCGGTCAATACACCGTAAGCAGCTCGTTGTGCACTGATGGGGAGCGACATTTTTTCATGAGTAACCTCCGCACGCGTCATCACACGTGGCTGATATCCGGCAAATGTTTCCAAGTCTCCGGACAGATTATCCCCATTGAAAGCATAGTAAGCCACAAGTCCGTTACGATTGTCTACATTCACGGAATACATTTCACGACGGATTTCCTCTTCATTCAATTCGTAGTTCCATATCTTCAATTCATCTACGGCTGCCTCTATCGGCGCATACTCAAAAGCATCTGCAAACAGCGACAGGTAAGTGGAATTATTCAGCGTATGTTCCCTGCGATAACGCTCTCCCTCACCAGTTAACATACCGTTTACATACAGACGTATCGAACCGTCACGTTTCTCGGTTATCGCCACATGAGCCCACTCACCCATGTTCAATTTACCCCCTTCGATGGTTTTCTGTTCATCGGAAGCCGGTTCATACGTCGGCTTGTTAAACTGGTTGCTTGGAGAATATCTGAATTTCAAAGTTCCGTTTTCTACGAAAAGCAACCAACCTTTTGCACCTTTATCATATTCTTTCTGACGGTTGGCCAACAAAACTCCATCATTCATCGGTTTCACCCAAAGGTCTACAGTAAAGTCATTGAAGAAGTAATCTACATATCCTAAATCTATTCTGCCCTTTCCGTTTGAATACAACGCATTTCCGGCTTTCTTTTCCAATTTTACATCCGGTGTTTCCTTCACGATGTATTCGGCCGAAAGGGTAGACACATCGGGAGATTCTCTAAGTGTGAGTTTCAACTGTACTTTATCTCCGGGGCGCAAGGCCTGAGTAAGATACTGATAGGGATTATCTACCTTCATTCCATTTACCGTCCATTCATAATAGTAATACAACGGAATAGTCCATTTCGTATCAATACCGATAGTACGACGGCCATCCACATGGGTGATTTCTTTTAAGGCAAATCCGTTTTTAAAGAAACGGTCGGAAGGATGCTCCAAATCGGCTACCCATACGCCGCGACCATAATCAGCCAGTACCATCTCTTGTGTGGTATAATTCATGACAATATCACTGAATTTTCCACTATTATATCCCTTGGTCCAAAAACGCCAGGTATTTGAACCGTTTTCCAGAATATAGATTCCGGCACTACCACGATTCACAAAATAAAGATCGCCACTACCTTCGTGGAAAAACAAGTGGTCGCAAGCTATATTAGGAAGCCCCTCTCCTACTTTTTCCCAACGACTTTCGTTGACATACAATCGCATGACCTGTCCTGTCTGTCCCAAATACAGGATGTCGCTGTTATCGGGTTCTGCCGCTAATCTGGTATTGCTAAATTTGGCCGGCTCACCGTTGTACAGGATGTCCTGAAAAGAGTTTCCACTGTCTATGGATTTCTTTAAGATATTAAGTAGTACGTACAAAAATAGTAGTATATCCTTTATCGCGTGCAAATGTGACATCCGCGACATCCGCCCCGACATTATCAAACAGATTAGTCAGGCTCCGACCTATATCATCAATGCGGTAGAAAGTGTTTCCTTTTCCCGTTCCCGTACGTCTCATATACCAGGAACCGGTATGTACATCGGCATAATTGGTGGTCGTGCTCCACGAGTCCAACGGCATATTCTCAATACCGCCTCCGCCACCTCCGGAGAAGTAGCATGTGCTGGTATAAGGATTGGCGCTGGATTCGGAACCTTCATAACCACGCCAATTTCCCCATCGACCGTAGCGGTAGGTCTGCACATCAATATCCTGCGTGTTACCCACCATCAACTGATCACCGAATTCATTGACACGGATATTGTAATACAACATCTGTCCCATATTTCCTCCAATATTAGTCCATTGGTTATTATTCACATCCAAATCTTTCATCAACATACCGCCATCCGAACCTCTGAACACCCGACCACTCTTGTGAGAAAGAATGAAATGATTGTCCGCATTATGACGAGAATTGGTTACCGCATAATATTTGCCGTCCTCCTGTAACGACGTCAAACGGATTGACCATGCAAACTGATCGAAATTTTTTCCTCCGTCAGAACTAATGGCAGAACTCATCGTACATCCGTACACCCAATTCGGATCACGAAGGTTTACACCGAAACCTCCCAACCAATTCCAAGGAGCCTCATTGCCAAAAACAGTACCTCCACCGATTCCAGCACTGGGCTCTTGAAGCGTTATCCAAGTCTTTCCCTTGTCTTCGGTATAATAGAGTGCCGTAGCATTTCCGTTACGAACTGCTGCCGCAAACCACATTTGGTTCGGATTTATGGTACTGATGACCATATTACCCGGCGAAGTGGCTCTTAAAGGGAATATCGTCTTGTTATCCGGGTCGGAAGGATCATTACGCAGTGCCGTCCGGTTTTCATTATATACATCAAAACTCATCTTCTTGATGTTATATTTTCTCTTTCCATTTTCCACCGTGCTTTTCGCTCCATCGTCAAAATAGAAGATAGACCGAGACCCTGGTATGTAAATCATATCCCGGTTGGAGGGATCAAACTCCACTGACTGGAACCACACGCCTTTTCCCACACCATTGGGATGGACGTCTTTTAGTTCATCCGGTACAATGACCTCTGTCCAGGTTTTACAGGTGTCTTCACTAATCCAAAGTTTACTGGCCCAATGCTCAATCCCCCCTTGCTGCTGTGCGCCGATGAATTTCAGATTTCCGGCTTTGTCGCGGAAAGCATAACCTCGCTTATACCCTTTGTGAGTAGCCCCTTCTATACGACGCCAGCTATCTCCGCCGTCCGTTGTTTCATACACCGTACTGTTATCACCAAAAGCAAACAAGTGATTCCAATCATCCGGGTCTACAGGGATCGAGGAGTGGCGAACCGTACTGCGGTGAGCTCTCACCGGAATATTATCCGTGATGCATGTCCAGGTAAGCCCTCCGTTATCAGTCTTGAAAATGCCTGCTCCGTCGGGAATTACATACAATTTGTCATGGTCTTCAGGATGTACCACACCCCAATGCATACGTCCAGACGATGGTTTATGTTCCACCGTACGGAAATAGGCTATATTACGAATACCTTTTTTACGGTCTTCTGGAGTGTACACGATTTTGGGCCAGGTATGGTTCAGTACATCGGTTGGAACAGTACGGGCTATACTGGCTTGCATCACCTCGTTATAGGTTGTATCCACGAACTGGTAGAGCGTATCTCCGCCCGGCATGATACCGTAAGTGGGTAGCCATTGCTTGGCATACCATCCGTAACCGAATTTGTTCTTGGCAGCCTTACGGTCTTTTAAAGCCGTCTTCATGATGGTTACAATTTCTTGAGGGCTCCATCCGTCATGTGCCAACTTCATATACACTTGATCATCCAGCAAGTCTTCCATCTTCACGTATTCAAATGCGGAATCCGGAAGCAAAGCTGCTTCTTTTACCATTTTATTGCGTCGTTTCAGGTCCCTGTCGGAATCCGAAGCATACTCATTTCTTGCATAACTATGCAAAACAAAACAGCAAAATAAAAGTTGAGTGGTTAAAAAAAGTTTCTTTATCATCTAACTTCTGTTTTAAATTTAATACTGTATCCCAAAAACAACCTAATTTTAAAAAGTATATTGGAATTTATTTGTGCTTTTCCGCTATCCTTTCTGATCAACTGAAAACATCATCGCCATGCGTCCCAAAAATCATCCGGATTATGTCCCGAGTTATATCCCGGATTTGGAGGTTCCGGATTCATATCACTTCCGGCAATCATCATCTCTGTTTCGAATGACATGACCCGGACTTCAGGACTCACATAATTTTTACGCCCATAGTTAAGTGTTGTTCTCATCTCGGTTTCCGCTAATAGCATCATTTGATTCATTTTCTTTTAATTTTTAATTGATAGAATTAGTGCAAGCCAAGTCTATTCGGACTCCTCCGATAAATTGGAACACAAAGGTAATGGCAGTTATGTGGTTTTACAAGAGGGATTTAGTTAAAGAAAAAAGATAAACAATAAAAATAGAAGCTTATATAAAAGGAATATTTGCGGTCAAAAATCCCCAAAAAGCCAAACAGTTATAACCAAGAATAAATACAAAGGCACTTATATGCACACTTCGTAATACAAAAGCCATTCAAACAACAAGATTATAACTACTACAAATCAGTCTTTGTTGTTAAAAATCATATATTCCATAAAAATAAGAAAAGGACATCAAGCCATTCTACCATTACAAAACCACTGCCCGTATGGCCAATACCACATAAGTGAGATAAAGTACACTCTGAAAAATATCCAAATCCGCTACGGCATACCCCGTGGAAGTATATTGAGTAGAAATAAAATTCCTATCCGGCGACATCCTGCGCAAAATATAAGCGCATGCCATGTAAGTGGAAAGACCTACCAACAGCCCCCAAAGCATCCCGAACAGAATATCTCCCGGATAATGTACCCCCAAATAAATGCGAGAATAAGAACAGAGCGCAGCCCACAAAACCAAAGAAAAGGTCATCCAAACATTACGAACCAACAAAGCTAAAAAGATACATACAGCAAAAGTGTTGGCGGCATGACTGGATATAAAACCATAGCGTCCGCCACGATAGCCATCCACCACGTCTACCAAATACATCAGCAAGGGGTCCTGAGCCGGCCGGAAACGGGCAAAGTAAGGTTTACAGAAAGAAGAAGAAAACTGGTCGGCCAACAAGATGGACAAGGCAAGAAACAACACAATAAGCCCCACCTCACGCATGGAATTGTTCTTGACCAACACATAAAATAGCACGACGGCCACAGGTATCCAAGCCACCGTACTGGTAATCCCGTTCATCAAATGGTCGAAAAACAACGAATTGCTGCCATTCAACAGCAGCAACAACCGTTGGTCCAAACCGATCCAGTCTTCTAACGCCATATCAAATCACCTCCATTGCTTCTGCCGGCATCCAACCCACCTTGCCGTCTGCCAACCGTATTTCTTTCCATTCCTTCATGGAATCGTCTATGATTTCCACACGTGTGCCTTCATGCAGTACAAAGAGGTCCGTACCCGATTCGTTCGGAGTGCTCTTCACGACTACCGAACTGCTCATCACCACAGCCCCGCTGCGGGCATTCAATTCCTGATGCTGCGTCCAAGCAAACACATTGGCCATCACGACAACCGCCAACATGACCAAAGCGCCAAAGAAACCCAATTTCTTCCACACGACCTTATTGCCTAAGAAAAACACCAGAATCAGCACACAGGCCAGCACAAAAGCCACAATCCCCGTACGCGCCCAACCGTCCATACTCATCATGTCAATGATGTTCTTATACCATGTCACAAAGAACATCTCGCTTTCGGGTGTGATTTTATCTATCGTTTTTGAACGGGCCAACTCCAAATTGAAACGGACATCCGAACTCCCGGGGTCCAACAAGGCGGCACGTTCGTAATTCAAAATGGCAAGAGCCAGACGGTCTGTCTTATAATAACAGTTTCCTAAATTATAATATATGTCCGCATGCTCCCCTTCTTTCAGCAAAGCCGTATATATAGGTATGGCTTCTTCATACTTTTCCGCAGCGTACGCACTATCAGCCTGTACTTTGTCTTGGGCGTGAAGCGAAAACATGCACATCACACCTATACATATCAAAATCAACTTTCTCATCAGCTTCATCCTTTACTTCCGTTTAATAGAACTTTCCATCTTATTAATGACTTCCGTAGCCGCTGCATATATCTTGTCCATCGTTTGCGACGGGTCGCCCGGCGCATAACGGGCAAATTCACAATCGCTCATCGTCTCTACCAACTGCTGCACGACGGAGACGTCCGTTCCCTTGGCCTGCAACTTTTCACTGACATTCTCTTTGTTCAGTTCTGCAGCCGGGAGATTCAACTTGTCTCCCACATAGCCCCACAAGGCCTTTAAGACCTCATCATAAAACTCGGCCGGCTTGTTGGCTTTCAACAATGCAGCCGCCTGTTTCAGACGCTTGGCTGCCGCCTTATTCGCTTTCTTGTTACGCATTTTAGCCACATTGGCATTTTCCATAGCTTGTTTGCGGAAGACCACCACAAGAACAATGAATGCCAACAAGGGAATGACATAACTCCACCAATAGGCTGCTGTCCCGAAATAGGACTCACCCTTTTGCTGCAAACGCACCTCCCCCTGATGGATGTACCGGATATCTGAAGCCAACAACTCCACGTCCTCTTTATTCGTATAGTTTCCTACACCGCTTCCGCCTTTCCCTTTCGCCACGTTGAGGTCAAATCCTTCCGTTTTCACGGTCTTGTAAGCCTTCGTGTCCGTATCAAAATAACAGAATTCCACTGGCGGAATCGTATATTTCCCCGGATGGCGGGGTACAGCCAAATAATCATAGATTTTATTACCGGAAACCCCTCCGCGACCTACTTTGGTCTGGTCCGTAATCTTGGCATCGTACGTCTCGAAATCTTTCGGGAAATTCACCACCGGAGCTTTCATCAGCTTCATGTTGCCGCTTCCGGAAACCGTAACCCTCAGCGTCAACGCGTCATTCGTCTTCACTTCGCTCGGAGTAAGGGAAGCACTGATATTGAATTTGCCCACCGCTCCGGAGAAATTAGCAGGCCGTGGCGAAGGCAAAGGATCTACCTGCAAGGTCAGAGAAGGAGCCACAATGGTTTTCTTCACCTCGACCATGGTACTCCCCCCGTTGAAAAACGCATCAATCGGGTCGATATTACGATTTTGCTGCACCACAATCCCCTCGAACTTGATGGAAGGAATCGTCATCTTTCCGCTACGTTGGGGAAAGAGCACATATTGCCGCCATACCACCGTACCGTACCTGCGCCCATTGTGCTCTTCCATTTTCAGGCTCTTCTGTTGGGGCAGCTCTATTTCCTGTGTATGAAAACCCTCCAAATCCGGCATGCCACCGGCCAACTGCGACAGGTTGACCAAAGAGTAGACCTTATAAGTCAACACTACCGCCTCTTGTTCATACAAGCGTTGCTTGTCGGCCGTAACCGTAATGAAAAGGTCTTTTCCGGTAATCTTAGCCCCGGCATCTTGCATCTGCATCCGTTCGTGCTGTCCGCCCCCTTGCTGGCGAGACTGTGCTCCTCCGCCGCGGCCGGGAACAACCTCTATGCTCACGGTATTGGAACGGTATTGCTTTCCGTTCACAGTAGCCGTAGCGGCCGGGATGGTATAAGTACCGGCCTTCAACGCACTTAATATATAGGTATAGGTTACCGAACTGCTCTGCGAAGTCTTTCCATTAATCATTTGAAAACTGGACTGTGAGGAGCGGCTCGGCCCCATGTCTACACTAAACCCTTTCAGGGTAGGCAAATGGAAATTACTGACATCCTGTGTGTTCACGGTGAAACTCAACCTAAACTGCTCACCTTCCTCCACCACATCCGGTGCCGCGGCCTTTATCTGTATGGCCGCCCGTATCCCGACTGTCAGACAACATAACCAAAGTAATGCGATATATTTCTTCATTCCTATTTCCTTTATTGTTTAGTCGTTACCATTGTTTCTCCAATTTTCTCTGTCGCGGTTTGGCCATGGCCTTCCTGATGCGCTCCTGTGTATCTTTCTCATCTTGCATGGCTGCGTTCAACAGTTGTTCGGCATTCTCTTTCGACATGTTCTCTTCATTCTGCTGTGACTGCTTTTGCTGTTGCTTCTGTTGGTCTTCTTTTTTGTCTTTATTCTCCTGTTTGTCCTTTTTACTGCTATTCTTGTCTTCTTCTTTGTTCTTGTCCTTTCCGTCCTTATTCTCTTTATTGTCGTTTTGCTGGTCTTGCTGTGGATTGTTTTTCAACTGGTGTTGGCATAAGACCAAATTATAGCGGCTTTCATTATCCGCAGGATTCCGCCGCAAAGCGTTCTTATAGCACTCGATGGCAGGTCCGAACTGCTTTTGGCTTTGCAGAATCACTCCCATGTTATGATATATGGAAGCCAACCGTCCCTTGTTCGTCTCCACTTTCACGGCCTGCTCGTATGCCTGCATGGCTTCCTTGGGCTTTTGCTGTCTCAACAGCGCATTTCCCAAATTGAAATGCGCCTGAGGGAAACGACCGTTGGCTTCAATGGCTTTACGGTAATCCACCTCGGCTTTTGTGTACATACTGTCGCGATACAACCGGTTTCCACTCCTCAAATAGTCACGGTCTGTTTTCTTCTGCGCCCATAAAAGAGATACCGTCAGACACAAGCACAAAGCCAATCCATATTTATATATCCCACGTAACATGTCTTTCTTCCTTATTTACGAAACAACTTTATATTCTTAAACAACGGATTCTTACGTTCCACAATCAACACATCCAGAACGAGTACAAGCAAAACCAACAAAGCTACGGCTTGGAACTGCTCATCGTATTCCGAATAGACCGCACTTTCCATCTCCTTCTTAGCCAACTTATCCACATAGCCCGATAATTGTTCCTGTGCGGATGAACTGTTATCCACATAAATATAGGCTCCTTGACCGGCAGCCGCAATTTCCCGACACATCGACTCGTTCAACTTGGAAACCACTACATTCCCCGTATTGTCTGTGATATACTGCGAACTTCCGGGCATGGGTATGGGTGCGCCTTGCGGAGAACCAACTCCCAAGACATAGACTTTTATTCCCTTTTCCGCTGCCGCTTTGGCCATCTCCACAGCTCCTCCCTCATTGTCCTCTCCATCGGTAATCACAAAAATAGCCTTGCTCACGTCCTGATTGGGCGTAAAACTTTTCATGGCCAAATCAATAGCCTGCTTGATATCCGTTCCTTGCGTGGTAATCATGGATGGATTTATCGTTTCCAAAAACATCTTGGCCGACACGTAATCACTTGTTATAGGCAACTGGGTGTAGGCCTCTCCGGCATACACGATCAATCCGATCTTATCATCCGTCATTTTATCCACAATATTGCTTACCAGCATTTTGGATTTTTCCAAACGGCTCGGCGTCACATCTTCAGCCATCATCGAATTGGATATGTCCATGGCTATAATGGCCTCTATTCCCTGACGCTTACGGGTATCCATTTTTGTCCCGAACTGCGGACGGGCCAAAGTGAATATCAACAATGCCAAAGCCGCAAGCATCAACCACGTCTTCACCTCACGCCGGGTTGCCGAAACATCCGGCATCAAGCCTTTCAGGAGTTCGATGTCGCCATAACGAAGCAGACGCTTCCTGCGGTAATAGTTTGTGGCATAGTGCAGACCTGCCAATAAGGGTATCAGCAGAAGCAAGTACAAATATAATGGTTCTTCAAAACGAAACATAATCAGAATGAATTAAGGTATTTTCTTCAATATGGTCATACGTAACAGGATTTCAAGTAGCAACGCAGCAGCAGCCAACCAGGCAAACAAGGCGTATGCTTCATAACGCTTGCTGTATTGCTTGACATTCAGCTTCGTTTTCTCTAACTTGTCAATATCCTTATACACGTCCTCCAACTTCTTATTGTCCGTAGCCCGATAAAATTCACCGTCTGTCTTCCCGGCTATGGCTGCCAACGTCTTGGTATCGATTTCTACCGGCACATTCAGATATTGCACACCGCCTGCTACCGGCATGGGATAAGGTGCCAAACCATTGGTACCCACACCAATCGTGTACACTCGTATTCCGAAACTCTTGGCAATCTCTGCCGCGGTCAAGGGCGAAATATCTCCGGCATTATTCGTTCCGTCCGTCAACAAGATAATCACCTTGCTTTTGGCCTTGCTGTCTTTCAAGCGGGAAACGGCATTGGCGATTCCCATTCCTACGGCTGTTCCGTCCTGAATCATGCCCCGCTGAGCCATATCGGTCTTGATGCCATGGAAGAGATTCAGCAATACGGCGTGATCCGTGGTCATCGGACATTGGGTAAATGCCTCGGCCGCAAAAATAGTCAGACCGATATTATCGTTCGGCCTGCCCGCTATAAATTCGGAAGCCACCTGTTTGGCTGCTTCCAAACGGTTCGGCTTCAGGTCTTCGGCCAGCATACTAGTAGAAACGTCGACTGCCAACATGATGTCTATGCCCTCAACCTGAGTGTTTTTCCAACTGTTACTGGTTTGGGGGCGAGCCAATATGATAATGACCATCACAAACGTAAACAAACGCAGTATGAAAGGTGCATGAATCAGATGGTTCTTATAACTCTTAGGCGCATAACGATATGCCGTCGTATCCGACACCAACAACGTAGGTTCTTTCTTCTTGTTCTTCAGCACATACCATAAAATATAAGGTATGAGCAGAAGCAAGAGAAAAAAATATTCAATATTCGCAAACGTCATAATCACTTATAAATTTTAAACGACCAAGTCATACACCATCCAAAGAATCCAGCCCAACAAGGCCAACGCGGCCAACGTAAGCAATACCAACGCCAAACGCATACTTATCAATGTCCGGCGACTGCGTTTCTGTTCAATCGTTACTTCGTCCGGCTCCGGCACGGCATTTTCATCCGCTTCCACCTTCGTCTGGTTGATAAATTCAATGGCATTCACCAGATTTGCATCATTCTCATTAATCAATGTATTGTATTTGGCAAATTTGACCAAATCGGCAGTCTGGAACAGCATGCGCAATTCGTCCAGACTTTCAGAAGTCTGCTCTTTCAACAAGCGGTCGATAATCTCGGTCGAGGTCATCTCCATGGCATTGAAACCATAACGCTTCTCAATATAAGTACGCAGAATAGCGGTCAGTCGAGTATAATATTCCTTAGAATCTTCTTTCGCCCAAACTTTCTCTGCCTTGATTTGGTCAATTTCCTCCATGGCCTTCGTATGCGGCAAAACCTTAGGAGCTAACTTGATAATCTTAATGATAGGCTTATTATCCCGATAACGTATATAAAAATAAGCCAAGCCGAGAACCCATACAAGCAAAAGTACGGACAAAGCGAATATCAAAGACCAATCCGTCCACGAGAAAGGGACAGCCATAATTTCTTTAGGCCCATAGAACCGGTCAACATGAACCGTATCGACAGGAATCGACAACACCCTCAAAGCCAAATTCTTCGACTGATATTCCTTCCCATCAACTTTCACTACAAGGGGGGGCAAATAATACAAAGCCGAATCAAAAGATGTTACGATATACCTTTGGGAAACCAAACGACGAGCTCCTTCATTCAATTGCTGCGTGTCTGCCTTGGCAACTTCAACCACCTCTACCCCGGGAGTCAGCATATCTCCGGCTTTCACCTGTGGCATTACCAGCTTGGATTTAGTATCCGTACTGACATCCAAAGTTATACGGGTCTGTTCCCCTACCCAAAGTTCCAATGAATCTATCCTGACATCCACCGTCACCTGTGCTTCAACAACGCTTGCCATCAAAAGAAACGGCAGAAGCAACCACAGTCGAACGGCTCTTTTATTTTTATTATGGTAACTTTTCATCTTCAATTTCGTTTGGCAAATAAAGTCATCAACGAAGACACATAATCTTGATCCGTACGAATAGAAACCGAATCCACATTACTCTTCGTAAACGTATCCTGCAACAAATTCTGCCTATTCTTCCACCAGTCATGATGAGCCTTCCGCACTTTGCGGCTGGACGTATCAATATATTGTTCATGTCCGGTTTCCGCATCGCACACCTTCATCAATCCGACATCCGGTAAGTCTGCCATCCGGCGGTCAAAAACCTGAATAGCCACCACATCATGCTTTCGGTTGGCTACGGTCAAAGCCGTACGATAGTCTTTTCTATCTATGAAATCACTCAATAAGAATGCCGTACAACGCCGCTTAATGGCCTGAGTAAGGTACTCTATCGCCTGACCGATATCCGTAGACTTGCTTTGAGGAGTAAAATCCAACAGTTCACGTATGATACGCAAAATATGCTTGCGTCCCTTTTTCGGAGGAATGAACTTTTCAATCCTGTCCGAAAAGAAAATCACTCCGATCTTATCGTTGTTTTGTATGGCAGAAAAAGCCAAAGTCGCAGCGATCTCCGCCACCATTTCCCGCTTGGTCTGAGAAACTGTTCCGAAACTCAAACTGCCCGAAACATCGATCACAAGCATGACCGTCAGCTCACGTTCCTCCTCGAACACTTTGACGAAAGGCCGGTTAAAACGTGCCGTCACATTCCAATCTATGTCGCGAATATCGTCTCCGTACTGGTATTCCCTCACTTCAGAGAAAGCCATACCACGCCCTTTGAAGGCCGAATGATATTCGCCAGCAAAAATATTGTTCGACAGCCCTCTCGTTTTAATTTCGATTTGACGGACTCGCTTTAAAATCTCACTTGTATCCATTCACAACGATGATTAGGGTACCTCTACCTTATTCAATATCTGACTGATGATTTCTTCGCTGCTGACATTATTGGCTTCCGCCTCGTATGAAAGCCCGATACGGTGGCGCAAAACATCATGGGCTATAGCCCGTACATCTTCCGGTATCACATATCCCCGACGTTTAATAAAAGCGTAGGCACGAGCCGCCAAAGCCAGATTAATAGAAGCACGCGGAGAACCGCCGAATTCTATATAATTTTTCAAGTCCTTCAAACCGTATTGCTCTGGATAGCGCGTAGCGAAAACGATGTCGGCAATATACTGCTCTATCTTCTCGTCCAAATACACTTCCCTGACTACATTACGTGCTTCGATGATTTCATCAGTGGACAAAATAGGAAGCACGACAGTCTTTTCCCCTTTGATTTGCTGACGGATAATTTTCTTTTCCTCTTCCAACTTTGGATAATCAATTATCACTTTCAACATAAAACGGTCCACTTGGGCTTCCGGTAAAGGATAAGTTCCTTCCTGCTCTATCGGGTTCTGAGTGGCCAATACCAAAAAAGGTTCCGGTAATTTATATGTTTCTTTACTGATGGTGACCTGACGTTCCTGCATCGCTTCCAACAAAGCACTCTGCACCTTGGCCGGAGCACGGTTGATTTCGTCCGCCAACACGAAATTGGCAAAAATAGGACCACGCTGAGCAATGAACGTCTCATCTTTTTGGCTGTACATCATCGTACCTATCACATCGGCAGGAAGCAAGTCCGGAGTAAACTGTACTCGACTGAATTTTCCATCTATCAACGATGCCAAAGTCTTTATGGCCAACGTCTTCGCTAAACCGGGTACTCCTTCCAACAATACATGTCCGTCACTCAACAATCCTATTAACAGTGATTCTACCAAATGCTTCTGCCCTACAATCACCTGGTCCATACCGGTTATTAAATTCGTTACAAAAGCACTTTGTTTCTCAATTCGCTCATTCAACTCGCGAATATCTATCGCTTCAGCCATATCTGTTTTATTTGTTTATAAATTATACTCTCGTTTTTCGTGACCCAAAATTAAGCTTTTTAGTACGCACTGACAATATTATATTATTAAAAAAAGTTTCCCAAATATCTATTTAAGAAACTTTTTATGGCAGTTAACGGCGTTTTAGTCTTAACTTGGGTATTTTCAACAACATACCTTCAGGCACGAGGTCAGGATTAGCGATTTTATTATACACCACCAGGTAAACTGTAAAATCTTTCGATCCGTAATACCTCAATGCCAAACCGCGCAAAGTCTCCCCGCTCCTCATACGATGTTCTTCTTGTGTACCTACTATTTCGTATGCCCCGTTTTTCACCTGCGGGTATTCTACAAATACTTTTTGTGTATCCTCCGGTTGCGCTTTCACCTTGTTTGTTTTTTCCGGCATATCTTCCGGCACTTGTACTTTCCGTATGGAACCGGAATCCACCTTCAGAGAATCTTGTTCTTTCGAAATCTGAACCGTATCCTTTTTTAAAGGAACAGGATGCACTACCACCGGCTGCTTTACGACTTTTGGCTGATTCCCATAAAAAAGATGATGATAGCCGATGTAATAACTGATAGCCATTAATAACAACACTAGTAGGACCGCAAAAAACATCATCCAAGGCGTCAAATAGACTCGTCTACGACCATGATGTTCGGGCGCCATTTGAACAATATGCTGATTCTCCACAGTTTGATGTTCGACTTTCTGCACCTCTATTTGTTGAGTTGCCACATGCACCTTTTCCACATGGTGAACATCAGCATTGGTATTATTTTTATTGTGCGCCCCTTCTTCCTTTCCTTCCGGTAACACTCCCTCCTGAACGGCTGAAATCGATTCTGCCTTTATTTCGTTCTCCGTGTTTTGCCGCAAAGAAGAAACTCTTTCATCCTCCGTCTCATCATCAACCGACGTATCTGATTTCTCATCTACATTCTCGGAGACAGCCTCGGCCTTATTTTCAACCTCTTCCACTACATCGGAATATTCCTCTATAGAATTCACAGTAGTTTCAGTATCAGTATTTTCATTTTCACCATCTTGAATCTCTACCGCTCCGATTTCGTCTATAGCCGCTGTTTCTATTGAGACTTCATCTATACCATGATGCCCTTTCGCCTGCATATCCTTCTCTTCCCCCGAAAGGACTTCTTCTGATTCGGATAACACCATTTCATCTGCTTCATCTGTCTCTTCATTTACATCAGATATATTTTCCGCCTCATGATCTTCAGATAAATCCGGAATGTCCATCCGCTCCATATCGGCAATATCCGTACCCTCATACAAAACCACCGTCTCAAACTGTGCAAAAGGCTTATTGACAGCGTCTCGCAGAACGGGATCCGGCGTGAAATTAATCTTCGTATATTCTTTGATTACGATTCTCTCGCCGGTGTTCACATCCACACTCTCCCGGCTATCCACTGTCACTAATTTAAAGGTTCCAAGCCCTTTTACTTTAACGATCTTATCCGTTTGCAGATATTCTCCTATAATTTCAAAAACCGAACGCACAAAAACATCGGCATCTTTTTTAGGCAGACCTCTCCGCAACACCAACCCGTCAGCTAAATCCTGTATCAAAACCTTTTTATCCATTACGACCGACGTTTATTGCATCTTCTCTTTAAAAGAAGCGCTGGGTTTGAAATTAATGACTAATTTGGGAGGCACCAACATGCGTTGCTGGGTAGCGGGATTCACGACTACCCGTTCTTGTTTTTTCCTCACCTCAAACGAACCTATATTCTGAATGGCTATGACGTTTTCATCCTCCAATTCGTCCGTCATTTCGGCCACCAAGGCAACCATCAATGAAGACGCATCCTTCACCGTATAACCTAAACGACGGGACAATTCCGCTATAAACTCCTTGTTATTCATACGTATACAACTCTTTAAAACATTCGAGTACCATACAAATCAAAGTCATCGGCATCTGTAATCTTCACCTCATAGAACGCTCCGAGAGATAAAGTCCCTTCGCTCACAGGAATCAGAACTTCCGGATCCACTTCAGGCGAATCAAACTCGGTACGTCCTATATAATATTCTCCTTCGCTACGGTCTATAATCACCTTGAAAATCTTTCCTATTTTCTGAGCTGCCAAATCCGCTGAAATATTCTGCTGCAAAGCCATCAATTTATCCAATCTGGCTTGCTTGGTCTCAAAAGGAATCTCATCCTCATAATGCTCAGCCGAATAAGTTCCTTCTTCCTCCGAATAAGCAAAAGCTCCCATACGGTCGAATTTAACCTTACGGACAAAATCCACCAACTCATTGAAATCTTCTTCCGTCTCTCCAGGGTGCCCTACCATCAAAGTCGTACGCAAATGAATTCCCGGTACTTCCTCCCTAAAACGCTCTATCAAATCATAGGTTTCCTGGCGGGTCACATGGCGATGCATCCTCTGTAACATATTGTCACTAATATGCTGTAAAGCAATGTCCATGTATTTGCAAACATTCTTTTTCTCACGCATCACCCGGAATAAATCTACCGGAAAATTCGCGGGATAAGCATAATGGAGCCTAATCCACTCCACACCGGGTATGTCAGCCATCCGTTCAATAAGTTCCGGCAGCATCTGACGATGGTAAAGGTCCAAACCGTAGTAAGTCAACTCCTGGGCAATGACCTGAAATTCCTTCACCCCACGTGACACCAACATTCGTACTTCATCCAAAATATCCTCTATCGGGCGCGACACATGCTTCCCCGTGATAATAGGTATGGCACAATAGGAGCACCGACGGTCGCACCCTTCGGAGATTTTCAGATAAGCATAATGGGAAGGGGTCGTCAACTCACGTTCCAAACTCAATTCCTGATGATATGCCTTTCCTAAATCGGTCAGCAATTCATTCCAATCGAACTTACCATAAAACTTATCGACCTGTGGAATTTCTTCACCCAGTTCTTTCAGATAGCGTTCCGAAAGGCAACCCATGACAAACAGTTTCTTCAAACGCCCCTCTTCCTTAGCCTGGCAAAATTCCAATATCATATTGATGCTTTCCTCTTTGGCATCTCCGATAAACCCGCAAGTATTAATCACAGCGATTTCCCCTTGGGGACGGTCTGTATCATGCGTCACTTTGTACCCATTGGCTTCCAACTGACGCATCAATTTTTCCGAATCGACCAGATTCTTTGAACATCCCAATGTTATGACATCAACCGTATTCTTTCGCAAAACAATATACTTTTTTAATGAACGAATCAAATCCCCTCCCTACTCATTTCCAAAAAGAGACTTTACAAACTCTTTCCGATTAAAAGGCTGTAAATCCTCAACGCCTTCTCCTAAGCCGATATAACGTACCGGAATCTTAAACTGGTCGGAAATTCCGATAACGACACCGCCTTTTGCTGTTCCGTCAAGTTTTGTAATAGCCATACTGGTCACTTCCGTAGCTAACGTGAATTGCTTGGCTTGTTCAAAAGCGTTCTGTCCCGTACTCCCGTCAAGCACCAACATGACATCATGAGGGGCATCCGGCACCACTTTCTGCATGACACGTTTTATTTTGGATAATTCGTCCATCAATCCCTTTTTGTTATGCAAACGTCCGGCCGTATCGATTAAAACGACATCCGCACCATTCGCCATCGCAGAACTCAACGTATCGAAGGCTACAGATGCTGGGTCGCTCCCCATTTGCTGTTTCACAATAGGAACACCGACCCGCTCAGACCATATTTCCAACTGTTCCACTGCTGCCGCACGGAACGTATCCGATGCTCCGAGATACACTTTCTTTCCCGCTTTCTTAAACTGGTAGGCCAACTTGCCTATGGTAGTGGTCTTCCCGACCCCGTTCACACCCACAACCATAATCACATACGGTTTTTTCCCTTCGGGTAAAACGAAACCTTCGGTATCTGCCGTATTATTTTCGGTGAGCAGAGACGCTATCTCGTCCCTTAATATGTCATTCAGCTCATTTACCGTTACATATTTATCCCGAGCCACACGTTTTTCAATCCGGTCGATAATGTTCAGCGTTGTGTCTACTCCCACATCCGACGTTACCAAGACCTCCTCCAGACGATCCAGTACATCATCGTCCACTTTAGACTTTCCGGCCACAGCCCGGGTCAGTTTCCCGAAAAAACTCTCTTTCGTCTTTTCCAGTCCTTTATCAAGTGTCTCTTTTTTTTCTTTTGAAAAAAAGCTGAAAATTCCCATACGTCTTTTATTTAATGTACATTATAAGCACAAAGATAGTGAAAGGTGAGCGCAGAGACAAACGAAAAACAAAGTTTTTCAAGCTTGCCCATGACGAACCGCATCCTATATTCGTAAAGACAAAGATAGCACAAGTTTTTTAAATGTCGGCTATACCTACAAAAAATCCCCTCCACAATTTGTGGAAGGGACTATTTTGAATCGCATTAAAACACGAATTAGTTCTTGAAGAAATCCTTCACGGCTTCGTTCGGAACCATTTGCTCATCAAAAATATAAGCACCGGTCTTAGGGCTCTTCACCATTTTGATTACCTTAGTGTAGGAACGTCCATCCATTTTACCGGTATGGAGGGTTGCCACTGTCTTTTTTGCCATAGTATCCTAATATTATTTTATTTCTTTATGAACTGTCATTCTCCGCAAAATAGGATTGTATTTCTTCAATTCCAATCTTTCAGGAGTATTTTTACGATTCTTCGTCGTCACATAACGAGATGTTCCGGGAAGACCACTCTCTTTCATTTCAGTGCACTCCAAAATAACCTGCACTCTGTTACCTTTAGCCTTCTTTGCCATAAGTCTTACTCTCCTCTAATTAAGCAATTACTTTAATGGTTTTCCAATCACAATAGCCTTTTGCTACCGCACTGGCCAGCGCAGCATCGAGGCCCACTTTATTAATATATCGCAGACCAGCAGCACTAATGTTCAGGCTAATCCAACAATCCTGTTCTACATAGTAGAATTTCTTCGTAAACAAGTTCACATTAAACCGTCTCTTGGTACGACGCTTAGAATGAGAAACATTGTTGCCAACCATGGCTTTCTTCCCGGTAATTTGACAAATCTTAGACATTTCTATCTTCCTTTTTGTTTATTTCTATTAGCTTCTTTCAAACAGAGTGCAAAATTAGTACTTAAAAACCGAATATACAAGTATTTTCGCAAAAAAATCACTCTTCTTCCTGCGGATGACGCTTTTTCAGCAAGTCGAGCAGAAGTTGAAGGGCAACCAGTGTCGCTTTGGCCAAATTCATATCCCGGCCGTCGTCACCTTCAAGTTTTTCCACCGTCACTTCATTCTTGTCGCCTACGGCAATCCAAATCGTACCGACCGGTGCTTCTTCTCCGCCGCCGGGACCGGCATAACCGGTAATGGCTATTGCGTATGTGGTTTCCATGGCTTTCAATGCCCCTTCGAACATGGCACGCACCACTTCCTCGCTTACAGCCCCTTTTTCTTCCAACAACTCTTGCGAAACACCGAGAAAACGAGTTTTTATCTCATTGGTATAACAAACAATACCTCCTTTGAAATAGGTAGAGCTTCCCGGCACACTGGTTATGGCTGCCGATATCTGCCCCGAAGTACAACTTTCTGCCGTGCACACCGTCTCCCCTGCTTTCCATAGCAGCGGGCTGATTTCACGACTTATGATTTTAGATTCTACATTCATCATATATCTTAATTATTTTAATGTTACTCTTGAATAAGCAGGCATATCTATCGTACAAAAATCCTTATCCTGATACTTGAAATATCCGGTAATGGCTATCATGGCTGCATTGTCGGTCGTATAACTGAATTTCGGAATAAAGATTTTCCATCCGTACCTATCCGCATGTTCCCGAAACGCATTGCGCAGCCCGTTGTTGGCCGACACACCGCCTGCCACGGCTACCTGCCTGATACCGGTGTCTTTTGCCGCCTGACGCAGCTTCTTCATCAGGATATCCACTATCGTATGCTCCAAAGAGGCGGCCAAGTCTTCTTTGTGATGTTCGATAAAATCCGGATCTTCCTTCATCCAATCCCGTAAAGAATAAAGGAATGAGGTCTTCAAGCCGCTAAAACTATAATCATATCCTCCGATGTGAGGTTTGGCAAAAGAATACGCCTGCGGATTCCCCTGACGCGCCAACCTGTCTATTATCGGTCCTCCGGGATAGCCCAACCCCATCACTTTGGAACACTTGTCGATGGCTTCGCCTGCCGCGTCGTCTATCGTCTGCCCCAACACTTCCATGTCATTATAGGCTTTCACCAGAATGATTTGGGAATTTCCGCCACTTACCAACAAGCACAAGAACGGAAATTCCGGTTGGTCATGGTCGCCCTCATCTTCTTTAATAAAATGCGCCAATACATGTCCTTGCAAATGATTGACCTCTATCATGGGAATACCGAGTGCGCGTGCAAATCCTTTGGCAAAAGACACCCCCACCAACAAAGAGCCCATCAATCCGGGGCCTCGCGTGAAAGCCACAGCCGAAAGTTCCTCCTTGGTCACTCCGGCGCGTTTCAGCGCTTGGTCCACCACAGGGACTACATTTTGCTGATGGGCACGGGAAGCCAGTTCCGGCACCACCCCGCCGTACGCCTCATGCACGGCTTGGCTGGCTGTCACGTTGCTCAACAACACCCCGTTGCGAATCACCGCTGCCGACGTATCATCGCAACTCGACTCTATACCTAATATAACGATATCTTTCTTCTCCATTTCCTCACGTCCTATAAATTATGGTGTCTCAATAAGTAAGAATCTCCAAACCGTTTTCCGTCATCAGGAAAGTATGTTCCCATTGCGCACTGGGCAGTTCGTCTTCCGTCACGACAGTCCATCCGTCTTCCTCATCCACAAACACCCTCCAATCGCCCATGTTCACCATAGGTTCTATCGTGAACACCATGCCGGGCACCAAGAGCATCCCCGTTCCCTTCCGGCCGAAATGCTCCACATCCGGCTCTTCATGGAACTCCAGTCCCACCCCATGGCCGCACAAATCGCGCACGATGCTGAAACCGTTCTTCCTGGCATGCTTTTCAATGGCATTTCCTATATCCCCCACAAAGCCGAACGGACGGGCAGCTTTCATGCCAATCTCCAGGCACTCTCGCGCGACGTCTACCAATTTCTGCTTCTCGGGTGTGGTCTGCCCGATGACAAACATACGTGAAGCATCGCTGTAATACCCGTCCAATATGGTGGAAACGTCCACATTGATAATATCTCCTTCCTCCAATACATCGAATTCATTAGGAATGCCGTGACAGACCACCTCGTTAATAGAAGTACATACACTCTTCGGAAAGCCCTCATAATTCAACGTAGCAGGAATGGCCCCGTGGCTTACCGTATAATCATATACCATCTCGTCTATCTCAAGTGTAGTCATTCCGGCATGTATCTCTTGGGCCACAAGGTCCAACACCCCGGTATTTACCACACCGCTCCTACGAATCCCCTCTATTTGTTCAGGAGTCTTAATCAATTTACGCGAAGGCACCAAAAAGCCTTCTTCTTGAAAAGCCAAAATCTTACGGTCCAAATCCGTCAGTTCGGCTCCTTCAGGGACAATCCAATTCCGTCTTATCTTTCTTCGCATTCTTTCTTTCACAGATTTATCATACAAAAGTACGATAAAAAAATCACTTTCCGACTGTAAAACCTTATAAATATCCCTATACCTTTATATTATTTAGACCAAACCGCCGAAAGCCATCAACACTCCCACACTTGACATGCCAAGTCCCGAATGGTACCTGTCGATATTCCGAGTGTCAATATGACAATCCCACCTCCTCGTGGCTCGCTTATTCGTGCCCTTCCCCCGCCGCCGTCGCAAATACGCGATTCTCGCGCATCGGGAAAAGTACAGAATGCCAGTCTGCCCCACATTCCTGCTTTCATAATGCCACCTGAAAGTCCATGCCCGGCGCAAGGCAATACGGAACGCGTAAGCGTGCAGGGCGTTCCGCCTCGCAAGAAGGCATTCCGGATCAGCGTCCCTTTCCGCCCCAAATAGCGTAAAAACGGGGCATTTGCCGACCGCCGTGCCACCGTCTGCGTAGAACTTTCCGACAACATGCAGACGCCTCTCCCACGACATGCGGAGAAAAAAAATGTTTTTTCAGCCGAACGAAAAATCGTTCGGCTGAAAGTGTTTCCTAATTTTGCTTTAGATGCGTGAAAAACAAGCCCCGAAACATAAAAAATGTATCCAAAACCACCGTCAAGCCCCCTTAACAAAGACTTTTCGTAAAAGGCAGTCGTAACAGAAACATCCTTTTTGCTTTCTTTTTAATACTTCAAAACGGGCTTTAAACAACATTTTGTCCAGACAAAACATCCGTGCGCTCCCCTTGACGGGAACCGCACGGATGTGTATGTTTTTCGGGAGTCGGCAACAGGTACGACCGCCAAGCCTTATGGCTTCCTATCGCCTTTTGCCCGTCAACGTTTCCAACTGGTCTCTTCCACACTGAGCGAAACAGACACGGCATCGGAAACCTTGAAATGCACCATTCCTCCAAACCGACTGCTGAAATTGTTCATCCACGGCATCGGAGGAATCCACGGCTGACGACCTTGCATCGGGAAAAAAGCTTTGCTGCCGTATGCGTACAAACTCACCCTGTCGGTCAACTGATAACCGGCCAGCAAATTGATTCCGAAACGGTTCTCATTCAAACCGTTCCAAGACAAGCGGTCGTAAAAGCCTCCCACAGACAGCACCAACCGGTCGGTGAGGCTACGCACGTACATGGCAGAGATTCCGGTCCCGAATCCCACCCCGGGAAAACGGTTCTTGCCGAACGAGGCCGACACGCTCATGTCCAGACTGGCATTGAAACCTTCATGCAGTTCCCATAAGCCCCAATATCCACCATAATAACTTGCCGGGAAATAAGCCACGGTACCGTCCCGGTACAATGGAGGAAGAGAGGGGTGAAAAGTCCATTGTGCTGTATCGGCCACCAACGTGTCCGTCAAAGCCAACCGCGCGCCGACCTTCTCCGGCGTCACTTCCGATGCCGACGGCTGTATCTTCAGGCTCTCCTTTCCGGCATCCACACCCGTCACCGAATCCGAGCGCAAGACCTCCTGCGCCTGTCCTGCAACCGCGCAGGTCGCAAACAAAATGAGCAATAAAGCCCGACAAATATCTTTCTGTTTCATTCTGACCTCCTTTTTTAACGTACACGCAAACGGTCATTTACTTGAATGGCATAATCTGCCGGCAAATTATTCATATCATACAGACTCTCCAAACGTATCCCGTAGCGTTGCGCAATATTATACATCGACTCACCGGCCTTCACCACGTGAGGCACATCCTTGTATTTCTTGGCGGCCTTTTTCCGCTTCCGTTCCAGATATAATACATCTCCGGCCTGGATTCGATACCCTTTCGGCAATTCATTGAACTTCCGGATGTCGCGTGCCGACACACCGGTCTCTTCCGCCAACAAGTCAAACGTATCCCCGGCGCGTGCAATAATATAATAATTCTCATTATTGCGGTACACCAGATGGGACGGCAACGACTCACTGTTCAGTTGACGGTCTATGCTGCTATAATCAAAATGCAACTTCGACGATTTGTACTTGTCGTATTGGTCTAAGTCGTACCGTTCTATCAAATCTATCAGCAAGGAAGCGTAACGCGGATTCGTGGCATAGCCACAACGTTTCAAACCACGCGCCCAACCTTTATAATCTTTCGGAGAAAGGTCGAACAACGAAGAATAACGTGCTTGTTGCAGAAAACGTGAATGGTCTTCGTACGACTCTTCCACGCTCCTGTATTTACGAAACTTTTCATTACGTTCGTCATCGTCCTGTAAGACGTAGGGGCCCTTCCAGGCCCGTCCGCATTTGATGCCGAAATGATTGTTGGCTTTCCGCGCCAATGTACTTGTCCCGGCTCCGCTTTCCAACAATCCTTGTGCCAATGTGATGCTGGCCGGAATCTTATAACGTAACATCTGGTCTATAGCCATTCCCTTGTATCTTTCTATATAATTAAGGTATTGCTGACTGACACCCTGTGCCTGCAGCAAAAAGCTCGTCACGCCGAACAACACGGATAGAAAAACGGTTTTCAATCGCATATCTCAAATATCATGAAGGATTTCTCACACACAAAGTTACCTCTTTTTTCTTCGTTGTGAATAAAAAAACATATATTTGTGCATTATTAACCAAAAGGAAACAGTCCTATGAAAGAGAAGGAAATTATCAGCAAAGTCAGAATATACGACTATAAAGAATTATCGGAAGCAGACCGCGAATTGATAGACAAGGCCAAGGAGGCCACACAGACGAGCTATGCACCTTTCTCTAAATTCTGCGTGGGCGCAGCCGCCCGGCTGTCCGACGGAAGGATTGTAACGGGAAGCAACCAGGAAAACGCCGCCTTCCCGTCAAGCCTGTGCGCGGAACGCACGGCACTCTTCTATGCCAACGCACGCTACCCGGAGAAAAGCGTGGAAGAACTGGCCATTGCGGCTTACGCCCACGGAGCTTTCCTGAAAGCTCCCATCCCTCCTTGCGGAGCTTGCCGGCAAGTCATTCTCGGAGTAGAAGAACGGTACGGACATCCCGTACGCATCCTGCTGTTCGGCGAAGAGGGTACCTACGTGGTCGATTCGGTCAAAGCCCTACTCCCCTTGCAGTTTACCGGAGAAACCATGAACGAATAAAATATTTTTCGTACCTTTGCCGAAAATATTCAATTCAAGGTATAATTTAAAGTATGATTAGCGTATCGAATCTTGCCATCCAGTTCGGGAAAAGAGTCCTGTACAAGGATGTAAACATGAAGTTCACCAATGGAAATATTTACGGTGTCATCGGGGCCAACGGAGCCGGGAAGTCCACGTTGCTGAAAGCCATATCGGGCGAATTGGAACCGACCAAAGGCAGTGTGGAACTGGGACCGGGCGAAAGGCTCTCCGTACTGAGTCAGGACCACTTCCAATATGACGACTGTACCGTGCTGAACACCGTACTGATGGGACACACCGTATTGTGGGACATCATGCAGCAACGCGATGCGCTTTATGCCAAAGCCGACTTTTCGGACGAAGACGGTATCAAAGTGGCCGAACTGGAAGAAAAGTTCGCGGAAATGGGCGGATACAATGCCGAAAGCGACGCCGCAGCCTTGTTGAGCGGCCTGGGTATCAAAGAGGACAAGCATTACGCACTGATGGGCGAGCTGAGCGGTAAGGAAAAGGTACGTATCATGTTGGCAAAAGCCCTCTTCGGTGAACCGGACAACCTGCTGTTGGACGAGCCGACCAACGACCTTGACCTCGACACGGTGCAATGGCTCGAATCATACCTTTCCGATTTCGAGCACACGGTATTGGTAGTAAGCCACGACCGTCACTTCCTGGATGCTGTCTGTACCCATACGGTGGATATTGATTTCGGCAAAGTGACGATGTTCGCCGGTAATTACAGCTTCTGGTATGAATCCAGCCAGTTGGCTCTGAGACAAGCTCAAAACCAAAAGGCCAAGGCCGAAGAAAAGAAGCGGGAATTGGAAGAATTCATCCGGCGCTTCTCTGCCAACGTAGCCAAAAGCAAGCAGACCACCAGCCGAAAAAAGATGTTGGAAAAATTAAATGTAGAGGAAATACGCCCCTCTACCCGCAAATACCCGGGCATCATTTTTCAGATGGAGCGCGAGCCGGGCAACCAAATCCTCGAGGTGAAAGGATTACGTGCCACAACGGACGACGGGACCGTGCTTTTCAATGACGTGAATTTTACCGTAGAAAAAGGAGATAAAATCGTTTTCCTAAGCCGCGACCCGCGTGCCATGACGGCTTTTTTTGAAATCATCAACGGTAACCGTAAAGCACAAGGAGGCGACTACAAATGGGGAGTGACCATTACTACGGCATATTTGCCTCTCGACAACACCCGTTTCTTCGAAAGCGATTTGAACCTTGTGGATTGGTTGAGCCAATTCGGTGAAGGCAACGAAGTTTACTTCAAGAGCTTCCTCGGAAGAATGCTGTTCTCGGGAGAAGAGGTAATGAAGAAAGTCAACGTGCTTTCGGGAGGAGAGAAGATGCGTTGTATGATAGCCCGCATGCAGTTGAAAAACGCCAACTGTCTTGTTTTGGACACCCCGACAAATCATCTGGATTTGGAAAGCATCCAGGCTTTCAACAACAATCTGAAGCTGTTCAAAGGCAACATCTTGTTCTCCAGCCATGACCACGAGTTCATCGAAACCGTAGCCAACCGTATCATCGAACTCACCCCCAACGGCATTATCGACAAAATGATGGAATACGACGAGTACATTGCCAGCGACCACATCAAGGAACTTAAAACAAGAATGTACGGGGATTAAAAAATATTTTTGAGAAACAAAAGCCGAATGGCAAACTATTTGTAGGGTATTTAGCGACTAAATACCCTTTTAAAATATTGCATCATGAAAAAAAATAAAGATATGAACGAAGAAGAGTTGAAAGCCCAACAAGAAGAAACCTTGGATAATGTAGCGACCTCACAACCAGACGAAGGCGACAAAGCTGAAGAACAACGGGCAAAGGAAATGTCCGTGGAAGATAAATTGGCTGCTGCAGAAACCAAAGTGGCAGAACTGCAAGACAAATACCTGCGTCAGGTTGCCGAATTTGACAATTACCGCAAACGTACCATCAAAGAAAAGGCTGAATTGATTTTGAACGGGGCGGAAAAAACCATCACAGCCATACTTCCCATATTGGACGACATGGAACGTGCATTGAAGAATATGGACAAGATGGAAGACGTGGCTGCCGTAAAAGAAGGCGTGGACTTGATATTCCAGAAATTCGTAAAAATCTTGGGCGAACAGGGGGTCAAGAAAATAGAGACCGAAAATGCCGATTTCAATACGGATTTGCATGAGGCTATTGCCCAAGTGCCAGCTCCTTCGGACGAAATGAAAGGTAAAATTATCGACTGCGTCAAAACAGGCTATACTTTAAATGAAAAGGTGATTCGCCACTCTCAAGTGGCCGTAGGACTTTAAACCGCAATGAAATATGGCGAAACGTGACTATTATGAAGTGTTAGGCGTTTCAAAAAACGCCTCGGACGACGAGATAAAAAAGGCTTATAAGAAAATGGCTATCAAATATCATCCCGACCGCAATCCGGATGACAAGGAAGCCGAAGCCAAATTCAAGGAAGCAGCAGAAGCATACGACGTGCTCCGCGACCCGCAAAAACGTGCCCGCTACGACCAGTTCGGACCGGAAGGCGTAAATGGTGCAGGCGGATTCGGAGGCGGCGGCATGAACATGGATGATATTTTCTCTATGTTTGGCGACATTTTCGGAGGCCATGGCGGATTTGGTGGCTTCGGTGGAGGCGGCAGAGCCCGGAAACCCCAATACAGGGGGGGGGACCTTCGCCTTAAAGTGAGAATGACGCTTCAGGAAATAGCCACAGGAGTAACCAAGAAATTCAAGGTCAAAAAGAAAGTGGCTTGCCCGCATTGCCACGGGAGCGGAGCTGAAGGCAACGGTGCTACCGAGACATGCCCGACATGCCACGGTAACGGCTTCGTCGTAAAAACCCAACAGAGTATTTTCGGCATGATGCAAACGCAAGCTGTTTGCCCCACATGCGGCGGAGAAGGAACCATCATAAAGAATAAGTGCAAAGAATGCGGAGGGGAAGGTGTTGTCAACGGCGAAGAAGTCATTGAAGTGAAAATTCCCGCCGGCGTAGGAGACGGCATGGTCGTCACCGTCACGGGAAAAGGCCATGCTGCCCGACGTAACGGAGTCCCGGGAGACATTCAAGTCTATATCGAAGAAGAACCGCATAAGGAACTCTTACGGGAAGACAATAATCTGATATACAATTTACTGTTGGATGTCCCCACTGCGGCATTGGGCGGCGATGCGGAAATCCCGACCATCGACGGAAAAGTAAAAATCAAAATAGAACCGGGCACACAACCGGGCAAGGTGGTACGCTTGAGAGGCAAGGGGCTGCCTGCCGTACAAGGTTACGGATACGGTACAGGAGACCTTATCGTAAATATCAGTGTGTATATTCCGGAAGCTTTGAGCAAAGACGAAAAGAAGACGTTGGAAGAGATGAAGAAGAGTGACAACTTCGCTCCGAATCCTTCCATTAAGGAAAAGATATTCAGAAAGTTCAAAAGCTATTTTGAATAAAAGCCATAAATAAGGAGATGACGTATAAAGAAGCCACAACATACTTGTTCGACAGTGTGCCCATGTTCCAAAATGTAGGAGGAACAGCTTACAAAGAAGGACTAAGCAACACTTTGCTGTTGGATGAACATTTTGGTCATCCTCACCGCAAATTCAGAACCATCCACGTGGGGGGCACTAACGGTAAGGGCTCGTGCAGCCATACATTGGCAGCCATACTTCAAACCGCAGGTTACAAAGTGGGCCTTTATACGTCACCTCACCTGACCGATTTCAGGGAGCGCATACGGGTAAACGGAAAAATGATACCGGAATGCGAAGTGGTTTCTTTTGTCGAAGACGAACGCTCTTTCTTCGAACCTCTTCACCCTTCTTTCTTTGAATTGACCACGGCTTTGGCTTTCAAATATTTTGCGAAGGCCGAAGTGGATGTGGCCGTTATCGAAGTAGGCATGGGAGGACGCTTGGACTGCACCAACATCATTACTCCGGATTTGTCCGTCATTACCAATATCAGCTTAGACCATGTGCAATTTCTGGGAAACACCCTTACGAAAATTGCCGGAGAGAAAGCAGGAATCATCAAGCCCGGAGTTCCAGTGGTCATCGGCGAGACTACCGAAGAAACGAAAAAGGTCTTCAAGGATAAATCACTGGAGATGAATGCTCCAATAAGATTTGCAGAAGAAGAGCATGAAGTCATCTCATCCCGTTCGGAAGGCAATACACGTGTTTACGAGACTCTTCATTACGGAAGTTTTATAGGCGAACTGGGGGGGCTCTGCCAGGAAAAGAATACGGCAACCATACTCACGGCTATCAACGAACTACGAAAAGCCGGTTATACTATCGCACAAGAGCATATCCGAATCGGCTTCGGACAAGTTTGCAAACTCACCGGCCTACGAGGCCGTTGGCAACAAGTCGGAATGACACCCACCATAATCTGCGACACAGGACATAACACAGGAGGGATAAGTTATATTGCCGACCAACTGAGAGGTATCCAGGCCGATAAGCTCCACATTGTAATAGGTATGGTAAATGACAAAGACATTCATTCCGTTCTACGACAGCTTCCCCAATGCGCTACCTATTATTTCACAAAAGCAAACGTTAAACGGGCACTTGACGAACACACTCTTCAAACACTTGCTAAAGAAGCCGGATTAAGAGGAACTTCCTGGCCCGACGTAAGGTCTGCCTTTCAGGCGGCACGGCAATCTTCTACGGAAAAGGATCTGATTTTCGTAGGAGGCAGCACGTTCATTGTGGCCGACTTTTTAGCCTTTTATCACCCGGAACAAGCATAATCTGCAAATCTTCTCATTTCTGCATCATCTTTTTCCCCGAAATCTTTTGCAATAAGAAAGTTTTTTTCTTATTTTGCATAACGATAATTTAACTTTAAATCATAAGTCGGATGAGTTTAAAAAATATTAGTGGTCTTAAAAGAGAAGATTTTCAAGCAGAAGTTCAGGGCAAACAAACAGATTTGTTTATTCTGAGAAACAATAAGGGTTGTGAAGTTGCCATTACAAATTACGGAGGAGCACTGGTTGCCATTATGGTTCCTGACCGTGACGGAAAAATGGCAAATGTCATTCAAGGACATGACAACATCCAGGAGGTCATCAGTAGTCCGGAGCCATTCCTCAGTACTCTGATAGGCCGTTACGGTAATCGTATCTGCAAAGGTAAATTTACGTTAGAAGGAAAAGAGTATTCACTGACGATCAACAATGGTCCGAATAGTCTCCACGGTGGTCCTACCGGATGTCATGCCCGCGTATGGGACGCAGAGCAAACGGACGAACGGACATTGCGCCTGCATTACGTCTTCGCAGACGGCGAAGAAGGTTTCCTCGGGAATTTGAACATGAATGTCATTTATTCGTTTACCGACGACAATGAATTGGTAATCGAATACAAGGGAACCACCGACAAAACAACTATCGTCAATATGACCAATCACGGTTTCTTCAGTCTGGCCGGTATTGCCAACCCTACTCCTACTATTGAAAAACTGCAATGTCAGATTAATGCCGATTACTTCATTCCTATCGATAACACCTCTATTCCTACAGGAGAAATCAAACCTGTAAAAGGTACTCCTTTTGATTTCACAACCTCGCATGAAATCGGCGAACGCATAGATGCCGATGACGAACAGACGCGGAATGGAGCCGGTTACGACCATTGCTTCGTACTCAATAAGAGAGAAGTAGGCGAACTGAGTTTTGCAGCCAAAATATACGAACCTGTTTCCGGTCGTACAATGGAAGTTTATACCACCGAACCTGGAGTTCAAGTATATACGGATAATTGGGCTGACGGATACAAGGGACAGTTAGGCGCAACATTCCCGCGTCGAAGCGCAATTTGTTTCGAGGCGCAGCATTTCCCCGACTCTCCCAACCGGCCGTATTTCCCGTCGGTCGTGCTGAAATCGGGCGAAACATATACCCAAAAAACCATCTATAAATTCGGAATTGAAAAATAAGTGAAACAATAATAGATAAACAAATCTTAAAAGACAAATTATCAAATGACTCAAAAAACACAACCGAACTACACGTTCGCTCTCACGGTGGTCATTATCGTTTGCTTCCTTATCGGTTTCGTAACGACAATGAACAATTCTATGATTGGATTCTGCAAGACGGTATTCAACCTGACAGAAGCACAGGGACAACTTGTTAACTCCGCTTTTTATGGAGCTTATGCCTTGTCTATTCCCTTTGCTCTTATGATGAACAAGATTGGTTATAAGATGACATTGGTTCTCGGCTTGGCCGTTGTCGGATTGGGATTCGTAATCAATTACTTTGGTATCTCAACGAATTTGGATGCCGCCCAGACGACCATCTATAATATCTTCTTAGCCAGCATGTGTTGTGTGGCATTGGGTATCGTCATGTTACAACTTGTAGCGAATCCGTACGTAATGGTATTGGGTGCACCAGAGAAAGGTGCATTCCGTATGACGTTAAGCCAGGCCCTAAATTCTGTAGCCACGACATTGGCTCCGATGTTTATTACCTATTTTATTATTGCAGGTAAATCGGAAGATCAATTAAGCGGAAACGATGTGACCGTTCCTTTCTTGGGATTGGGTATCTTTACTTTCCTGCTTTGCATCATTCTTTACTTCTTGAAACTTCCGGAAATCAAAGAAGAAGAGCAAGCTGCCGACAATGGTGACACACGAGAATACAAATCGAGCGTGTTCAAATACCCCCACGTATGGTTCGGTGCTTTTGCCATCTTTATGTATATGGGATTGGAAATCGGTATCCCGTCCATGTTGTCTGCTTATTTCGACAGCAAGCCTGATTTGGGCGGTAAAGCCGAAGACTTCCTGCCGTTGTATTGGGGCGGTATGATGGTTGGACGTTTCATCGGTGCCGGTGTGTTAAGCAAATACCAACCACGCCATTTGTTGACGGTTTGCCTTCTCGGAGGTGCGGCATGCGTCGGCATTTCATTCGTTCTGCCGGGGATGGCGGCCGTATACGCCATGTTGGCAGCCGGCTTGTTCCACTCCGTGATGTGGCCGCTTATCTTCAACCTCGGTTTACAGGAATTGGGTCCGCATACAAAAGCTGCCAGTGGTATCATTAACATGGGTGTAATCGGTGCAGCCACACTGCCTTTGTTGATGGGTGTCGTAGTAGACCATACAGGTGTAGGCATGGCTATCTGCATGATGTTCATCTACTACCTGTATGTCATTTGGTTCTGCTGGAAAGGTTCTAAAGTAGGACTTAAAGGATAAGAAAAATCTCTTTTTATTAACCTCATAAAATAAATGGATTATGAAATTGACAATAGATGATGTAAGAAGCCGTTTCATTGAACACTTTGATGGAACAACCGGTTCTGTATATGCTTCTCCGGGTCGTATCAACCTCATCGGTGAACACACTGATTATAATGACGGATTTGTATTCCCCGGTGCTGTTCAACAAGGCATGATTGCTGAAATAAAAGTAAATGGAACAAGAAACGTACGTGCCTACTCTATCGATTTGAAAGATTACGTAGAGTTTTCTTTAGACGATGAAAAAGGACCGAAAGCAAGTTGGGCCCGCTACATTTTCGGCGTATGTCGGGAAATGATGGCATTGGGTATTCCCGTAGAAGGCTTTAATACAGCATTTGCAGGCGATGTTCCTCTCGGAGCAGGAATGTCTTCTTCTGCAGCACTGGAAAGCGTATATGCTTTTGCACTCAACGATATGTTCGGCGAAAACAAAATAGACAAAATGACATTGGCTAAAGTCGGACAAGCTACAGAACATAAATATTTGGGATGCAATTGCGGTATCATGGACCAATTCGCTTCTGTTCACGGTAAAGCAGGCAGCCTGATGCGTTTGGACTGCCGCAGCGGTGAATTCGAATACTTCCCGTTTGATCCGAAGGGCTATAAATTGGTATTAGTAAACTCTTGTGTAAAGCACGAACTTGTAGGTTCTCCCTACAATGACCGCCGCAGAAGTTGCGAAAACGTAGCCGCAGTCATCAACAAACACCATCCTGAAGTGAAGAGCTTACGCGATGCAGACTATGCTATGTTGGATGAAGTGAAGAACGAAGTATCGGCAGAGGATTTCATGCGAGCTAAATATGTCATAGGCGAAAAAGAACGTGTCTTGGCTGTCTGTGATGCCTTAGAGAAAGGCGACTATGAAACCGTAGGACAGAAAATGTACGAAACCCATTACGGTCTGAGCAAAGAATACGAAGTTTCTTGCCCTGAATTGGACTTCCTGAATGATATAGCAAAAGAAGAAGGCGTAACCGGTTCTCGTATTATGGGAGGAGGTTTCGGAGGTTGCACCATCAATCTTGTAAGTGATGAACTTTATGACAACTTCGTAAAAGTAGTCAAATCGAAATTCAAAGAAAAATTCGGTAAGGAACCGGCCATTATTGATGTAGTCATAGGAGACGGTTCCAGAAAACTCTGCTAAAAACAAAATCTTAGCATCTTATTTATGTAGAAAAAGGGAATCATTACAATGTAGTGATTCCCTTTTTATTAACGTAACCCACAACTGAATAAAACGATGTCCTATCCAGCATAGTTTTCTATGACTGTACGTTTTTTAATAAACTATAACATAGAAAAAGAATAAAAAGAAGTGTAAGGCATACACCTTATGCCTAAAAACATATATATTTGCAATAGAAATACGAGATAAAGTCGTAACTTTACATTCAATTTAAATCTTTTAATTCATTCACCATGAAAAAAGAAAGAAATGCAATCTTAGGTGTAGGACTTATCACAGTTCTTTTGGCTTCATGTAGCCAACAACCTCAAAGTAATTTAACCGTTTCAGGACTTGATCCGCAGAACTTCGTAGCTGATGTAAAAGGCAAACCGACAAGCTTGTACACTCTTAAAAATTCCAATGGAATGGAAGTTTGTGTCACAAACTTTGGCGGACGAATCGTATCTATTATGGTACCAGACAAAAATGATTCCTTACGCGATGTCGTGTTAGGTTTCGACAGTATAGCCGATTACATTAACAAACCCAGTGATTTCGGAGCCGCAATAGGTCGCTATGCCAACCGAATAAACAAAGGCAAAATTGTTATTGACGGGGATTCTGTTCAATTGCCCACCAATAATTTTGGCCATTGTCTGCACGGAGGGCCTCAAGGATGGCAATATCAAGTGTATGAGGGAAAACAGTTGAACGATACGACACTGACTATGACGATGTATTCTCCTGACGGAGACCAAAACTTCCCAGGAGCTGTAACTGCAACGGTGACCTATACCCTAAGCGGTGATAATGCCTTGGACATTAAATACGATGCAACCACAGATAAGAAGACCGTCATCAATATGACCAACCATTCTTATTTCAACTTATCAGGCGATCCGTCCCAACCAGCTACCGATCATATTTTATATATCAATGCGGACAACTATACTCCTGTAGACAGTACATATATGACTACAGGCGAAATCGTTACGGTAAAAGAAACTCCAATGGATTTTACTACTCCGAAAGCCGTAGGACAGGATATAGACAAATTTGATTTTATCCAACTGAAAAACGGCAACGGTTATGACCATAATTGGGTATTGAACACCCAAGGAGATATCAACCAATTGGCAGCTAAGCTTACTTCGCCTACAAGTGGAATCTCATTGGAAGTTTATACGAATGAACCCGGCATTCAAGTCTACAGCGGAAACTTCTTGGATGGCACATTAAGTGGAAAGAAAGGAATCGTATACAACCAGCGTGCTTCCGTTTGTCTCGAAACCCAGCACTACCCCGATAGTCCGAATAAACCGGAATGGCCTTCGGTAATACTGGAACCCGGGCAAACTTATCATAGCGAATGTATCTTCAAGTTTACAGTAGAAAAGTAAATATCATTAACTATAATCAAATAAAAACAAAACCATGAATTGGAATTCAAATGAATTTATTTGGCTCGATTGGGCAATCCTGGTAATTGGAGTCATTTTAGTAGCATGGGCAGTTTATCGTTCTGTGCAGAAAGACAAACGAGCAATGAAAGGGGCAGACAGCCAAGACTATCTGTTCGGAAAGGGAGAACCTTGGTACGTTATCGGTGCGGCCATATTTGCCGCAAACATCGGTTCAGAACACTTAGTAGGTTTGGCAGGAACCGGTGCAAAAAGTGGCGTAGGCATGGCACACTGGGAAATGCAAGGTTGGATGATTTTATTCTTAGGATGGCTTTTCGTTCCTTTCTACCAGTTATTGAACAATAAGATGGGCAAAATCATCACCATGCCCGATTTCCTTAAATTCCGCTATACCCAACGTACAGGTACATGGCTTTCTATCATTACACTCATAGCTTACGTACTCACAAAAGTGAGTGTTACGGCTTTTACGGGTGGGATCTTCTTTGAGTTCTTGCTCGGATTGCCATTCTGGTATGGAGCTATCGGGCTTATCGTACTTACAGGTATCTTCACCGTATTGGGTGGTATGAAAGGAGTCATGACGCTTTCTACCATTCAAACTCCAATCCTTATCATCGGTTCATTCTTGGTACTTTTCCTCGGCCTCTCTGCTTTAGGGGACGGTAGCATTGCTGCAGGATGGACAGAAATGATGGATCATGCGCGCAACGCCATGAACGTAGGTGCAGATGGACATGCTTACGGTGCCAACCACATGTTCCATTGGGAAGAAGGCGACCCCATGTACCAAGAGTATCCCGGTTTTGTCGTATTTATCGGGGCTTCAATTATTGGCTTCTGGTATTGGTGTACAGACCAGCACATTGTACAACGTGTTCTCGGACAGACCAAAGGAGAAGACAACAGAGTGGTAATGAAACGTGCTCGTCGTGGTACAATCGCTGCCGGTTATTTTAAAATCTTACCGGTATTCATGTTCCTTATTCCGGGTATGGTAGCAGCGGCTTTGGCGGCAAAAGGTGAATTTGACATGTCAAATACCGATGCGGCTTTTGCTGTGATGGTAAAAGACGTATTACCGGCAGGTGTAAAAGGAATTGTGACCATCGGTTTCATTTGCGCTTTGGTTGCCTCTTTAGCTGCTTTCTTCAATTCATGTGCCACATTGTTCACCGAAGACTTTTACAAGCCTCTTCGTCCAGGCAAGAGTGAAGCCACTTATGTCATGGTAGGACGTATCGCCACCGTAGTTGTAGTCATCCTCGGTATGGCATGGATTCCTGTTATGATGAGCTTGGGTAGCTTGTACGATTATTTGCAAGGTATTCAGTCGTTGCTTGCTCCGGCAATGGTAGCTGTCTTCTTCCTCGGTATTTTCTCTAAGAAGATTACTCCGAAAGCCGGTGAATGGGGTATGATTGTAGGATTCCTTATCGGTATGGTACGTTTGGCTACCAATGTAATGACCAATACGGGAAAAGACGTAATGACCGGAGCTTTCTGGGAAAATACAACTTGGTTCTGGCAAACCAACTGGTTGGTATTCGAAGTTTGGTTGTTGGTGTTCCTCATTGTATTCATGTTCATAGTTTCATGCTTCACACCGAAACCGACGGCAAAACAAATCGAAGCCATTACGTTTACAACCGATTATAAAAAGAGCATCCGAGAGAGCTGGAACAAATGGGATGTCATTGCGACATTGGGAGTTGTTGTTCTGTGCGGATTGTTCTATGCTTATTTCTGGTGATAATATAAAAAGGAAATGACCACCTATTATAATATAAACCCTCGATTCTACGTTTCCGTAGATTGCATTATATTCGGCTTTGACAAGGGCAGTTTAAAACTGCTCTTGCTCAAGCGGAATTTCGAACCGGCAAAGGGAAGTTGGTCCTTAATGGGTGGATTCGTACAAGACGGTGAAAGCGTAGACGATGCAGCCAAAAGAGTTTTGGCGGAACTGACCGGCCTCGAAAACGTATATATGGAACAGGTCGGAACGTTCGGAGAAGTAGACCGTGACCCGGGGGAGAGAGTAATATCCGTGGCATATTATGCATTAATCAACATCAATGAATATGACCGGAATCTGGTACAGCAACATAATGCGCATTGGGCGGAAATCAACGAAATTCCACCACTTGTTTTCGACCATCCCCAAATGGTAAAACAAGCCCGAATTATGTTGCAAAAGAAAGCCTCTTCCGAACCCATCGGTTTCAACCTTTTGCCAAGCCTGTTCACTCTGTTCCAACTACAAAGCTTGTACGAAGCCATTTACGGAGAACCTTTAGATAAACGGAATTTCCGCAAACGGGTTGCAGACTTGAACTATATCGAAAAAACAGATAAGATTGATAAAACAGGGTCAAAACGGGGAGCCGCTTTATATAAGTTCAACGAGAACGCTTACCGTAAAGCCCCTAAATTTAAATTATGAAATATGTTAGAAGAACTCAAAAAAAAGGTATATCAAGCCAATCTTGATTTAGTGAAACAAGATTTGGTTATCTTCACATGGGGCAATGTATCAGGCATCGACCGTGAAAAGGGACTCGTAGTCATCAAACCGAGCGGCGTGGACTATGATACGATGAAAGCCTCGGATATGGTTGTGGTAGATTTGGAAAGCGGTAAGGTGGTAGAAGGAGAATTGAATCCTTCATCCGACACACCGACACATCTTGTCCTCTACAAAGCTTTCCCGAACATTCAAGGAGTAGTCCACACCCACTCCACTTATGCTACCGCATGGGCTCAGGCCGGCAAAGACATCCCCAATATCGGGACAACACACGCCGATTATTTCCACGAAGCTATCCCCTGCACCTCCGACATGACAAAGGCAGAAGTAGAAGGACAATACGAGTTGGAAACCGGCAATGTTATCGTTAAACGGTTTGAAGGGATTAACCCCGACCACACACCGGGCGTATTGGTAAAGAATCACGGTCCGTTCAGTTGGGGTACGAGTCCTGCCAATGCCGTTTATAATGCCAAAGTGATGGAGCAGTGTGCCAAAATGGCTTTCGTGTCCTTTATGGTAAACCCCGAAACCACAATGAATCCGCTGCTCATCGAGAAGCATTATAACCGTAAACACGGACCGAACGCTTACTACGGACAGAAAAAGAAATAAACAAAGTATATTAACTAACAAATCTTTAACAATTTAAAATTTTTATCATGAACGCATTTGATCAATATGAAGTATGGTTTGTTACGGGAGCACAGCTTCTGTACGGTGGTGACGCAGTAGTAGCAGTCGACGGTCACTCCACTCAAATGGTTAACGGTTTGAATGCCTCCGGCAAACTCCCCGTTAAAGTAGTATATAAAGGAACGGCCAATTCGTCCAAAGAAGTGGAAGCCGTATTTAAAGCGGCCAACAATGACGAAAAGTGTATTGGCGTAATCACGTGGATGCACACGTTCTCACCGGCTAAAATGTGGATACACGGTTTGCAACAACTGAAAAAGCCGTTGCTCCACCTCCACACTCAGTTCAACAAAGAGATACCTTGGGATACCATGGATATGGACTTTATGAACTTGAACCAATCCGCTCACGGCGACCGTGAATTCGGACATATCTGTACCCGTATGCGTATCCGCCGTAAAGTAGTTGTAGGTTATTGGCAAGATGAGGATACTCAACACAAGATTGCCGTATGGATGCGTGTTTGTGCCGCATGGGCTGATGCACAAGACATGTTGATTATCCGTTTCGGCGATCAGATGAACAATGTAGCCGTAACAGATGGGGATAAAGTCGAAGCAGAACAGCGTATGGGTTATCATGTAGATTACTGTCCGGTTAGCGAACTGATGCAATATCATGCGGAAGTAAAAGATGCCGATGTAGAAGCTTTAGTGAAAACCTATTTTAATGAATATGACCACGATGCCGCATTGGAAGACAAGACCACAGAAGCTTATCAAAAGGTGTGGAACTCAGCTAAGGCTGAACTCGCCCTGCGAGCCATCTTGAAAGCCAAAGGAGCCAAAGGTTTCACAACAAACTTCGATGACTTGGGACAAACAGACGGCAGTCATTTCGACCAGATTCCCGGCTTGGCTTCACAACGTTTGATGGCCGATGGTTATGGTTTCGGTGCCGAAGGCGACTGGAAATCTGCCGCTCTCTACCGTACGGTATGGGTAATGAACCAAGGTTTGCCTACAGGTTGCTCATTCTTGGAGGACTACACGTTGAATTTCAATGGAGAGAACAGTTCTATCCTGCAAGCACACATGTTGGAGGTTTGTCCGCTCATTGCAGCTCAAAAGCCTCGTTTGGAAGTACACTTCCTCGGCATTGGTATTCGCAAGAGCCAGACAGCCCGCTTGGTCTTCACGTCTAAGGTAGGTACAGGATGTACTGCTACCGTAGTAGATTTGGGCAACCGTTTCCGCCTCATTGTAAACGACGTAGAATGTATCGAACCGAAACCTCTGCCCAAGCTCCCTGTAGCTTCCGCATTGTGGAAACCCATGCCGAACTTCGAAATCGGCGCAGGTGCCTGGATTTTGGCCGGTGGTACACACCATTCTTGCTTCTCATACGACTTGACAGCCGAATATTGGGAAGACTACGCCGAAATCTCCGGTATCGAAATGGTACACATCAACAAAGACACCACCATCAGCGAGTTCAAGAAGGAACTCCGCATGAACGAAGTGTATTATATGCTGAACAAAGCACTTTGCTAATAGCATACCAGCAAAGGATTTAAAATTAAAAGTGCTCGGCGAGCAATCGTTTGCAGCACTTTTAATTTATTCATTTATTATTGTTATACTTTAATTTATAGGGTTAAATATGAAAACAGATGCTAAGTCAACCATCGAAACCGGAAAAGCTATCCTGGGTATAGAATTCGGTTCTACACGAATCAAGGCGGTCCTGATCGACCCTGAGAACCACCCTATCGCCCAAGGAAGTCATACTTGGGAAAACCAGTTGGTAGATGGCCTTTGGACATACAGTATAGAAGAAATATGGTATGGACTGCAAGATTGTTATGCCGATCTCCGTGCCAATGTAAAAAAGCAATATGACACAGAGATAGAGACCTTGGCAGCCATTGGCGTCAGCGCTATGATGCACGGCTACATGGCATTTGATAAGAATGAAGAGATTCTGGTTCCTTTCCGTACATGGAGAAACACCAACACCGGGCAAGCCGCTGCAGCTCTATCCGAGCTTTTTGTCTACAACATCCCTCTCAGATGGAGCATCTCTCATTTATATCAGGCCATACTGAACAACGAAAAACATGTCAACGAGATAGATTTCCTGACTACACTTGCAGGTTACGTACACTGGCAACTTACGGGTGAAAAGGTATTGGGTATTGGCGATGCATCCGGAATGCTTCCCATCGACCCAGCCACCAAGAACTATTCGGCTGAAATGGTAGCTAAATTCGACAAACTGGTTGCCCCCAAAGGATATTCATGGAAACTGGAAGACATTCTCCCAAAAGTATTGAATGCCGGAGAAAATGCAGGCTGCCTTACTCCTGAAGGGGTCAAAAGACTGGACGTATCCGGCAACTTGAAAGCAGGCATACCGCTTTGTCCTCCAGAGGGTGACGCGGGAACCGGTATGGTGGCCACTAATGCCGTCAAACAGCGTACCGGAAATGTTTCGGCCGGAACTTCTTCGTTCTCCATGATCGTATTGGAAAAGGAACTGTCCAAACCTTACGAGATGATAGACATGGTCACCACTCCGGACGGAAGCCTCGTCGCCATGGTACACTGTAACAACTGTACTTCCGACCTCAACGCATGGGTCAACCTTTTCAAGGAGTTCCAAGAACTTCAGGGCCAGCCCGTCGATATGGACGACATATACGGCAAGCTTTACAACCACGCACTTACAGGTCATGCGGATTGCGGAGGACTCGTATCATACAATTATTTCTCCGGAGAACCCGTCACTGGACTTGCCGAAGGCAGACCTTTGTTCGTGCGTTCAGCCAATGACAAGTTCAATCTGGCCAACTTCATGAGAGCCCATTTGTATGCTTCTGTCGGTGTTCTTAAAATAGGAAATGATATCCTCTTCAACGAGGAAAAAATCAGAGTGGACCGGATTACCGGCCACGGGGGCTTGTTCCGTACCAAGGGAGTAGGCCAACGGGTTTTGGCAGCAGCCATAAATTCTCCGATATCTGTCATGGAAACAGCCGGAGAAGGCGGTGCATGGGGTATCGCCCTATTGGGTTCCTACCTTGTAAACAACGAAAAGAAACAATCACTGGCAGACTTCTTGGATGAACATGTCTTTGCCGGTGATGCAGGCGTAGAGGTTTCACCCACAGCAGAGGACGTGGAAGGCTTCAACAAATATATTGAAAACTATAAGGCCGGACTGCCCATTGAAGAAGCAGCCGTTCGGTTCAAAAGATAAATATTCGGAAGAAAACCATTATCTTTGTCCTTATAAAATACAAAAGACAGGCTTTAAAACTGTTTAAGTATGGATTCAATTTAAAATTTAATGAATATGAATAGTAAACAAGTAATGAACCACGCAGCCGACAACATCCGTATCTTGGCTGCGTCCATGGTTGAAAAAGCCAAATCCGGTCACCCGGGCGGTGCAATGGGTGGTGCCGATTTCATCAATGTATTGTACTCTGAATTTTTGCAGTACGACCCGGCTAATCCGAAATGGGAAGGACGAGACCGTTTCTTCCTCGACCCCGGCCACATGGCTCCCATGCTCTATTCCCAGTTGGCGCTTATCGGTAAGTTCACATTGGATGAACTGAAACAGTTGCGCCAGTGGGGCTCCCCCACCCCTGGCCATCCCGAAGTAGACGTAATGCGTGGCATCGAAAACACTTCCGGTCCGTTGGGACAGGGACACGTGTTTGCCGTAGGTGCCGCCATCGCTGCCAAGTTCTTGGCCGCACGTACCGGTAATCCGACTTTTGCCAAAGAGACTATCTACGCATATATTTCCGACGGAGGCATTCAGGAAGAAATCTCCCAAGGCGCAGGCCGTATTGCAGGCTGCCTCGGTTTGGACAACCTGGTCATGTTCTACGACTCCAACGACATCCAGCTTTCTACCGAAACCAAGGATGTAACGACCGAAGACACGGCCATGAAATACCGTGCATGGAACTGGAACGTCATTGAAATCAACGGTAACGACTGCGAACAGATTCGCGAAGCGCTGAATGCAGCCAAAGCAGAAAAACAACGTCCTACGTTGATTATCGGTAAGTGTATCATGGGTAAAGGTGCCCGCAAGGACGACAATTCCTCTTACGAACATAACTGCAAGACGCACGGTGCCCCTCTCGGTGGAAACGCCTATAAGAATACCATGGTGAACCTCGGTGCAGACCCGGAAAATCCGTTCGTGATTTTCGACGACGTGAAGGAACTTTATGCCAAACGTGCCGAAGAACTGAAAGGTATCGTAGCCGCCCGCGTAGAAGAAGAAAAAGCATGGGCTTCCGCCCATCCCGAAAAGGCCTCACAACAGGCAGAATGGTTCAGCGGTGCAGCCCCCAAGGTGAACTGGACGGCCATCAAACAGAAAACAGGCGACGCCACCCGTAACGCCTCTGCTGCTGTACTGAGCGCATTGGCAGAACAAGTGCCCAACATGATTTGCGCTTCGGCCGACCTTTCCAATTCCGATAAGACCGACGGTTTCCTGAAGAAGACCCACGCTTTCACCTCCGGTGATTTCAGCGGCGCGTTCTTCCAAGCCGGTGTAGCGGAGTTGACTATGGCTTGCTGCTGCATCGGTATGATGCTCCACGGCGGTGTCATCGCTGCGTGCGGTACGTTCTTCGTATTCTCCGACTACATGAAACCGGCCGTACGTATGGCAGCCTTGATGCAGGTACCAGTGAAGTTCATTTGGACACACGACGCATTCCGTGTAGGCGAAGACGGCCCGACCCACGAACCGGTTGAACAGGAGGCCCAAATCCGCTTGATGGAGAAATTGAAAAACCATCACGGCCAGAATTCCCTCCTCGTACTCCGTCCTGCTGATGCAGAAGAGACCACGGTGTGCTGGAAGCTCGCCATGGAGAATACCGACACGCCGTCTGCCCTTATCCTTTCCCGCCAAAACATCGAAATGTTGCCGGAAGGAAATGACTACGGCCAGGCAGCCAAAGGTGCTTATATCGTAGCCGGTTCCGATGAGAATCCTGATGTTATCCTCGTCGCTTCAGGTTCCGAAGTATCCACACTCGTGGCCGGTGCCGCCCTGCTGCGTGCCGACGGCATGAAAGTACGCATCGTGAGCTGCCCGTCAGAAGGCTTGTTCCGCAGTCAGTGCCCGTGCTATCAGGAAGAGATTCTGCCTGCCGGCGCCAAGATATTCGGCCTCACCGCCGGTCTGCCCGTCAACCTCCAAGGTCTGGTAGGTGCCAACGGAAAGGTGTTCGGCCTGGAAAGCTTCGGTTTCTCGGCTCCCTACAAGGTGCTCGATGAAAAACTCGGCTTCACGGCGCAGAACGTGTATAACCAAGTCAAAGAAATGCTCTGATGATGGAAGTGAAGACTGTCGGTCTGGCCTCAGACCACGCAGGATACGCACTCAAGCAGTTCGTGAAGGAATACCTCGCCGAAAAAGGCTATGCCTATAAGGATTTCGGCACGAATTCTGAAGCCAGTTGCGACTATGCCGACTATGCCCATCCTTTGGCCCAAGCTGTAGAAGACGGGGAATGCTATCCGGGCATAGCCATCTGCGGCAGCGGTGAAGGCATCAGCATGACGCTGAACAAGCACCAAGGCATACGCGCAGGCTTGAGCTGGATTCCGGAAATCGCCCATTTGTGCCGTCAGCACAACGATGCCAATGTGCTGGTCATGCCGGGGCGTTTCATCGACACGGACATGGCGCGTAAGATCATGGACGAATTCTTCTCCACGGATTTTGAGGGCGGTCGCCATCAAAGACGGATAGACAAGATGCCGGTGAAATAATCCGCTTCTTTCCCTTTTTACATCATACAGCCGTAATTCTTTATAAAGGATTGCGGCTGTATTTCTATTATGGAAGATATACTCGGAAAAATCCCTTTCCTATCCTTCTTAATCACGGGAAAATCATTACATTTGCACATAAGCTTGAACCAACGGCTTTGCAAGACGAAACTCAAAAGAAAAACATCATGAAAAGAATGCTACTTTGGCTGAATGCCATTTTCATCCTTTGCTCATCTTCTCCGGCGCAAAACTCAACCGATGTACCGGGCATAGACACTCTCGCCTCCCGTGTAAAACTTTTCGGAGAAACCCTACCACAAGAGAAAGTATACCTACATATAGACAATACTTGCTATTTCGTGGGCGACACCATTTGGTACAAAGGCTACGTGACCCGCAGCGACAAAGGAACCCTCACGGACTTGAGCCGTATCCTATACGTGGAATTGCTCACGCCGGACGGTTATCTGGTGGAACGCCAGCAACTGGAAATGCCGGACGGCACGGCGCACGGTGCTTTTCTGCTCACCGACTCCCTGTACGCCGGATATTACGAACTGCGCGCCTATACGCGTTGGATGCTGAACTTCGGCCGTTACGAGCATCCTCACTCTCCTTACACCGAAGAGATGTTTTATAATAAACAGATGGCCAAGGATTACTTTCGCGACTACGACAAGCTTTACTCACGCGTGTTTCCCGTATTCGACCGTCCGTCCTCTCCCGGCATTTACCCCAAAGACATGACGCTCCGCCCCCTGCGGCGATACTTCCGTACGCGGAAAGGAAAACCGGACATGGACTTGAAATTCTATCCGGAAGGGGGCGCACTCGTGGCCGGACTACCCGGACACGTGGCCTTCGAACTGAACGACGAGAACGGACAGCATGTCGCAGCAGAAGTTACGATATACAATCGTCATAAGCAAATTATTGCACGTACACATACCGTCCATCGCGGACGCGGCACATTCGTCATCCCCCAAGTCTCAGCCGAAGAAAAATACAAAGCCGTATTCCGATACGGGAAATATGAATATGAAGTGAAATTACCTGAAGCGGAAGATGCGGGATGTACGCTTCGCGTTACGCAAAACGACAGCCTGATCCATGCCCGGATAGAAAGTCACGGACTGCCTGACGAGGAGGTCGGCCTGCAAATCCTACACGGTGGAGCCGTACAGGCTTTCACGACCTTAAAGCTGGACAGCCAAGGAAAAGCCTCAGCCGATATTCCAACCGACAGTCTGGCTGAAGGGGTGAACCAAATGACCCTCTTCGACGGACGTGGACACATCTTGGCCGAGCGCCTTTTCTTCGTCAACCACCATGGTCTTTCCCGTACACTACTGACCGTAAACAACGTAAAAAAAGAATATGCACCATTCGAGCCTATAGAAATACAACTGAAACTCCATACCTCCCTACCGGACTCTACCCGACTGTCCATTTCCGTACGTGACCACAGTACAGATGAATCGACCTATGACAACGGCACAATACTTACCGAAATGCTACTTTGCAGTGACCTGAAAGGCTTCGTGGAAGACCCGGGATATTATTTCGAGGCCGACGACAGTATCCACCGCCGCGACCTCGACCTGCTCATGCTCGTGCAGGGATGGCGGCGTTACGAATGGCGCGAGATGGCAGGTGTGGAACCGTTCCGCTTGAGTTTCCTCCCCGAACGGATGCAAACCCTGACTGGCAGCGTACATCCCACTTACTCGCTCCTGCCTGAAGCCGACTACGGCGATACTATCTACATCCCAGGGATGGGAAAAGAGCTTCCCCTCTACACCACAGCCGGCACGCCGTTTTCGCTGGACGACCTTTACGGCACGACTTACAGCGGCAAGATGAAAAAGGAAGTGACCGTGACGGCTACTTTTGTTCAAGGTACTGACATCGTAGAGGCCTCACAGGACACCAAAGGAGGGCGTTTCACCATGCTCTCCCCCATCCTGCACGGCGATTGCAGCCTCTTCCTGACAGCTACGGACTCTGCCAAATTCAACAAACGGAAGGAGAAACGGAATTACAAGGAGTTTCACGACGAAGAAGCCTACCCGGACTATTATGTGAAGCAAGACCGCTTCTACCCCGTCTTCCCCAAGCCATACAGCTATTATCATGACGCCGTATTCGAGAACATGGAAGACAACTCACTCTTGCCGGACAGCCTGGTTTCGGGCACGCACCTCATGTCTGCCGTGACCGTACGCAACAAGCGCGGCGGCCTGCGCAAACTCAACCTGAAGAAACCCACGCTCGTGGTGGATGCCTACGAGGCGTTCAATCTGGCCGCCGACTACGGTCTGAACTGCGGCATGTATGACTGGCGTACCTTCACCAAACAAGTCTGCACAGCCTACATCGGCGACATGAACCAGTCCCGTCATTACTTCATACAGGAACGTTACGACAGTCTGCCGCTCAATCACAAGGACAAGACGTTACCCGTGGGAGTAGCCATCACCAACCAGACGGAAGCCGTACGCCGCAAATACCACAAGCTCTACAACCTGGACAAACTCTACATCTACACCGATTATTCCCCGCGCGAGGAAAACAGTTGGAAGTACAGCGGCACAGACCAACCCGACGTGGTGGTGGACTACCGCCTCTTCCCGGGCGAAGCACGGCAATACACCTTTCGTGACCGCCGTTATCTCATGACGGGCTACTCCGTATGCAAGGACTTCTACCATCCGGACTATAGTCGGAGCCCCCTGCCTGGCACCGCAGACTATCGCCGTACACTGTATTGGAATCCCGACGTGAAGTTCGATGCACAAGGAGAGGCACAACTACGTTTTTACAATAACGGTAAAAGGACGACCCTATCCATAGATGCCGAAGGGATAACCCAGACAGGCCAACCAGCGACATCAACCCTCTCCCCTTCAACCAAATAGACCATTTCTACTCCTTATAAGAACACCGTTACCCTAAGATTAAGTCATATCTTTGCAAAATATTCATATTTTTTACACAGATAAAAATACAACAATGGGAAAAGAATCAGCAGAAAGAATTCAAACCTCCATTCTTAGCAAAGCAGAGAAAAAAGCACTTGTGTGGTTAGCTCAGAGACAACCCGAATGGATGACCTCGGACACATTGACTTATATCGGCGTATTGGGTACAGTGGTTTATGCCATAGGAGGCTGGTTGTCGAATACAGATATAAGATATTTGTGGCTTTCGTCGTTCGGACTGGTACTTCATTGGTACGGCGACAGCCTGGACGGCACACTGGCACGCTTCCGTAATACCCAACGGCCGATATACGGCTTTTTCATCGACCATACGCTCGACGCTGTCACCACCTGCCTCATCTTCCTCGGCGCCGGTCTCTCTCCTATGTTTCGTATGGATGTAGCGTTAGCAGCATTAGCCGGTTATTTGAGCCTCTCCATATACACTTACGTCTGCACCATCGTCAAAGAAGAATTCTGTCTGACGTACGGCAAACTCGGTCCTACCGAATTCCGTTTACTGCTCATACTTTTAAACATACTCTACATGTACACATCATGGTCCGAATGGCGTATCAACTGGTATGGTCTTGAATGGGGCATTTTCGATATCTTAGGAATCATCATTACCATTATCCTTTTCAGTATCTACATTGCCCAATTCATCAAAGACCGTGCTGCATTTGCCAAGCAAGACCCTCTCAAACCCCACAACAAACGATAATAGAGAAACTGAAATATAGCAGCCGCAGGCTGTACCTTAAAACGGCAAGCCATTGCACCTACAAAGACTTGCCGTTTTTCTACCTCTTCCGCGCTCGCTCAAAACGAGAGACTCATCGTACAACGTATGCCTCTCTTTTGTATTCCCGGATGATCTCGATAGTTCAAACGCCATACATAATCAAGGCGCATGAACTTGAAAATGTTTTCGATACCGACACTGGCTTCCATGTAAGGTACACGCCCCATCACGCCGGAACCAACCGGAAAAGCATACAACCCCTCTCCCGTTTTCATCGGATTGTTCTTGTCCGTCAAATGCCCCCACAAACCCCTGAAGCAAAGCACTTCCCTCCATTTTAATTTTTTGATGAGAGGAAGGCGGTTCAATATCAACCCGTTCATATAATACGTCACATCCCACGAGATGTATTCATCATTGATGAACTCTATGGCATTCATGTTCGTATAAGCTTCCGGCTGAATCGTATAAGTCAGATTGGCATTCGGCAAAATCAACAAGGGATAAGGCACTTTGTTCCACACCTTTCCCGCCTTACCTATCACATCTACAAAACCAAAAGCCGAAAACCACAAACGTTTCTGTATGCCTAACTCCGTACGATGGTAATCATATGAAGAACCTAAAAAACCCTTTTTCGACATGGTATGTTCCAGATTAAAAATCAAGGCATCATACGTAATCGGTATTCGTTCATCATGGGTTTGATAAAACTTCTCATTCTTACCATAACGGAATTTCAGTTCCAGTTCCGTCATGTCATACTTTCTCACAGGCGTCACGGCTCCGTCGGCACCTATACGGTCGAACTGGGCATAATCCGTAGCATATTCGCGGAAGTTACGAATGACAGCGTTGTACGATATACCGTTATAATGCTCGCGGCTGTACGTCAATTCGGCATTACGCAAATACGTTGCCCGCGTGTCTTTCTTCCGCTTGATAGCCAAAAGCACATTATCCTTACTGGTATACATGTACTGCTGCCCCAGTTTGTTGATGTCATACATGTATTCGAAACGAAGCGAGTGCATGGGAAATTCTTTTCGGTACGTCTTGCGGTCGTTGAACGAATATTCCACCAAAGCATCATACTTCATCTTGTTATCCCTCGTTCCGTATGCCGCATACCCCTCTACGAACCAATTCTTACTCAACTGAGGGGTCGTAGCCCCTCCCACACGGAAACGAGCTCCTTCGATGGCATTACCATTGATCGTGGAATTCATCGGGCCAAACTCAAACTTGTTCTTGTCCGGCACCTTACTTGTAGGAATATACCCCGACACCAAAACAGAAACCACTTTCTCCGTCACGGCAAAAATAGGCACAGAGCGTAATTTTGCCATCAGTTTCTCCATAGAGTTCGGATTCCTTTGGATAGCCTCTTGCGGACGAACTTCTTCCCAAAAATCCTCCGTACGGCTGTAAGCCTCTTTTTGTGTAATAACCGGTGCGCTCTCCTTGAATATTTGCTCTTGCCTGCCTTCCGGTACCTCAAACGACTGATGGGTATATACATTCAAACGCCTCGCATAAAAACCTTTCGACTTCTCGCTCAACTTAAAATCCACGCTGATGTCGTCTTTCGTAATCACACGGGTACTGTCCGGTCCGCGTTCAAAGTCTTGTTCGATAGTCATTCTGGAAATAAAATTCAGATTGATATCCTGTGCCACGTTGAGTATGGCTTTACGGACAAAATAAGCAGAGTCCAACGTAACATACAAGTGCCCAGTAAAACCAAACGACTCGGACGCGAAAGGAACGAAAGCCAAGTCCGCACACCTGTCACCCTCCACATCCAATGTATCGAGCAAGTAATATTTATAAAAGGTCGGCCCAATAGAAGAAAGAGGACTCACAAAACGTTGCAAAAACAAAGGTATATTGTTTTGATAAATATCGACTTCACGAAAGACTTCATTCAGAAACTGCTGTACCCCGTCACGCGAAAAGACCTCATCCACTCCGGACGATTTGTTTCCTTTCACCACTGTCTTCTCCGACCTCGGGTCGCGACGGTAATACACGGTCTGTGCTTTTTCCTTTACCGAAATCGGAAGAATCGTCGTACCGACATCCAACGTATCTACAAATTCTGACAGGAAATCGAACTTTCCTGTTTTTCCGTCCTTCTTCGGTTTCGGCTTATAATCGTTTTTCGCTATCACAATCTTTTCATACTGATCGTAACGGAAGTAATCGCGGTTGCGTGGGTCGTTGTCGTCTCTTCGAGCAATAACCTGCCTTACGAAAGCCACAGCCGGGTTTTCTTTCCTCCTATACTTCTCCCTTTTCGGCTTTACCGTCACTTCGTGCAAGGCTATCTCACTTTCCCGCATTCGGATCTTTAAATTATTGGTTCTTCCCGGTAACACCTTCAGGTGTTGGGTGTCGTATCCCATATAAACGACTTCCAGCACTTTTCCCGGCGTACGGGTGGAAAGAGAAAAGTGCCCGTCGATATCGGTCGTAGTACCGATATTCGTCCCTTTAAACACAATCGTGACAGAAGGCAGGGCCTCTCCTGTAACCGAATCGGTAACAATGCCTTTTACTATCGTATGCTGACCGCAAGCCATACCCACCCCAAACGTCAGGCACAGCCACATGAAAATAATTCTTTTTCCCATAAACCTAATACCTTATCTTAAACCTTATCTCTTTGCCCGACTATACCTGTCCCGTCATCCGGTATGCTCCTCATTCCCGTCCGGCACGGACACTCCGGTACCCACCTTCATCAACAACAGCCCGACAGAGGCCCAGAACAATTCCCGCACCCGGCTGATAATACTTACAAACATACCGATGCCTTCCCCCATTCCCATTTGAGCCACAGACAGGGCAAAGCCCCCCTCGCGCCCTCCCAACTGCAACGGAAGGAATCCCAGTATATTGGCGAAGAGCGAAGTAAAAGCTAAAATCAGAAAGGAATGGAAAAACGTCAACGTATATCCGCTCACTCCTCCTCCGCCGTCTATACCAAACAAGACCAACATGAAAAAAATCTCAAAACTCTGGCAGAAGCGCCCGATATATTCCAAAGCGAAACTTCCAAAGAAAGAACGCTTGTTCTGATTCTGTAATTCAGCGATTTGCCGGTCTATCTTTTGCAAATCCTCCAAATGGCGCTCCATAAAACGTCCTCCCCAACCACGTAAACCGGGTATCTTACTCAACAAACGAACCAATTTAACCGTCATTCCGTTTTTGTATCCTTTAATGAAAAGATAGATGCCTCCCCAACAGAAAGCAGCAATGAATCCCAATACAATCCCCATTCCGCTATTTATCGGCACATCCCCCATCAAAGCCATGACACAATAGACCACGACACCCGTCACCCAAAACCAGAAATGGGCAAAAATGTGCATCATGGCAAAAAGTATCACGGTGGAAGTAGCCCGTTGCACACCGATGTATTTTGAAAGCTCCATAATACGGTAAGCCTCTCCGCCCAGCAGTCCTACCGGAGTGGCATAGTTCAACGCAAAACCGGAAACCGTCAATTTCAACAACTGCATGAAGCCCACCGTGCAAGGCCCTCCTCCCTGGATAATGACCCTCCACGCCCATGCGTTCATGAGATAAAGCACACACCACAGCCCCAATATGGCCGCCAGCCAATAACCGGCCTTCGTAATGTATTCCCACAATTCGGTAAGGCTTACGTCGAAAGAGAAAAACATTACGACGACGGCTATCATGCCTATTCCGAAAAACAAATTGTTCAATCGTTTTCTCATACCTGTCAGTTCTTCGTCTTAGGGATGATTATCGTTCCGTTCCCTATATCTCGCCTGCCACTCCTTATAGTAATCGGGCGGGTCCACCATAAGCATACCTTCCGTATCGATGAACAACTGCACCGTACTTCCTTCCGCGCACAAGATTCCATCCGCCTCACGGTAAACTTTATATTCGAAATCCAACCGTGCACCGGGACGGTACACATAACGTGTATGCACCACCGCCACATCGTCCAGCACCAATGGAGCATAGAACCTCAGGTGCAGGTCGTAAATCGGAGCGTAGATACCGGACCGCTGCATGTCGGCATACCCTATGCCCGGATAATGCCGGCCGAAAGACTCCCGTCCATCCTCAAAGTAAGTGACGTAAGCCCCATGCCAGACCCTCCGCATCGAATCAATCTCATTGAACTTCACCCTTACGCGGCAAACATCTTCAAGTCCGTCCATCAGCATAAGAAATATAGAAACCTATTACGTATAAAGACCTCCGTTAACGGCTATCACTTCGCCGGTAATATAACCGGCATCCCGGGAAACCAGAAAACCGACAAGGCCCGCCACTTCTTCCGGCATCCCGAAACGGCCCACCGGAATGGTTTTCTTTAGAGCGGCCTCATCCAGCCCCTCCACCATGTCCGTCCGGATGAAACCGGGTGCCACGGCATTCACCGTCACGTTTTTCCGCGCCACCTCCTGAGCCAAAGCCTTTGTAGCCGCAATGATTCCTCCCTTTGCCGCAGAATAGTTCGCCTGCCCCGGCATACCTCTCAATCCGCTCACGCTCGCCATGTTGACGATACGCCCGAACTTATGTACCAACATAGGCTGCAGCAAAGGTTGCGTCACATTGTAAAATCCGCCCAAGCCGGTGACTTTTTATTCTGCCGTTTCCGGCGTGTGACCGGTGGGGTACACGTTTTGCAGCAGCGCCACGATCTGGTCATAGCTGGCAGAGCGGGATGCTGCCGATACATGCAGCGTAACGCCGCAGTCATAGTTCACTTCGGCCAGGATCATCTGGTAAGTGCCGCAGTCATACCGGACGGACTCGGTTTCTGCATCGGGGATGGTCAAATCAAAGTCATACCGCACGGTCTGGGCTTCCTCGTTCAATTCCGCGGCGGATTCTTCCAAAAAGTCCGTGTAAACATCCGATACCTGCAGCAGTACTGCCGTATAGCTCAGCTTGTTGCCAGTGGTAATGCCAATGGTATCCTCCTGCGACATGCTGGGTTCGTTCCAGATATTGGCATCATAGGTTACACTGATGCCGTTTTCGCCGTCATAGGTCTGGTAGTCCTCGCCTTCCTCTTTGGTAAAGCTGTCACCACCGTACAGGTACAGCATCACATCGTTAAAGCTGCACCCGCTCAGGGGCAGGGCCAGTATTGCGGCAGCTGCCACAGCAGCAATTATTTTTTTGTATTGTTTCACAGTTATCATCCTCATGTCATAAAAGGAAGCCGATCACAGCCGCCCCGGCGCCAAAGGCCAGGCCAGCCAGTACGTCGCTGGGGTAATGCACCCCTGTCAGCACGCGGGTCACAGCCACAACCGCCGCCAGCAGGCAGGCGGCCACGCCAAGCGGCACCCACACGGTAAACGCCGCCGCCACAATGGCTGCGGCGGAAAAGCAGTGGCGGCTGGGCATGCTTTGGCCTTTGGTATCCTTGGGGAACAGCGGCGTAAAGTTCAATGCCTCATACGGGCGCGGGCGGTTAATGGCCGCGCGCAGCAGCGTGCCCAAAACGTACACTGCCGCCGGGACCGCCAGCACGCGCCAGAACTGGCCGCTGCGCTGCCAGAGCGTAACGGCCAACACCGCGCCATACACCAGATATACTCCCAGCACGCTGATCTTTTGTGCATATCCCAGCGCCCGCAGCGCCGCCGGGCGGGCACGGAACCAATCAAAAATTGCCTGATAGCGTTGTGCCGTCATTCTTTGCCCCCTTGTGTGCTGCGTCCAAAATCTTTATAATAGAAGCATACCATCCGCACCTGCCCTTGTCAAACACAGGGCCATGCGTTTTTTCAGGAGGGAATCCCTTGTTTGGTTTTGCTAATTTTCTGCTGTTGGCGCTCTTTGCCGCAGCGGTTTTTGACCTGATTTTTGCCCTTGCCAGGGGCAGCGGGCTGCGCGGGGCGTTGCACGGCCTGTGGAACACGCCGCACCTGTTATTTGGGCAGCAGCTGGCCGAATGGCGACTGCAGCTTGGCCGTATTCTGTTTGCCGCCGGGCTGGCCGCGTATGAGATCAGCGTGGTGTTCTGCAACAGCATGGCGCGCCAGAACTGGGCGTGGGTGCAGGGCGTGATGAGCCCCGTGCTGGAATGGCTCGCGTTCCTGTGCTTTGGTGCCAAAATTTTGTTCGGCACCCGCTACACCTGGCGGGAGCTGCTGGCTGGCGGAGCGCTGTATTTCATTGCCCGCTGGGTCTATTTCAACAGCCAGAACATCTGGTGGATCGGCATTGTGGTGGCGGTGCTTGCCGCCAAGGATGTTCCCCTGCGCCGCCCGCTGCAGGTCTATTTTGCCAGCGGCTGTGCCGCCATGGCGGTGGTGCTGGCACTGCACTTTGCCGGGATCGTTGCCCCGGACCTGACCAGCGAGCGGATGGGCGCTTTGCGCGGCACTTACGGCTACGGCCATCCCAACACATTCGGCGGACTGGTGTTCGGCCTGGTATTGGCCTATGCCCTGCTGCGTGCCCAAAAGGTGCGCTGGGTGGACTGCCTGCTGGTATTTGCCGTCGGCGTGTTTTTGCTGGTGGGGCCCGCCAGCCGCAGCGCTGCGCTGTGCACGCTGGCGCTGGCCGTTGGGCTGGTGTTCTGCCGCCTGCGCGCCGGGCACAGTGTACCCCGTTGGTGGCCCGGCACCTGCGCCGGTATGGTGGGGCTTACGGCGGCGGTCAGTTACCTTTTGCCGCTGCTGGTCATCAAGGTGGGACCGTGGAACAATGATATCGGCCCCGCATGGCTGGCAAAGCTGGACTCCCTGCTCACCTGCCGCATCTCGCTGACCTGGATGGCCTACCGCCTGCTGGATGTCAAAATTGCAGGGCAGGTGTTCAACTGGCCCACAGTGGATAACAGCTTTGCTTTTGCACTGTTTCAGTTTGGTCCGGTGGTCGCCGCGCTGCTGGGTATTCTGTTTGCCGCCGCCCTGTGGGGTCACGCCAAACAGGGCCGCCGGGTTGAGGTTTGCTGCCTGTTTGCCATGCTGGCTTACGCCTATATGGAAGTTCAGCCCTTCCACCTGACGACCAACCCCACCGCCCTTCTGCTGTGCGGTGCTGTTTTTGCCCAAACTTCCGCCCGGTGGCAGAAAATCGAATAGACACACCGCGGCATGGGCATACTTCCGTTATAGGAAGGAGTGTTTTCCAACATGTGCAATTCTGTTCTTTCAAAAATCTGCCTGCTGCTGGCCATCATTGGCGGGCTGAACTGGGGCTTTGTGGGCATTTGGAAGCTGGATATCGTTGCCTGGCTGCTGGGCGGCCAGACAAGCTGGGCGGCCCGCACCGTGTATATTCTGGTAGCGGCGGCAGCCATCTGCCTGATCCCCGCATTGTGCAGCCCCAATAAAAAAGAGGAAGCCTGACACTGTAAAAGCCGGTGTACCGTTTGATTCATCTTACGGTACACCGGCTTTATTTTGTCTGTCTTATTGTTTTGTCTTGCACAGGCGGTCGAATTGCGGCAGCAGCGCAACGGTCACTGTGAAAAACAAGAACCTCCACCGGGTCAAGTGGCGGTTCTTAGTTTACTAAGTTTACTAAGCTCTTAGTCCAAAAGTCAACCGCTTACCGCAGTGCCTTTTTCTATTTTAGTGCGTCCGTTTGCCGGCGTCAAATCTGTTCCAGCTCAATGGGCACCGCCAGCTTTTTGCGGCGGTTCTTGCGGGATACCGCCAGCACCAGCCCCACGCACAAATACACCATGACCACGCTGGACCCGCCTGCCGAGAAGAACGGCAGTGTGACCCCGATGACCGGCAGCACCTGTAAATTCATGCCCAGGTTGATGATGCACTGCCAGAACAGTGCGGCAAAGATGCCCACGCACAGATAGCGGCCCAAAGCATCCGTGCTTTGCAGCGCTACCAGCAGAATGCGTACCGAGATGCCCAGCAACAGCAGCAGAACCGTTACCGCCCCCACAAAGCCCATCGCGTTGGCCAGGTAGCTGAAGATAAAATCATTCCAGGAGTTTGGCACAAACACATGCTCGCCCCAAAGGCCGGTTCCGGTCAATCCGCCGGTTCCGATGGCCATAGCCCCCTTGTTCTGCTGGTAAGCGATATCGGCCAGAGCCGGGTTTTCGGGGTCCAGCACGGCAAAAATACGCTTGGCCTGGTAGCCTTTCAGCAGACCCGGGCGTAGTTTCAGCAGCAGGGCCGCACCACCGCCCGCAGCGGCCAGCCCGCCAGCCACCAGCCAGCCGGAAATACCGCCCGCAAACACCATGACCAGCCCAATGCCCAAAAATACCAGCGCCGTGCCGTCATCGCCCTGGATGTGAATGGCCAGCACCGGCAGCAGCACATGCACCGCCAGCGCCAGCAAATTGGCCGGCTTGTTCACCCGGCCGCGCACATGGTTCAGATGCAGGGCCAGGGTCAGTACAAAGCTGATTTTGGCCAGTTCCGCCGGTTGGAAAGTCATGCCGCCCACCCGGTACCAGCTGTAGTTGGAAGTACCGCCGGCATCGTACCCCACCGTTAAAAAGCCCAGGCGGACGTTGTGCAAAAGCAGGGTGGGCAGCACCATACCCCAGGCCAGCACCGCATGCAGCGGCCAGGCACGGGCCAGCGCACGGTAGTCCACCGTGGAAACGATCAGCGCCAACAGGATGCCCAGCGCGCTGGCAATAAACTGCACCGATGCTTTGTTGATGGACCCCAGCTGGTTATGCCCAATGGAAACCAGTGTTACCACGCTGAGCACCGAACACGCCGCGCACAGCGCCAGAAATATTCCGTCGATCTGCCGCAAATAGCGGCGTGTCAGCTGCAGCAATGGCCTGCCACCTTTCACTTTTGCTTTTCTTGTTCCCAGTATAGCACATTGCCCTGTGCAATGGTATTGGTTCCTGCTCGTATTACCGATTATTATACCGCGTTCCTGTGCAATATGCCACGCTTTGCGGCGTTTTATGGCGCGCCACACAAAAATATTTTACAAAGCAGGCTGGATGTTGTATAATAAAGTAGTTTATGCTGACTTAGCCGCTTACTTGTAGGAGGGCCTGCTGTATGGAAGAATATATTACCCATTCGCGGGATGAAACCGTAGCCCTGGGCCGCCGCCTTGCCGCAGAGCTTGCCCCCGGCAGCCTGATTGCCTTTACCGGCGGGCTGGGCGCTGGCAAAACCGCGTTCTGCCAGGGCATTGCAGAGGGCCTTGGCTGCACGGACCCTGTTTCCAGCCCAACCTTTGCCATTGTCAACTACTACCGCGGCCCGCGGCCCTTTGCCCATTTTGATTTGTACCGCATCCATACCGAAGTGGACCTTTCTGCCGCCGGTTTTTATGATTACCTGGATATGGGCGCTGTGGTTGCGGCGGAATGGAGCGAAAACTGCGCCGACCTGCTGGCGCTGGAAAACCCGATTTATATTAACATTGACCGGCTGGATGAAACCACCCGCAAGATTACCATCACCCGGCCTGGGGCTTGACGCCACGCCCTTTTGGAAAGGAAGAACTGACCCCGAATGAACATTCTTGCCATTGATACGGCGGGCAAAACTGCCGCCGTCGCTGTGATGCGCGACGATACTTTATTATATGAGATGGCTTCCAACACCGGGCTGACCCACAGCGAGACCCTGCTGCCCATGGTGGATACCGCCCTGAAAGCCTGCGGCCTGACCCCCGCCCAGCTGGATTTGTACGCCGTGACCAACGGTCCCGGCAGCTTTACCGGGCTGCGCATCGGTCTTGCCGCCGTCAAGGGGCTGGCTTTTGCGGCCAACACCCCCTGCGCCGGGGTTTCTACCATGGCTGCCCTGGCTTACGGCGTGTGCGGGGAAGGCACTGTGATTGGCGCACAGGACGCCCGCCGCGGCCAGGTGTACTGGGCCGGGTTTGACCTTGCCACCCACGCCCGGCTGACCCCGGACGCCGCCGAACCGGTCACTGCGCTGGAAGCTTTTGTAAAAGAGTGCAAAAAGCCTTTGATTTTTGTTGGCGATGGTGCCGCATTGTGCTACAATACATATAAAGACCAGCCCGGCATTCTGCCCTGCCCCCAGCCGCTGCGCGTTTTGCGCGGCGCAGGGGTTGCCCTGGCGGGCAAAGCCATGTGGGATGCGGGCACCTGCGTTTCCCCCGCAGAGCTGCTGCCGGATTATCACCGTTTAAGCCAGGCTGAGCGTGAGCGCGCCGAGCGCGAAGCCGCCCAACAATCCGCCACAAATTGAAAGGATCTTGATTATGGCTGTACAATTTGAAAAACCGATTGCCCTGGGTGCTGACCACGGCGGTTATGAGCTGAAAGAGGCCATCAAACAGCATTTGGAAGAGCGCGGCATTGCTTACCGCGACTTTGGCACCAACAGCACCGCCAGCTGTGACTATCCCGATTATGCCGCCGCCACCTGCGGCGCTGTGACCAATGGCAGCAGCGATTTCGCCATCCTGTGCTGCGGCACGGGTGTGGGCATGTCGATGTGTGCCAACAAGATCAAGGGCATCCGCGCCTGCTGCTGCTCGGAGCCGTTCAGCGCCGAGTACACCCGCCGCCACAACAACGCCAATACCCTGTGCCTGGGCGGCCGCGTTGTGGGCCCCGGCCTTGCCTGCCAGATCGTTGACGCCTTTTTGGACCACGAATTTGAGGGCGGCCGCCACCAAAAGCGCATTAACAAGATGATGGCGCTGGAAACCCTTTAAGGCTCCCCCACTGTTGTACCCCGCCTGGGACCAGGCTTTGCATTGTATCCGATGAATTTTCATATTGTAAGGAGAATCTGCCATGAGCGTTGTTAAAATTGTAGACCATCCCCTGATCCAGCACAAAATCAGCCTGATGCGTGACCGCAACACCGGCACCAAAGAGTTCCGTGATCTGGTCAGCGAAATTGCCACCCTGCTGTGCTATGAGGCTACCCGCGACCTGCCCACCGAGGAAGTTGAAGTGGAAACCCCGATTGCTCTGGCCCGCACCCATGTGCTGGCTGGCCGCAAGCTGGCCCTGGTTCCCATCCTGCGCGCCGGTCTGGGCATGGTGGACGGCATGCTGACCCTGATCCCCGCTGCAAAGGTCGGCCACATTGGCCTGTACCGCAATGAGGAGACCCTGGAGCCTGTGGAATATTATTGCAAGCTGCCCAAGGATATTGCCGAGCGCGATGTTTTTGTTCTGGATCCCATGCTGGCTACCGGCGGTAGCGCCATTGACGCCATTGGCCAGATCAAAAAGCGCGGTGCCAAGCACATCAAGTTCATTGGCCTGATTGCCGCCCCCGAAGGACTGAAAGCCCTGCACGAAGCACACCCCGATGTTGACATTTATGTTGCCGCACAGGATGAAAAGCTGAACGAGAACGGCTACATCATCCCCGGCCTGGGCGATGCAGGCGACCGCATCTTCGGCACCAAGTAATATTTCCCCATAAAAGTTCATGACCCCCGCAGCGCTGGCTGTGGGGGTCATTTTGTTTTGCGGTAAAACCTGTTATGACGTATAAAGCAGTGTTTCTGAACGGTCAAGACCGTTCCCTACAGATAACTTTATAATTGTAATGAACAATAAAAGTGGGTTGCAGGGCGCTGCGCCCGCAGGCGCGTTTCAGAGGCCAACCGCCGTCAGGCGGCTCTTAGGCCGGAGATGGGTGGCTCTCACCCCGCCGCGGAGAAACCTTGCTGGCTATGCCAAACGCCGCAAACCATTCGCAGAGGCCGATGCGAGCAGCGGCCAACATAACGGGCTTTGCCGGAATATCTCATTTTACCCTAAGGCGGCGGGCGCACAATGTGCGCCCCTACGGATTATTCTCCGTAAAACCTGAAATTCCCGTTGTCCTTAGGCAACACCGCACAATTCCCGCCTTGCGGCTTAAGTACCACTCCGACAGCTGCGGCACCTCGCTCGCCGTATCGGCACTTAGAATTATGCTGTATTGCCCTTACTCTTTTTTCATCTCTTTATACTCAAAAAACTCAAACCCGCTCTTTTTGTACACATGCACAGCGCGGGCGTTTTCTTCTTCCACTTCCAGCCGCAGCAGAGCATCCGGGTATTTCTTCGTTATGTAATCAATAAACTGGCTGCCAATGCCAAGGCCGCGGTATTCCGCCTTGATATAAATATCCTCCAGCCAGATGCACTGCCTGCCATACTCGGTCGAAAAGCTCTTGGCCGCCATGCCATAGCCCTGCACAGCGCCGTCCTGCTCAAACATATAGCCCTCTACATACGGGTTATCGCTGATACAGCCCTCAATGTCCCGCGCAAAGATTTCATCCGAGCCATTGCTCAGCACGGCGGGTGAATTGTAGAACACCCGCATCATCTCCATCACGCTGTCTTTGTCCGCCGGGGTCATGGCCCGGATCGTTGTATTCATATTTGTATTCCTACTTTCCAGTTCTTTGTACAAAATATCCCGCACCTTATCCCCATAGCAGATCACATGGTTCGCCGCAATGGTGTAGCCGCGGTGCAGGCCGGTGTACAGGCTGGCGGCATTATCCGGGTGCACGGTTGCCAAAAGGTGGCGGTAACGGCTGCCGCGCAGGGTATCTTCCGCCATCAGCAGCAGCTTACCCTCCAGCCCATTGCCCTGATAGGGCGGGGCCACGCAGCAACTGTCCATCTGGGCGGTGGTGTTCAGCTCTTCTTCGCTCATGCCCAACTGCCAGCCCAGAGCATCGGGGGCAGTACCGGCCAGCTTGACGGTAAAATACGCTGCCAGTGCGCCGGTCGTTTTTTCCTCCGCCACCAGGCAAAAGCCCTTGGGGCCGCTGATATGCTCCGCCATATACACCGCATCATCCGGCACAAACCATTCCGGGTGCTGCAAATTGGCCATGGCATCCGCCATCACCTGCATAATGGCCTCTACATCCGCCGGGCGGGCAGGGCGCAGTTCAAATTTCATCTTGGTTCACCCTTGTGTTTTGGCGTTCTGGGCCGCAATGCAGCGCTGCATCCAGCCGCCTTTTGCGTAATAGATCGCAAACAGCACGGTTGCGGTAATCCAGGTCAGTGGGTAGCTGAATTCCACCACTGAAAGTTCATGCTTGAACGGCAGCGCCACCGCCAGCCACACAATACGCATGATGCACACCGCAAACACTGTGATGATGGTGGGCACCCGCACATCACCGCAGCCGCGCAGCGCGCCGGAAAAGATTTCAATGCAGATATAGGTCATATACACCGGCACCAGGTAGTGCATCATCTGCACTCCCTGCGCCACCACGGCATCGTCCGAGCTGAACAGCCGGAACAGCAGCTGGGCCGAAGGATACAGCGCCAGGCTGATGCAAAGGGTGGTGCCTGCCGTCATGGCAAGGCAGGTCATGGTGCCGCGGCGCACGCGGTCATACTGGCGTGCGCCAAAGTTCTGGCCCGCAAAGGTGGTAACGGCAATGCCAAAGGAGCTGACCGTCATCCAGAACAGGAAGTCGATCTTGCCGTACACACTCCATGCGGCAACGGCAACGGTGCCAAACCCATTGATGGCGCTCTGGATGGTCATGTTGCTGATGCTGTACAGCGCGCTCTGTGCCGCGCCCGGCAGGCCGATGCGGCAGATCGCCAGCAGCACGCTGCGTTCAATGCGGATATTTTTGAGCTGCAAATGCCACGGCATGCCCTGGGAGCCATGGATGCACCGCACTGTCAGCACGGCGCTGACCACCTGGCTGGCCACCGTGGCAATGGCCGCGCCGGCCACCCCCAGCGGAATGACCGCCACCAGCACAATATCCAGCACAATGTTGACGATGGAAGCCACGATCAAAAAGTACAGCGGCCGTTTGGAATCGCCCACCGCGCGCAGGATGTTGGTGCCCATGTTGTAAATCATCTGCGGAATCATGCCCAGAAAGTAGATTTGCAAATACTCGGACGCCATACCCACGATTTCATCCGGCGTCTGCATCAGGCGCAGCACCGGGCGGCTGATGAGCAGGCCGATCACCGTCAGCGCCGCGCCGCCCGCAATGGCAAGGGCCAGTGCCGTGTGCACCTGGCGGTTCACTTCATCGTGATCCCCCGCGCCAAAGCTTTGGGCAATAATCACCCCCGCGCCGCTGCACAGGCCCACAAAAAGCCCCACCAGCAGCTGCACAAAAGAGCTGGTTGCCCCCACAGCCGCCAGCGCCTGGGTACCCACAAAGTTGCCGACGATCAGGGTATCCACCGTATTGTACAGCTGCTGGAACATGGTGCCCAGCCAGATGGGAAAAAAGAATAACAGCAGCTGCCGCGGTATGTTGCCTGTAATAATTGCGTTGTTCTGCTCCGGCGTTCTTGCCATAAACATCCTCCACATAACGTAAGCGCACCGCCACAGGCATTGTCCGCCCTGTCACAGTGCGCAGTCCTTTGCGGGGCGCGGTTTCTTCCTCAATTCCCGCCGCGCCCTGCTTTTTCTATTCCTTACCTATTCAATGTATGCTATAATGTGGGTATTGTCAAGCTTTTGTTTTGTTGTTGAAGGTGGTCATGGTTTGAACAGTTCACTTGGTATTTTGTGGCAGGCGTGCCCCGGCGGTGCGCGCATTCTGCGCGTGTTTGGGGACAGCCCCTGCCCCGCGCTGCCAGTGCAGATCGAAGAGTTCCCTGTTGTGGAGATCGGGCCCTACTGCTTTGCGCAGAACCAGCGCAGCCAGCCTGCTGATGCCCGATTTTGGAGCGTTGACGGCCGCGGCCCCGCTGCTTACCCCCACCCCATTGCGGGGGATTTTGTGCAGGGCGTTACCCTGCCCGCCGGGGTGCGGGCGCTGCATAACGCTGCCTTTTATAACTGCCGCAAGCTGGAATGGCTGTGCGCCGGTTCCGCGCTGGAAAGTGTGGGCAGCGATCTGTTCACCAACTGCCGCGCGCTTGACCGCTTTATCTTAGATGCCGCCCCCGATGCCCCCACTGGGCTGAAAAAGCTGGCGGCCGCCGTCAGCGCGGATATCGGCGCGGTGTTTGCCCCCGGCGGGGCGGTGCAGGCCAAAGTGTTCTACCCGGAATACTTTGAATTTTTGGACGAAAACACCCCCGCCCATATTTTTAACCACAGCATTGAGGGCGAGGGCTACCGCTACCGCCAATGTTTTGACGGCAGCGTGCTCCGCTTTGCGGAGTATGACGCGGCTTTCCCCCAGGCGTGCGTGGGCGAAAGCGAAAAAACACTCTGCCGCATTGCGCTGGACCGGCTGTGTATCCCGTTTGCCCTGCTGCCGGAAGCACAGGGCATCTACAGCGCTTATCTGGCCGCCCATGCCGCCAGCGCCGCGGCCCCGCTGATTGCCCGGCACGATACAGAATCTTTGCAGCTGGTGCTGAAACTGGCGGACGAGGAAAGCCACCGCCAGATTGCATTGGCCTGTTCCCAGTCCGGCTGGAGCGAGGGCGCAGCCCTGACCCTTGGCGGCCAGCGCCCCCGCAGGCAGAAAACCTATGATTTTGACGACCTTTGATGTGCCGTAGATTCCCCATACTTTGGTGGTGATGATCAATGCCCTCCCAACATGTTTTGACCCAGGAAGAATGGGTTGCCGCCATGGCCAAACGCGCCATGGACCGCATCCGCAGTGAGCTGTACCTGGACCTGCGCTACATGAACGCGGCCCTGGGTGCGCTGGTGCCCACCCCTGCCGCGGGGCTGCACAACCTTGCCACGGACGGCGCGGCTTTGTGCTATGACCCGGAATGGTTCATTGGGCTGTACCGCAGCAACCGGCGCTATCTGCCCCGCGCGGTGCTGCACAGCGTTCTGCACTGCGTGTTCCGCCACCCCTGGCTGCGCGGAGGCCGGGACGCCAGCCTGTGGGGGCTGGCCTGCGATATTGCCGTGGAGCAGACGATTGATGCCTTGCAGGTGCCATCCCTGACCCGTCCGGTGGGCTGGCTGCGGCAAAAAACCTACCAGGCACTGCGCAAAAACGGGGCCATGCCCGCCGCCGGGCCCATTTACCGCTGGCTTGCCGCCCAGGAGCCTGACGAACTGCAAAAGCTGCACCGGGAATTTGTGTGCGACAGCCACCGCCTTTGGCCCAAGGACCCCACCAGCCAGCAGGCTCAGGTGCAGGGCCGCCGCTGGGAACAGCTTGGGCGCGAAACCCGCATCAGCATGCAGCAGGCAGGCCAGCAGGCCGGGCAGGCAGCCGGGGCCGAAACGATGCAGGCACAGATCGAAGCAGCCCACAGCCGCCGCCTGTACAAGGACTTTCTGCGCCGCTTTGCCGTGATGCGCGAAGAGCCCCGCCTGGACCCCGACGAGTTTGACCTGGGCTACTACTCTTACGGCCTGCGCACCTACGGCAACCTGCCCTTGATTGAGCCGCTGGAAAGCCGGGAGAGCAAAAAAATCCGGGATTTTGTCATTGTGATCGACACGAGCGAGTCCACCTCCGGCGAGCTGGTCAAGGCATTTTTGAAAGAAACGTTCGGCCTGCTTAAAACCGGCGAGAGCTTTTTTGCCAAATGCAACATCGCCGTGATGCAGTGTGACGATGCGGTGCGTGACCTGACCTTTCTGCACAGCACCGACGAGCTGGACCGCTTTGCCGCCTGCCTGACCCTGACCGGCGGCGGAGGCACAGACTTCCGCCCCGCGTTTGCCAAAATTGAGGAACTGCGCCGGGACGGCACCCTGCGGGATTTGCAGGGCGTGCTTTACTTTACCGATGGCAAAGGCACCTACCCTACCAGGCGCCCGCCTTACGAGACAGCTTTTCTGTTTTTGGAAACCGGCACCCCGCCGCCCGATACCCCGCCCTGGGCCATGCGGCTGGTTTTAAGCCCGGAAGAATTTTTGCCTGACCCGGTGCCCAAAACGCCGGAAATTGACTGGCAGGAGAACGAAGCCGAGGACCTGCCCGAGTTGTAATTCATCTTATTTGTTCCTAATGTTTTATTTGTTCCTAATGTTTTGATGAAGGAGTGTACCCCCCATGGACATCAAACGCGCCAAACAGGAAATTGAACACGCGGTCAAGGCATACCTTGCCGTGGACGATACCGGCACCCCGCTGATTCCGCCCATCCGCCAGCGGCCTATTCTGCTGATGGGCCCGCCGGGCGTTGGCAAAACCCAGATCATGGAGCAGATCGCGCAGGAATGCGGCATTGCGCTGGTGGCATACACCATCACCCACCACACCCGCCAAAGCGCCGTGGGCCTGCCATTTATCCGCCACCGCAATTTTGGCGGCGCGGACCGCAGCGTAACGGAGTACACAATGAGCGAGATCATTGCCAGCGTGTATGACAAGATGGAGCAGACCGGCCTGGAACACGGTATTTTGTTTATTGACGAGATCAACTGTGTATCCGAAACACTGGCTCCCACCATGCTGCAATTTTTGCAGTGCAAAACCTTTGGCAACCAGGCTGTGCCCGCCGGCTGGGTGATTGTTGCCGCCGGCAACCCGCCGGAGTACAACAAGAGCGTGCGGGATTTTGACCTTGTCACACTGGACCGTGTACGCCGCATTGATATTGAGCCGAACCTTGCCGTCTGGCAGGAGTATGCCCGCGCCCACCGCCTGCACCCCGCTGTGCAGGCTTACCTGGAACTGCGCCCCCAGCATTTTTACCGCATCCAGAACGATGTGGACGGACCGCAGTTTGTCACGGCCCGCGGTTGGGAGGATCTTTCCGCCATGCTGACGGCCTGCACCAAGCTGGATTTGCCGGTGGACGAAGCCCTGATCGGCCAGTACCTGCGCCACCCTGAAGTTGCCCGCGATTTTGCTGCCTATTGGGAGCTGTACAAAAAGTACCGCCAGGATTACGGCGTGGAAGATATTTTGCAGGGCCGCCCCTTTGCCGCCGTGCTGGAGCGCGCACAGAAAGCCGCTTTTGATGAGCGCATCAGCCTTGTCAGCCTGCTGCTGGCCGGGCTGAACACCCGCTTTGCCGCTGCCCGCCGGGCGGACGCGGTGACGGACGCCTGCTACCAGGAAATGCGCAGCTTTAAGCGCACCCTGAACAACGCCGACCCCACCCAGGATGGTTTTGTGCCCGCCGCCGTGTTTGCCGCGCAGGTCAATGTCTATGCGGACCGCCTGACCGCGCAAAAGGCTGCCGGCACCCTGACTGGGGAAGAGCTGGCTGTTGTCACCACCGCCAGCGCTCTGCTACATGCCTGGGCCGCTGCCCTTGACCCCGCGCTGGATCGCGATGCTGCCTTTGATGCCGTGCGCGCCAGCTTTAACGCCCAGGTGCGCAAGCGGGAGGATGCCGTCGGCCTGGCCGGGGACGCGCTGGAAAGCGCCTTTGACTTTATGGAAAGCGCCTTTGCCGATGGGCAGGAGATGGTGGTTTTTGTCAATGAGCTGGCCCTTGGGCCGGACTCTGCCGCCTACCTGGCCGACAACGAATGTGAGCGCTTTGAAACCTACAGCAAGCGCCTGCTGCTGCACAGCGGCCAGGATGATATTTTAGCCGAGCTCCAGCGCGATGACATCCGCCAGGGCGAGCACAGCATGGAGTTTTAAGGCAATACCGCATAATTCTAAGTGCCGATACGGCGAGCGAGGTGCGGCAGATGCCAAGCCAAAAGCGCAGATAATACTGGATGTCTTATCGAGCATTTTGGCAACGCAGATGCCGTGCCGCAGCTGCCGGAGCGGTGCTTAAGCCGCAAGGCGGGAATTGTGCGGTGCTGCCTTAAGCTCCCTGTACAGGCATAAAACCGCCCGGCCGCTTGCAAAGGAGTTTATAACGTTATGATGATCGAACATATCGCACTTTATGTAAATGATCTGGAAGCCGCCAGAACATTCTTTATGAAATATCTGGGCGCAGCGTCAAACGATGGATACCATAACCCCAAAACAGACTTCCGCTCGTATTTCCTCACGTTTGATGATGGCGCACGGCTTGAGCTGATGCACAAACCGGAAATGCCGGATCAGCCAAAAGAGCTTTCCCGTACTGGATATGCCCATATCGCGTTCCGCGTGGGCAGCCGTGAAAAAGTAGACGCCTTGACCGCAGAACTGAAAGCCGACGGCTATAAGGTCATCAGCGGCCCCAGAACGACCGGCGACGGCTATTACGAAAGCTGCATTGCTGCGATCGAGGGGAACCAGATCGAACTCACGGTTTGATCATATCGTTCCTGCATCGGCCGCAGGGCGCACCGTTGGGGGTAAATCTCCCCGCCGTTTTTAGGCAATACCGCATAATTCTAAGTGCCGATACGGCGAGCG